>JAESGR010000210.1_pt1 | contig 77244 bp, 69 predicted proteins | sample 9269771 | NCBI WGS metagenome assembly JAESGR01 (sample SAMN15739572, study PRJNA653492) | algae metagenome | isolation source: Chroococcus sp. CMT-3BRIN-NPC107 and co-occurring heterotrophs from well... | place: USA: Clark Mountains Wilderness, California | collected 2010-04-18 | reverse complement strand
CGATCGCGCATCGCTACCGCCCCGATGCGCCGGGCGACCCGGCCCATGACCGTGTATTCCGGGTCCATGCCGTTCGAGAAGAAGAACGACAGGTTGGGCGCGAAGTCGTCGATGGCCATGCCGCGCGCCAGGTAGGCCTCGACGAAGGTGAAGCCGTTCGACAGCGTGAAGGCGAGCTGGCTTATCGGGTTCGCGCCGGCCTCGGCGATGTGGTAGCCCGAGATGCTCACCGAGTAGAAGTTGCGCACCTGGTGCTGCACGAAGTACTCGGCGATGTCGCCCATCACCTTCAGCGAGAACTCGGTCGAGAAGATGCAGGTGTTCTGGCCCTGGTCTTCCTTGAGAATGTCGGCTTGCACCGTGCCGCGCACGTTCTGCTTGACCCAGGCGGCGATCTCCGCCGCTTCGGCCTCGCTCGGCTCGCGCTTCTTCTCGGCCCGGAAGGCGTCGAGCTTCTGGTCGATCGCGGTGTTCATGAACATCGCCAGGATCGTCGGCGCCGGCCCGTTGATGGTCATGCTGACCGACGTGCTCGGGCTGGTGAGATCGAAGCCGGAGTAGAGCACCTTCATGTCGTCGAGGGTCGCGATCGAGACGCCCGAGTTGCCGACCTTGCCGTAGATGTCGGGACGCAGCGCCGGGTCGTTGCCGTACAGCGTCACCGAGTCGAACGCCGTCGACAGGCGCTTGGCCGGCATGCCGGCCGAGAGCAGCTTGAAGCGCCGGTTCGTCTTGAAGGCGTCGCCCTCGCCGGCGAACATGCGGGTCGGGTCCTCGTTCTCGCGCTTGAACTGGAACGTGCCGGCGGTGTACGGAAAGGCGCCGGGGACGTTGTCGAGCAGCAGCCACTTGAGGATCTCGCCCTCGTCCTCGTAGCGCGGCAGCGCCACCTTCCGGATCTTGGTGCCCGAGAGGGTGGTGTGGACGAGCGAGGTGCGGATCTCGCGCTCGCGGACCTTGACCACGTAGTCGTCGCCGGCGTAGGCCCGCTGCAGTTCGGGCCAGGCCGTGAGGAGGCGGCGCGACTCCGGCTGCAGGCGAGTCGAGCGCGCATCCGCCAGCCGGGCGAGCGTCTCGATCGCCGCCGACTGCGTCGAGGCGGCCTCCGATTCGCCGAGCATCCGCGCGCCGGCGCGCAGCTGCTGCGCCTCGCGCGCCAGCCGCGATTGCGCCAGCGCCTTTGCCTTGTAACCGCGCACCGCCTCGGCGATCTCGGCCAGGTAGCGCGAGCGTGCCGGCGGGACGATGGGCACCTGGTGCGTGCTGTGGCGCGTGTCGACAGCGGGCAGCTTGCCGTCCTCGAGCTCGACGCCGAGGGCCCGCAGGCGCGGCTTCATGGCCTGGTAGAGGGCAGTCACGCCGTCGTCGTTGAAGCGGCTGGCCATGGTCCCGAACACCGGCATCTCGCCCGGCTTCTTGCCGAACGACTCGCGGTTGCGCTGCACCTGCTTGGCGACGTCGCGCAGCGCGTCGGCGGCGCCCTTGCGGTCGAACTTGTTGATCGCGACGAACTCGGCGAAGTCGAGCATGTCGATCTTCTCGAGCTGGCTGGCCGCGCCGAACTCCGGCGTCATGACGTAGACCGGCACGTCGACGAGCGGCACGATGGCGGCGTCGCCCTGGCCGATGCCCGAGGTCTCGACGATGGCGAGATCGAAGTCCGCCACCTCGACGGCGGCGAGCACGTCGGGCAGCGCCTTGCTGAGCTCGCTGCCGAAGTCGCGCGTCGCCAGCGAGCGCATGAAGACGCGCGCGGCGCCGCTCCCGGCGCGACCCTCGGATCGCCCCCAAGGCGCGATCGCGTTCATCCGGATGCGGTCGCCGAGCAGCGCGCCGCCGCTCTTGCGGCGGCTCGGGTCGATCGAGATCACGGCCAGGTTCAGGCGATCGCCCTGGTCCAGGCGGATGCGCCGGATCAGCTCGTCGGTGAGGCTGGACTTGCCCGCGCCGCCGGTGCCGGTGATGCCGACGACCGGAGTGCGGGCCGCCTTGGCCGCCGCATGCAGCTCGGCGACGAAGCCGGGTCCGGCGCGGCCGTTCTCAAGCAGCGTGATCAGCCGCGCCAGGGCGCGCCAGCGCTGCTCGGCCGGCGCGGTGCCCGGGGCGAGCGCATCGAGGCGGGGCGGCGCGTCGCTCGCGCCGAGCTCGAAGTCGCAGCGCATCATCATCTCGCCGATCATTCCGGCCAGGCCCATGCGCTGCCCGTCCTCGGGGCTGTAGATGCGCTCGACGCCGTAGTCCTGCAGCTCGGCAATCTCGTCCGGAACGATCACCCCGCCGCCGCCGCCGAAGACGCGCACGTGCGAGCCGCCGCGCTCCTTCAGCAGGTCGACCATGTACTTGAAGTACTCGACGTGCCCGCCCTGGTACGAGCTGATGGCGATGCCCTGCACGTCCTCCTGCAGCGCGGCGGTGACGATCTCGTCCACCGAGCGGTTGTGGCCGAGATGGATGACCTCCGCGCCCATCCCCTGCAGGATGCGGCGCATGATGTTGATGGCCGCGTCGTGACCGTCGAACAGCGCCGCCGCGGTGACGAATCGAACCTTGTGGGCGGGCCGGTAGTCGGCCAGCGCGCGGTAGTCGGCGGAGAGCTCGGTCATGGTGTCCTCGGAGGGCTCAGGCCACCCTGATGCGGGCGAGTGCGGGGTCGCCCGCCGGGTAGCGCAGGTCCAGGCCCTGCAGGGCATTCTTCACCGCCGTCGCAATCATGAGGTTGCGGTGGGTTTTGGAGTCGGCCGGGACGATGGTCCAAGGCGCCCACGGGGTCCCGGTCGCGGCGATGGCGGCGCCGTAGGCGGCCTGGTAGTCGTCCCAGCGCTTGCGCACCTCCAGGTCGCCGGCCGCGAACTTCCAGTGCTTGGCGGGGTCGTCGACCCGTTCCTGCAGGCGGCTGCGCTGCTCGTCCTTCGAGATGTGCAGCAGGAACTTGAGGATCATCGTGCCGGTCTCGGCGAGGAGTCGCTCGAAGGCGTTGATGTGCGCATAGCGCCGCACGGTCTCCTCGGGCGTGATCCAGCCCTGGATTACCGGCACGAGCACGTCCTCGTAGTGGCTGCGGTTGAAGATCGTGATCTCGCCGGCCGCGGGCACCTTCTGGTGGATGCGCCACAGGAAGTCGTGCGCGCGCTCCTCGTCCGTCGGCGCCTTCCAGCCGACCGCGTGCACGCCGAGGGCGCTGGTCTGGCCGAAGACGCCGCGGATCGTCCCGTCCTTGCCGCTGGTGTCGGTGCCCTGCAGGACGACGAGCACCTTGAAGCGGCGATCGGCGTAGAGCATGTCCTGGAGGCGGTCGAGCTCGGCCGCGAGTCCGGCGACCGCCGCCTTGTCCGCTGCCTTGTCGCCGCTCGAGAACGGCTTCTGCCCAGGGTCGAAGCGGGCGAGCTCGAAGGGCTCGCCCGCGCGCCTCCCGGACGCCGGAGCCTCGTCGGGCGGCAGCGCGCCGGCGTACTGGAAATCGGCGAGGCGGCTGCCCGCTTTCTTGGCCAAGGGCCCTCCGTTCGCGGTTGCATCCGGCCGGCGGCCGGTTGACGTATACGTCAACGCGCAGTGTACGTCCGCACCTTTGCGGTGCTGCCGGGACGCGCCGGCACCCGGCCGTGAAACACTGCATCATCATCGGCCGACCGGCCCACCGAGGAGCCTGCCATGACCCGCCGTTTTGCGTCTTTTTCGCTGCTTCTGGCGCTGACGCTGCTGCTGCACCTGCCGGCGGCAGCGCAGGCGGCGCCCGCCGAGCAGACGAAGGCCATGCGCGCCGTGATCGAGTCGCAGCTCGCCGCCTTTGCCGCCGATGACGCGGCCAGGGCGTTCTCCTATGCGGCCCCCGCGATCCGCCACATGTTCGGCACGCCCGATCGCTTCATGGCGATGGTGCGCACCGGATATCCGGTCGTGTACCGGCCGGCCACCGTCACCTTCCTCGCGCCGCAGCTTCTCGACGGCCAGTGGATCCAGGGCGTGCACATGACGGACGCGAGCGGCGTGCTCTGGCTCGCGGTGTACCGGCTCGAACGCCAGGCCGACCAGTCCTGGCGCATCAGCGGCTGCGAGGTGCGGCCGGCATCCGGAAAAATCACCTGAACCGACGAAGCGGGGTCGAGCATGAGCTTCTTCGCCGTCGACGTCGGCAACACGCGCCTGAAGTGGGCCCTGTACGAGCAGGCGAAGCCCGGGGCGGCGCTGCTGGCGCACGGGGCTGCGTTCCTCGAGGCGATCGACGAGCTCGCCGAAGGCGCCTGGCGCGACCTCCCGGCGCCGCAGAGCATGCTCGGCAGCAACGTCGCCGGCGAAGGCGTGCGCCGGCGCACCGAAGCGCAGCTCGAGGAGCTGTGGGACGTCGAGCCGCGTTGGGTGGTGAGCAGCGCCCAGGCCGGCGGCGTGACGAACGGCTACGACCATCCGAACCGGCTCGGGGTCGACCGCTGGGTGGCGATGATCGCGGCCCGGCAGCGCGTCCTCGAGCGCGGCCCGCCGCGCCCGGCGCTGGTCGTGATGGTCGGGACGGCGGTGACCGTGGATGCGATCGACACCGAAGGTCGCTTCCTCGGCGGCCTCATCCTGCCCGGCTTCGGGCTGATGCTGCGCGCGCTCGAGATGGGCACCGCCGGCCTGAAGGCGCCGACCGGCGAGGCCGTCGACTTCCCGACCAACACCAGCGACGCCCTCATGAGCGGCGGGGCGGACGCCGTCGCCGGCGCGGTCGAGCGCATGCACCGCAAGCTCACCCGGCGCTGCGGCCAGGCCCCCTCGCTCATCATGAGCGGCGGCGCGGCGGTGAAGCTCGACTCGATCAGCGACCTGCCGTTCGAAACCGTCGACACCCTGATCTTCGAGGGCCTCCTCCACCTGGAGGCGAGCCGGCGCACGGCGTGAGAGCCGCCGCGGCGACCTACGCGGCGGCCACCGCGCCGGTCGGCACCGGCTCCTGCTCGATCCGGTGCCAGAGCTCGCGCACCAGCCGCATCAGCATCTGCGCTTCCTCCCAGCGGTCGGACAGCTCGTAGCCGTCGGCGCCGGTCATCGCGTATTCGCGCGGGCCCAGCTCGCACACGAAGGTGAGCACCGCGTCCGGCGCGGCGCGGCGGCGCCAGCTGCGGAAGCCGTACTCCCACCAGCCCATGAACAGCTCGAGCCAGTCGCGCTGATGGGCGAAGCTGATCTGCACGTGGATCTGCTCGCGGCTCGCGACGCGGCCGTGGAAGCCCCAGCAGCGGTCGATGACCCGGTGCATCAGGCGATGGTTCTCGTCCGAGATCGGCCAGGCGAACTCGCGGCCCACGACGTAGTGCGACAGGTCGCCGGTGAGGCGCAGGTCGGGGAAGCGGTCGAGCAGGCGCAGCGTGAAGTAAAGATCGGTCGTCATGCGATCGCGGTGCGTCTCGACGTGCAGCTCGACGCCTGCCGCCTCGGCGAGCGCGCTCCAGCCCTCGATGAGCGGCACGCACTCGGCCACCGTGTGCGGGGGAACGTCGGCCTGCAGGTTCAGGTGGTCGGCACCGAACTCGGCGACATGATCGAGCACCGGACGCAGCTCGTCGACGGTGCGCGGGTAGCACTGCGCCTGCCAGTGCAAGCCCCAGTCGCGGAGCCTGCGCGTCACGCGGCCGGCGTACTCGCGGTCGAAGAAGCGCACGCCCGCGCCGTCGAAGCCGGCGGCGTGGATCATGTCGAGCTTCTCGTCGAGCGACCACTCCAGGCCGTCGGGACGGCGCCGCTCCATGGCCCAGAGCGACTGGTAGACCTGCAGCGTCTGCATCGGGTCTAGGGGCGGCCGAAGAAGCGCGGGACCGCGAGCACGAAGTCGGCCCAGTAGGTCACGACCAGCAGGGTCAGGAACAGAGGCACGTAGAAGGGCAGCACCGCGCGCGCCATCTGCGCCAGGCTGACCTTGGCGATGTCCATCATGATGAAGAGGATCACGCCGAACGGCGGCGTCAGCGTGCCGATGAGCAGGTTGACGACGAGGATGATGCCGAAGTGCACGGGGTCGATGCCGAGCGCGACGATCGTCGGATAGAGCGTCGGCGTCGCGATCAGGAGGATCGCCGTGGTCTCCATGAAGCAGCCGATCACCAGCAGGGCGATGTTGATGATCAGCAGGATGACGAACTTGTTGTCGGAGATCGACATCATCAGCGCCGCCAGCTTCATCGGCGCCTGCGAGGTGGCGACGATCCAGCCGAAGGGGACGGCGCAGGCGATGATGAAGACGAGCACGCCGCAGGTGCTGAGGGTCTCGCGCGCGGAGCCCAGGAGGTCGGCGAGGGTCAGCTCGCGCTGCGCGAAGCCGAGCGCTGCGGCATAGACGACGGTCAGCGCGCCGAGCTCGGTCGGCGTCGCCACGCCGCTGAGCAGGCCCGCCGTCAGCAGGATCGGCGCGGCGAGGGCGGGCAGCGCCCGCACGAAGCTGCGGCCGAGGCGCGGATAGGACATCGGCTGCGTCGGCGGGGCGACGACCCGGCCGGTACTCACCATCCAATAGATCATCGCCATCAGGGTCAGGCCCATCAGGATCCCGGGCAGGAAGCCGGCGAGGAACATGTCGGCCACCGACACCTGGACCATCACGGCATAGACGACCATGATCACCGAGGGCGGGATGATCGGGCCGATGATCGACGAGGCCGCACTCACCGCCGCTGCGAACGCCGGATCGAAGCCTTCCTTGCGCATGGCATTGACTTCGACCACGCCGAGGCCGGCGGCATCGGCCTGGGCCACGCCGCTCATGCCGGCGAAGATCATGCTGGCGACGACATTCACGTGGGCCAAGCCGCCCTTGATGTGGCCGACCAGCGCCGCCGCGAACTCGAAGATGCGCGCGGCGATGCCGGCCCGGTTGAGCAGGTGGCCGGCGAGCACGAACAGCGGGATGGCGATGAGGACGAAGCTGTCGAGGCCGGTGCCCATGCGCTGGACGACGATCGAGATCGGGATCGGCTGCACGAAGGCGATCGTCGCGATCGACGACAGCGCCAGGGCGAACGCCACCGGCACCTCGAGGACGACCAGGAGCGCGAACAGCCCGAACAGCACCCACAAGGTCATGAGCTCGCCCCGGCGGCGGCGGTCGGGCGTACTCGTCTTCGCGTCAGCACCTGTAGGTCCTCGAGCAGCAGGCATAGCGTGGTCAGCGCCATCGATGCCGCCGACAGCATCAGGGGCAGCGAGTAGAACCAGCTGCGCGGCAGCTCGACGGGCAACGAGATCGTCTTGGAGCGGCCTTCCACGCCCATCACTTTCCAGCCCTGCACGACGAGAACGACGAGCGTCGCCAGCACCAATGCCCAGGCCAGCATGCGCATGGCCGCTGCGGTGCGGGGCCCCAGCCGGCTGCCGAAGGTGGCGATGAGGATGTGCCGGCCCTCCTTGAGTCCGACGCTGGCGCCGACGAAGGCCATCCAGATGAAGGCGTAGGTCGCCGATTCCTCGACCCAGGCGATCGGCCGGCCCAGCGCGTAGCGGGTGAACACCTGCACGGTGACCGCGCTCACCATGAGCAGGATCAGGCCGATCCCGAAGGCTCGCTCGACTGCGCCGATCCGCTCGAGCAGCCGCCTGTACCCCGCGAGCATCGGCTCAGAGCTTCTGGATCTGTTCCCAGAGCCCGCTCGACCAGGCGCCGTCCTTCTCCATCCGGGCGACGCCGTCCTTGGCCCGCTGCTGGATCGGCCCCTTGTCGATGTTCGTGACCTTGGCGCCCTCGGCAGCCATCTTGCGGACGACGTCTTCCGTCTCCTGCTGGGCGCTGAGGCGGGTGTTGCGGACAGCGTCGGTCGCGCAGTCGGCCAGGACCTTCTGCGAGTCGGCGGGCAGGGCCGAGTAGGCCTTGTCGTTGACGGTGATGTGCGCCGAGGACATGAGGTGGTCGGTGCGGATGACGTTGTTGGCGGCTTCGTGGAACTTGGCCGAGTAGGCGGAGGAGATCGGTCCCTCGGCCGCCTCGACGACGCCGGTCTTCAGGCCGAGGTAGATCTCGCCCCAGGCGAGCCGCGAGGGCCGCGTCCCGAGCGTCTCCCACAGCGTCAGGTAGGTCTTGATCTCGGGGACGCGCATCTTCACGCCGTTGAGGTCGTTCAGGCTGCCGACCGGCTTCTTCGAGAACAGGATGCGCGGCTGCGTCGGCGCGGCGGCGAGGATGCGCAGGCCCTGCTCCTTGCGCAGCTTCTCCGCCATCGCCGCGTAGGTCGGGCTGTCGAGGAACTTCTGATGTGGTCGGCGTCGCGGAAGGTGAAGCCCCAGGCCAGGATCGCGTAGTCCTTGACCCAGTTCGCGTACCAGTCGAGCACGTCGCCGTAGATCTGCACCGAGCCCTGCATCATCTGCTCGATCACCTGGACGTCGCTGCCGAGCTGCTCGCCCTGGATGAAGTTGACGCGCACCTTGCCGGCGCCACGGTCGTTCACGCAGGCCGTGAAGCGCACGTTCTGCCGATCGAGGATCGAGCCGAGCGCATCCGAGCCGCCGAAGGTGAGCGTGGTCTGCGCCTGGACCGGCGGGGCGAGCAGCAGGCAGGCAGCCAGCAGCGGCGTGAGTCGTGCGAAGGTCATGGTGTCTCCTGATCGGTCTAGGTCTGCTGCCGTCGCGGCGCGGCGGCTTGCTGATCGAAGTAGCGGCGCTCGAGCGCCGTCTGGTTCTCGTAGATCGAGCCTTGGTTGCGGGCCGGTGGCAGCGGCATGCGGATCGGGACGTCGACGGTGCGCGGCACGACCGTCGGCGCGCCCACCAGCAGGCGCTCGTTGAACTCGGTCCAGTCGGCCACGCCGAGCAGCGGAAACGCGTCGGCGGCAGCGAACTCGTAGAGCAGCAGGTTGCGGGACTGCTTCGAGCGGTTCTCGGCCGATCCGTGCACTGCGCGCACGTGATGGAACGAGCACGAGCCGGCGGGGGCGATGAGCGGCACCGCGGCGCCGACGTCGACGCCGTCGCGGACGACGTCCATCGCGCCGCAGAAGTGACCGTCCGGCCCGTGGTGATCGAAGGTCGGACCCCGGTGGCTGCCGGGCACCACCAGCAGCGGCCCGTTCTCCTCGGTGGCGTCGTCGAGGAGAACGCCGACGGCGAGCAGGTCGTCGTTGGTGTGCGGGTAGAAGGCCCAGTCCTGGTGCCACTCCACGGGCGAGCCGTACTCCGGCGCCTTGAGGTTGAGCTTGGAGCCGTGCAGACGGACCCCGCTCGGGCCGAGCAGCGCCGAGAGCACGTCGAGCAGGCGGGGCGAGCGCATGAACTCGGCGAACACCGGGTCCACCAGGTGGGGCTTCTTGATCCGCCGCACGCGGGGCTCGGCCGCCGAGTGCGTCGGCTCCAGGTCGTAGACGTCGTCGTGCCCGGCGACGCCGCCGGCACGCGCGATCAGCGCCGCCAGCGCCTGCTTCATCCGCTGCCGCGTCACGTCGTCGAGAAGACCTTCGACGACGATGACGCCGTCCTGGCGATAGCGCGCGACGGCGCCGGGATCCAACACGCTCATGCCGACCTCCAGCGCCGTCGCGATGCCGCGAGAATGGAAGCGCTTTCATTTCATGATTGCCGCTCGCCCTGGCGCTGTCAAGAGAGCGGTTTCCCATACGATTGCGCAGCATGCCGACCCGTACACGTCGAAGCGCGGCCCGGCCCCCAAGCGTTCGCATGGAAGACGTCGCCCGTGCCGCGGGCGTGTCGATGGTCACCGTCTCGCGGGCGCTGAATACGCCGGACAAGGTGGCCAGTGCGACTCTCGCCGACGTGCGCTCCGCCATCGAGCGCCTGCGCTACGTCCACAACCTGACGGCGGGAAGCCTCGCCTCGAGGCGCAGCAGGATCGTCGCCGCGATCGTGCCGACGATCGCCAGCTCGATCTTCTCGGACACCGTCGACGGCCTGGCGCAGGCCTTGTCGCCGCACCGCTATCAGCTGCTCCTCGGCCAGAGCGACTATCGCGAGGACGAAGAGGCGGCGCTGATCGCCGCCTTCCTCGGCCGTGGCGTGGATGGCCTCCTGCTGATCGGCGTCAAGCACGCGCGCGGAGTGCGCGCCACGCTGCAGCGCGCCGGCATTCCCGTCGTCGAGACCTGGGACCTGACCGGTCGCCCGATCGACATGCTCGTGGGCTTCTCGAACGAGGAAGCCGGGCGCGCCGCGGCGCGTCACCTGATCGGCAAGGGCTACGGCTCGCTCGGCTTCATCGGCGGCGCCGACGACCGCTCCGCATCGCGGCTGCAAGGCTTTCGCGCCGAAGCGCGGGCGCAGGGACTGGACGACATCGCCGTGGCGCAGGTGCCGGCGCCCTCCTCGGTGCCCGACGGCGCCGCGGCGATGGGCGAGCTGCTGCAAGGCGCGTCGCCGCCGCGAGCGGTCTTCTGCACCAACGACATGCTGGCCGCGGGAGCGCGCTTCCACTGCCAGCGCCGCGGCATCGACATCCCGGGCGGCATCGCGCTGATGGGCTTCGCCGACCTGCCCATCGCCGCCTGCATGGAGCCGGCGCTGACGAGCGTGCAGGTGCGGGCCCACGCCATGGGACAGCGGGCGGGCGAGCTGATGATCGGCCGGCTGACCGGCGCGCCGCGGCCGGAGCGCATCATCGACCTGGGCTTCGCCGTGATCGAGCGGAAAAGCGCGTGACCGCCGACTCGCCGCCTACAGGATGTAGCGCGAAAGGTCCTCGTTCTTCGCCAGGTCAGCGAGCTTGTCGTCGACCGCCGCCGCATCGAGCGTGATCGTCTGCCCCGACCGGTTCGGCGCATCGAAGCTGACTTCGTCGAGCAGCCGCTCCATCACCGTCGCGAGCCGACGCGCGCCGATGTTCTCGGTCCGGTCGTTGACGTCGCAGGCGATCTGCGCGATCCGGCGGATCGCGCCCGGCGCGAGCTCCAGCCGCACGCCCTCGGTCGCCAGCAGCAGCGTGTACTGCTTCACCAGGCTGGCATGGGTCTGCGTCAGGATCGCCTCGAAGTCGTCGACGGAAAGCGGGCCGAGCTCGACACGGATCGGGAAGCGACCCTGCAGCTCGGGGATCAGGTCGCTGGGCTTCGACAGGTGGAAGGCGCCCGAGGCGATGAAGAGGATGTGATCCGTCTTCACCATCCCGTACTTGGTGTTCACCGTCGTCCCTTCGACCAGCGGCAGCAGGTCGCGCTGCACGCCCTGGCGCGACACGTCGGCGCCGTGCGTGTCCGAGCGCGACGTGACCTTGTCGATCTCGTCGATGAAGACGATGCCGTTCTGCTCGGCGTTCGCCACCGCGCTGGCCTTGACGTCGTCGTCGTTGACCAGCTTGGCCGCTTCCTCGTCGACGAGCAGCTTCTGCGCCTCCGCGATCTTCATCTTGCGGGTCTTCTTCTTCGCGCCGCCGAGGTTCGCGAACATGCCGCGCAGCTGCTCGGTCATCTCCTCCATGCCGGCCGGTCCCATGATCTCCATCAGCGGCTTGGCCTCGTTGACCTCGATCTCGATCTCCTTGTCGGCGAGCGAGCCCTCGCGCAGGCGCTTGCGCATCACCTGCCGGGCCGTGTTGTCGGCGGCTGGCGGCGATGCGAAGCCGACCTCGCTGCGCACGCCGGGGACGAGCGCGTCCAGGATGCGGTCCTCGGCGGCATCCTCGGCGCGGGCGCGCTGCCGGCGCATCGCCGTCTCGCGCTCCTGCTTCACCGCCATGTCGACGAGGTCGCGGACGATCGAGTCGACGTCCTTGCCGACGTAGCCGACCTCGGTGAACTTGGTCGCCTCGACCTTGATGAAGGGGGCGTCGGCGAGACGGGCCAGCCGCCGCGCGATCTCGGTCTTGCCGACGCCGGTGGGCCCGATCATGAGGATGTTCTTCGGCGTGATCTCGCCACGCATCGTTTCCTCGACCTGCTGACGGCGCCAGCGGTTGCGCAAGGCGATCGCGACGGCGCGCTTGGCGCCGCCCTGGCCGACGATGTGGCGGTCGAGCTCGGAGACGATCTCCTGCGGGGTCATCGAGCTCATTCCAGCGTCTCGATCGCGTGGTTCTGATTGGTGTAGATGCACAGGTCGGCGGCGATCTCGAGGGAGCGCTTGACGATGTCCTTCGGGCCCATGTCGGTGTGCTGGAGCAGGGCGCGGGCGGCGGCGCTGGCGAAGGAGCCGCCGGAGCCGATGGCGACGATGCCGTACTCGGGCTCGAGCACGTCGCCGTTGCCGGTGATGATCAGGGAGGTCTCGGGGTCGGCGACGGCGAGCATCGCCTCCAGACGGCGCAGCACTCGGTCCGTGCGCCAGTCCTTGGTCAGCTCGATCGCCGAGCGCACGAGGTGGCCCTGGTGCTTCTCGAGCTTGGCCTCGAAGCGCTCGAACAGCGTGAAGGCGTCGGCGGTCGCCCCGGCGAAGCCGGCGAGCACGCGATCGTGGTGCAGGCGGCGAACCTTGCGGGCGGTCGCCTTAACGACGACGTTGCCCAGCGTGACCTGCCCGTCCCCGCCGAGGGCGACCGTGCGGCCACGGCGGACGCTGACGATCGTCGTCCCGTGGTAGTTGTCCATCGTCGGCAGATTGTGCCGCGACCTGCCGAACGCAAGCCCGGCCGGGGAGCGAGTCCCTAGACGGTGCGCACCTTCACGGTCGCGTGCTCGTTGATGCCCATGGCGCCGAAGAAGAGCGCGACCATCCGGTGCGCCTCGATGAAGCGCACGACGCGGTTCTCGGCCCGGCGCGCCAGGACCCAGTTGAGCAGGTCCCCGGCGGCGATGAAGTCGACCCGGATGAGCCTCGCGCAGGAGACGTTGACGATCTTCGACGACGCCAGCTGCGCATCCATCTTCCGCAGCGTCGCCCCGATGTCGCCGACCAGCTGGCCGGAGAGCTCGACCGTGCCCACCTCGACCATCGCCGCGTCCTCGGTGACCTGGGACTCCTGGAAGCTGGTCGACACGTCGCTGATCATCGACAGCGGCGGCTGCGTCGTGCCGGTCTTCGAGCCGGTGATGCGGACGACGCAGCGCGCCGGCTCCCACGACGGTGGCGACACCTCGTAGGTGACGCAATAGTCGATCGCCGCCTCGTCGAACTGGTCGGCGCGGTTGGCCATGCGAAGGGCATCGAGGCGAAGCTGCCAGAACGCGGGATCCGCGTCGCGGACGCCGTTCGGCGCCGCTTCCTGAATGACGGTGAAGAGCCGCTCGCCCGACAGCCAGCGCATGTCCAGGTCCTGCGGGATCCACGTGCGGAACAGCTCGGAGAGTCGGCCGCTCGCCTCGGCGTCGAGGGTCTGCAGTGCGCCCCAGTCGAACACCCAGGGCAGCGGCATCTGCAGCGACAGCGAGGCCAGCTTGGCGACGCCGTCGGCGTCGAGGTAGCTCGGGCAGGCCCAGCCGACCTGGGCGTCGGCGCCGGCACTGCTCGGCCGGTCCTCGCTCGCCGCCTCGGCGACCAGCTTGGGCAGCGAGAACCACTGCGGCGCCGACCAGCCGAACTGCTGCGCGTAGTCGAGCGCGAGGCTCTCGAACTTCTGCTGCTGCCCGATCGCCCGGTAGAGATCGAACACGACCAGCCAGGTCTCGGCATGCTGGCAGCGCGAGCCGCCCGGTCGCGTCAGCGCCGACAGCGACTCCTCGCACTGCTCGAAGTCGGCGTTGGCGAAGGCGATCACCGCTTCGTCGAGGTCGGGATCGTGGGCGACCTCGGCGTTGGCGCTGGCGAAGGCCTTCCCGAACGCTTCGGCGCCCGGCATGTCGAGGTGGATGGGAGCGAGCGAAGCGGGCTTGGACGCGGCCGGCCTGGCGGCGGCCGCCGGAGCCTGCGGGGCCACGGGCGCCGGAAGGACGAAGTCGATCGTGCCGCCACCGCGCGGGCTCGCCGCGGCCGGAGGCGTCGCCACGGCGGCGGCCCCAGCGGCGCGGCCGTTGCCTTCGATCACCGCCGGCTGCGTCGGCGCGTTGTAGAACTCGGGCGTGCGCCGCTGGGTCGTTGCGTAGTTCTCGCCGACCATCTGCTGCTCGATCTCGTCGATCTTGGCCTTCACGCCGGCGTCCTGGCGCACGGGCTGGTCGGAGATGCGCGGCTGCGAGTCGTCGATGCGCGACGAGCCGCCGAGGGCGGCAAGCTGCTCGCCCGTCAGGCCCTCGCGGCGGACCTTGCGCAGCATGTCGAACTCGCGCTTGCGGACGAAGTCGTTGCGGCGCTTGCGCTCGATCATCGCCTTGAGCTCGCCCTTGGCGTAGTCGCTCTCCCGCGTGTCTTCGACGGGCGCGTCGAGCTCGGCCCATTCCGTGGCCGGGTTGGCGACGAACTTGACCACCTTGCGAAAGAAGCTCGTCGTGTCTTTTTGTTCCGCCATCAGATGGATCCCTGAGCGGAGCGGCCGGGCCCCACATCGGGGCGCAGGTCCGGGTGGGGGCACGCCACCCCCACGCTGCGCGACTCAGTCGCCGAACATCTTCTGTTTCAGCTCGCGTCGTTGCTGCGCTTCGAGCGAGAGTGTAGCGGTGGGTCGGGCGATCAAACGACCGAGCCCGATGGGTTCGCCGGTTTCGTCACAGAAACCGTACTCGCCCGACTCGATCCGGCCGAGCGACTGCGAGATCTTCTTCAGGAGCTTGCGCTCGCGGTCGCGCGTGCGCAGCTCCAGCGCGTGCTCTTCCTCGATGGTGGCGCGGTCGGCCGGGTCCGGAACGATGGACGTGTCCTCGCGCAGGTGCTCGGTGGTCTCGCCGGCGTTGCTGAGCAGGTCGTCCTTGAGGGCCTGCAGCTTGACGCGGAAGAACTCGAGCTGCTTCTCGTTCATGTACTCGGCCTCGGGCATGGCCAGGACCTCTTCGTCCGTCAGGTCCTTGCCGCTCTTCGTCTTCCAGGCGTTGGCCAGCTTGGGGTCGGCCTTGTGCGCCTGACGTGGCGTGTCGCTTTCCAATTTCGTCATCTGTCGGGTCGGCGGCCGAGGCGGCGCGAACCGGTCGGCGAAGCGTGATGTGGGTGCCGGCAAGGGAGCCTGGACCGGCGCGACGAAGTACTTCGGCGTGCCGCGCCCTGGCTTGCGCGGGACGACGCCGGGCGGCATGGCAACCGGCGCGCCTGCGGTCGGCACGCCGACGAGGGTGACGGCCTTGGGCGCGACGCCGGCCGCGACCACCGCCGGCAGCGCGGCCGGCCGGGAGGCGGGGCGCGGTGCGGGGGAAGGTGCGTGCGGCACCGCAGCCGTCTTCGGCACCGGCTTCTTGGCCGAGGCGGGCTTGGCGGACGGCGCCGGCTTCGGCGCGACCTTGCGGGCGGCAGAGCCCTTCTCAGCCACCGGCGCTCGCGCGGCCGGCCTGGCCGCGGGCTTGGCGACCAGGGTCTTCTTCTTCGCTCCCGTAGCGGCTTTCACCGGCGGCTTCGTCGACCGGGCGGGCGAAGCCGCCTTGGCGGGCGCCTTCGTGGTCTTCTTCTTGGCAGCGGGTGTGGTCACGGGTTCTCCTCGAAACGGCAATGCCATCCTCGTGCGCGAGGTGCGTCGGAACAGGCATTCCCGTTTTGGCCGCCGCGGATTGTAGTCACGTCGATCCGCGCCTTTTCAGCGCCGCGACCGACGACTTCAGGCCGCCGGCGGCCTCAGACGAGACACTGCTCCAGGCCCTGCTTCAGGATGTCCTTCGGCAGGTCGATGCCGATGAAGACGAGCTTGCTCTGCTTCTTCTCGCCCGGCGCCCACTTCGGGCCGAGATCGCTGCCCATCAGCTGGTGCACGCCCTGGAAGATGACTTTGCGGTCGGCCCCCTTCATGTGCAGGACGCCCTTGTAGCGCAGCATCTTCGGCCCGTAGACCTGGACGATGGAGCCGAGGAAGTCCTCCAGGCGCCCGGCGTCGAAGGCCTTGTCGGCCCGGAACACGAACGATTTCACGTCGTCGTCGTGGGCGTGGTGATGGGGGTGGTCGCAGTGCTCCCCGTGCTCGTGGTCATGACCAAGGTCGTGGTCGTGCCCATGGTCGTGGGCGTGGTCGTGCTCGTCGGCCTTGAGGAAGTCCGGGTCGATGTCGAGCTTGGCGTTGAGGTTGAAGCCCTTCAGGTCGAACACCGACGCCAGCGGCACCGACCCGAAGTTCACCTTCGTCTGCGGCGCGCGCGGGTTCATGTGCTTGACGCGGTGGATGAGCGCCTCGACGGTCTGGTCGTCGACGAGGTCGGTCTTGCTGATGAAGATCTGGTCGGCGAAGCCGATCTGGCGCCGCGCTTCCTGCCGCGTGTCGAGCTGCTGGTCGGCGTGCTTCGCGTCGACGAGCGTCAGGATCGAGTCGAGCAGGTAGGTTTCGGCGATCTCGTCGTCCATGAAGAAGGTCTGCGCCACGGGGCCGGGGTCCGCGAGGCCGGTCGTCTCGATCACCACGCGATCGAAGTCGAGCTCGCCCTTCCTCTTCTTCTCGGCCAGGTCGGCCAGGGTGGTGCGCAGGTCTTCGCGGATGGTGCAGCAGACGCAGCCGTTGTTGAGCTGGATGATCTGTTCCTTCGAGTCCTGGACCAGGATCTCGTTGTCGATGTTCTCGTCGCCGAACTCGTTCTCGATCACCGCGATCTTCTGCCCATGCGCCTCGGTGAGCACCCGCTTGAGCAGCGTCGTCTTGCCCGAGCCGAGGAAGCCGGTGAGGATGGTGGCGGGGATCAGGCTCATGGGAGATACACCTTTTCGGAAGCGGGGCCCGGCGGAACCGGCCGGAGGCCGCGGATATGGGTTCGATGCGCGCTCCTTCAAGGTAGCAGACTTGTCAAGCGATGGTCATTCCCCTTGCGGTAAGCTTGCCCCGCCCTGGTCCCTGGTGCGCCATCCCGGCCGCCGCCACTGCATCCGATGTCCGAATTTTCCGCCGCCCGCGCTTCGCGAGGCGCCGACAAGGCCGCCGCGACGGCCGAGAAACGCCCCTGGCTCAGGAAGCTCATCGATCTCGTGGCCCCCGGCCCCGACTCGCGGGACGAGCTCATGGAGTCGCTCGCCGACGCCGAGCAGAAGGAGCTGATCGAGCCCGAGTCGCGGATGATGCTCGAGGGCGTCATCCGCATGGCCGGCATGACCGCCGGCGACGTGATGGTGCCGAGCCGGCACATGGACCTGCTCGACATCGACGCCCCCTATGACGACATCCTCCACGTCGTGATCCGCACCGGCCACTCGCGCTTCCCGGTCTACGAGGAGCGGCGCGACAACATCATCGGCGTGCTCATGGCCAAGGACCTGCTCAAGCTGCAGCGCTCCCCCGACCTCAACCTGCGCACCCTGCTCCGGCCGGCCGTCTTCGTCCCGGAATCTAAGGCACTGAACGACCTGCTGCGCGACTTTCGCTCGAACCGCAACCACATCGCCATCGTCATCGACGAGTTCGGCCACACCGCCGGCCTGCTGACGATCGAGGACGTCCTCGAGGAGATCGTCGGCGAGATCGAGGACGAGTTCGACGAGAAGGACGGCGAGTCGAGCATCTACACCCTGGCCGACGGCAGCCAGCGCGTCGCCGGCGACGCGACCGTCGAGGCGGTCAACGAGGCCTTCGACGTGCAGCTGCCCACCGACGAGTTCGACACCATCGGCGGCCTCGTCGCGCAGGAGATGGGCCGCGTGCCGCGCCGCGGCGAAGCGGTGACGATCGGCGGCCTGGTCTTCGCGGTGATGCTGGCGCGCGGCGGCGCCGTGCGCTGGTTCAAGGTGACCCGCGCGGCCGAAGAGGCGCTCGGATCCGACGGCGCTTGACGGGCGTCCGTCGGACCGCCCGTTCCGCGCTCGAGCCCGTCCTGCTCGCGGCGCTCGGCGCCCTGCACACCCTCGTCTTCGTCGAGACGGCGTTCGGCCTGGCCCAGATCGGCGCGGTCGCGCTGCTCGCGTGGCGCGTGGCGCTGGCGGCGCCGCGTCGGGCGGCCCTGCTCGGCTTCGCCTTCGGCACCGGCTGGCTATGCGCCGGCACCTGGTGGCTCTTCGTGAGCATGCACCGGTATGGCGGCCTGCCGGCGTGGATGGCGGCCTTGGCGGTGCTGTGCCTCGCCGCCGTCCTCTCGCTCTATCTCGCCGCGGCCATGGCCGCCGTCGCGCGCTGGCGCGGCACCGGCGTGCTCCGTTTCGCGCTGCTCTTCGCCGCCGCCTGGCTCCTCGCCGAGCTCGCTCGCGGCGTGCTCTTCACCGGCTTTCCATGGCTGGCGAGCGGCTATGCCCAGGTCGACTCGCCACTGGCCGGGTTCGCGCCTTGGGTCGGCGTCTACGGCATGGGTGCGCTCGCCGCCGGACTGGCCGGCGCACTCGGCGCCTCGGTGGCCGGCCTGGCCAGGGCCGAGGTCGGCCGCGCACGCGTGCTGGCGCCGCCGGCCCTCGCGCTGGGCGCGGCGCTCGTCGCCGGCGCCGTGCTCGGGCGGCAGGACTTCACCCAGCCGACCGGCACGCTGAGTGTCTCGCTGCTGCAGGGCAATGTCCCGCAGGACGAGAAGTTCTCCGCGCGCTACGTTCCGGAGGCGCTCGCCGGCACGGCGGCGCAGTTCGCCGCCGCGCGCGGCCAGCTGGTCGTCGGTCCCGAGACGGTGATCCCGCTCCTGCCCAGCCAGCTCGACCCGGAGTACATGCAGGCGCTGCGCGCGCCCTTCGTCCGGCCCGGGCGAGCGGCGGTCTTCGGCATCCCGCTGGGCGATCCGGCCAGCGGCTACACCAACTCCGCGCTGGGGATCTCGGCCGGCACCGCCGCGACGGCTGCCGGCGCGTACCGCTACGACAAGCACCATCTGGTCCCCTTCGGCGAGTTCATCCCGCTCGGCTTCAGGTGGTTCACGCGGATGATGAACATCCCGCTCGGCGACTTCAATCGCGGCCCCGAGACGGCGCCGTCGTTCCCCTTCCTCGGCGAGCGCATCGCCCCCAACATCTGCTACGAGGACCTCTTCGGCGAGGAGCTGGCGGCGCGCTTCGTCCCCGCCGCCGAGGCGCCCACCATCCTCGCCAACATCAGCAACATCGGCTGGTTCGGCCGCACCGTCGCCCTCGACCAGCACCTGCACATCTCGCGCCTGCGCTCGCTCGAGCTGCAGCGGCCGATGCTGCGCGCCACCAACACCGGCACGACGGCGGTGATCGACCATCGCGGCGCCGTGACCCACTCCTTGCCGGTGCACACGCGCGGCGTCCTCGAGGCGACCGTGCAGGGTCGCACCGGCAACACGCCGTTCACTGACTGGGCCGGGCGGTTCGGGCTCTGGCCGCTGTGGGCGATCGGCGTCGCGACGCTCGTCTTCTTCGCGCGCAGGCGCCCAGCCTAAAATCGGCGCTCGCCGACGGCGCTCGCGCGCTCGTTCCCGCCAGTCCAGGAAGCCCGGGCGAGATGCTTTCTTTCCAGCAAATCATCCTGCGCCTGCAGTCGTACTGGGGCGAGCAGGGCTGTGCCCTGCTGCAGCCTCACGACATGGAGGTCGGTGCCGGCACCAGCCACACGGCCACCTTCCTGCGCGCCCTCGGCCCCGAGCCGTGGCGCGCCGCCTACGTTCAGCCCAGCCGGCGTCCCAAGGACGGGCGCTACGGCGAGAACCCGAACCGCCTGCAGCACTATTACCAGTACCAGGTCGTCCTGAAGCCGGCGCCGAGCGACATCCTCGACCTGTACCTCGGCTCGCTCGAAGCGCTCGGCTTCGACCTGAAGACCAACGACGTCCGTTTCGTCGAGGACGATTGGGAGAACCCCACGCTCGGCGCCTGGGGCCTCGGCTGGGAGGTCTGGCTGAACGGCATGGAGGTGACGCAGTTCACCTACTTCCAGCAGGTCGGCGGCATCGACTGCAGGCCCCTCACCGGCGAGATCACCTACGGGCTCGAGCGCCTGGCGATGTACCTGCAGGGCGTCGACAGCGTCTACAAGCTGGCCTGGACCGAGGGCCTCAGCTACGCCGACGTGTATCACCAGAACGAGGTCGAGCAGAGCACCTACAACTTCGAGCACAGCGACGTCGAGTTCCTGCTCGTCGCGTTCGCGGCGCACGAGCGGCAGGCGACGTCGCTGGTCGAAGCCCGGCTCGCGCTGCCGGCCTACGAGCAGGTGCTCAAGGCGGCGCACACCTTCAATCTTCTCGATGCGCGCGGTGCGATCAGCGTGACCGAGCGGGCCGCCTACATCGGCCGCATCCGCGTCCTCGCCAAGGCGGTGGCGCAGAGCTACCTCGACAGCCGGGCCCGACTCGGCTTCCCGATGGCGCCCAAGGCCTGGGCGGACGAGGTCTCGGCGCAGCTGGCGGCGCGCCGCGGGTCGGCCGACGAGCGGCGGACCGCCTGATGGCGAGCGCGTCGTCGTCGCGGCGGCTGCTGGTCGAGCTGTTCGTCGAGGAGCTGCCGCCGAGGGCCTTGCGGATGCTGGGCTCGGAGTTCGCGCAGCTCGTGTTCAACGGCCTGGTCCGTCATCAACTCACGGCCGCTGAATCGCCGTTCCGGAGCTTCGCGACGCCCCGCCGGCTCGGCGTGTTGATCGAGGCGGTCCTGCCGCGCTCTGCCGATCGAACCGAGGCCGAGAAGCTGATGCCGGCGAGCGTCGGCCTGACCGCGGACGGGCAGGCGACCCCGGCGCTCGTGAAGCGGCTGGCGACGCTGGGGGCCGACGCGTCCGTCGTCCCCGGCCTGGAGCGACGCACCGATGGCAAGGCGGTGAACCTCTATTTCCAGCGCACGGTGCCCGGCGCTGCGCTGGCGGAGGCGCTGCAGGCGGTGCTGCTCGACGCGGTCGCGAAGCTTCCGGTACCCAAGCGCATGCAATACCAGCTTGCCGACGGCTGGACCAGCGTCAGCTTCGTCCGCCCGGCGCACGGGCTGGTCGCCCTGCACGGCGGCGAGGTGGTACCGGTGCGCGTGCTCGGGCTCGACGCCGGCCGGTCGACGTTCGGTCATCGCTTCGAGGCGGCCGTGGCGCCCATCGAGCTGCGTTCGGCGCAGAGCTACGAGCAGCAGCTCCGCGACGAAGGGGCCGTCATCGCAGCCTTCGAAGCGAGGCGGGAGAGCATCGTGCAGCAGCTGACGGCGGCCGCTGGCGCGGTGGGTCTGCGACCGATCGAGGACGAGGAGCTGCTGAAGGAGGTGACGGCGCTCGTCGAGCGGCCGAACGTGCTCGCCTGCGCCTTCGAGCCCGAGTTCCTCGCGGTGCCGTCCGAGTGCCTGGTCCTGACGATGAAGGCCAACCAGAAGTACTTCCCGCTGCTCGATGCATCGGGCACGCTGACGAACCGCTTCCTCGTGGTCAGCAACATCGCGCCGGCGGACCCTCGCCGCGTCGTCGAAGGCAACGAGCGCGTCGTCCGGCCGCGCCTCGCCGACGCCAAGTTCTTCTTCGACCAGGACCGCAAGCGCAGCCTCGAGTCGCGCGTTCCGGCGCTTGACAAGGTGGTCTACCACGGCAGGCTCGGCAGCCAGGGCGATCGGGTCCGGCGCCTGCGCCGCATCGCGCGCTGGGTGGCGGCGCAGATCGGCGCCGACGTCGCGGCGGCGGAGCGAGCGGCGCTGCTGGCGAAAGCGGACCTGCTCACCGACATGGTCGGCGAGTTCCCGGAGCTGCAGGGGATCATGGGCGGCTACTACGCGGCGCACGACGGCGAGCCCGCCGACGTCGTCGAGGCGATCCGCGGCCAGTACGCCAACCAGCGGAGCGACGGCCGCGGTGCGGCGACGAACCTCGTCGCCGAAGCGCTGCTCATCGCCGACCGCGCCGAGACCCTGGTCGGCATCTGGGGGATCGGCCTCAAGCCCACCGGCGAGAAGGACCCTTTCGCCCTGCGCCGTCATGCGCTGACGCTGATCCAGGCGTTCGAGCGGGTCAGCGCGGCCTCGGGTCGCGCCTCGCTCGATTTGCGCGAGCTGCTCGGGGAGGCCGCGCGGTCCTTCGACCTGCCGCTCGACCCGCGGGTGGTGGACGAGCTCGAGGACTTCATCTTCGAGCGTCGCTTCCATCAGCTCTCGTCGCTGTTCGACACGCGCGTCGTCGATGCCGTCATCAGCCCGCGTCCTCCCCTGCACGAGACGCTCGATCGGGTGCACGCCGTGCGCGACTTCCTGAAGCTGCCCGAGGCGCCGGCGCTCGCGGCCGCCAACAAGCGGGTCGGCAACATCCTCAGGAAGAGCGGCGACGGCATCGCCGACGGCGTCGATGCCGCGCTGTTCAGCGAGCCGGCGGAGATCGAGCTCGCCGAGGCGCTGCGTGCGCTCGGCGGCCGCGCCGACGCCGCCTTCCGCGCCGGGCGCTACGACGAGTCGCTGCGCCTGCTGGCCGGGCTGAAGCTGCCGGTCGACGCGTTCTTCGACAAGGTGATGGTCAACGTCGAGGCGCCGGACGTGCGCGCGAACCGCCTGGCGCTGCTGTCGATGCTGCGCACGACGATGAACCGGGTTGCCGACCTGTCGCGGCTGGCGCAGTGAAGGCGGCTCGATGAAGCTCGTGATCCTCGATCGCGACGGCACGATCAACGAGGATCGTGACGACTTCGTGAAGAGCGCCGACGAGTGGGTGCCGATCCCCGGGGCGCTCGAGGCCATCGCCCGCCTCAACCACGCCGGCTGGCACACCGTGATCGCGACCAACCAGTCCGGGCTGGCGCGCGGCCTGTTCGACATGGCCCGGCTGAACGCGATCCACTCGCGCATGAACGCCGAGCTCGCGGCGCTCGGCGGCCGCATCGACGCCGTGTTCTTCTGCCCGCACGGCCCGGACGATGGCTGCGACTGCCGCAAGCCCTTGCCCGGACTCTTCACGCGCATCGGCGAGCGCTACGGCATCGAGCTGGCGAAGATCCCGGCGGTCGGCGATTCCCTGCGCGACGTGCAGGCCGCCGCGACCGCCGGCGCGCTGCCCCATCTCGTCCGCACCGGCAAGGCGGCGGCGCTCGACGATGCAGCGCTGGCGCGGGTCTGCGCCCAGGTTCCGGGCACGACCGTGCACGCCGACCTCGCCGCGTTCGCGACGCACCTGGTGCTCGGCGAGCGACAGCAGCGCGGCCTGGTGGAGGAGCCCGACTCGCTCTTCGGGGGCCTGCCATGACCGGATCGCGGCTCCTCGCGGTGATCCGGTCGGGCGTCTTCATCGCCTTCATGATCGTGACGGTGGCGCCGTGGGCGATCGTCGGCCTGGTCTACTCGCTCTTCGTTCGCGGCGACCGCCTCTACTGGTACTTCGCCGGCTGGCTCGCCCTGAGTGTCTGGGGCGCGCGCGTGATCTGCGGCGTGCGCGCGCGCGTGCACGGGCGCGAGAACCTGCCGGACGCGGCGGTGGTGCTGCTGCCGAAGCACCAGTCGACGTGGGAGACCTTCGCCTTCCCGACGATCATGCCGCGGCCGCTCTGCTACGTGTTCAAGCGCGAGCTTCTCTACATCCCGTTCTTCGGCTGGGCCATGGCACGCATGGACCTGATCCACATCGACCGCAGCAAGCGCGCCGAGGCGTGGAGCAAGGTCGCCGAGCAGGGCCGAAAGTACATGGCCGAGGGCAAGTGGGTGATCATGTTCCCGGAGGGCACGCGGGCGCCGCGCGGAGGACAGGGCACGTACAAGGTGGGCGGCACGCGCCTGGCGATCGACACCGGACATCCGGTCGTCCCGATCGCCGTCACCTCGGCGCGCTGCTGGCCGCGCAAGAGCTTCGTCCTGCGGCCCGGCGTCATCGACGTGTCCATCGGCAAGCCGATCAGCTCCCGGGGCCGCGCCGCCGACGAGCTCATGCGCGAGGTCGAGACCTGGATCGAGGCCGAGATGCGGCGCCTCGATCCCGAGGCCTACGAGCCGGCGCGGCGGCCCGCGGTTGCGACCGCCTGAGCCGAGGTCGACGAAGCCGTGCGGAGCCTGCGCCGACTCGCCGACGTGCTGCAGCGCGGTCTCTTCGACGACGGCTTCGACCGCGTCGACGGCCTCGAGGAGCCGGGCCTTCCTGCGCAGCCGCCGACCTCGCCCGACGTCGTGCGCCATCCGCGGGCGACCCGGCGGATCGCGCTGGGCGGGCGGACGGTCTTCTATGCGCTGAAGCGGTCGCGGCGGCGGACCATCGGCTTCGTGGTCGGCGCCGAGGGCCTGTCGGTCAGCGCCCCGCGCTGGGTGGCGCTGCGCGACATCGAGGCCGGGCTGCACGAGAAGGCGGCCTGGATCCTGGCTAAGCTCGCCGAGCAGCGCGAGCGGCAAGCCCGGACCGCCGCCGGGCGCGTCGTCTGGCGCGATGGAACGACGATCCGCTACCTCGGCGAGCCGGTGCGCGTGCTCCTCGATCGACGGTCCGATCGCTCGGGCGAGATCGTCCTCGACCCCGCCACCGCGTTCTCGCCGCGCAGGCTGCGTGTCGGTGCGCCAGGCGACTGTGCCGGCGAGCGCCTGCGCGACCTGGTGCAGAGCTGGCTTCAGCGCGAGGCCTTGCGGATCTTCGAGTCGCGCTGCGCCCGTTTCGCGGCGCTGCTCGGCGTCCGCGTGACCCGGCTGGCGCTGTCCTCGGCACAGACGCGCTGGGGCAGCGCGAGCGCCAGTGGCGCCGTCCGGCTGCACTGGCGGCTGATCCACTTCCCGATGGCGACGATCGACTACGTCGTCGCGCACGAGCTCGCGCACCTGCGCGAGATGAACCACGGTGCCAGGTTCTGGGAGCTCGTGCGCTCGGTGGTGCCGGAAGTCGACGCCGCCCGGCGCGACCTGAAGAGCGAGCGTCCCGCCGAGATCGGCTGAGCGCTACACGGTCGCGAAGCGGATCACGCCGTCGCTGCCGACGTGGCGGTTGAGGCGGCGGCGCAGCCACAGCGCATGCAGGTGGGCGATCGACTCGCCGATCGCGAACGTCATCTGGTGCAGGTCGAGCGTCCGCTTGAAGAGCACCGGCACCAGGTCGAAGGCGCTGTGCGGCGCCTCCGCGCAGGCGTGCAGCACGTCGGCGAAGCGCGCCTCGTGATGGTCGCGCAGCTGATCGATTCGCGTGTGCAGGCCGCGGAAGGGCCGGCCGTGCGACGGCAGGACGAGCACCTCGCGGTCGATCGAACGCATCGCCTCGATTGACGCGAGGTAGAGCGTCAGCGGGTCGGCCTCGGGTTCGACGTCAATGACGCTGACATTGGTCGAGATGCGCGGCAGCACCATGTCGCCGCTGATCAGCACGCCCTTCGCCGCGCCGTGCAGCGAGATGTGCTCGGGGGCGTGGCCGTAGCCGACGTGGCACATCCAGTCGCTGCGCTCGGTGCCGGAGCCGACGGCGACGGACTTGCCGTCGAGCAGGCGGTGGTAGGTGTCGGGCACCGCCGGCACGAGGTCCCGGTAGTAGTGGGTGCGCGAGCGGACCTTGCCGACGGCGTCGGGATCGGCGGCCAGGCCGTGGCGAGCCATGAAGGCGGCCGAGAGCGGGCCGCCGAAGCCGGCGCTGGCGCTGCTCGCCAGCCGGGCGATGTTGAAGTCGGTGGCGCTGATCCAGAGCGGCGCGTTCCAGCGGTCGCACAGCCAGTGCGCGGCGCCGATGTGGTCCGGATGCATGTGCGTGACGATCACCCGCAGCACCGGCAGGCCCTCGAGCGCGGTCTCGAAGATGCGCTGCCAGCCGGCCCGCGTCGCCCGGTCGTCGATGCCGCAGTCGACGATCGTCCAGCCCTGGCGCGGCGTGCCGCCGGCGTCATCGGGCATCTCGTCGCGCAGCAGCCAGACGTTGACGTGATTCAGCGCGAAGGGCAGGACCATGCGGGCCCAGAGGACGCCGGGTGCCACGGCCACGACGGCGCCGGCGTCCGGCAAGGTCTCGCCGAACGGATAGTCCAGCTGGCTCTCGAGGGAATTCATGCGCGCAACTACACTTTACGTAAACGTCAACTTCGAGTGTAAGACGCGATGCCCGCCGCCGCCCAGCCACGCGCCGTCCGACCCTCCACCGGCGATGCCCGGACGTATGCCATCGGCGAGCTTGCGCGCGAGTTCGGCCTGACGACGCGGGCCATCCGCTTTTACGAGGACTGCGGCCTGCTGCGCCCGCGCCGCGCCGGCAGCAAGCGCGTCTACACCGCCGGCGACCGGGTCCGCCTGGCGCTGACGCTGCGCGGCAAGCGCCTCGGCCTCAAGCTCTCGGAGGTGAAGGACCTGCTCGACATGTACGACACGCGCCGCGACAGCGAGCCACAGCTGCGCAGCTTCCTGGATGTCCTGGCGCGGCACCGGGCGCAGCTCGAGGAGCGGCTCGCCGACCTTCGCCGCACGCTCGACGAGGTGCTCGTCGAGCAGGCCGCCGCGGAGCGCCGGCTCAAGGCGCGCCGCAAGGCATGAGCGGGGCAGCCGTGTTTCCCACCGCGCTGACCGATCCGCGCGCCTTCGGCATCGCGCGGGCCATGCTCGACGGCTTCGACCGCCACTACCGGCTGTTCCGGCAGGCGAGCGCCGCCGCCAAGGCCCGCTTCGAGGCCGCCGACTGGCAGGGCCAGCAGCGGGCGCAGGCGCAGCGGATCGAGTACTACGACCGCCGCGTCGCCGAGGCGACCGAGCGCCTGCAGAAGGAGTTCGACGCCGCGTCGCTGCCGCTGGACGTCTGGCAGCAGGTCAAGCTGCACTACATCGGCCTGCTCATCAGGCACTACCAGCCCGAGCTCGCCGAGACCTTCTTCAACTCGGTGACCACCAAAATCCTGCACCGCAGCTACTTCCACAACGACTTCATCTTCGTCCGCTCGACGGTCTCGACCGAGCACCTCGAGAACGAGGAGCCGGGCGCCTTGCCGACGTACCGCGCCTACTACCCGGCGCGCGACACCCTGGTCGAGACCTGGCACCGCGTCGTCCACAACTTTCAGCTCGAGCGCGACTTCGAGGACCTCGACCGCGACGTCGCCAGCCTGATGGAAGCGGTGGACGCGCAGCTCGGCCGCTTCCGCATGCGCGCCAACTTCCAGATCCAGGTGCTTTCGTCGCTCTTCTTCCGCAACAAGGGCGCCTACATCGTCGGCAAGGTCATCAACGGCTTCACCGAGATTCCGTTCGCCCTGCCGATCCTGCACGGCGAGCGGGGCGGCCTGGTCATCGACGCGGCCCTCTTTGGCGAGGACGACCTGCAGCTCGTCTTCAGCTTCGCCCGCGCCTACTTCATGGTCCAGATGGAGGTGCCGTCGGCGTACGTGCAGTTCCTGAGCTCGCTCATGCCGCGGAAGCCGCGCTCGGAGCTCTACAGCGCGCTCGGCCTGCAGAAGCAGGGCAAGAGCGTCTTCTACCGCGACCTGCTGATGCACATGCGGCACTCGTCGGACAAGTTCCGCATCGCTCCGGGCATCAAGGGCATGGTGATGCTCGTCTTCGACCTACCGAGCTTTCCCTACGTCTTCAAGGTCATCAAGGACTTCTACCCGCCGCCGAAGGACACCACGCGCGAGCTGATCAAGTCGAAGTACCTGCTGGTCAAGCGGCACGACCGCGTCGGCCGCATGGCCGACACGCTCGAGTACAGCGACGTCGCCTTCCCCCGGCACCGCTTCGACGACGAGCTGGTCGCCGAGCTGAAGCACTTCTGCCCGAGCCTGCTCGAGGAGGACGGCGACGCGCTCGTCATCCGCCACGTCTACATCGAGCGGCGCATGATCCCGCTCAACATCTACCTGCACGACGCGACCCCGGAGCAGATCGCCCAGGTGGTGGTCGAGTACGGCAACGCCATCAAGGACCTCGTCCGCGCCAACATCTTCCCGGGCGACATGCTGTGGAAGAACTTCGGCGTGACGCGGCTCGGCAAGGTCGTCTTCTACGACTACGACGAGATCGAGAACCTCGTCGACTGCAACTTCCGGCGCATCCCCGAGCCGCGCAACGAGGAGGAGGAGATGTCGGGCGAGGTCTGGTACAGCGTCGGCCCGAAGGACGTCTTCCCCGAGTCGTTCGCGCCCTTCCTGCTCGGCAATCCCGCGGTGCGCGAGGTCTTCATGGCCCACCACGCCGACCTCCTCGACGCCGCCTTCTGGCAAGGCCACAAGGAGCGCATCATGGCGGGCTACGTGCATGATGTGTTCCCCTACGAGGCGCAGAAGCGCTTCGAGGCGCGGCGCGCCGCGCGGGCCCGGCCCGCAGCCGGTCCGCCCGCCGAGGCCCCCGAGTCCGTCGAATCGACCGAATCCCTCTGACCGTTCCAAGGAGTTCCGCCATGGCCGACGCCATCGTCATCGTTTCCGCCGCCCGCACGCCCATCGGTGGCCTGCTCGGCGATTTCAGCAGCCTGTTCGCCTACCAGCTCGGCTCGACCGCGATCCGTGCCGCCGTCGAGCGCGCCGGCATCACTGGCGACGCCGTCGACGAGGTCCTGATGGGCAACTGCCTGATGGCCGGCCAGGGCCAGGCGCCGGCGCGCCAGGCGGCGCTCGGCGCCGGCCTGCCGCAGTCGGCCGGTGCCGTGACGCTCTCCAAGATGTGCGGCTCCGGCATGCGGACGATGATGTTCGCGCATGACATGCTGAAGGCGGAGAGCGCCGGCGTCGTGGTCGCCGGCGGCATGGAGAGCATGACCAACGCGCCCCACCTGACCTTCGCTCGCAAGGGCGTGCGCTACGGCGCGGCCCAGCTCTATGACCACATGGCGCTCGACGGCCTCGAGGACGCCTATGACCGCGGCCGCGCCATGGGCGTGTTTGCCGAGGAGTGCGTCACCCAGTACGCGTTCACGCGCGAGGCCATGGACAAGTTCGCCATCGCCTCGACGGAGCGGGCCAAGAAGGCCAACGAGGACGGCAGCTTCGACTGGGAGATCGTGCCCGTCACCGTGTCGGGGAAGAGCGGCGACGTCGTCGTCAGGCACGACGAGCAGCCGTTCAAGGCCAAGCTCGACAAGATCGCCGGCCTCAAGGCCGCGTTCAAGAAGGAAGGCACGATCACCGCGGCGACGGCATCGAGCATCTCCGACGGCGCCGCCGCCCTGGTGCTGACCCGCGAGTCGACGGCCAAGCGCCTCGGCCTGAAGCCGATCGCCCGCATCGTCGGCCACTCGGTGCACGCGCAGGCGCCGAACCTGTTCACGACGGCGCCGATCGGCGCGATCCAGAAGCTGCTCGGCAAGACCGGCTGGTCGACGACGGACGTCGAGCTGTGGGAGGTCAACGAGGCATTCGCCGCCGTCACCATGGCGGCGATGACCGAGTTCAAGCTGCCGCACGACATCGTCAACGTGCACGGCGGCGCGGTCGCGCTCGGCCATCCGATCGGCGCGAGCGGCGCCCGCATCGTCGTCACCCTGCTCGGCGCCTTGCGCAAGATGGGCAAGAAGAAGGGCGTGGCGGCGCTCTGCATCGGTGGCGGCGAAGCCACGGCGATGGCCGTCGAGCTGATCTGAGGTCGCCGCGCAGGCCGAGGCGGCACCGCCAAATGTTCGGCACGCATTCGCTGGAGCTGTTCGCAGCGACGGTGCTCGTCGTCAACGCCACGCCGGGGGTCGACTTCGCCCTGACGGTGACGCGCACGCTCCAGGGCGGCATTCGCGGCGGGCTCGCCGCCGCGCTCGGGATCGTCAGCGGCTGCGTGCTGCACGCGCTCGCGGCCGCCTTCGGCCTGGCGGCCCTGCTGGCCGCGTCGGCCACGGCGTTCTCGGTGCTCAAGTGGGCGGGCGCCGCGTACCTGCTGTGGCTGGCGGTGGGCATGCTGCTCGAGTCGAGCCGGCCGCCCGACGCCGTCGCCGCGACCGCCGCACCCGAGCCGGCGACCGCCTGGCGCACGTTCCGCGACGGCCTGCTCACGAACGCGCTGAACCCGAAGATCGCCGTCTTCTTTCTCGCCCTGCTGCCGCAGTTCATCGACGCCGCCGCGCCGAGCAAGACGCTGGCCTTTCTCTTCCTCGGTGCCTGGTTCGTGGTCCAGGGCCTCGCCTTCCTGGTGGCGCTCGTCCTGCTCGTCGCGCCGCTGCGCCGCTGGCGGCCGCGCGACACGTGGCGGCGTGCCTTCCAGGCCACGGCCGGCGGCCTGTTCGGCCTGCTCGCGGCGCGCCTAGCCGTGAGCGAGCGGCCATGAAGGGGCTCGTGGCACGGACGGCGAGGATCGGCGCATGAAGGTGCTTGTCATCGGCGCCTCGCGCGGCATCGGTCTCGAATTCGTGCGCCAGTACCGCGGCGACGCCGCCGAGGTCACGGCCACGGCCCGCGACGATGCCGGCCTCGAGCGGCTGCGCGCGCTCGGCGCGACTGCCTTCCGGCTCGACGTCGCCGACGCCGCGAGCGCGTCCGGACTGGCGTGGCAGATCGAGGGCAGCGCCTTCGACGCCGCCATCGTCAACGCCGGGGTGACGGCGCACCGCGTGCCCGGCCTCGACCCGCCGGCCGAGGCCGACTTCGACCACGTGATGCGCACCAACGTGCTCGGGCCGATGCGCGTCCTGCCGCAGGTCGCCGAAGCGCTCGCCGTGGGCGGCCGCATCGCCGTGCTGTCGTCGCGCATGGGCTCGATCGGCGCGCGCACGTCGGCCGGCAGCTCGCTCTACCGCGCCTCCAAAGCGGCGCTGAACTCGGTCCTCAAGGACGCGTCGCTGCTGCTCGGCGCACGCGCCGTCTGCGTCGCCTTCCACCCGGGCTGGGTGCGCACCGACATGGGCGGCACGTCGGCGCCGCTCGACGTCGCGACCAGCGTCGCCGCCATGCGCAGCGTCATCGCCGGCCTCGCGCCGGCGCAGAGCGGCAGCTTCCTCGACCACGACGGGTCGGCCATCCCATGGTGAGCGGCGGCGACGGCTTGCTCGCCGGCAGCGGCGGCAGCGCCGCCGGCGCGTCGGGGCCGCTGCCGGCGCGCATCGGCGAGACCTTCGCCCAGCGCGTCCGCATCCGCGCCGAGGAGATCCCGTCCTTCGCGACGCTGGTGCACGACCACAACCCGCTGCACCACGACGTGGCGGTGGCGCGCGCCGCCGGCTATCCCGGCCTCATCGCCAGCGGCACGCAGGTCGGCAGCTACCTGATGGCGCTGACGGCGTCGCATTTCGCGAAGCCCAGCGACGACGGCCTGCCCCGATCCGGGCTCGGCATCGGCTTCGACATCCGCTTTCGTGCGGTCGTCTTCGCCGACGAGGACATCGACCTGCGCTGGCGCGTCACCGGCCTCGAGCGCAAGGACCGCCTCGACGGCTGGATCGCGTCGCTCGAGGGCGAGGCGCGTTCCGAGCGCGCGCTCCTGCTGAGCGCGACGGGCACGCTGCTGCTGCGCCTCGGGCCGGCCGCATGAAGACCGCATCGTCGAACCGGGGGGGAGCATGCCGCTGAGCGACGACCACCGAGCCATCCAGGACGCCGTGCGCGATTACGTCCGCGACCGCATCGCGCCGCAGGCGGCGCGCTGGGACCGCGAGGCGCACTTCCCGCGCGAGGAGCTGCAGGGCCTGGCGGCGCTCGGCTGCTACGGGGTCGCCGTGCCCGCGGCATGGGGCGGCGCGGGCCTCGATTACCTCGCGCTCGCGGTCATCCTGGAGGAGATCGCCGCCGGCGACGGCGCCACCTCGACCATCGTCAGCGTCAACAACTGCCCGGTCTGCTCGATCCTGATGGCCTGGGGCAGCGAGGCGCAGAAGGAGCGCTGGCTGAAGCCGCTCGCCCGCGGCGAGATGCTCGGTGCCTTCTGCCTCACCGAGCCGCACGTCGGCTCGCAGGCCGACGGTCTGAAGACGACCGCCGTTCGCGCCGGCGACGGCTGGGTCATCAATGGCGTCAAGCAGTTCATCACCAGCGGCAGGAACGGCGACCTCGCCATCGTCATGGCGGTGACCGACAAGGACGCCGGCAAGCGCGGCATCAGCGCCTTCGTGGTGCCGACGTCGACCCCGGGCTACCGCGTCGCCCGCATCGAGGACAAGCTCGGCCAGCACGCCAGCGACACGGCGCAGATCGCCTTCGAGGATTGCCGCATTCCCGCGGATCACCTGCTCGGCGAGGAAGGGCAGGGCCTGAAGATCGCCTTGTCCGGCCTCGAGGGCGGGCGCATCGGCATCGGCGCCCAGGCGATCGGCATGGCCCGCGCCGCCTTCGAGGCGGCGCTCGCCTACGCCAAGGAGCGGGTCGCCTTCGGCCAGCCGATCTTCGAGCACCAGGCGGTGCAGTTCCGCCTCGCCGGCATGGCGACGCAGATCGAGGCGGCGCGCCAGCTCGTCCACCACGCCGCGAGCCTGAAGGACGCCGGATTGCCATGCCTCAAGGAAGCGGCGATGGGCAAGCTCTTCGCCAGCGAGATGGCCGAGCGCGTCTGCAGCGACGCGATCCAGATCCACGGGGGCTATGGCTACGTCAGCGACTTCCCGGTCGAGCGCATCTACCGCGACGTGCGCGTCTGCCAGATCTACGAAGGCACGTCCGACGTGCAGAAGATCCTCATCGGCCGAGCGCTCGCCCGATGACCCGCCGGCGATCGAGCACGCGTTGAGGCCGGGCGCGCGCGAACGACCATGACGGAGACCGAAGCACGCGAGGTGACGCTGCTGCAGGCGTTCGAGACGGCGCAGCCGCCGAGTCCGAGCTGGGGCGACGCCGACCGGCGCTGGGCCGACCGCGTCGCCCAGGAGGCGGTCGCCGGCGACACGCCGGCGGCGACCTTCATCGCCGCTCGCGCCCGCCACGCCATGCAGCGCCTGCTGCCACGCGAGCCGGCCGCCGGTCGCTGGCTGGCGCGGCTGACGCGCGACGGCTCCTGGCTGGTGCTCGTCGCGATCGCGGCAGCGGCCCTGGGCCTCCTCGCCGACGCGATCGGCAACGAGCAGCGCATCAACCTGCTGGCGCCGCCGTACTGGGGCGTGCTGCTGTGGAACGTCGTGGTCTACGTCCTCCTGCTCGCCGCCCCGCTACTGTCGCTGCTGCGCCGCAAGGGCGCGGCGGGCGGGCCGCTGCGCCGCGCCATGCAGTCGCTGCTGCGCTGGGGCCGGCACGCGCCCGCCGGGCGGCGCGGCCCCAGCGCCGGGCCGCTGGCGAGCTTCGCCCGGCTCTGGACGGCGCGCAGCGCGCCCATCGCGTCGCTGCGCGCGCAGACGCTGCTGCACGTCGGCGCCGCGGCGCTGGCGCTCGGCCTCGTCGCCGGCCTCTACCTGCGCGGCCTGGTCCTCGACTACCGCGTCGGCTGGGAGAGCACTTTCCTCTCGCCGGCGACGGTGCACGGCGTCCTCACGACGCTGCTCTCGCCGGCCGCCGCCGTGGCCGGCATCGCCTTGCCGGACGCCGCCGGCATCGCCGCCCTGCAGACGCAGCCGGCGCAGCGCGGCGGTGGCGCGCCGGCTGCGATGTGGATCCACCTGCTGGCGCTGACGCTGCTCGCCGTCGTCGTCCTGCCGCGCCTGCTGCTCGCCGTGGCGACCGCGGCCTGGGCCGGTCGGCGCCGGCAGCGCTTCGGCCTCGACCTCGACGCGCCGTATTTCCAGCGCCTGGCGCGGCTGCAGCGCGGCAGCGTCGCCGACATCGAGGTCCGTCCCTACGCGCACGCGCCGTCGCCGCAGGCGACGCTCGGCCTGCAGGCCCTGCTCGCCGAGGCCTTCGGCCCGCGCGCCGCGATCCGCGTCGCCGCGACCGCTCCTTTCGGTGCCGCCGACGAGGCAGCGCCGCTCGCGGCACCGGCGCCGAGCGTGACGCACGCGCTGCTCCTGTGCGACCTCGGCTCGACGCCGGAGGTCGAGAGCCATGGCCGCTTCGCCGCCCGGCTGGCCGATCGCCTGCCCGGCGGCGCCGTCCTCGCCCTGCTGGTCGACGAGACCACGTTCCGGCGCCGCTTCGCCGGGCTCGACGAGCGCCTGGCCCAGCGCCGCGAGGCCTGGACCCGCTTCGCCGAGGCGATGCAGACGACGCCGGTGTTCGTCGACCTCCAGGCGCCGGTCGATGCGGCGGGCGTCGAGGCGCTGCACGCGGCCTTCGCCCGGCCGCTCCAGGCTCGGGCCGAGTCGCAGCCGGCGACGCGCTGATGGACCGCCCGAACAGCATCGCGCTGAGCCTCGTCGCGCACACCAACGTCGGCAAGACGACGCTCGCGCGCACCCTGCTCGGCCGCGACATCGGCGAGGTGCGTGACGAGCCGCACGTGACCGAGTTCGCCGACGTGCACACGATGCTCGAATCGCCCGAAGGCGACACCCTCGAGATCTGGGACACGCCGGGCTTCGGCGACAGCGTCCGCCTGCTGCGGCGGCTGCGCCAGTCGAACAACCCGATCGGCTGGTTCCTGAGCCAGGTGTGGGACCGCTGGCGCGAGCGGCCGTTCTGGGCCGCGCAGCAGGCGCTGAAGAACGTGCGCGACGAGGCCGACGTGCTGCTCTACCTGGTCAGCGCCTCGGAATCGCCGCAGGGCGCGGGCTACGTCAAGCCCGAGCTCGAGCTGCTCGCCTGGACCGGCAAGCCGGTCATCGTCCTGCTCAACCAGCTCGGCACGCCGCGCGCCGATGCCGGCGACGACGTCGAGCCCTGGCGGCGCCACATCGCCGAGCTGGCGCCGAACGCGCGCGTCCTGTCCTTCGACGCCTTCGCGCGCTGCTGGGTGCAGGAGATCGTGCTCCTCGACGCCATCGGCGCGGTCCTTCCGGAGCCGCGGCGGCCGACCATGACGCGCCTGGTCGCCGCCTGGCGGCGCGAGCGGCTGGCGACCTTCGCCGCGTCGATGGCCATCCTGGCTGAGAGCCTGACCCGGGTCGCGACGGCGCGCGTGGTGATCGAGGAAAGCGCCGGCCTGGGCACCCGCCTGCGCCGGGCCGCGGCCACGGTGCTGCGCCTCGGCGACCGGCAGGATGATCCGGGGGTGCAGGCGCAGGCACGCCTCGGCGAGCTGCTCGGCATCGAGGTGCGCGAGAGCACCGCCGCGCTGATCCGGCTGCATCGCCTCGAGGGGGAATCGACGGCCGCCGTGCTCGCCTCGGTCGACGTCGACCTGCACCAGCGCATCGACGCCGGCTGGGCCGCGGTGTGGGGCGGCGCCGTGAGCGGCGCGCTCGCCGGGCTCTCGACCGACGTGATGAGCGGCGGCCTGACGCTCGGCGGCGGCATGATCGCTGGCGGCGTGCTCGGCGCGCTCGGCGCCGCCGGCATCGCCGAGGGCGTGAACCGGATCCGCGGCACCGACCGCTCCTGGGTCGGCTGGAAGGGCCACGCGCTGATGCCGATGGTCGACGCTGCCTTGCTGCGCTACCTCGCCGTCGCCCATTTCGGGCGCGGCCGCGGCCGCTGGGCCGACGCCGCTGCGCCGGAGCACTGGGCGGCGACGGTGCACGCGGCCCTCGAGCCGCACCGCGAGCTGCTGGCGACGTTGTGGCGCGGCGCCGAAGGTCCCGAGGTCCACGCCGACGCGATCGATGCGACCCGGCGCGGCCTGCAGCCCCTGATCGCGGCCGTGGCGCGCGACGTGCTGCTGCGCCTGTACCCGGATGCGGCGGCGGCGCTGCCCGCGGGTGCCGGCGGAGGTGGGGAAATCGATCAACCGGAGGCCCGGGCCACGCCTTAGTCTGCGGCCATGAATCACGCCGCGCGGTCGATCGACTTCTACGTCGATTTCTCCTCGCCCTACTCGTACATCGCGTCCGAGTGGGTCGAAGCGCTGGCCGCGCGACATGGCCGCACCGTGCGCTGGAAGGCGATCCTGCTCGGCGTCACCTTCCAGGCCGCCGAGCTGAAGAGCCCCGTCAGCCACCCCCTCAAGCGCGAGTACTCGCTGCTCGACTTCGAGCGCTCGGCGCGCTTCGCGGGCGTGCCCTTCAAGCTGCCGGCCCGCTTCCCGGTGCCGACGCAGAACGCCGCCCGCATCTTCTGGTGGCTGCACGAGCGCGACCCGCGACGGGCGGCCGACTGGGGCCGGCACTGCCTGCGCGCCTACTTCACGCGCGGCGACGTGGACCTTTCCAACCCGGCGCACCTGCGCGCCCTGGCGACCGAGTTCGGGCTCGACGGCAACGACGCCGAGTCGGTCTGGAGCGATCCGCTCTGGAAGGCGCGCCTCAAGGAGGCCTGCGAGCACGCGGTGGCGCAGGGCGTGTTCGGCGCGCCCTTCTTCGTCGTCGACGGCGAGCCGTTCTGGGGCAATGACCGGCGAGCGCAGATCGAGCGCTGGCTCGAGAGCGGCCCGTTCTGACCATGGAGCTGCTGCCTTTCCTGCGCACCCAGGTGCACGCCAACCGGCTCGCCAACCACCGGCTGCACGAGGCGATGCGCACGCTCTCGCGCGACGAGTACCACGCGCCGCGGACGAGCTTCTTTCCGAGCCTCGCCGCGACGCTCGACCACATCCTCGCCGTCGACCTGTACTACCTCGCCGCGCTGCACGGCGAACGCGACATGGAGCGGCAGTGGGCCGAGGCCCCGAAGTGCGGCACCGTCGCCGAGCTCGCGCAGGCGCAGGCGATGGCGGACGAGCGCTTCATCGCCCACGTCGGCAGCTTGGCGGCCGCGGCGCTCGACGACGTCGTCGAGCTGGACCGCGGCGAAGGCCGCGTCCAGCGCGACCGGCGCGGTCACGTGATCGCCCACCTGATCAACCACCAGGTCCACCACCGCGGCCAGGCGCATGCGATGCTGGCCGGCACGTCGGCGCGGCCGCCGCAGCTCGACGAGTTCCTGATGCCGAGCGAGGCGCACCTGCGCATCGGCGACCTCAAGGCGCTCGGCTGGACCGAGGCGTCGCTCTTCAGCTGACGCTTCTTCCTGCATCGACGATGGACGACGTCTACGCGACGCCCGAGCACGAGCTGCTGCGCGAGCAGGTCGCGCGCTTCCTGGCCCGCGAGGTCGAGCCGCACGCGCTCGCCTGGGAAGACGCCGGCGTGACGCCGCGCGAGGTGCTGGCGAAGCTCGGCGACGCGGGCCTGCTCGGCATCATGGACGCGGCCGAGCACGGCGGCGCGGACGCCGACGCGCTGACCAACCTGGTCTTCGCCGAGGCGCTGTCGCAGTCGACCTTCGGCGGCTTCGTCATCACCGTCCTCGTGCACACCGACATGGCGAGCCCGCACCTGCGTCACGCCGGCACGCCGGCGCAGCGGGAGCGCTGGGGCCCGGCGATCAACGCCGGGCGCTGCATCACGGCCGTCGCCATCACCGAGCCGGGCGCCGGCTCCGACGTCGCCGGCATCCGCACCACGGCGGCGCGCAGCGCCGACGGCAGCGAGTGGGTCCTCAACGGGACCAAGCTCTTCATCACCAACGGCGTCCATGCCGACCTGGTCTTCGTCGCCGCCAAGACCGGCTCGGGCTCGCACGCGATGTCGATGTTCATCGTCGAGAAGGGCAGGCCGGGCTTCAGCGTCGGCCGCCGGCTCGACAAGGGCGGCTGGCTGTCGTCGGACACCGCCGAGCTGGTGTTCGACGACTGCCGCGTCCCCGCCGAGAACCTGCTCGGCGAGGAGAACCGCGGCTTCTACTCGGTGATGAAGAACTTCCAGACCGAGCGCATCGCCCTGGCGGCGATGGCGGTCGGCCACTGCACGCAGGCGCTGCGCCTGACGCTCGAGCACGTGCGCGACCGGCGCGCCTTCGGCGCGACGCTGTTCGACAAGCAGGTCGTCCGGCAGCGCCTGGCCATGCTCGACGCCAGGACGCGCGCGGCACGCGCCTTCATGTACCACTGCGCCTGGCGGGTCACGCAAGGGCACGACGTCGTCCAGGAGGTGTCGATGCTGAAGGCGCTGACCGGCGAGCTGGTCAACGAGGTCGTGCAGGGCTGCCAGCAGTTCCACGGCGGCATGGGTTACATGCGCGGCACGCCGATCGAGCGGCTCTGGCGCGACGCGCGCATCCTCGCCATCGGCGGCGGCGCGACGGAGGTGATGCTCGATGAAGTCGCCAAGCGGTACTAGCGCCTGCTACCACCTGCTCGTCGCCGAGCACCGGCTCTGGATCGACGGGCTCGACGAATCCCGCTTCGCCGGCCGCCTGGACTGCACGATGACGCCGGGGGTGGCCCAGTCCTTGCCGTTCGACCTGACCTTGGCCCACGTCTTCCACCACGCCACCCATCACCGCGGCCAGATCACGGCAGCGATCACGGCGATGGGCTACCCTTGCCCGGAGATCGACATGGTGTGGATGCTCCAGGAGGAAGGCAGGGCGAGCGCATGAGCAGCAGCGGCGTCATCCAGGTGGAACGCGAGGGCTTCGTCGCCCGCGTCTGGCTGAACCGGCCGGAGGTGCGCAATGCCTTCAACGCCGAGCTGATCCCGACCCTGGCGGCGGCTTTCACGGCGCTGGGCAAGGACGACGGCGTCCGCGCCGTCGTCCTCGGCGGCCGCGGCAAGGCCTTCTGCGCCGGCGCCGACCTCGGCTGGATGCGCGAGATGGCCGACTACTCGTGGGACCAGAACCGGGCCGACGCGGCCCGGCTCGCCGACATGCTGTTCGCGATCTACAGCTGCCCGCGGCCGGTCGTCGGCCGCATCCACGGCGACTGCTACGCCGGCGGCGTCGGCCTCGCCGCGGTGTGCGACGTCCTCGTCGCCGCCGAGCCGGCGACCTTCTGCCTGAGCGAGGCGCGCCTCGGCCTGCTGCCGGCGACGATCAGCCCCTACGTCATCCGCGCCATGGGCGAGCAGGCAGCGCGCCGCTACTTCGTCACCGCCGAGCGCTTCAGCGCCGCCCAGGCGAAGGCGATGGGCTTCGTGCACGAGACCTGCGCCGCCGAAGCCATCGACGAGGTCGTCGACGGCATCGTCGCGGCGCTGGTCGACAACGGACCGATGGCGACCCGGGCCTGCAAGAAGCTGGTGCAGGACATCGCCGGCCTGCCGATCGGCACGGAGCTGCGCGCCGACACCGCCGGCCGCATCGCCGACATCCGCGCCAGCGCCGAGGGGCGCGAGGGCGTGCAGAGCTTCCTGCAGAAGAGGAAGCCGGCGTGGCTGGAGGGCGGCGGCCGGTGAGCCTCGACCTGACGCAGCTCGCCGCGATCGCCGCCGCGCTCGGCTGGGCCAGCGGCCTGCGCCTCTACGCCGTCGTCTTCCTCACCGGTCTGGCCGGCTGGCTCGGCTGGGTCGACCTGCCCGGCGGCCTGAAGCTGCTGCAGAGCCCGTGGCTGCTCGGCGCCAGCGGCTTCATGCTGTTCGTCGAGTTCTTCGCCGACAAGATCCCCGGGCTCGACACGCTCTGGGACGGCGTCCACACGCTGATCCGCATCCCGGCCGGCGCGGCGCTCGCCGCGTCGGTGTTCGGCGTCGACCAGGCCGAGTGGGCCGCCGCGGCGGCGCTCCTCGGCGGCTCGCTGGCCGCGACCAGTCATTTCGCGAAGGCGACCACGCGGGCGGCCGCGAACACCTCGCCCGAGCCGTTCTCCAACCTGGGGCTGTCGCTGCTCGGCGACGCGATCGTCCCGGGCGCCCTGTGGCTGGCGTGGACCGAACCGGTGACCTTCATGGTCCTGCTCGTTCTGGCGGTGATCGCCATGGTCGCGACCACGTGGCTGCTGTGGCGCTTCGTGCGCGGCATGTTCTCGAAGCTCGGGCTGGGGCGGCAGCCCGCGCCGCCTGGCCCGCCCGTCGAGGCGAGACGATGAGCACCCTCCCGCAACGCGTCACCCTCGTCGACGTCGGCCCGCGCGACGGCCTGCAGAACGAGAAGGACCCCGTCGACGCCGCCGTCAAGATCGAGCTCGTGCACCGCCTGCAGGCGGCCGGCCTGAGGGAGATCGAGGTCACCAGCTTCGTCAGCCCGAAGTGGGTGCCGCAGATGGCCGACAACGCCGCGGTGATGGCCGGCATCGAGCGCCGGCCGGGCGTCCGCTACTCGGTGCTGACGCCCAACATGAAGGGGCTCGACGCGGCGCTGTCGGCGCCGCGGGCGCAGTGGCCGGACGAGGTGGTGGTGTTCGCGGCCGCGAGCGAGGCCTTCAGCCGGCGCAACATCAACTGCTCGATCGACGAGAGCGTCGAGCGCTTCCGCCCCGTCGTCGCGGCGGCGCGGTCGCACGGCATCAAGGTCCGCTGCGCGGTCTCGGTGGCGCTCGGCTGTCCGTACCAGGGCGACGTCAGCGCCGACGAGGTGGAGCACGTCGTGCGGCTGATGAAGGAGATCGGCGTCCAGCACTGCGGCATCGCCGACACCATCGGCGTCGGCACGCCGAAGAAGGTGCAGGCGGCGATGGAGCGCGCCTTGCGCCACTTTCCCATCGAGCAGGTGAGCGGCCATTTCCACGACACCTACGCGCAGGGCGTGAGCAACGTCTACGCCGCCCTCGAGGTCGGCATCTCGACCTTCGATGCCAGCGTCGCCGGCCTCGGCGGCTGCCCGTACGCGAAGGGCGCGACCGGCAACGTCGCAACCGAAGACGTGCTGTTCCTGCTCGACGGCCTCGGCGTCGAGACGGGCGTGTCGATCGACGGCGTGGTGGATGCGGCCGCGTTCATCTCCGGCGTGCTCGGGAGGAAGCCGGTGTCTCGGTCGGCGAATGCGCTGCTCGCGAAGCGGGCGAGGGCGTAGGTCGAAGGCGTCGGGAACGGGGCTCGCCCGGGCAAGGCTCGACGCTATCCCACGGGGAACACCTGAGGTGCCGACGCGACGACTGTTGCGTAATACACGTCCGATCCGCATTCCGACAGGAGATCTTCCGTGCAAAGACCCCGAGCCCTCGTCCTCGCCGCGGCTGCCGCCGCCCTGCTGGCCGCGTGCACCACCACGTCGTCCACCGGGCCGATGAGCTTCTTCATCACCAGCACCGGCAGCGGCAAGGGCGCCGACCTGGGCGGGCTGGCCGGTGCCGACGCGCTCTGCCAGCGCCTCGCCACCGCGGCCGGCGCCGGCGGCAAGACCTGGCGCGCCTACCTGAGCACGCCTCCGACGTTCCCGTCCGGCTCGACCCCGGCCGTCGCCGCCGTGCACGCGCGCGACCGCATCGGCAGCGGCCCCTGGTTCAACGCGAAGGGCCAGCTGATCGCGCGCGACCTGAATCACCTGCACAACGGCAACAACATCTCCAAGGAGACGGCGCTCGACGAGCGCGGCAACCCGGTCAAGGGCCGTGGCGACACGCCGAACGAGCACGACATCCTGACCGGCACGCGCGCCGACGGCACCGCCTTCGCGCCGCAGACCGACACCACCTGCGGCTCGTGGACCAAGAGCGGCGAGGGCTCGGCGGTCGTCGGCCACCACGACCGCACCGGTCCCACGGCCGACGCCTGGGCGAAGTCCTGGAACTTCTCGCACCAGTCGGTCGGCTGCAGCCAGGAAGCGCTGGTCCGCACCGGCGGCTCGGGCCGGCTCTACTGCTTCGCCGGCAACTGACGAGGAAGGGACGGGCGGGCTCCGGCCGCGCCCGCCCTGCCGCTCAGAGCCCGAAGACGCGCATGGCGTTGGCGCCACGGATCGCAGCGCACTGCTCCGCCGGCAGCTCGGCGGTGTTGGCGAACGCGCCTTTGGTGTCGTGCACCCAGTGCGGCCAGTCGGTGCCGAACATCACGTGCTCGGCGCCGACCACCGAAACCAGGTAGCGCAGCGCGCCGAGGTTGTAGGTGATGTTGTCGTAGTAGATGTGGCGCAGGTAGTCGGTGGGCTTCCTCTTCATCTGCCGGCGCTCCTTCAGCTCGACCTCGTCGCCCTTCTCGAAGCGGCCGACGAGGTAGGGCAGGGTGCCGCCGCCGTGCGCGGCGATGATCTTCAGGTTCGGGTGGGTGTCGAAGAAGCCCTCGAAGATCATCCGCGTGATCGCCAGGGTGGTGTCGAACATGAAGCCGACCGACCAGCTCAGGTCGAACTTGGTCATGTCCATGAGGTCGACGCCGGGCGGATCGGTCGGGTGCACCAGCACCGGCAGGGCGCGCCGGTCGATCTCGGCCCAGATCGGCGCGAACAGCGGGTCGGTGAGGCTGCGCCCGGCGACGTTGGCCAGCACCATCACGCCCACCGCGCCGTTGGCGCAGGTCCGCTCGAGCTCCTCGACCGCCCGCTGCGGGTACTCCCAGGGCAGCGACGTGAACCAGCGGATGCGGTCCGGGTACGTGGCCTGCGCCTCGCGCATGTTGTCGTTCGACTCCCTCGCCGCGCGGCAGCTGATGTCCTCGTCGCCCCAGTACACGTTCGGGCAGGTCAGCGACACGATGGAGACGTCGATGCCGGCGGCGTCCATGTGCTGGATGCGCAGGCCATAGTCGAAGTGCCCTTTCTGCGGCAGCACCACCGGCGTGTCGCCGCGGAAGATCTCGCGCTGGCCGTCCGGCCGCGTCTTCAGGTTGTAGATGCCGCCTTCCTTCTGCAGCAGCTCGAGCCACCGCGCGGTGAACATGTGGGTGTGGACGTCGATGACCGGCATGGCGGCTCTCCTGGGTGGCGTCGCAGCCTACGACGCCGGGCGGCGGGGGCGATCGGAGGCGGCACTTTAGTTGAACGCCACGCTCGGATTCAGGCCGGGTAGACACCGATGCAGGGCCAGGTGGCGTCGACCAAGATGCCTCGTCGCGGGTGCCTCGCGCCCGCCTGCTTCTGAAGGATTCCCCGTGAAGAGAAGACAATTGAACCGGTTCGCCGCAGCGCTCGCGCTCGGCCTGGCCGCAGCACCGCTGGCGCACGCGCAGGACAAGCCGATGATGCGCATCCTGGTCGGCTTTCCGCCCGGCGGCTCGGTCGACATCGTCGCGCGCCTGCTCGCGGAGCACATGAAGACGACGCTCGACCAGAACGTGATCGTCGACAACAAGCCGGGTGCCGCGGGCCGCGTCGCCCTCGGCGAGATCAAGCGCGCCGCGCCCGACGGCAACACCCTCGTGCTGGCGCCGAGCGGCGCCCTCGTCATCCTGCCGTGGCTCTACAAGAACGTCGGCTACGACCCGATCAAGGACTTCACGCCGATCGCCCGCGTCACCACCTTCGACTTCGCCGTGACCGCCGGCCCGGCGGCGCCCGCCGGCGACCTGAAGGCGGTGCTGGCCTGGCTGAAGGCCAATCCAGGCAAGGCCAACTACGCGACCTCCGGCGCCGGCACGGTGCCGCACTTCGCCGGCCAGCTGCTCGCGCAGGAGACCGGCATCCCGCTCACGCACGTCGCCTACAAGGGCGGCGCCCTCGCCGCGCAGGACCTGCTCGGCGGCCAAGTGCCGATCATGATCGACACCGCGTCCGAGACCATCGAGCACCACAAGGCTGGCAAGCTGCGCATCCTCGCGATCAGCGGCGAGACCCGCTCGGCCGTGCTGCCCGACGTGCCGACGCTGAAGGAGCAGGGGGTCAACGTCGTCGCCGATGCCTTCTTCGGGCTCTACGGTCCGGCCGGCATGCCCGCCGACCGGGTGCAGAAGATCAGCGACGCGGTGGCCAAGGCGCTCGCCACGCCCGAAGTCCAGGCGAAGATCCGCGCCGTCGCGCTGACGCCGAGCTACGCGTCCTCGCAGTCGCTCGCCACGACGCAGGCAGCGCACCTGAAGCGCTGGGAAGCGCCGATCAAGGCGTCGGGCTACACGGTCGAGCAGTAGTCCGCCGGGGCTTCAGCCCGAGCGGGCGATCCACGCGACGATGGCGTCGAGCGCCGGCCGAGCGGCCGCCGCCTCGGCGTGGCTGACGATCAGCGTCACCGCGTACACCTTGCCGCTCTGCGCCCGCACGTAACCGGCGAGGGCGCGGGTGTCCGACAGCGTGCCGGTCTTCAGGAAGGCCCGGCCGCGCGTCGCTTCGCCGGTCATGCGATGCACGAGCGTGCCGTCGACGCCGGCGATGGGCAGCGAGTCGATGAAGCTCTGCCCGTGCGGGCCTTGCCAGGCCTTGCGCAGCAGCTCGACGAGCGCCTGCGGCTTGCCGCGCTCGGCCCGCGACTCGCCGGATCCGACGACCACGGTGAGATCGCCGTCGCGCAATCCCTGCGTGCGCAGCCAGCCGCGCATGCGCTCCTGCGCCGCCGGCAGCACGCCGCCGCGCCGGCGTGCCGGCGTCGCCGCGTCGCCGGCGAGCGAGAGCAGGACGCTGCGCGCCGCCTCGTTGTTGCTGGTCTTGTTCATCTCGCGCAGGACCTCGGTGACCGGCGTCGACAACTCGCTCGACCAGCGCCCGTCGCGCCGCGCCGGCGCGTGATCGCGCTCGACGACGCGGCCGGCGAGGCTGCCGCCCGCTTCGCTCCAGAGCTCGGCCACCATCGTCGGCGCGGCGATCGGCAGCGTCGGCGCCGTGCCGAGCGTCGGATCGAAACGGGCGTCTGCCGGCGAGGCCACGTGGGCGATGTCCTCGGCCGGACACTCGGCGCTCCAGCGACCGCGCACCCAGAGCTGCAGCGCCGGTCCCGGGCCGACTTCGTCGGGCCGCTTCCAGCGCGCCCAGGCGGCGCAGCCCCCGCCCATGAACACGTCGTTGACGACCACGACGTTGGCCGGACGCGGCGTTAGGGTGACGACGGCACGCTCGCCGGTCGAAGGCCCGATGCGGACGAGCAGCTTGCCCTGGTTGTAGGTGCGCCCGTCCATCGGCGCATCGGGCTCGCGCTCTTCCTCGGTCGCCGGCAGCTGCTTCGGGTCGCGCTCGTGCAGCAGGGCGACGTCGTGGAGGACGATGTTGCCGCCGATCGACTGCAGGCCCTCGTCGCGCATCTGCGCGAACCAGCGCCGCAGCTCGTGCCCGGTCAGGCCGACCGCGCCGCCGCGGATGACCAGGTCGCCGGCCAGCCGCCCGCCGGCGACCGGTCCGGTCGCATGCGCCGACGTCTGCCAGCGGTGCTCGGCCCCGAGGACGTCGAGCGCGGCGAGCGAGGTCACCAGCTTGGTCGTCGAGGCGAGCAGGAAGGGGCGCTCGGCGTTGAGCGCGAGCAGCGGCGGCACGTCAGCGCTCTCGACCGAGCGCACGTGCAGGCCGAAGCTCGACTCCGGCAGGCCCGTGACGCGCAGGATCGACGCGACCGGCGCGGGCACGGCGCTCGTCGTGCGCGCGCGCGCCGGCTTCGGCCGGGCGCCGTCGGCTCGCGCCGCCAACGCGCTGCTCGGCTCGACGGCGAGCAGCAGGCCGAGGGCGGCGCCGAGCAAACGCGCGATCGAGCGAGGGCACGGCATGTCGTGGCGCCTACTTCTCGACGAACGCCCGCTCGATGACGTAGTCGCCGGCCTGGCCGATGCCGGCCGAGATCTTGAAGCCGGCGTCGTCGAGGACCATGCGCATGTCCTTCAGCATCGCCGGGCCGCCGCAGATCATGGCCCGGTCGGTCTTCGGGTCGATCTGCGGGAAGCCGATGTCGCGGCAGAGCTTGCCGTTCGCGATCAGTTCGGGCAGACGGCCCTGGTTGCGGAACGGCTCGCGCGTCACGGTGGGGTAGTAGACGAGCTGGTCGCGCACCAGTTCGCCCAGGTGGTCGTGCTTCGGCAGCTCGTGCGCGATCAGGTCGGCGTAGGCGAGCTCGTCGACCTTGCGCACGCCGTGCACGAGGACGATCTTCTCGAAGCGCTCGTAGGTGTCCGGGTCGCGGATGATGCTCATGAAAGGCGCCAGCCCGGTGCCGGTCGCGAACAGGTAGAGGTTGCGGCCGGGCAGCAGGTCGGTGAGCACCAGCGTGCCGGTCGGCTTCCGGCCCACGAGCACCTCGTCGCCGACCTTCAGGTGCTGCAGGCGCGAGGTGAGCGGCCCGTTCGGCACCTTGATGCTGAAGAACTCGAGGTGCTCCTCCCAGTGCGGGCTGGCGATCGAGTAGGCCCGCATCAGCGGCTTGCCGTCGACGACGATGCCGACCATCACGAAATGGCCGCTCTCGAAGCGCAGGCTCCTGCCGCGCGTGCAGGTGAAGGTGAAGAGAGACTCGTTCCAGTGGTGGACGGTGAGGACTTTCTCGGTGTCGAAGGCGGCCATGGGCGTCATTGTCCGCAATTGCCCGGAAGCGCCCGGCGCCGACACCTTATGCTTGCACGCATCCTGGCCCGGGCCCCTGCGAGGGGCGCTGTCGTGATGCACCGTTTCGAGCGGCCCGATTCGATCGCCGGCGCGGCCCGCCTGCTGGCGTCGGGCTCCTGGACCGTGCTCGCCGGAGGCACCGACGTGTACCCGGCGCACGTCGGCCGGCCGCTCGCCGCGCCGGTCATCGACATCACGGCGATCGCCAGCCTGCGCGGCATCGTCCGCGCCGACGACGGCGGCTGGCGCATCGGCGCGACCACCACCTGGACCGACGTGATCCGGGCCGACCTGCCGCCGCTCTTCGACGCGCTCAAGGCGGCGGCACGCGAGGTCGGCGGCGTGCAGATCCAGAACACCGGCACGGTCGCCGGCAACCTCTGCAATGCCTCGCCGGCCGCCGACGGCGTTCCCGCCCTGCTCGCCCTCGACGCGCGCGTCGTCCTGCAGAGCGCGCAGGGAGCGCGCGAGGTCGCGCTCGAGCAGTTCGTGCTCGGCAACCGCAGGACGGCGCGCACCGCCGACGAGCTGGTGATCGCGGTCCGCGTCCCGGCCCGCGGCGAGAACGCACGCTCGGCCTTCATCAAGCTCGGCGGACGCCGCTACCTGACGATCTCGATGACGATGGTCGCGGTCGCGATCGACGTCGACGCCGCGGGGCGGATCGCTCATGCCGGCGTCGCGGTGGGCAGCTGCTCGGCCGCGGCGCGCCGCCTGCCGGCGCTCGAAGCCCGCCTGCTCGGCGCGACCGCCGCCGCCGACCTCGCCACGCGCGTCGACGCCTCCGACCTGGCGCCGCTGACGCCGATCGACGACCTGCGCGCCAGCGCCGTGTATCGACGCGATGCGACGCTGACGCTGCTGCGGCGCGCCTTGCGCCTGCTCGGCGACGAGGTGCCGGCGTGACGGCGCGCGACCTGCCGGCGGCGCAGGTCGTCCGCCTCGCCGTCAACGGCAGGGCGCGCGAGCTCGCCGGCGCACCCTCACGGCGGCTCTCGGACGCGCTGCGCGACGAGCTCGGACTCACCGGCACCAAGATCGGCTGCCACGCCGGCGACTGCGGCGCCTGCACGGTGCTGCTCGACGGCGAGCAGGTCTGCTCGTGCATCGTCGCCGTCGGCCAGTGCGCCGGCCGCGAGGTCGTCACCGTCGAAGGCCTGGCCGCCGCCGACGGGTCGCTGTCGACGCTGCAGCGGGCCTTCGTCGCGCACGGCGCGGCGCAGTGCGGCATCTGCACGCCGGGCATGCTGATGAGCGCCGAGGCCCTCCTGCGCCGCAACCCGCATCCGACCGAGCCCGAGATCCACGACGCGCTCGCCGGCGTGCTCTGCCGCTGCACCGGCTACCGCAAGATCGTCGAAGCGGTCCTCGCCGTCGCCGCGGGCGAGGTCGTGGACGCGCCGGTGGCGCCGGCCGGCGCCGCGGTCGGCAGCCGCGTCGCGCGGCTCGACGCGCCGGACAAGGTCACCGGCCGCGAGCGCTTCGGCGCCGACGTGCGTCCGGATGCCGCGGGCCAGCCGGTGCTGTCGATGCGCGTGGTCCGCTCGCTGCATGCGCACGCGCGCGTCGAGATCGGCGACCTGGTCGCGTGGCGCGCACGCTGGCCGGGCGTGGTCGACGTCATCACCGCCGCCGACGTGCCGCGCAACGCCTTCGCCATCTTTCCGGACCTGCGCGACCAGCCGGTGCTCGCCGACGGCGTGGTGCGCTTCCGCGGCGAAGCGGTGCTCGCCGTGGTCGGAGACGCCGAGACGCTGGACGCGCTGCCCGCGTCGGAGATCCCGATCCGCTACGCGCCCCTGCCCGCGCACGAGGACTGCGATGCCGCCCTCGCCGCGGCCGAGCGCGGCGAGGCGCTGCACGCGCGCTATCCGGACAACGTGCTGTGCCGCGGCCGCGTCGTTCGCGGCGATGCCGAGGCGGCGGTGGACGGCTCCGCCTTTCACGCTGCCTCGAGCTTCGAGACGCGCCACGTCGAGCACGCCTACATCGAGCCCGAGGCCGGCTATGCCGAGATCGTCGAGGGCGTCGACCACGCCGGCGCGCCGCTGCGCCGCGTCCGTATCGTCGCCTGCACGCAGACGCCCTACATGGACCGCGACGAGGTCGCCAGCGTCCTCGCCGTTGCGCCGGAGCAGGTGCACATCGTTCCGTCGGCGATCGGCGGCGGCTTCGGCGGCAAGCTCGACCTGTCGGTGCAGCCGCTGCTCGCGGTCGCCGCCTGGAAGCTCGGCCGGGCGGTCCGCCTCGTCTACGAGCGACCGGAATCGATGCAGTCGAGCACCAAGCGCCACCCGGCGCGGATGCGGGCGAGCGTCGGCTGCGATGCCGACGGACGCCTGACCGGCTTCGACTTCAGCGGCGACTTCGACACCGGGGCCTATTCCTCGTGGGGGCCGACCGTCGCCAACAGGGTGCCGATCCATGCCAGCGGGCCCTACCGCGTGCCGCACGTGCGGGCGCTGACGCGGGCGGTGCACACCAACGGCAGCGTCTGCGGTGCCTTCCGCGGCTTCGGCGTGCCGCAGTCGACGCTGCTCGGCGAGCTGCTCCTCGACGAGCTCGCGGCGCGGGCCGGCATCGACGCGCTCGACTTCCGCCACCTCAACGCGCTGCGCGCCGGCGACACGACGCCGACCGGCCAGACGCTCGCCGCCAGCGTCGGCCTGCGCGCCTGCCTCGATGCGCTGCGGCCGGCGTGGCGCTCGGGCCGATCCGCGGCGGCCGCGTTCAACGACGCCGCGGCAGCGCGCGCTTCGCCGCTGCGCCGCGGCGTCGGCATCGCCTGCATGTGGTACGGCATCGGCAACACCGTGATCGCCAACCCGTCGACGATGCGCGGCGCCCTGCGCTGGGACGACGCGCTCGGCGGCCATCTCTTCCTCTACAACGGCGCGCAGGAAATCGGCCAGGGCACGGCGACCATCCTTCCGCAGATGTTCGCCGATGCGGTCGGCCTGCCCCTCGCCTGCGTGCAGCAGGTCATGGGCGACACCGACCGCACCGCCGATGCCGGCAAGTCCTCGGCGTCGCGGCAGACCTTCGTGTCGGGCAATGCGGCGCGTGCCGCCGGGCGCGACCTGCGGCGGCAGCTGCTGGCTCGGCTCGGCTGGGCGGAGGCGGAGGCCGCGGCCGACGACGGTGCGTCGTCGATACGGCTGTCGTTCGACGGCCATCGCCTGGTCGCCGTCGAGGCCGGCGCGGATGCAGGCACCGGCGCGGGGACGAGCGCGCGAGGCGACCGTTCGGCGCGCCGGGAGATCGACCTGCGCGCGTTGGCCGCGGACACGGACGGGCCCGACCTCTTCGTCGGCAGCGGCTACTTCAATCCGCCGACGGTGCCGCTCGACGCCGACGGCCAGGGCGTGCCGTACGCGACCTACGCCTTCGCGGCGCAGATCGCCGAGGTCGAGGTCGACGTCGATCTCGGCACGGTGAAGCTGCTGCACATCCACGCCGCGCACGACGTCGGCCGGGCGATCAATCCGACCCAGGTCGAAGGGCAGATCCACGGCGGCATCGCGCAGGGCATCGGCATGGCGCTGATGGAGGAATACGTCAACGGCCGCACCGACAACCTGCACGACTACCTGATCCCGACGGTCGGCGACGTGCCGCCGATCAGCGTCCACCTGATCGAGGATCCGGAGCCGCTCGGGCCGTGGGGCGCCAAGGGTGTCGGGGAGCCGGCGCTGGTCGCCACCGCCCCGGCGATCCTCAACGCCATCCATGCCGCGACCGGCGTGCGCATGCGCGAGGTGCCGGTCACGCCGAGCCGCTTGCGCGCGGCCTGGCTGGCGCAGCGATGAGCGGCGAGCCCGGCCCCGGCTTCGCCGCCCGTTCCGACGGCGAGCCGGTGCGGATCGACGCCGCCGACGGCGTGGAGCCGGCAGCTGGCGATGTCGCGGAGAGCGCGCCGCCGGCGCGGCCGGTCGTCCTCGAGCACTCGCGCGCGCCGGAGCGCATGGCGGCCGACAAGGTGCGCTGCGAGGCATGTCCGGTGCTGTGCCAGATCAGCGTCGGAAAGCTCGGCGCCTGCGATCGCTACGGCAACGTCGGCGGGGTGCTGACGCGCACCGACACGCTGCACCTCGTCGCCCGGCCGGGCGCCGATCTCGTCGCCTGGCAGGCCGGGCAGGCCGGCGGCTGGAACGGCGAGCTGATCGACGCCGCCGATGCGCCGGTGTTCGTCTCGGGCGTCGGCTCGGGCACGACCTATCCCGACTACAAGCCGGCGCCCTTCATCGTCTCGTCGCGCCACGAGGGCGTCGACCTCGTGACGGTGGTCACCGAAGGCATCTTCAGCTACTGCAGCTTCAAGGTGAAGATCGACACCGACCGCTATCTCGGCCCGGAGCAGGCGACGGTGCGCCACCAGGGCGAAGCGGTCGGCCACGTCAGCACCATCGAGTACGGCTCGCAGTTCCTCTCCCTCGGCGGCGTGCACCACCTGACCGGCGGCTCGAAGCGCGAAGGCCGCGTCGCCTGCGACATGATGATGGCGCTCGGCAACAAGCAGGCCGTCGAGTTGCAGATCGAAGGCGGCGCGACGCTCGTCGTCGCCGCCGACAAGCCGCCGGTCGTCAACGGCGTCGAGGAGAAGCGGATGCGCGTCGGCTGCGGCTCGGCGGCGATCGGCATCTTCGCGCAGCAGTGGTTCGGCCACGCCGACGAGGTCGTCGTCGTCGACGACCACATCACCGGCGTGCTCTCCGAGCACCAGGCCGGCAAGTTCCTCGACATGAAGCCGACCGGCATCCGCCTGCGCGGCCGCAAGTCGACGCCAGGGCGCTACTTCCAGGTGGCGAATCCGGGCTCCGGTTGGGGCGGCACCGACATCACCGACCCGCTCTCGATCGTGGAGGCGTGGGATCCGAAGCACGCGCGGCCCGGGCTGCGCCTGCTGATGGTCTCGACGACCGGCGAGGACGCCGCCTGGTTCGTCCTCGACGAGCAGCTCGTGCCGCGACCGGCGGAGATGCCGCCGGCGATCGCCCGCGTCGTCGACCGCATCGGCGAGAACTGCGAGCCGTCGCTGGCCTCGGTGCTCTACGTCGCCGGCGCTGGCGGCAGCCTGCGCGCCGGCGTCACCGAGAACCCGATCGCGCTGACGCGATCGATCAAGAGCCTGCTCGTCGACGTCACCTGCGGCGGTGCGCCGGTCTTCGTCTGGCCGGGCGGCGGGATCACGGTGATGGTGGACGTCGCCCGGATGCCGGCGAACAGCTTCGGCTCGGTGCCGACGCCGGCCATCGTCTCGCCGATCGAGTTCACGATGCGTGCCGACGACTACGCGGCGCTCGGCGGCCACGCGGCGCGCGTGCGCCCGCTCGCCGAGATCCTCGCTTCTGGCAGCTACCGGCTGATCGATGCCGAGCCCGGCGTGCCCTGGCCGCTCTCGGGAAGCGCGGGGCGCCGGTGAGCGGGGGCGCCACGCGACGGCTCCTGGCCGACGGCCGCTGGCACTTCCAGCACGGCCCCATCGACTGCATCGTCGACGCCGACGGCGACGCCGGCGCGGTGGCGCGCTGCGTCGAGCGTGCGTGGACGCGGTTCCAGGGCGTGCTCGACGAGCTCGTCGCCGAGCTGCCGCTGCTGCGCGCCGACCTGTCGGGCGAGGGCGCCGAGCGCGTCACGCCGTCCGGCGGCATCGCCCGCCGGATGGTCGCCGCCTGCCGGCCCTACGGCGAGGCAGGTGCCTTCGTCACGGCGATGGCGGCCGTCGCCGGCAGCGTCGCCGAGGAGCTGACCGCCTTCTTCGACGACGCCGGCGTGGCGCGCGCCAGCGTCAACAACGGCGGCGACATCGCGCTGCACCTCGCGCCGGCGAGCTCGTACGCGGTCGGGCTCTGCAGCGATCCGTCGCTGGCCGTGGCGGGCGGCCCGCTCGCCGGCCGCTTCGAGGTCGGCTTCGCCTCGCCGGTGCGCGGCATCGCCACCTCGGGCTGGCGCGGCCGCAGCTTTTCCTTCGGCATCGCCGACAGCGTCACGGTCCTCGCCGGCACGGCATCGGCCGCCGACGCGGCGGCGACGATGATCGGCAACGCCGTCGACGTCGATGCGGCGGGCATCCGGCGCCGGCCGGCGTCCGAGCTGCGTGACGACAGCGATCTCGGCGAGCGCCTCGTCACCGTCGCCGTGCCGCCGCTGCGCAGCGCCGACGTCGAGAGGGCGCTGGCCGCCGGTGCCGCTGTCGCCGAGCGCGAGATCGCTGCCGGCCGGGTCGTCGCGGCAGCGATCTCGCTGCAGGGCCGCTTTCGCGTTGTCGACCGGGCGCCGTCGGGCCGCTCGCGCACGGCCGCGTGGCCCCGCGACCCTTCTCAGCCGCGCTTCCTGCGCCGCGACAGCCAGCCGACGACGCCGAGCCCCATCAGCATCAGCGCGTAGGTCTCCGGCTCGGGAACGGGGGTGACGCTCAGCGCCACGCCGTCGCTGCCGAACACGAGGCTGGCCGCGTACGCCGGCGACAGGCCGTTGAAGGCGAAGCCGGAGAACGCGCCGGCGAAGCTGCCGAAGTCGATCAGCTCGTACAGGCCGACGCCGAGAAAGCCGTCGAGGAACGAGATGCTGAGCAGGCCGCCGAAGGTCATCAGGCCGTCGATGTCGAGCAACGGCCCGTCGGCGAAGCCGAATCCGAGGTCGAGGATGCTGCCGGCGCCGAGGGTCAGGTCGCCGCCGATCCGGACCGTCTCGTCGCTGCGCGTCGCCAGGGTGCCGCCGCTCACCGCCACGTCGCCGCTGCCGAGCGCCGTCGCCGACGCGGCGACGAGCGTGCCGCCCAGCACCTCGCTGCCGCCGGAGAAGGAGTTCTCGCCGGACAGCGTCAGCATCCCGTCGCCGAGCTTGGCCAGGCTGCCTTCGTAGACGCGCATCTGGCGGGCGAGCTCGCGGGCCATGCCGACGTTGAACTCGGTGCGGTCGTCGTCGCTCGCGCCGGCCGGCAGGCCGTTCTGCCAGCCGCGCGCCGCCTTGGTCGCGTTCCACTGCGCCGCCTCGGCCTGGTCCTCGGACCCGCGGGCCTTGATGGCCGTGTCCGAGATGCTGTTCGACCAGGTGTCGTCGCGGCCCTGGGTGTTCACGGCGAAGCGGTCGGTGAACTGCCCCGGCCCCTCCCTGGCGTGGCGCAGGCTGACCGTGCCCCAGCCGTTGCGGTCGTCCGGGACCTCGACGCGCTGTCCTGCGGTCGGGTTGGCGATGGCGACGCCGGCGGCGTCGTTGATGGTCCCGTTCTGCACCGCGGTGGTCTTCAGGACCGAGAGGAGCTGCTCGTTGCTCATGTACGGGAAGCGCTCGGCGAGCACGGCGATCGCGCCGGAGGCGTGCGGCGCGGACATCGAGGTGCCGCTGAGGCTGCCGTAGGTGGCGTTGACGCCGCCGCCCGCGGCAGTGACGGTGCTGCCGTTGATGGCGTTGCCCGGAGCCGTCACGCACGACCACTTGGCGATGCCGCACTGGTTGTAGAGCTGGGCTCCCGGCACGTTGACCGAGCCGTCGGGGTTGAGCGACTGGCCGACCTGGACGCCGCCGATCGTCAGCGCCTGGCGGATGCCGGAGACGCCGAGCCAGTTCTTCTCCAGCTCGGGCATGAAGTAGGGCGCGGCGGCGCGCGCGCTCGGGTTCGCGTAGCCGCTGTTGCCGGCGCTGAAGACGATGATCGTGCCGCTCTTCGCGGCGTCGAGCGCACCCTGGAACCAGGTGCCCGGGCTGACGAGGAAGCCCCACGCGCCCATCAGGCCGGCACGGCCGGTGAGGTTCGGCCCGGTCGTCGGGAACAGGGTCTGGTACTGCTCGGTGTTGGGCTGGCTGCCCCAGCTCGAGCTGATGACGCGGACGTTCTGGGCGTTGAGCGCGCGGTAGACGTCGGCGACATAGCCTTGCTCGAGGGTCTGCGCCGGCGTCTGCGTCGCCTGCGGCATGCCGAACAGGACGGCGTCGGTCTTGTGCGTGTTGCCCGAGAGCAGCTGGGCGCTGAAGGCGACGCCGTGGAAGTTGCTGTCGCCGCCGATGCTGCCGTCGCGCGCCGCTGCGATGGTGCCGGTGACGTGCGTGCCGTGGCTGTCGTTGTAGAGGTTGCTGTAGATGCCGGGGATGCCGTGGACGGTCACCCCCTGGTAGCGCGACGCCGGCAGCTGCGGGTGCAGGGCGAAGTAGCCGGAGTCGACGGCGCCGATCCGCACCCCGGCGCCGCTGAAGCCGGCGGCGTAGGCGTACTCGGCGCCGATCGAGCGCAGGCCCCAGTCGCGGTTGAACTCAGGCGTCCGCCAGCTGGCGGGATCGCCGAGCGCGCCGGGATCGCCGGGGTACGACTCGATGGCCATGACCGGCTGGGCGGCGAAGGCGCCGAGCAGGAGCGCGGCAAGCCAGGACTTTCTCGGGTGAAGCGGTGCGGGCAAGATCCTCTCCTCGGGCGCGAGTCCTTTCGCGCGGTGCGGCTTGCCGGCAAGGCCCGTGCCGAAACGGATCGCCGCCGTCGGCGCCACGAGGCATCATCGGGACCCTGCCGCATCGAAAGGGATCGAATGCTGTTCGCAGCGACCGGGAGGGCTCCGGAGGTCGACGTCCGCAAGCTCGTCGTCGCCGTCGAGGACGTCTGGCACGACAAGGGGCCGCGGCTCGCCGCACCGCTTCGGCGCGGCAGCGTCGCCGCGGTCGTGCGCAACCCCTACGCCGGTGCCTACGTCGACGACATCCAGCCGATGATGGAGGCGCTGAAGCCGCTCGGCCGCGAGATGGCCGTCCGCCTGGTCGAGGCGCTCGGCGGCCCCGGCCGCATCGAGGCCTACGGCAAGGGCGCGCTCATCGGCCTGGCCGGCGAGCAGGAGCACGGCGCCCTGTGGCACGTGCCCGGCGGCTACGGCATGCGCGACCTGGTCGAGGGCTCGCACGCGATCGTCCCCTCGACGACGAAGATGGGCGCGGCAGGCGCCGCCATCGACATCCCGATCCACCATCGCGTCGCCGCCTATGTGCGCAGCCACTTCGACACCGTGGAGGTGCGGGTCGCCGATGCGCCGCGCCCGGACGAGATGCTGCTGGTGATCGCGATGACGACGGGGCCGCGACCGCACGCGCGCGCCGGCGGCCTGCGGGCAGACGAGATTGCGAAGTTCGACGGCCAGCGGTAGCGTGGCCGGTGCGGCACGGGACGTGCATGACAGCCGCCACGAGACCACCGGGGAGCCCACGATGACAGCCATCCAGCGCAGAACCTTCGTCCACGGCGGGCTCGCGGCCGCGGGCCTGCTGGCGTTCGCTGCCGCGCCCGTGGCGCGCGCGGCGGCCGCGAAGCCCGGGCCCAGGGCGGCCCTGATCGTCGTCGACGTGCAGAACTGCTTCGTCACCGGCGGCACGCTGCCGGTGAAGGAGGGCGAGCAGGTCGTCCCCATCATCAACAGGCTGGCCGGGGCCTTCGAGAAGATCGTCGTCACGCAGGACTGGCACACGCCCGGCCACGCCTCGTTCGCCTCCGCGCATCCGGGCAAGAAGCCGTTCGAGTCGACCCGGCTCGCCTACGGCAACCAGGTCCTCTGGCCCGACCACTGCGTGCAGGGCTCGGCCGACGCGGCCCTGCACAAGGACCTGGCGCTGCCGAAGGCGCAGCTCATCATCAGGAAGGGCTGGCACCAGGGCACCGACAGCTACTCGGCCTTCACCGAGGCCGACGGGAAGACGTCGACCGGCCTGGCCGCCTACCTCAAGGCGCACGGCGTCAACGAGGTCTACGTCTGCGGCCTGGCCACCGACTTCTGCGTCGCCTGGACCGCCCTCGACGCGCGCAAGGCCGGCTTCAAGGCCGCGGTGATCGAGGACGCCACCCGCGGCATCGACCTGAACGGCTCGCTCAAGGCGGCCTGGGCGCAGATGACGAAGGCCGGCGTCAGGCGGATCCAGTCGAGCGACATCGCGGTTTGAGCGCGCCGCCGCTCTTCTCCGGCTCAGCGGGCGTTGCGCCGCGCCGCCCAGTAGGTCGCTCCTTCGGGGCCGTACCGCTCGGCGTGCGGCACCGAGGCTGCCAGCTCGAAGGTGTCGCCGGGACGCAGGTGCTTCGTGCCCTCGCGCTCGATGAGCCACATCTCGCCGGCGACGACGAGCGCCTTCACCGCGAACGGGTGCTCGTGCTCGGCGATCGTCAGGCCGGGGTTCCATGTCCGTTCGAGGACCTCGTCGTAACCTTCGCGCTGCGCCGCGGCCTCGAACTCTCGGAAAGACGGGCGGTCCATGTCCACTCCCTGAAGCGATCCGAGATCTTGCCATCGACCCGTTTCCCGCATCCTTCGACCCAGGAGCTTCCATGCTGAAAGCCATCGTTCTTCTCGCGTCCGTCGGCGTCTTCCTGACCGCCGCGCCGGTCGCGAGCGCCCAGGACACCATCCGGATCGGCGAGATCAACAGCTACAAGGCGCAGCCGGCCTTCCTCGACCCGTACAAGAAGGGCTGGGAGCTCGCGGTGGAGGAGGTCAATGCCGCGGGCGGCGTGCTCGGCAAGAAGATCCAGGTGATCTCGCGCGACGACAACGGCAGCCCCGGCGACGCCGTGCGCGTCGCTGAGGAGCTGGTCTCGCGCGAGAACGTGGCGCTGATCGCCGGCACCTTCCTCTCCAACACCGGCCTGGCCGTCACCGACTTCGCCAAGCAGAAGAAGATCTTCTTCCTCGCCGCCGAGCCGCTCACCGACAAGATCACCTGGCAGAACGGCAACCGCTACACCTTCCGCCTGCGCCCGAACACCTACATGCAGTCGGCGATGCTGGTGCCCGAGGCGGCCAAGCTGAAGAAGAAGCGCTGGGCCATCGTCTACCCCAACTACGAGTACGGGCAGTCGGCGGCGGCGACCTTCAAGACGATGCTGAAGAAGCTGCAGCCCGACGTCGAGTTCGTCGCCGAGCAGGCGCCGCCGCTCGGCCGCATCGATGCCGGCGCGGTGTCGCAGGCGCTCGCCGACGCCCGCCCGGACGCGATCTTCAACGTCCTGTTCGGCGCCGACCTGGCCAAGTTCGTTCGCGAAGGCAACACGCGCGGCCTCTTCAAGGGCCGCGAGGTGGTGAGCCTGCTCACCGGCGAGCCGGAGTACATCGAGCCGCTGCGCGAGGAAGCGCCGGTCGGCTGGATCGTCACTGGCTATCCCTACTACGGCATCCAGACCGACGAGCACAAGAAGTTCTTCCTCGCCTACTTCCGCAAGTACAACGAGTACCCGAAGCTCGGCTCGGTGGTCGGCTACTCGACCATCATCGCCCTGGCCGAAGGCATCAAGAAGGCGAAGTCGACCGATACCGAGAAGCTCATCGCCGCCTTCGAGGGGCTGCAGTTCATGTCGCCGCTCGGACGGGTGACGTTCCGGGCCATCGACCACCAATCGACGATGGGCGCCTACCTCGGCCGGACCAAGCTCGAAGGCTCGAAGGGCGTGATGGTCGACTACGTCTACATCGATGGCGCGAAGGTCCAGCCGAGCGACGAGGAAGTGAAGAAGCTGCGCGCCGCCGACTAGGCCGGCGCACCGCTCCGACCCGCCTTTGACCTTTTCCTCGATCGTCCTCCAGGTCCTCACAGGCCTGGCTTCGGCGTCCGCGCTCTTCCTCGTCGGCAGCGGCCTGTCGCTGATCTTCGGCGTGACGCGGATCGTCAACTTCGCGCACGGCTCGTTCTACATGCTCGGGCTGTACGGCGCGGTGCAGCTGACGTCGATCTTCGCGGCCGGGCCGCTCGGCTGGTGGGGCGGGGTCCTGATCGCGGCGCTGGTCGTCGGCGCGTTCGGGGCGCTGGTCGAGATGCTGCTCCTGCGCCGGCTCTACGGCGCGCCCGAGCTCTACCAGCTGCTCGCCACCTTCGCGCTGGTGCTGGTGATCCGCGACTTCGCGCTCTGGGCCTGGGGCCCCGAGGACATCCTCGGCCCCAAGGCGCCCGCCATGACGGGCGCCGTCGACATCCTCGGCAAGCCCTTGCCGACCTACGACCTCTTCTCCATCTTCGTCGGCCCGGTCGTCCTCGGCCTCCTGTGGCTGCTGCTGACGCGGACGCGCTGGGGCCTGCTCGTCCGCGCCGCGACGCAGGACCGCGAGATGGTGGGCGCCCTCGGCGTCAACCAGCGCTGGCTGTTCACCTCGGTGTTCGCGCTCGGGACCTTCCTCGCCGCGCTCGGCGGCGCGCTGCAGATGCCGCGCGAGCCGGCCAACCTCAGCCTCGACCTGGCCGTGATCGGCGAGGCCTTCGTGGTCGTCGTCGTCGGCGGCATGGGCTCGATCGTCGGCGCCTTCGTCGCCGCCATCGTGATCGCGATGGTCAAGGCGGTCTGCATCGCCGCCGGCACGATCGACGTGTTCGGCAGCCCGTTCCCGCTCAGCAAGCTGACCCTGGTCGCCGAGTTCCTGGTGATGGCCATCGTCCTCGTCTGGCGGCCGTGGGGCCTGTTCGGCAGGCCGCAGGGCTCGGTGCGCGGTGCGGCAGCGCTCGAGTCGCCGCTGCGGCCGCTGCCGCCGGCATGGCGCCACGCCGGCTGGGCCGGGGTGGCGGCGCTCGTCCTCGTCGCCCTTCTCAACACCGCCGCGCCGTACGCCCTCGTGCTGATGATCGACCTGCTCATCGCCGTGCTCTTCGCTGCCAGCCTGCACTTCCTGATGGGCCCGGCAGGCATGCATTCCTTCGGCCACGCCGCCTACTTCGGCCTCGGCGCGTACGGCGCGGCGCTCTTCTTCAAGGCCGGCGGGCTGCCGATGGAGGCGGCGCTGCTGCTCGCGCCGCTGCTCGCCGCCGCCGGCGCGCTCGTGTTCGGCTGGTTCTGCGTGCGCCTGTCGGGCGTCTACCTGGCCATGCTGACGCTCGCCTTCGCGCAGATCGTCTGGTCGGTCGTCTTCCAGTGGGACGCGCTGACCGGCGGCAGCAACGGCCTGGTCGGCATCTGGCCGGCGAGCTGGCTGGCGCCGCGGCCTGCGTACTACTTGCTGGTGCTCGCGTGCACGGTGCTCGGCTGCGCGCTCCTCGTGCGCATGCTGCATGCCTCGTTCGGCCTCGCCCTGCGTGCCAGCCGCGACTCGCCGGTGCGCGCGGCCGCGATCGGCATCCGCGTGCCGCGCCTGCAGTGGATCGCCTTCGTGGTCGCCGGCACGGTCGCCGGCCTGGGCGGCGCGCTGTTCGCCTTCGGCAAGGGCACGATCTCGCCCGAGACGCTCGGCGTCGCCCGGTCCATCGACGGCCTGGTGATGGTGCTGCTCGGCGGCGTCACGACGGTCTCCGGACCGTGGCTCGGCGCCGCGCTCTTCACCTGGCTGCAGGACGTCGTCGCGCGCCAGACCGATTACTGGCGGGCGCTGCTCGGCTTAGTCATGCTGGCCCTGGTGCTCGCCTTCCCGCTCGGCGTCGCCGGTGGCCTGAAGCGGCTGTTCATGAAGGAGCCGGCATGACCGCGCCGCTGCTCGCCGTGCACGGGCTCAGCAAGGCGTTCGGCGGCGTGCACGCGGTGGAGAACGTGAGCTTCCAGCTCGCCGCCGGCGAGATGCTCGCCCTGATCGGCCCCAACGGCGCCGGCAAGACCACGCTCTTCAACATGGTCGGCGGCCAGCTGGCGCCGGATGCCGGGTCGGTGCGCCTCGGCGGCACGGAGCTGCTCGGCCTCAGGCCCGACGCGATCTGGCGCCTCGGCGTCGGCCGCACCTTTCAGATCGCCGAGACCTTCGCCTCGCTGACCGTGGTGGAGAACGTGCAGCTGGCGCTCATCTCGCATGGGCGCGGCCTGCTCGGCTTCTGGCGACCGGCGCGCGGGCAGATGCACGACGAGGCGATCGCCCTGCTCGAGAGCGTCGGCATGGCCGCCCAGGCCGAGCGGGCGACGAGCGTGCTCGCCTACGGCGACGTCAAGCGCGTCGAGCTCGCCATCGCCCTGGCGAACCGGCCGCGCCTGCTGCTGATGGACGAGCCGACTGCCGGCATGGCGCCGCGCGAGCGCAACGAGCTGATGTCGCTGGCGCGGCGCCTCGCCCGCGAACAGTCGATCGGCGTGCTCTTCACCGAGCACAGCATGGACGTCGTCTTCGCCCATGCCGACCGCATCATCGTCCTCGCCCGCGGCGAGCTCATCGCCGAGGGGCCGCCGGCGCAGGTGCGCGACGACGCCCGCGTGCGCGAGGTCTACTTCGGCGGCGGGACGACGTTCGAGCGCGTCGCCGATGCCGTCGCGGTCGTCGCCGCGGGCGGCGGCGCGCCCGCCGCGAGCGCTGCCGCGCGCGGAGCATCGCCCCATGCTTGAGGTGCGCTCGCTCGACGCCTGGTACGGGCGGGCGCAGATCCTGTTCGGTGTCAGCCTCGGCGTCGCCGCCGGCGAGTGCGTGGCCCTCGTCGGCCGCAACGGCGCCGGCAAGTCGACGACGATGAAGGCCATCATGGGGCTAGTGGCGCGACGTCGCGGCCACGTCGTCTTCCGCGATACCGACATCTCGGTCCTGCCGCCGTACCGGATCGGCCGCCTCGGCCTCGGCTGGGTGCCCGAGGACCGGCGCATCTTCACCGACCTGAGCGTGCGCGAGAACCTCGCGGTGGCGCGCCAGCCGCCGCGCGTCGGCGCCCCGACCTGGGACGAGGCCAAGCTCTACGCGCTGTTCCCCAACCTCGGCGGCATGCCCGACCGGCCCGGCGGCCGCATGAGCGGCGGCGAGCAGCAGATGCTGACCGTCGCTCGCACGCTGATGGGCAACCCCTACCTCGTCCTGCTCGACGAGCCCTCGGAAGGGGTCGCGCCGCTGATCGTCGAGGAGATGGCGCGCATGATCACGGCGCTCAAGGCGGCCGGGGTGGCGATCCTGCTGTCGGAGCAGAACCTGCACTTCGCGCGCCTCGTCTCGGATCGCGCCGTGGTCCTCGAGAAGGGCGAGGTCCGCTTCGAGGGCAGCATGGAGTCGCTGATGAGCGACGAAGCCCTGCAACGCACGCACCTGAGCCTATGAGCGCGGGCGACGGACGAGCGCCATGATCGCCGGCATCGACGTCGGCGGCACCTTCACCGACCTCGTCTTCGTCGACGACGCCAGCGGCGAGGTGCGCCTCTCCAAGGTGCCGACGACCGTCGACAACCAGGCCTTCGGCGTGCTCGCCGCCCTCGACGCCGCCGGGGTCGACCCGGCGTCGCTCGAGGCCATCGTGCACGGCACGACGACGACGACCAACGCCATGCTCGAGCGCAAGATCGCGCGGGTCGGCCTGATCACGACGAAGGGCTTTCGCGACGTCCTCGAGCTCGGCCGGCGCACCCGCCCGACGCCCTACGGCCTCAAGGGCAAGTTCGTGCCGCTGATCGAGCGGCGCCTGCGCCTCGAGGTCGACGAGCGGCTCGATGCGGAAGGGCAGGTGCTGGTGCCGCTCGACGAGGCTGGCGTCGCGGCCGCCGCGCGCGACCTGCTCGCGCTCGGCGCCGAGAGCGTCGTCATCCACTTCCTGCACAGCTACCTGAACCCGACGCACGAGCAGCGCGCGGCCCGCATCGTGCGCCGCCTGTGGCCGAACGACTACGTCACCGCGGGCCACACGGTGGTGGCTGAGTACCGCGAGTACGAGCGCGGCACGACGGCCGCCGTCAATGCCGCCATCCAGCCCGTCCTGCACCGCTACATCGCCCGCCTGCAGGGCGAGCTCGCCGGCCGCGGCTTCACGCGCGAGCTGCTCGTTATGCAGGGCAACGGCGGGACGGTGGCAGCGGCGATCGTCGCCGAGCGTGCCGTCGCGACGGTGATGTCGGGGCCGGCCTCGGGCGTGATCGCGGCGGCGGCGACGGCGATGCAGGCGGGCTCGCGACCGGGCGAGTTCGGCAACGTCGTCACCTACGACATGGGCGGCACGTCGAGCGACGTGGCGCTGGTGCTCGGCGGGCTGCCGTCGGTCTCGAGCGACCTCGAGCTCGAGTACGCGATGCCCATCCACGTGCCGATGGTCGACGTCCACACGATCGGCGCCGGCGGCGGCTCGATCGCCTCGGTCGACGCGGCCGGCATGCTGCGCGTCGGACCCGAGAGCGCCGGCGCGACGCCGGGTCCCATCTGCTACGGCCGCGGCGGCACGCGGCCGACGATCACGGACGCCAACCTGGCCCTCGGACGGCTCGACCCCGACCGCCTGCTCGCGGTCGAGCAGGCGGTCCCGCTGCAGGCGCTGCGGCAGGCGCTCGTCGACCAGGTCGGCGCGCCGCTGGGCCTCGACGCGACGGCCGCCGCGGCGGCGATCGTCCGCGTCGCCAACGACAAGATGGCCGGCGCGATCCGGATGGTGAGCCTGTCGCGGGGCCACGATCCGCGCGACTTCGCCCTGTTCGCCTTCGGCGGCGCCGGGCCGCTGCACGCCGCGGCGCTGGCGCGCGAGCTCGGCATCCCGAAGCTGCTGATCCCGGCCCGGCCGGGCCTCACGAATGCGCTCGGCTGCGTCGTCGCCGACCTGCGCCACGACTTCGTCGCCACCGTCAACCAGCCGCTGGAGGCGCTCGCCGCGGACCGCATCGGCGCCGTGTTCGCCGAGCAGATCGCCGCCGGCCGCGCTTTGCTGGCGCGCGAGAACGTCGCCGTCGAGGCGGTGCTCACCGTGCACCGCGCCGACATGCAGTTCCAGGGCCAGAGCCACATCCTGCCGGTGCCGATCGCTTCGACGGCGATCTCCCTCGCCGAGCTGCGCGGCGTCTTCGCCGCCGCCTACTGGCAGCGCTTCGGCGTCGAGCTGCCGGAGATCCGGCCGGTGCTCGTCAACCTGCACACGGCGGTCATCGGCAGGCGGAAGCCCGTGTCGCTGGCCGCCTTCGCATCGAGCACCTCCAGGGCGACGCTTGCCCACGCGCGACGCACGATCCGCCCGGTCTGGTTCGAGGCCGGCGGCTGGCTCGAGACGCCCGTCTACCTGCGCGAGCACCTGCCGCGGGCGGCCCGCTTCGACGGCCCGGCCATCGTCGAGCAGCTCGACTGCACGATCGTGGTCGAGCCCGGCAATCGCGTGGAGATCGACGCGATCGGCAACCTGATCGTCAGCGTCTGACCGCAAGGGAGCGCGCGCGTCGCCGTGCTGCGGCCGGCGTTGACGGCGGGAGCGCCGCTTGCAGGGAGGCGGCGCGCAGGAGTCGACCACGCCGACTCGCCCCGCACCTTCCGCGGGCCGCCAGGACAGGTCATGAAGATCGCCCGCATCGAGACTTTCTACGTTCCCCCGCGCTGGCTCTTCGCCCGCGTCGAGACCGAGGACGGTGCCGTCGGCTGGGGCGAGGCGAGCCTGGAGGGCCATGCCGAGGCGGTCGATGGCGCCTTCGCCGCGCTGCGCGACCGCTTCGTCGGCCAGGATCCGCTGCGCATCGAGGACGTCTTCCAGGTCGCCTACCGTGGCGGCTTCTATCGCGGCGGCCCGGTCCTGATGTCAGCGCTCGCCGGCCTCGAGCAGGCGCTCTGGGACCTGAAGGGCAAGGCGTTCGGCATACCGGTGTGGCAGATGCTCGGCGGCAAGGTGCGGGAACGGATCCGTGCCTACGCCTGGATCGGTGGCGATCGTCCGGAGGATGTCGCCGCCGCCTGCGAGGCTCGTCGGCGCCAGGGCTTCCGGGCGGTGAAGATGAACGCGACGGCCGAGCTCGACTGGATCGGCACGCCGAAGCTGTTCGACGACGTCGTCGCGCGCGTGCAGGCGGCGCAGGCAGAGGGCATGGACGTGGGGCTCGACTTCCACGGCCGCGTCCACAAGCCGATGGCCAAGCAGCTCGCCAAGGTGCTGGAGCCGCTCGGACTGCTGTTCATCGAGGAGCCGCTCCTGGCCGAGAACATCGAAGGGCTGGCGCAGATCGCCCACCTGGTGAGCACGCCGATCGCGCTCGGCGAGCGGCTCTACTCGCGCTGGGACTTCAAGCCCTTCCTGGCTTCGGCCGCGGTCGACATCGTCCAGCCGGACCTGAGCCACGCCGGCGGCATTCTCGAGTGCCGCAAGATCGCGGCGATGGCCGAGGCGCACGACGTGGCGGTGGCACCGCATTGCCCGCTCGGGCCGCTCGCGCTGGCGGCGTGCCTGCAGCTGGATGCCTGCACGCCCAACGTCGCCATCCAGGAGATGTCGCTCGGCATCCACTACAACGTCGGCCACGACCTGCTGAGCTTCGTCAGGAACCCCGAGGTGCTGACCACCGTCGACGGCGACCTGCCGATCCCGGAAGCGCCGGGGCTCGGCGTCGTCATCGACGAGGACGCGGTCCGCGCGGCCGACAAGGAACGACATCGCTGGCGCAATCCGATCTGGCGGCACCGGGACGGAAGCTTCGCCGAGTGGTAGCGGCGCAGAATGCCGGCATGACGACGCTCGACCCGATCACCCTTTCCGTCCTGCAGAACGGCCTGCAGCAGGTCTGCAACGAGATGGACCTGGCGTTCGTGCGCAGCGCCTTCAGCCCGGTCATCGCCGAGGCGCTCGACCGCTCCGACGGCATCTACCACCGCGACACGGGCGAGCTCATCGCCCAGGGCGAGCTCGGCCTGCCGGTGTTCGTCGGCACCATGCAGTTCACGGTGCAGGCCGTGATCGAGCGCGTGCGGCGGTTGAAGATCGCGCTCGCTCCCGGCGACGTCTTCATCGTCAACGACCCCTACCTCGGTGGCACGCACCTGATGGACGTGAAGTTCGTGCAGCCGTTCTTCCGTGACGGGCGCCTCTGGTGCTGGCTCGCCAACACCGGTCACTGGCCCGACACCGGCGGCATGGTGCCCGGCGGCTTTTCGGCCAACGCCACCGAGGTCGAGCAGGAGGGCCTGCGCCTGCCGCCCGTCAAGCTCTACAAGCAGGGTGCGATCGACGAGGAGATCCTCGCCATCATCCTGTCGAACATCCGCATTGCCGACCAGCGCATCGGCGACATCAAGGCGCAGTCGGCGGCGCTCGCCACGGGCGAGAAGCGGCTCGGCGCCTTGCTCGACCGCTACGGCGATGCGACGGTCGACGTGGCCATCGCCGAGCTGAAGCGGCGTGCCGCCCGGCAGATGCGCGAGAAGATCGCCGGCATCCCCGACGGCGTGTACGAGGGCGAGGCCTTCGTCGATTCCGACGGCGTCGTCGACGAGCCGCTCCGCATCGCGATGCGCATCACCAAGAGCGGCGGCAGCGACGCGGAGCGGGCGGCGCTGGCCTTCGACATGAGCGGCTCGTCGCCGCCGTGCAAGGGGCCGATGAACAGCGTCATCGCGACGACGAAGTCGTCGATCTATCTCGCGGTGAAGCACGTCTTCCCCGAAGCGGCGATCAACGCCGGGACGTTCGAGCCGCTGCACATCGTCGAGCCGGAAGGCACGTTCCTGTACGCGAGGTATCCGCGGCCGGTCTCGGGCTGTGCCGCCGAGGTCAGCCAGCGCATCGCCGAGGCGGTGTTCGCGGCGCTGGGCAAGGCGATCCCCGAGCAGCTCTTCGGCGCGCCCGCCGGAACCAGCGGCAACCTCGGCATCGGCGGCTTCGACCCGGCGAAGAACCGCGCCTACGTGATGTACGTGATCTCCGGCGGCGGCTACGGCGGCAGCCCGTCGGGCGACGGCATCTCGAACGGCTGCTCGACGATCGGCATCTCGAAGACGACGCCGATCGAGATCATGGAGCAGCTCTACCCGGTGCTGTTCGAGGAGTACTCGCTGCACGAGGGCTCGGGCGGCGCCGGCCAGCACCGGGGCGGCTTCGGCGTCAACTATCGCATCCGCCTGCGCCGGGGCGACGCGCGCGTCTCGATGGTGATGGACCATGGCCGCGCCGGCCCGCCTGGCGCGCAGGGCGGGGCCCCGGGCGGCGTCAACACGGTCGAGATCATTCGCGACGGCGTCTCGTACGTGCCGCGGCATCTCTCGAAGGACCAGGACATCGAGATCCACGCCGGCGACGTGATCGCCGTGTCGACGCCCGGCGGCGGCGGCTTCGGCGACCCGGCGGCGCGGCCGCGCGAGGCGGTCGAGCGCGACGTCGCGCTCGGCTACTACAACGCCGGCGACGCCGCGCGGGCCTTCGCCGGCGCCGTTGAGCCGGCGCAGACGATGAGCACCGCGCCCGTGCCCAGCCCGTGCACGCAGGTCTGCACGATCGACGCCGGCACGGGTCTGTGCGCCGGGTGCCTTCGCACCCTCGACGAGATCGCGAGCTGGGGCAGCCTCGACGACGCCGGCAAGCGACGCGTCTGGGAGCGGCTCGCCCTGCGGCGAGCCGAGGTGTCGCGTCGCGGCGACGACGTGGTCGTCGGCGCCGACCCCGACGCCCGGACCGCGGCCGACTCCGAATCCCGCCCGTCCGAGCGCGTGGAGCCGGCCCGATGAAAGCCCTCGACTTCTGGTTCGATCCGGTCTCGCCGTTCGCCTACCTCGCCTTCGAAAGACTGCCGGAGCTGCTGGTCGGCACGTCGTACACGGTCGCCTATCGCCCCATCGTCTTCGGCGCGCTCCTCAAGCACTTCGAACACAAGGGACCGGCCGAGATCGAGCCGAAGCGGGCGTGGACCTTTCGCTACGTCCACTGGCTGGCACAGCGCGAAGGCGTGCCGCTGGCGACGCCGGCGCGCCATCCGTTCAACTCGCTGGCGCTGTCGCGCCTGGCCTGGGCCTGCGCGCCCGAGGGCTCGACGCCGGGGCGCTACGTCTGCGACTCCATCCTGCGCCATGTCTGGCAAGGCGAGGGTGCCGACGCCGAGGACGAGGGCCGTTTCCTCGCCCTCCGCGAGCGGCTGCAGCCGCGGCGCGATCCGGCGGCGACCGAGGTGAAGCAGTCATTGCGCGCGGCGACCGATGACGCCCTGGCGCGCGGCATCTTCGGTGTTCCGACCATCGGCATCGACGACAAGCTCTTCTGGGGCTTCGACGGGATGGCGATGGCTGCCGACTGTCTTCGCGGTGCGCCCTGGTTCGAGGCGGCGCATTGGCAGAGGGAGGGCGAGCCGCGCCCGGGTGTGACCCGCGGCTGAAGGCGCCCGGGGTTCCCAGCAAAAAAAAGCCCCGCTCTTGCGAGCGGGGCCGGGTTGGAGAGGAGCGGAATCAGGCGCCAGCCGCCCGCAGCTCCGGGTAGCGGACATGCTCGACCAGATCCTGCGTGTCCTTGCGCGGCTGGCCGGTGAGCAGGCTGACGATGATGATCACCGCGAAGCCGATCGGCACGCCGAACAGGCCGGCCGAGATCGGCTGGATGCCCCACCAGAGCTCGATCGGCGATGTCACGCCGAAGACGCTGCGCATCCACGGCTGGGTCATCACCATGTAGTAGAAGGTCGTGCCCAGCCCGGCGATCATGCCGAGCGAGGCGCCCCACTTGTTGGCGCGCTTCCAGAAGATGCCCAGCACCAGGGCCGGGAAGAACGCCGCCGCCGCGAACGAGAACGCCGCCGAGACCAGGAACAGGATGTCCGCCGGCTTCTGCACCGCCACCGCTGCCGCCGCCACCGCGACGATGACCAGCAAGGCCTTGGAGATCGCCACGCGCTTGGAAGCCGCCGCGTTCGGGTCGATCATCTTGTAGTACAGGTCGTGCGACAAGGCGTTGGCGATCGTCAGCAGCAGGCCGTCGGCGGTGGACAGGGCCGCCGCCAGGCCGCCGGCCGCCACCAGCCCGGAGATCACGTACGGCAGGCCGCCGATCTCCGGAGTGGCGAGCACGATGATGTCGCCGCCGATCCGCATCTCGCTCAGCTGGAAGATGCCGTCACCGTTGACGTCGGCCACCGAGAGCAGCGTCGGGTCGACCGCTGCCCAGTTCGCGATCCATACGGGCAGCTGCGTGAACGGCGTTCCCACCAGGACGTTGAACACCTCGTACTTCACCAGCACCGCCAGGGCCGGCGCCGTGAAGTAGAGCAGGAAGATGAAGAAGAGGGACCAGGTCACCGACTCCCGCGCCTGCTTCACGGAGGGTGTCGTGTAGTAGCGCATCAGGATGTGCGGCAGCGCGGCCGTGCCGACCATCAGGCAGAAGACCAGCGCCAGGAAGTTGCGCCGGGACTCGTTGTAGGTCTTCTGCTCGGCCGGCGTCCCGTCGGGATTGCCGGCGTACACCTGGGCGTGGTTCGGCATGCCGGCGAGCGGCGCCGCTCGCGCCGTGTTGCTGGCCCGCTCGGCCGTATAGGCGCGGCGCGCGTCAGCCTCCGTGGCTGGCAAGGCCGCCAAGGCTTTTTCGGCAGCGGCGATCTGGGCAGCCGGCGCGTTGCTCGCCTTCAGGTCGGCCAGCCGCTTCTCGGCGGCGGCCCGGTCGGCGGCCATGGCCGCGGGGATGTTCTTCAGCTTCTCCTCGGCCGCGGCTGCACGCGCCTTGAAGATGCCCGCGACTTCCAGCTCCTTCGGGTCCTTGCGCAGCTCGTCGCCGCGCTTGGAGACCTTCTCGAGCTGGTAGCCGTAGATCGCCTGCGGCACCGGCACGCCGGTCTGCTTCACGGAGAGCCAGATGACGGGGATCAGGTAGGCGATGATCAGGATGATGTACTGGGCCACCTGCGTCCAGGTGACGGCGCGCATGCCTCCGAGGAACGAGCACACGAGAATGCCGCCCAGACCCACGAAGATCCCGATCTCGAAGGCGAGGCCCGAGAGCCGCGCGGTGATCAGGCCGACGCCGTAGATCTGCGCCACCACGTAGGTGAAGGAGCACAGGATGGCCGCGACGATGCCGAGGAAGCGCGGCAGGTTGCCTTCGTAGCGTGCACCGAGGAAGTCGGGGATCGTGAACTGGCCGAACTTGCGCAGGTAGGGCGCGAGAAAGAGAGCCACCAGCACGTAGCCGCCGGTCCAGCCGAGGATGAACGCCAGCCCGCCGAAGCCGGTCAGGTAGAGCGTTCCGGCCATGCCGATGAAGGAAGCCGCGCTCATCCAGTCGGCGCCGGTGGCCATGCCGTTGTACATCGCCGGTACCCGTCGCCCGGCGACGTAGTACTCGGCGGCGTCGGACGTGCGACTCATGATGCCGATGCCGGCGTAGAGGAGCACCGTGGCGATCAGGAAGATGAAGCCGATCCAGTTCCGCGGCAGCCCCATCTGCTCGAGGATGGCGAGGACGATGATGAAGACCAGGAAGCCGCCGAGGTACCAGGTGTAGACCTTGTTGAGCTGCTTCTTGAAGGCGCTCTGGGTGCCGGCGTTGAAGACGCCGCCCATGCCGCCGCCTGTGGCGGCCACGGTGCTTTCGTTGATGTCGGCCATGTCAGTCCTCCTCTGCTTCGGCAACGCCGTACTCTTGGTCGAGACGGTTCATGTGTCGGGCGTAGTACCAGATGATCACGACGTAGACGATCAGCGCACCCTGGGCCGCGACCCAGAAGCTGAATGGCCACCCGAAGAAGCTGAAGCTCAACTCACGGGCGAAGTACGCCACCACGAAGGTCACCACGAACCAGATGGCCAGCAGGATTCCCGTGATCGATAGCGTCTTTCGCCAGTACTCGTGGTGCTTTGGTGTCAGTTGCATGCCTGTCCCTCTTCCAACGTCACTGTCCGGGAAACGCCCCGGTGCCTGAGCTGATCCCTTTCAGCCCCCGGCGCCGCCATGGCGGTGCCGACCTCGAACTCCGTGTGCGGCGCTGGGCCTCCCATCACGCCGCCAGCCCCGTCTCGCGCTCCAGCTGGGCGGCGACCTTGGGCTCGAAATTCTTCAGGTGCGCGATGATCCGGCGAGCCTTCTCGGCCTCGTGACGGTTCGCGTGCACACGGGCGAGCTGGTACCAGCCGAAGGGACTGAGCGGCTGCAGCTCGGTGTTCTTCTTGAGGGCGGCCACGGCGTCGTCGAGACGGCCTTGCTGGATGAAGGTCAGGGCCAGGCCGTACCAGGCACGGTCGAGCTTCGGTTCCAGCACCAGGGCCTGGCGGAACGCCGCCTCGGCGGCCTCGTGCTCCCCCAGGCGGTCGCGCAGAAAGCCGAGGTTGAACCAGTCGGCCGCGCGCCGGCCAGGGTGAAGATCGACCAGTCGCTGGGCATCCTCGACGGCCGGCATCGTCTGGCCGCCTTCGGCGCGCAGGTGGGCTCGACTGGCCAGCGCGTAGGCGTCGTCCGGGAAGCGCGACAGCAGGCGGTCGAACACCGCCTCGGCGGCGCTGCGTCGGCCGAGGACCAGCAGGGCCATGGCGCAGAGCTTGAGCCATGCATAGTCCCAGGCTCGCGGCGTCACCGGCATTGGTCGATCCCTACTCGCAGACAGATGTCGATCTTGACTATTGTTGTCACGAGCCAGATCGACGCAAGAAGGGCAAACGCTGCAACAGGCACGTGTCGGTCCAGGACAACGCGGGGCGTGAGGAAGCGGACTCCCTTGACCACGGGGTCGGTCATCACCTTCAGAACGCGATAGAAGAAGTTCGACTCGCGGCGCGCGCCCGCGAGGAGCCCGAGGAGGAACTGCCCTGCCAGCGCCATCAGCGCGATCTCGACGACCAGCTTGATGGCGGAGACGATCAACAACAGCATGGTCCGGCAGGTTCCTCTCGGGACGGCGGTGGCACCTGAACGGCACCGCCCCCGGCGAGCGAGGCAGATTCTGCACGGAGTCCAGGTTGGTAAAAACCCTTTCGGACATCGCCGCCCGGCGCCGCGGTGCGGCCGGCGTGGCTTGCAGCACCGGGTCCGAGGCCGAGAAACATCGGCCAGCCGTGAACTCCTCGCATCTGCCGGGTCCGACACACAGCCTTCCCCGTGCGGAAGGGGTCCACGGCGCGAGTGGCTGCTGCTACATTCCGCCGGTTGTGGGCACGCCTGATCCGAAGATGAACGTCGATGTGACCCGACTCGTCTGGGCCAAGACCGACGCCGGTCGGGCCGAGATTTCCGGCCGCACGATCATCAAGAACCGGGCCCAGCGCAACCTTCTCCTGATCATCGACGGCAAGACCACGGCCGACAAGCTGCTCGCCGGGCTGGCCGGGATCACGGTCGAGGACTTCGCGTCGCTGGAAAGCCTGGGCCTCATCGCCACGGTCCGAGCGAGTGCCCCGGCAGCGGCCGTGAAGGCGCCCGACGCATCCGGGGACGCGATCGACATCGACGTCAGCGGCTTCGACTACGCCGTCCTGCGCAGCTCGATTGGCCGGCTGATCTCGAAGGAGCTCGGCATGCGCGGCCTGACGCTGTCGATGATCCTCGAGGAATCGCTCACGGTGGAGGACCTGAAGGGAGTCGCCCAGCGGCTGCTCAAGCAGATCGCGGAACGCAAGGGCGAGCAGGCGGCCGCCGAAGCGCGCAAGGTCCTGTTCGGCCGCTGAGGCACCCGGACGCCGGGCGCGCGACGTCGAGCGTTAACCGGTGGCGAACAGCTGCTTGTGGCGGTCCCGCAGCACGTTCTTCTGGACCTTGCCCATGGCGTTGCGCGGCAGCTCCGGGTCGATGAAGATGGCTTTCGGGACCTTGAACGAGGCGATGCGCGCCTTCAGCACCTGCGTCAGCGCGCCGGCATCGAGCGCCTCGCCGGCGCGCGGCACGACGATGCCGACGACCGCCTCGCCGAAGTCGCGGTGCGGAACGCCGACGACGGCGCTCTCGGCCACGCCGGGCAGCTCGTTGAGCACGTTCTCGATCTCCGCCGGATAGACGTTGTATCCGCCGCTGATGATGAGATCCTTGCTGCGGCCGACGATGCTCAGGTAGCCATGCTCGTCGACGACGCCGACGTCGCCCGTGCGGAACCAGCCGTCGGCCGTGAACTCCTCCTTCGTCTTCTCGGGCATCTGCCAGTAGCCCGAGAAGACGTTGGGACCGCGCACCTCGATGGCGCCGGCCTCGCCCGGCGGCAGCGGCCGCCCGCCCTCGCCGGTGATGCGCAGCTCGACGCCCGGCAGCGGGAAGCCGACCGTGCCGCCGCGCCTCTCGCCGTCGGCGGGGTCGTAGGGGTTGGAGGTGAGCATCGCCGTCTCGCTCATCCCGTAGCGCTCGAGGATGGTGTGGCCCGTGCGCTCGCGGAACTGCTCGAAGGTGTCGATCAGCAGCGGTGCCGAGCCGCTGATGAAGAGGCGCATGTTCCGGCAGGCGTGGCGAGTGAGGCCCGGCTCCGCGAGCAGGCGCACGTACAGCGTCGGCACGCCCATGAAGACGGTCGCGCGCGGCAGCAGCTCGACCACGCGGGCGGCGTCGAAGCGGCCGAGCCACAGCATCCTCGCGCCGGCGAGCAGGGCCCCGTGCGAGGCGACGAAGAGGCCGTGCACATGGAAGATCGGCAGGGCGTGGATCAGCACGTCGCCGCCCTCCGCCGGCGTGCGCCAGCCCCAGTAGCTCTTCAGCGTCAGCGCATTCGAGAGCAGGTTGCGGTGCGAGAGCATCGCGCCCTTGGAGCGCCCGGTCGTCCCGCTGGTGTAGAGGATCGCCGCCAGGTCCTCGGGCCGGCGGCGCGCCGGCTCCTGGGTGTCGGGGAAGTGGCTGGCGCGGTCGAGCAGCGTGCCTTCCCGGTCGTCGCCCAGCGTGAAGACATAGGTGGTCTCGGCGGCGAAGGCGAGCTTCGACGCCCACCCGAAATCCTTCGGCGCGCAGACGAACACGGCGGGCCTGGCGTCGCGCAAGAAGTAGGCGATCTCGTCGTTCTTGTAGGCGGTGTTGAGCGGCAGGTACACGTAGCCGGCGCGCAGCACCGCCAGGTAGAGCAGCAGCGACTCGACCGACTTCTCCGCCTGCACCGCGACGCGGCTGTCCGCCGGCAGCTCGAGCGAGGCCAGCAGATTGGCGAGCATCGCCGTGGCCCGCTCGATGTCGCGCCAGGTGTAGACCGCGCCGTTCTGGACGTTCTCGATCGCCGCCGCGTCGACGTCGGCGGGGAAGCCGGCGCGCAGCGCAACGAACAGGTTCCCGTTGCCGGCGTCGGCCATCATCCGTCGAGCTTGGCCCCGGAGCTGCGAACGACCTCGGCCCAGCGCTTGACTTCGCTGCTCACGAAGCGGCCGAAGGCGTCGCCGTAGAGGTTGGGCGTCTCGGTGCCCAGGCCGGTCCACATCGTCTGCAGCTCCTGCGTGGCGAAGGCCTTCTTCATCTCGCCCTGCATCTGGTCGACGATCTCCTTCGGGGTCCCCTTGGGCGCCCAGAGGCCGTACCAGGTCGCGACCTGGTAGCTGGCGAGGCCCTGCTCGGCGGCCGTCGGCAGGTCCGGAAAGCCCGGCGCGCGCTTGCTCGATGCCGTCGCCAGGGCACGGATGCGCCCGCTCTTGATGTGCGCGGACGAGGAGCCGAGGCCGTCGAACATCACGTCGACCTGGCCGGTGATCAGGTCCTGCAGGGCAGGCCCCGCGCCGCGGTAGGGGATGTGGGTGATGAAGGTCTTCGTCTGCAGCTTGAAGAGCTCGCCCGCGAGGTGGTGCGAGGTGCCGTTGCCGGCCGAGGCGTAGTTCAGCTTGCCCGGGTTCTTGCGCGCCAGCTCGAGGAAGCTCTTCAGGTCGGTGGCGGCGACCCGCTGCGGGTTGACGACGACCACCTGCGGCACGCTCGAGATCAGCCCGACCGGGATGAAGTCGGTCTCGATCGAATAGTCCAGCTTCGGGTACATCGAGGGAGCGATGGCGTGGTGCACCGCGCCCATGAAGAAGGTATAGCCGTCGGGCGCCATCTTCGCTGCCAGGCCGGCGCCGACCGTTCCGCCGGCGCCCCCCTTGTTGTCGATGATCACCTGCTTGCCGAGGTTCTTGGAGAGCACCGCGGTGAGCGGCCGCGCGAACGCATCGGTGCCGCCGCCGGCCGGGAAGGGCACGATGAAGGTGACCGGACGCGTCGGCCACGCCTGGGCGCGAGCGATGGGCAGGGCGAAGGGTGCGGCCAGCGCCGAGCCGGCGGCGGCGGCGCGCAGAAGGCGGCGCCGGCCGGGCGAGAAATCGAGGGACGAGGGCATGAGGTCTCCAGGGCTCCTGTGGATGCGGCCATTCTTTCCGCCCCGGCCAGGGCGTCAATCCTGACTAGCACGAGGCTGCCCGGCGCCGCATCGGCACGCGGTATGCCGGCGAATCGCACCCCGGCAACTCACGGAGGATCGGATGCCCCAGGCCAAGTGGACGGACAAGCGCGAGCGCCAGTACGAGCACATCAAGGAAAGCCTGAAGGAGCGCGGCAAGAGCGAGGACACGGCCGAGGAGATCGCCGCCCGCACCGTGAACAAGGAGCGGGCACGCGCCGGCGAGAGCAAGACGGCGAGCAAGACCTCGCTGAACGACATCTCGTCGGGACGTCGCGGCGGGCTGCGCTCGCATCGCGGCGAAGGCGGTCGGACCCGCGACCAGCTCTATGCCGAGGCGGCCAAGGCCAACATCAAGGGCCGCTCGAGGATGACGAAGGCCGAGCTCGAGCGGGCGGTCGGCCGCTGACGCCCCGGCGCGTCGAAAGACGCGCGGTTCGCGCCACGTGGGGACGTATCGCGGCCGATAGACTTTGCGCATGCCTGTCGCGCTCGTGCCTGCGCCTGTGGTCGGCCGGGTCCTTGCCGGCGCCGCGCTGGCGCTGACTGCCATCGCCGCACCCGGCCAGGACCGGGAGCCGGCTCCCGCTCCCGACCCCCCGGCAGCAACCGACACGGCGCCCGCCGCAATGCCCGCGCCGCCACCGCCGGGCGCGCAGCCCATCCCGACCGAGCGGCTCGCCCCGGTGGAGATCCGGTCCCGCCGGCCTGACGAGATGCAGGAGCGTCGCCAGTCGACCGCGGCCAAGATCGTCATCGGTCGCGAGGAGATCGATCGCTTCGGTGACGCCACGCTCGCCGACGTGCTGAAGCGACTGCCCGGCGTGACCCTGCAAGGCCCGCCCGGACGCGGCGGTGCGATCCGCCTGCGCGGCCTGGGCAGCGGCTACACCCAGATCCTGCTCGACGGCGAGCGCGTGCCGACGGGGTTCTCGCTGGATGCGCTGACGCCCGACCAGATCGAGCGGATCGAGATCCTGCGCGCGCCCACCGCCGAGACCGGTGCGCGCGCCATCGGCGGGACGATCAACATCGTGACGCGCGGCGGCTACACGCGCCGCGTGAACGATGTGCGCTTGAGCGTGGGGCACGAGAACGGGGGCGTGGGTCCGTCGCTCTCGTGGACGCGCAACCTGACCAGCGGCGCGTTCATCGTCAACTATTCGCTGAGCGCCTTCCACATCGAGCGCCATGCGAGCAGCCGGACGCGTACGACGGCACGGCGCCTCGAAGACGACGCGTTGACGCTCGAGCAGGACCTGCAGAGCCGCTCCACGGCGCGCGGCGAGGGCATCAATGCGACGGGGAGGCTGCAGTGGCGACCGGAGGGGGGCCGCGACACGTTGACGCTGACGCCGATCGTCTTCCACAACCGCTTCCGCTTCCACAGTGCCGGCACGCTGACGCAGACCGTCGGCAGCGTGGAGGCGCCGTTCCACACGTCTCGGGGGGATGGCGACAACGCCCGTTCGCTGCTGCGCCTGAACGGCCAATGGATGCACCGCTTCGACGACGGCGGCCGCTTCGAGTGGCGGGCGGGCATCGGGCAGATGCGCTTCCAGGTCGACGGCATCAGCAGGGAGACGACCGGCGGAGTCCTCACGCGCACGCTCGACGATCGCAGCCGCTGGCGCGACGGCACCGTGACGACGAGCGGGAAGCTCGTCCACACGACGTTGCAGGACCACAGCGTCCTTTCGGGCATCGAGTTCGAGTCGCATCGCCGCGAGGACAGCCGCGTCACGGTGCAGACGCCGGACCCGTTCGTCACGGACTTCGGCGACAACCTGAGCGCATCGTCGCTGCGCCTGGCCGCGTACGCGCAGGACGAGTGGAACCTCACTCCGAACTGGTCGGTGCATGCCGGCCTGCGCTGGGAGTCGATCCGCACGCGCGGCAGCCTCGAGGAGGACGTGCCGGTCGCGAGCAACCGGAGCAGCGTCTGGTCGCCCTTGCTGCATGCGGTCTGGAAGCCCGACCCTGCGGGCCGTGACCAGATCCGCATGAGCCTGACGCGGAGCTACCGCTCGCCGCTGCTCGCACAGCTCATCGCGCGGCCGGTGATCAACACCCGCTACGCCGTCGGCGGCCCAAACACGCCGACGCAGCCCGACCGCGCCGGCAACCCCGCCCTGCGTCCGGAGCTCGCCACCGGCATCGACGTCGCGGTCGAGCGCTACCTGCCCGGCACTGCATCCTGAGCGTCAACGTCTTCCGTCGTCACATCCGCGACTACATGCGCACCGTGACGACGCTGGAGACGGTCTCGTACTCGAGCGTTCCCCGCTACGTGGCGCGTGTGCGCAACGTCGGCGACGCCATGACGCAGGGCATCGAGGTGGAAGCGAAGTTCCGCGCCAGCGATCTCTGGCCATCGGCGCCACGCATCGACGTGCGGGCGAACGCGAGCGCCTTCGACTCGCGCGTCGAAAGCGTCGGCGGGCCCGACAACCGGCTCGACCAGCAGCCGGGCTACACCGCGAACCTGAGCGCCGACTACCGGCTGCCCGGTCTGCCGCTCACCATCGGCGGCAACGCCAACTGGACCCCGGGCTACACGACGCGTTTATCAGACACCCAGACCGTTTTCATCGGCCGCAAGCTGGTCTTCGACGCCTACGCGCTGTGGGTCTTCAACCCGGCGCTGCAGGTGCGCCTGACGCTCAGCAACCTGGCTCCCGACGAGTACGTCTTCGCCAGCGGCGTCGACGGCCCGGACCTCCAGGGCGTCCCCGTGCGCGAGACCTCGCGCACGACGCAGCCGACCCACCTGCACACGCAACTGCGCCTGGAAATGAAGCTCTGATCCGCCAGCCGCGGTGTTCAGCCCCTCGAACGCAAAACGATCGCCTAGACTCCGCCGCCTCGCGATGCCGGTGCCGGCACGCCCAGGAGAGCCACGATGAAGTTCAGCCGTCTGTTTGCCGCCGCCCTGGCGGCCCTCTTTGTCAACGCGCCCGCGGCGGCCCAGGGCAAGGGCGACATCCGCATCGCCCACGTCTACAGCAAGACCGGCCCGCTCGAGGCCTACGGCAAGCAGACGCAGACCGGCCTGATGATGGGCCTCGACTACGCCACCGGCGGCACGATGACCGTCAATGGCCGCAAGCTCACGGTCATCGAGAAGGACGACCAGGGCAAGCCGGACGTCGGCAAGAACCTGCTCGCCACCGCGTACGGCGACGACAAGGCCGACATCGCCGTCGGGCCGACCTCGTCGGGCGTCGCGCTGGCGCTGCTGCCGGTGGCCGAGGAGTACAAGAAGATCCTGCTCGTCGAGCCCGCCGTCGCCGACTCGATCACCGGCGACAAGTGGAACAAGTACATCTTCCGCACCGGCCGCAACAGCTCGCAGGACGCGATCTCGAACGCCGTCGCCCAGGACCGCGAGAACACCTCGATCGCGACCCTGGCCCAGGACTACGCCTTCGGCCGCGACGGCGTGAAGGCCTTCAAGGACTCGGTCAAGAAGGCGAAGATCGTCCACGAGGAGTACCTGCCGGCGGCGACCACCGACTTCACCGCGGGCGCGCAACGCCTGATCGATGCCCTGAAGGACAAGCCCGGCCGCAAGGTGATCTGGATCATCTGGGCCGGCGCGGGCAACCCGTTCAAGATCGCCGACCTCGACCTCAAGCGCTACAACATCGAGATCGCGACCGGCGGCAACATCATGCCGGCGATGGTGAACTACAAGCAGTTCCCCGGCATGGAGGGCGCCACCTACTACTACTTCGGCATCCCGAAGAACCCGGTCAA
>JAESGR010000209.1_pt1 | contig 77399 bp, 66 predicted proteins | sample 9269771 | NCBI WGS metagenome assembly JAESGR01 (sample SAMN15739572, study PRJNA653492) | algae metagenome | isolation source: Chroococcus sp. CMT-3BRIN-NPC107 and co-occurring heterotrophs from well... | place: USA: Clark Mountains Wilderness, California | collected 2010-04-18 | reverse complement strand
GCGAGCGCGGCGCCGATCCCGCGGCGGTCGCGCTCGCCCTGGTCGAGCGCTTTCACGCCTTCTCCTCGCACTCGCGCGCCGGCGTGTTCCTGCGCGCGCCGGGTGTCGACTGGGGCGATCCGACGCCGCCTTTCAAGCGCTACCCGGGGGCGCAGCGCATCGCGCTGCCGCCGGCGACGTCGGCGGTCGGCCGCGCTTTCGGCGTGGCCACGCTCGGGACCGTGCTCTGGCACGCCAACGGCGTGAGCGAGGTGCGGAGCGGCCTGCGGCTGCGAACATCGCCGTCCTCGGGCGCGCTGTTCCCGGCGGAGCTGTACGTGGTGGCGAGCGCCGTTCCAGGTCTGGCCCGCGGCGTGTGGCACTACGACCCCGACGGGCACGCGCTCGAACGCATCGGCGATGCGGTCGGCGATGCGGCGGGAGCAGGAGCGGGCGACGAGGCATCGTCACCGGACGCGGCAGCGCTCGTCGTGGCCACGGGCGTCTTCCGGCGCACCGGTCACAAGTACCGCGACCGGACCTATCGCTACGTGCTCGCCGACCTGGGCCATGCGCTCGAGAACCTGCGCGCGGCCGGCGCCGCCGTGGGCGTCGACGTCCGCTTCCTGGCCGCTTTCGACGAGGCGAGGACCGCCGGCGCGCTCGGCATCGACGCTGCGGAGGAAGGCGTGCTCGCCATCGGCGCGCTGCACGCGGATCCGGACACCGGCGGCCGCCCAGAGCGACCGCCGACCCAGCCGGCCGTCCCGCGCTGGCAGGCCCCCGACCTCGTCGGCGAGAACAGCGCCCCGCTCGGCGTGACGGCGGCCGTCCATGCCGCCACCTCGCTGCAGTCGTCGGTGCCTGGCCGCGCGGCCATCCCGCCCACGGCGTCGCCGTCAGCCGATCTGCCGGTCGACGCGATCGTGCTGCCGCGCGCCGATCCGACGCGTGCCGACGTGCTGCAGGTGATCGCGCGCCGGCGCTCGATGCGCCGCTTCGCGCGCACGCCGCTGCCGCGCCAGGACCTCGCCGCGGTGCTCGCACGGATGAGCGGGCCGCGGCCGGTGTGGTCCCCGGCACTGCGCATCGACGTCGTGGTGCATGGCGTGGAGGCGCTGGCGCCGGGCTCGTACCGTTACGAGCCGGTCCGCCATGCGCTGCTGCCGCGCCGTGTCGGCGCCGACCTGCGCGACGCCGCGCGGGCGGCGGCCCTCGACCAGGACGTGATCGGCGACGCCGCGGTCGCCCTCGTGCTGTCGATCGACCGTGCCGCGTTCGCGGCCGACCCGCTCGGCGCCGCACGCGGCTATCGCCACGCGTTTCTCGAAGCCGGACTCGCTGGCGAGCGCATCTACCTCGAGGCAGGCGCGCGCGGTCTCGGCGTCTGCGCCGTCGGTGCGTTCTACGACGACGAAGCGGCGCGCCTGGTGGGCGTCGATCCGGCGCGCGAGTGGGTGGTGCACTTCGCCGGCCTCGGCGTGCCCGCATGAGATCGGCGGAGAGTCGCATCGCTTCGGCTCGATGACCTATCCTGAGCGCATGAGCGAACCGCCGCGGGCGACGCGCAACCATCACCCGGCGAAGCGATCGACGCCGGCCGCCGCCGCGCCGGCTGCTGCGCCGGCTGCAGCGCCGGCGCCCGGCAGGGGCCGGCGCCGCGCCACGGCGCCCGCATCGCTGCAGATCCCGGCCGGCAAGGACGCCGTCGTCGCCATCGGCGACCGCCAGGTGCGCCTCACCAACCTCGACAAGCCGTTCTGGCCGGAGCTCGGCCTCGCCAAGCGCGACCTGCTCCAGTACTACGCCGACGTCGCGCACGTGCTGCTGCCGCATGTCGCCGACCGCGCGATGGTGATGAAACGCTATCCGGACGGTGCTGCCGGCGAGCCCTTCTTCATGAAGCGGGCACCGTCGCCGCGGCCCGAATGGATCGAGACCTGCGCCATCGAGCATGCGTCGGGCAGCGTCATCGACTTTCCGATCATCCAGGACCTCGCGGCGCTGCTCTGGGTCGTCAACCTCGGCTGCATCGACCTGAATCCCTGGTATGCGCGCTGCGACGACGTCGACCGGCCGGACTACCTGCACTTCGACCTCGACCCGGTGCCCGAGGCCACCTACGACGGCGTCGTCGAGACGGCGCAGCTCGTCCGCACGGCCTTGCAGGGGCTCGGCATGCAGCCTCTCGTCAAGACCACGGGCTCGCGCGGCCTGCACGTCTACGTCGCCATCGTGCGCGGGCCGACGCAGAAGGAGGTCTGGCGTTTCGCCAAGCGCTTCGCCTTCGACATCGCGGCGCTGCGGCCCGACCTCATCACGGCCGAGTACCGCATCGCCAAGCGCCCGGCCGCGCGCATCCTCGTCGACTACAACCAGAACGCCTGGGGCCGCACGCTGGCCTCGGCGTACTCGCCGCGGCCGCGGCCGCTGGCGACGGTGTCGGCGCCGATCACCTGGGACGAGCTCGACGCGGGCGCCCGCATCGAGGACTTCGATCTCCGCAACATGCCCGCCCGGGTCGCGGCGATGGGTGATCTCTGGGCACCGCTGCTCGCCTCCGCGGGCCGCTTCGATCTCGGCCCGCTGCTGCGCTCGATCCGCTGAGCGGTGCCCGTCGACGCATGAGCGGCAGCGGCCCGGAAGGGGGCTTTCCGCGGCCGTGCATTTGTATCGATTCGAGCGTTCGTCACAAGTTACATGTGATGACACACGACGCCGACGACCCAGAATTTCGGCTGTCAGGAATCATGCATCGGGACCCATGCGCGCCAACTACAAGGGCTACACCTTCGCCGACGTCAGCACGCGCACGGAGAGCGGCCGCTACAAGGCGCGCGCCGCGATCATGGCGCTCGACGGCGGCCGGACGCGCTCGCAGCGCTTCCTGGATCTCGAGACCTTCAACACCGAGAGCGAGGCCAATGCCCGCGTGATCGCGGCTGCCAAGGCCTGGATCGATGCCGACCTGGGCCAGGATCGACTCGCCTTGCCGTCGAGCTTCGTGCCCTTCGAGTGAGCGGCCCTGCACGCGCTTCGCGGGCGCGTGCGTGGGTTTCGCCTAGGGGCTCATCTCCGCCTGCTTGCGGCTCTCGGCATAGCGCCTGACGGACTCGCATTGCGGGTGCGAGCGGAACGCAGGGGCCTGGCACTGCCGGTCCATGCAGGTCGCCGCGGTCACGAAGTTGCGATTGCCGCAGAGCTCGCGCGGGCTCGGGTCCCGGGCGCCGGCGACGGTCCTGGTGGGAGCGGGCGCCGGGGTGGTCGACGTCGACGTCGCACGAGCCGACGAACCGGAGGCTCTCGCTTCCTTGCGCGGCGCGGCGACCTTGGGCAACGCCGGCGCTTCCTCGCTGGCCGCGATCACCTCGGTGTCTCCGGGTGGGCGGGTCGGCTCGGCGACAGCGGGCGAGCGAGGCGGGTTGGCCGTCGACACCGGCGCAGCGTTCAGTGCCCCGGCGGTCACCGGCTGGTGGCGACCCCAGATCACGAGGCACAGGCCGACGGCGACCGCCACCAGCGCCATGGCGCGATGCAGGAAGCGGCGCGGTTGCCGGCCCGCGGATGCGGAAGCGGAGCGAGCGGCCGGTGCAGCGACGGCCTGCGGGAGGGCGGCGCCGTCCGGCCGGAGCCCCGGTGGCGAGGCGCGTCCATCCAGCGCGTCGCGGAACGCCTGCACGGTCTGCGGCCGGTCCGCGGGCCGAACGGCCAGGGCCCAGTCGAGCGCGTGCAGGAACGTCGGCGACAGCTTGCCCTGCACAGCGCTCATCGCCGCCAGCCGCGCCTGCGCGTCGTTGACGGCACGCAGCGCCGCCGGAACGGGCGACGAGCCGGTGATCATGAAGTGCATCACCCCAGCGAGCGCGTACAGGTCCGTCCACGCCCCCTGCTTCATGCCGGGCACGTCGCCGTACTGCTCGATCGCGGCGAAGCTCGGCTTGAACATCGCCGTCAGTGCCTGCGTCCGGTCGTTGAGGACGTGGCGAGCCGAGCCGAAGTCGAGGAGCACGGGCTTGCCGTCGGGCAGCACCATGACGTTGTCCGGAGAGATGTCGCGGTGGTAGACCTGCGCCTCGTGCAGCACCTCGAGTGCGCACAGCAGCGGGTGCAGCAGCCGGCGCAGCGACTGCTCGTCCGGCAGCGCGCCCGTCGTCCGCTGCACCTCCTTCAGCGTCCGGCCCGGATAGTGCGGCATCACCATGTACGCCGTGCCGTTGGCCTTCCAGAAGCGATGCACCTTCACCAGCGCAGGGTGGTCGAAGCCCGCGAGCAGCTGCGCTTCCTTCATGAACGATTGCAGGCCCGCGGCGAAGGTCGGTGCGTCGGAGGCGGTGCGCGGCGCGACGGTCCACTTGTCGGTCCGCCGGGCGAAGTCCACCGGCAGGTACTCCTTGACGGCGACGGTTCGCCGCAAGGTGTGGTCGAGGGCCAGGTAGACGATGCCGAAGCCGCCGGCGCCGAGCACCCCGAGGACCTCGAACTCGTGCAGCCTCGTCCCGTGCAGCAGGGCGTCGTCGCGGTCGCCGTCGGCTCGCCGCCGCTCCCGCCCCGAGCCGCTGCCCGGCAGGGCCGTGACCGTCACGGCGCTGGGCGAGTGCACGGGCTCGGTCTTCATGCGTGCGGCGTGGAGCGTGATCGTCGGCGCAGCGGGTTCCGGCGCCCGGCGCTGCTCAGGGGCTGCTGACGAAGGCGTTGATGGCGTCGGCGACGTCCGCCTCCAGGGTGCCGAACACCGCCCCGACCTTGAAGGCCTCGGGTCCGGTGTACGACGAATAGACGATCTTCAGCGGCGCCGTGATCGTCTTGTCGCCGGCGTCGGTCGGAATGTCGAAGGTAACGGTGCAATGGCGGCCCGGCGGCATCGGCCGCGGCGTGACCAGGCTCATGCCGTCGAGGCTGATGTCCCAGGTGCGGACCTGGGTCGCCTGGTCGGCGTGCACGACCGTGGCCGGCTGGCGAACGGCCTTGCGCTGAAACGACCGGCGGTTGGACGTTTCGTTCGGCGGTGCGCGAGCGATCATCGACATTTACCTCGACCCGATAGCAAAGTGTCACTCTCTCACATCGGCCGCGGCAAGGTCGCGTTGAGGCCGTCGGGGCGCCGTGCAGGCAGCGTCGCAAACTTTCGCACGGCGCGGGCGTCCGCGTGCGAGGCCCGGGCCTTCAGGAGCACCGTTTCCAGGCCTCCGTTGCGCTGCGAGGCAGGTCCTTACGGCAGCCATGGCCGATCTTCAAGCTCGTCCCTGTCGCGCGGATGGCCTTGAGGCGGGAGCGCCCCCGGTCTTTGGAGCGCCCGCACACTGCCCCGGTCGGCACCACGCCGTGGCCGGAGGCCTCGAAGACTCCGCCGAGAGACAGGAGACGACATGAAGAGGATCGCTTCGCTGGCCGGAGCCGCCGGCCTGATCGCGTTGCTGGCCGGCTGCGGCGGCAACGGCCACGACACGCCGCAGGTGCAGGTGGAGCCCTTGTCGGCACGCGCCGAGACGGTCAGCGGCGGCGACGTGCTGGTGCGGCTGCGCAGCTCCGACGGCGACCGGCTCGCGGCGGCGACGGTGCAGGTGAACGGCCGAGACGTCAGCAACGCGTTCCGGCCGGACCCCGACTCCAACGGGCTGATCGGCCTGGTCACCGGGCTGTCCGCCGGCGCCAACACGCTGACCGCGTCCTCCGCCGCGGATGCGGCGGTCAGGGGCCAGGTCACGCTCGTCAATCATCCGGTCACCGGCCCGGTGTTCTCGGGCCCGCACCAGACGCCTTACGTCTGCGAGCTGAACAGCTTCGGGCTCGGCCCGGCGCTCGATGCGAACTGCTCGGCCGCGACCCGGGTCGACTACTTCTATCGCTCGACCGCGACCAACACCTTCGTCGCGCTCGACACGGCGGCGCCGCGTCCGGCCAACGTCGCCACGACGACGACGACGGAGGGTGCGACGGTGCCGTACATCGTCCGGCGCGAGATGGGGACCGTGAACCGCTCCGTCTATCTCATCGCCTTCCTGCACGAGCCCGGCACGCCCTTGCCGGACCCCTGGACGCGGACCGCCGGCTGGAACGGCCGGCTGCTCTACAGCTTCGGCGGCGGCGTGCGCGCCGGCTACCACCAGGGCCGCTCCGTCGGCGGACTGAGCGCCGCGACCAGCCATCTCGAGCACGCGCTCTACGGCGACTACCCGCTGGCGCGCGGCTACGCCATCGCCGCCGGCTCGCAGAACGTGTTCGGCACCAACGCCTCCGACCTGATCTCGGCCGAGACCATGCTGATGGTGAAGGAGCGCTTCACCGAGCAGTTCGGCGTGCCGCGCTACACCATCGGCATCGGCGAGTCGGGCGGCTCGATGCAGCAGCACACGATCGCCAACAACTATCCCGGCAGCCTCGACGGCCTGCTTCCGGGCCGCAGCTATCCCGACGTCATGACCTTCCTGCAGCCGCTCTTCGATTGCGAGCTGCTGACGAACACGCTCGATGCGCCCGGCTCGACATGGACCCAGGCGCAGAAGACGGCGGCATCGGGGCTGGCGAGCTTCACCTATTGCCGATCGAACGGCACGCGCTATCCGAACCTGCGGCCGACCAACTGCGACCCGGTGCCGCTGCCCGGCCCGCCGCTGGTCTACAACGCACAGACCAACCCGACCGGCGCGCGCTGCACCTTCCAGGACAATCTCGTCAACGTCTACGGGAAGGACCCGGCGACCGGCTTCGCGCGGCGACCCTTCGACAACGTCGGCGTGCAGTACGGGCTCGACGCCTTCAACGCCGGCACGATCACGTTCGCGCAGTTCGCCGACCTCAACGCCCGGATCGGCGGCTTCGACATCGACGGCAACATCATCCCGGGCCGCATGGTCGGCAACACGCAGGCGCTCGAGATCTCCTACCAGACCGGGCGCCTGAACGACGGCACGTCCCTGGCCGGCGTGCCCATCATCGACATCCGCTCTTATCTCGACGCCGACCTCGCCGACGGCACCTCGGACGTGCACAACGCGTATCACAGCCGGACCATGCGGCAGCGCCTGGTCGCCGCCAACGGCAACGCGGCCAACCACGTGATCCTGACGACGGCGACGCTGGGGACGCTGGCCCTCGACCAGTCCACGGCCAACGGGCCGCTGCGCACGGTGCACCGGGAGGCGCTCGATCGCATGGACCAGTGGCTGGCGGCGATCCGCGCCGACACTTCCTCGCGATCGAAGGCCGAGAAGGTGGCGAGGCTCAAGCCCGCCGATCTCGTCGACGCCTGCTACCCGGCGGCGACCCAGAAGGTGACTGATGCAGCGACCTGCGCGGCGATGTTCCCGTACTCGGAAGACCCGCGCATGGCCGCCGGCGGTCCCGTCACGAGCGACGTGTTCAAGTGCACGCTCAAGCCTGTCAGCGCTGCCGACTACACGGCGCAGCTGAGCACGGCGCAGCTCGACACGCTGCGCACCATCTTCCCGGACGGCGTCTGCGACTGGTCGAGGCCCGGCGTCGGTCAGCAGGCGCGCGTCGGCACCTGGCTCACCTACCCGCGCTGAGCGGAGGACCGGGCGCCGCGCGGCAGCGAGCCTTCGTCGCCCGGGCTCGCCTCAGGGCGCGCTGATCCGCGTCACGCCGCCGCGCGTGAGCACGTAGAGGGTGCCGTCGTTGCCGACGAGGAGGTCGACGGGCGCACCCGAGAGCCGGGCGAATGCGTACGCGGCGTTGCCGTTGGCGAGGTCGATGCGGCCCACGAACCGGCCGACGAAGTCGGCGAAGTAGTACTGGTCGCGGTAGCCGGCGGGGAAGGGTCCGCTGGCCGGATAGAAGGCACCGCCGGCGATGGCGAAGCCCTTGAAGAATCCGCCCGGGCCGGAGCCGAGCGGACTGGCGTCGCCGTGGGCGTACGCGAAGAGCGGCGCCGTCGCGCCTGCGCCGACGCCGTCCGGCCCTTCCGAGGCCGGCCAGCCGTAGTTCGCGCCGGGCGCGCCGAGGTTGATCTCTTCCCAGGCGCTCTGGCCGACGTCGTTGATGTGGATGCGGCCGGTGCCCGGCTGCACGGCGAAGCTGTACGGGTTGCGCAGGCCATAGGCCCAGATCGCCCGCGCCAGGCCAGCCTGGGAGGCGAAGAACGGGTTGTCGTTCGGCATGCTGCCGTCGTCGTTGAAGCGGAGGAGCTTGCCGAGCGGATCGGCGAGGTCCTGCGCCCGCGCCGGGCTGGCGTTCTCGCCGACGCCGACGTAGAGCTTGCCGTCGCCCCCGAAGTGCATGCCGCCGCCGTTGTGGTTGGTGGCCGACGACAGGTTCGGCAGCTCGACGAGCGCGACTTCGCTGCCTGCCGCGGCGACGTCGCCGGCGGCCGTGAGCCGGCTGATGCGGTTGTGGGCGACCCCGGCCATCACGCGCGTCGAGTAGATGTAGACGAAGCCGTTGCTCGCGAACTGCGGATGCAGGGCCACGCCGAGCAGGCCGCGCTCGCCCGAGGCGTCGACGGGCACGGTGACGAAGGGCGTCGGCAGCAGGGCGCCGTCCTTGACGACGCGCAGCGCGCCGCCCTGCTGGGCGATGAACATCCGGCCGTCCGGCGCCTGCGCGAAGGCCGTGGCGTTGACCAGGCCGGCGAGCCAGGCCTCGTCGCGCGTGAAGCCAGCCGGCTGGCCGCGGCTGCCGCCGAACTGGACGAGCGCGCTCGACCAGGCCGAGACGTTGCCGGCCGCGTCGCTCGCGCGAGCGCGCAGCACGTGCTGCCCGGGCGGGAAGGCGTCCGCGTCGAGCGTCGTCGCGTACGGTGCCGTCGCATCGGCGCTGCCGATGGGCAGGCCGTCGATCTGAAATTCGACCGCCGCGACGCCGACGTCGTCGCTCGCGGTGGCGGCGAGAGCGACACTGCCGACGAGGCCGGTCGCCAGGTGGGCCGGCACGGTGAGCGCGACCGTGGGGGCGGTGACGTCGTTGCTGCCGACCATGGGCGGGTTGCCGAACGGCTCATCGCTCGTGCCGCCGCCGCCGCAGCCGCCGAGAAGGGAGAGCGCGAGGCAGGCGACGACGAGCGGCGGGAGACGGTCGATGAGCTTCAAGGCGGTGCCGAGGTGAAGGACGTGGGGCATGCTGCAACGGCTGCAGGCCAGCGCTGTCACAAGACGTACGGCGCGGTCGCCGCGGCCCGCGGCTGCGCGGCACGTGGACTGCAGCACGCTGCGGGCCCAGCGGTGCACGGGCGGGGGCCCTCCGGCGGCGAACGGCGGAGCGCGGGTTGTGGCGGGCGCCGTGTCGGGGGATAGTCGCCGGACGAAGCTCCACGCGGCCGGGGACGGCCGCCCGCCCATGTCATTCCCCTGCCGCCTGAGCGGCGACGACAGGTCCATCCGGGACGACGCCCTCGGCACGCAGCGATGAGCCCGCTTCGGGCGCCATGGAACGTGGCCGCGTCGAGCGGCGATGACGGCTTCACGCTCGACGAGGCGGTGCTGGCGGAGCGCCGGGCGGCGACCGCGCGGCGCGTGCACACGGTGCAGATCCCGGCGCTCCGCTTCGCCGGCTTCGCCATCCTCTGCGCGATCGCGCTGCTGCAGGCGGTTCGCAGCGAGGGTTTCCCGCAACCGGCGCTGCTCTGGCTTCTCGCCGGCAACCTCGGCTACGCCGGCGTGGCCTGGTGGGTCCTTCGCCGCGGCTGGGGGCGCGTTCGCGGCCTCGACCTGAGCCTGCTGCTGTTCCACGTCGACATCCTGGTCTGGCTGCCGAACCTGTACTACCTGGAGCAGAGCCACCTTTTCTTCGCCTACTTCCTGCTCGTGCGGGTGGTCGACCAGGTCGGCTTCGGCTTCCGCCGGGCCCTGTACTTCGGCCACGTCGTGACGCTCGCCTACCTGGCCTACGCGGTGTGGGCGTCGGTGCATGCAGCGCAGCCCGTGCCCTGGACCGATCGCGTCGGCATCGCTGCGGTCATGTATCTGCTCGGGCTCTACTTCGCCCTCACGGGCCTCGTCACAGAGCGGCTGCGGCAGCGCAGCAGCCAGGCGATGCGCGCGGCCCGCGAGCTCGTCGCCAGCCTGGCCCAGAAGGCGGAGGCGCTCGAGCTGCAGACGCGCGAGCTCGAGCTTGCGCGGCACCAGGCGGAGCAGGCCAGCGAGGCCAAGTCGCAGTTCCTCGCCGTCACCAGCCACGAGATCCGCACGCCGATGAACGGCATCCTCGGCGCCGCCGAGCTCCTCAGCGGCACGCCGCTGACACCGGCCCAGCAGCGCTACGTCCAGATCACGCACCAGTCCGCGACGGCGTTGCTGACCCTGATCGACGACGTCCTCGACCTGTCGCGCATCGAGGCCGGCAAGCTGACGCTGAACCTCGCCAGCGTCGAGCTGCGCGCGGTGGTCGCCGAGGCGGTCGACCTGGTGCGGATGGCGGCGCGCGACAAGCCGGTCACGCTCACCGACCGGGTGTCGTCGCGGCTGCCGAGCCGGGTGCTCGCCGACCCGCTGCGCCTGCGCCAGCTGCTCGTCAACCTGCTGCACAACGCCGTGAAGTTCACCGAGCGCGGCACGGTGGCGCTGGAGGTGACGTGCATCGAGGGCGGCACGGCCGACGCGCCGCGGCTGCGCTTCTCCGTTCGCGACACCGGGATCGGCATCGAGCAGGCCCAGCTGGGCTCGATCTTCGACGCCTTCTCGCAGGCGGACAGCTCGAGCACGCGGCGCTACGGCGGCAGCGGCCTCGGCCTGGCCATCGTCAAGGAGCTCACGGCGCTGATGGAGGGCGAGGTCCACGTCGAAAGCCGGCCCGGCGAAGGCTCGCACTTCTGGATCGACCTCGTCCTGGACCGTGCTCCCGACGACGGCCTCGTCGCCGACAGCCTCGAGGACGCCGAGGAGCCGGTCGGCGTGTCGGCACTGGTCGCCGAGGACGATCCGGTCAACCAGATGCTGATTGTCGAGATGCTGCGCATGCTCGGCTGCAGCGTCGACCTGGTCGCCGACGGCGACGCGGCGCGGCGCGCCGCGGCCGCCGGCAGCTACGACATCGTGTTCATGGATTGCCACATGCCCGTGACCGACGGCTACGAAGCCACGCGCCGCATCCGCGAGGACGAGCGACGCTCGGGCGGCCGCACGGTCATCGTCGCCGTGACCGCCGACGCCCTGGCGAGCGACCAGGTCAAGTGCATCGAGGCCGGCATGGACGCGTTCCTCATCAAGCCGGTGAGCACGGCCCAGCTCTCGGCCACGATCGAGCGCTGGACCGGGCACCGGACGAATCCGGCGACGCAGTGGTGAGATCCGCCGCTTAGACTTCCCGAGGGCACGTCGGGGAGGATCATGGGCCGCGTGGATCGCCGCAGATTGCTGATCGCCGCCACGCCGCTCCTCGCGACGGCGTCGATCCTGCGAGCTCAGCCGACAGGACGCATCGCGCGCGTCGGCTCCGTCTACGTCGCCGACATTGCGTTCGTGCGTCCTTTCGACGACGCGTTCGTCGGTGGCCTGCGCGAGTCCGGCTACGAGGTCGGACGCAACCTCGTCTACGAGGTCCGCCACTGCGCGGGCGACACCTCGCGCATCCCGGCGGCCGTCGACGAACTGCTGACGCTGAAGCCGGACCTGCTCGCCGGCGGCGAGCAGGTGGCCGCTCTCATGAAGCGCAAGACGAGCAGGATCCCCATCGTGCTCCTGGTTTCCAGCGACCCTGTCGGGGCCGGGCTGGCGCAAAGCCTGGCACGGCCGGGCGGCAATGTCACCGGCATTGCCAACCTGTATGACCAGCTGATGGGCAAGCAGCTGGAGATCCTGCACGAGATCTATCCGAGGATGAAGCGTGTCGCGATGCTCGTCGATCCGCAGGATGCATCGGCGATGGACAGCGAGCGACACGTGCGCGAAGTCGCGCGGGCGATGCAGGTCCAGGTGCAGACCTACCCGGTGGCGGACAAGGCCGCGATCGAGCGGGCCTTTGCGGACATGGCGCGCAACCCTCCGGACGGCCTCCTGGCCCCGCCGTCGCCGGTCATCTTCAGCCAGCGGGTCTTCACCGTCAGCGAATCGGTCCGCATGCGCCTGCCGTTCGCAGGCGGCAGCTGGGAGGGCGCGCTGATGGGAACGCTCTTCTCTTACGGCTCGAACCTTCCGGCGAGCTTTCGGCGGGCCGGCCAGATCGCGGCCCGCATCCTGAACGGCGCGAACCCCGCGGAGATCCCGATCGAGCAGCCGACCAGCTTCGAGCTGTTCATCAATCTCAAGACCGCCAAGGCGTTCGGCGTCAGGATCCCGCAGGCGCTGCTGGCCAGGGCCGATCGCGTGATCGAGTGAGGGCCGAGATGCCGATCGAGCAGGCGACGACGTTCGAACTGGCGATCAACATGAAGACCGCGCGGACGCTCGGTATCAGCGTGCCCCGCTCGGTGCTGCTGCGCGCCGACCGCGTGTTCGGATGAAGCACTCCGGCCGACGTCGCGCGGCTACTTCCGGCCACGAAAGTGGCAGGCCACCGAATGCCCTTCGCTGCTCGGGACGAGCGGCGGCATCTCGGTGCTGCAGATCGGAAACTGCGCGATCGGGCAGCGCGTATGGAAGTGACAGCCCGACGGCGGCCGGATCGGGCTCGGCACGTCGCCCTGCAGCGGGATGCGCTTGCGCTTGATCTTCGGGTCGGGGATCGGCACCGCCGCCAGCAGCGCTTCCGTGTACGGGTGCAGCGGCTGGGTGTAGAGCGTCCTCGCCGAAGCGAGCTCGACGATGCGGCCGAGGTACATCACGGCCACCCGGTCGCTGATGTGCTCGACCACCGACAGGTCGTGGGCGATGAAGATGTACGTGAGGTTGAACTGCTGCTGCAGGTCCTCGAGGAGGTTGATGACCTGCGCCTGGATCGAGACGTCGAGCGCCGAGACCGCCTCGTCGCAGACGATGAGCTTCGGATCGACGGCCAGGGCCCGGGCGATGCCGATGCGCTGCCGCTGCCCGCCCGAGAACTCGTGCGGGTAGCGCCGCATGTGGTCGGGCGACAGGCCGACGGTTTCCAGGAGCGCGACGATGCGCGCCTCGAACTCGGCCCGGTCGCGCGTCAGCTTGTGAATGGTGAGCGCTTCGCCGACGATCGCCGCGACGGTCATGCGCGGGTTCAGTGACGCGTACGGGTCCTGGAAGATGATCTGCATGTCGCGCGCGAGCGCGCGCAGTTCGTCGACGCCGGCACGGGTCACGTCCTTGCCTTCGAACCACACCTCGCCCGAGGTCGGCTCGATCAGGCGCAGGATGCATCGCCCGGTCGTGCTCTTGCCGCAGCCCGACTCGCCGACGAGGCCGAGGGTCTCGCCCGCCTGCAGGTCGAAGCTGACGCCGCTGACGGCATGCACGCTCTCGACCTCGCGGTTGAGCCATCCGCCTTTGAGGGGGAAGCGCTTGACGAGGTCCTTGACGCTCAGCAGCGGGCCGTTCATGCCGCTACGGCCGTCGGGATGGCCGGGACGATGTCGAAGATGCAACGGACCTTGTGACCGGTGACCGGTTCGCGCAGCGCCGGCGTCGCTGCGACGCATGCGGGCACGGCGTGCTTGCAGCGCGGCGCGAAACGACAGCCCTCTCCAGGCTCGATGAGCTTCGGCACGGTGCCCGGGATCTGCTCGAGGCGCACCTTGTGCAACGCCGCCGTGTCGATGCGCGGAATCGAGCGGATCAGCCCCTGGGTGTAGGGGTGGCGCGGGTGCGCGAACAGCTCCTCGACGCTCGCCTCCTCGACCACCGTGCCGGCGTACATGACGACGACGCGCTGCGCCACCTCGGCGACGACGCCCATCGCGTGCGTGATCAGCATCACGGCCATGCCCAGGCGCGACTTCAGCTCGTCGATGAGGTCGAGGATCTGGGCCTGGATCGTCACGTCGAGGGCCGTCGTCGGCTCGTCGGCGATCAGCAGCTTGGGGTTGCACGCCAGGGCGATGGCGATCATCACGCGCTGGCGCATGCCGCCGCTGAACTGGTGCGGGTAGTCGTGCACGCGGCGTTCCGCGGTGGGAATGCGGACCAGCCGGAGCATGTCGACGGCGCGGTCCATCGCCGCCTTGCGACCGAGGCCTTCGTGCAGGCGGACGCTCTCGGCGATCTGCTCGCCGACGGTGTACACCGGGTTGAGGCTCGTCATCGGCTCCTGGAAGATGATGGCGATCCCCTTCGCCCGTACCTTGCGCATCTCGTCGGCCGAAGCGGGGACCAGGTCGCGCCCCTGCCACAGCACGCGGCCGGCGACGATCTTGCCCGGCGGCATGTCGATCAGCTTCATCACGGTCTTGGCCATGACGCTCTTGCCGCACCCGCTTTCGCCGACGACGCAGACCGTCTCGCCGGCATCGATGGCGATGTCGACGCCGTCGACGGCATGCAGCCAGCCGTCATCGGTCTTGAAGTGGGTCTTGAGTCCCTGGATGTCGAGCAGGGCCATTCAGAGCACTCTTCGGGGGTCGAGGGCGTCGCGCAGGCCGTCGCCGATGAAGTTGATGGTCAGCACGGTGAGGAAGATCGCGAGCCCCGGGAACAGCGCCCAGTGCACCGCCAGATCCATGTAGTCGCGGCCGTCGTAGAGGATGCGCCCCCAGGTGGGAATGTCGGGCGGGAAGCCCAGGCCGAGGAACGACAGCGTGCTCTCCGCGATGATCGCCGCGGCGACATCGATCGACGCCGCCACGATCACGGGCCCGAGGCTGTTGGGCAGGATATGGCGCAGCACCTGCCGGCTCGTGCTGGCCCCCAGGGCGCGCGCCGCCTCGACGAATTCCTTCTCGCGCAGGCTGAAGAACTGCGCGCGCACCAGCCGCGCCACGGGCATCCAGCGGAAGCCGCCGATCACCAGCACGATGAGGATGAAGATGCCGACCTCGAGCCCGAACATCTGCTTCAGCGGCTCGCGAAAGAGGAAGATCAGCAGCAGCAGCAGGGGCAGCTGCGGCAGGCTGAGGAACAGGTCGGTGACCCACATCAGCGCTGCGTCGAGCCAGCCGCGCGCGATGCCGGCCAGGGCGCCGATCAGCACGCCGACGGTGATCGCCATCAGCATCGCCGCCAGGCCGACGGCGAGTGAGATGCGGCCGCCGTACAGAACGCGCGCCAGGATGTCGCGCCCGAGGTCGTCGGTGCCCAGCGGATGCTTGGCGCTCGGGCCGGCCAGGCGCGCCTGGAAGTCGATGTCGTTGATGCCGACCTTGTAGACCAGCGGCCCCAGCAGCACCGCCAGCACCAGCGCGCTCAGCACGAACAGGCTCCAGTACGCGAGGCGGTGCCGCTTGAAGCGGTGCCAGGCCTCGGCCCACGGCCCGCGCGCCCTGCGCGGCGGCACGACCGGAGCAGCCGTCAGCGCTGCTTCAGCGGTAGGAGATGCGGGGATCGAGCCATCCATAGACGATGTCGGCGACCAGGTTGAACACGATCACCAGGGTCGCGAAGACGAAGGTCACGGCCATGATGACCGGCGTGTCGTTGCGCAGGATGGCGTCGATCAGCAGGCTGCCGATGCCGGGAATGCGGAAGATCTGCTCGGTGACGATGGCGCCGCCGAACACCGCCGGCATCTGCAGCGCGACCAGCGTCACGACGGGGATCAGCGCGTTGCGGACCACGTGCTTGTTGATGACGACGCGCTCCGCGAGGCCCTTGCTGCGCGCCGTGGTCACGTAGTCGAGGCGAACGACGTCGAGCACGCTCGAGCGCACGTAGCGCATCCAGCTCGCCGCCTGGAACAGCCCGAGCACCGTGATCGGCATGATCGACTGCCTGAACTGCGCCACCCACCAGGCCCAGCCGGTCTCTGACAGGTCGGCGCGATAGACGAACGGCAGCCAGCCGAGGTAGATGCTGAAGAACAGGATGAACAGCACGCCGGTGAAGAACGTCGGCAGGCTGAAGCCGATGAAGGCGAAGGTGCTGGCGATGCGGTCGAACCACGAGTAAGGCTTGACCGCGGCGAGCACGCCGACCGGCAGCGCCACCGCCAGCGCCAGCAGCTGCGACAGCCCGATGACGGCGATCGTCACCGGCAGCCGCTGCCAGACCAGCGTGTCGACGTCGATTCGGCTGACGAACGAGAACCCCCAGTCGCCCTGCAGCATGTTGACGAGCCAGTGGAAGTAGCGCTGCCACACCGGGTCGTCGAGGCCGAACTGCGCCCGAAGCGCGGCGCGCACCTCGGGCGGAACGTTCGGGTTCTGCGCCAGATCCTCGAACGGGTCACCCGGCGCCAGCGCCAGCACCGTGAACAGGATCAGGCTGATGCCCAGCAGGCTGGGCAGCGCGATCAGCAGCCGGCGCGCGATGTAGTTGAACAAGGGGCGTCAGCCGCGTGCGTCAGGCGTCACGACTCCAGAAACCCAACGCCCAGGTGTCGTTGTCCCATGCCGAAGGATGCGCCACCAGCTTGGTCACGAAGCCGCGCGGGCGCGGCCGCGCGAACAGCGGGATCACGTGCTTGTCGTTGACGACCAGGTCGTTCATCTTGATGAACATGGCAGCGCGCTTGACGGCGTCGAACTCGACCTGCGCCGCCTTGAACGTGGCGTCGTACTCGGCGTTGCTCCAGCGCACCAGGTTGCGGCTGGCCCACTTGTTCGCCTTCTGCGCGATCTGGTCCGTGGTGAACTGCTCCATGAAGATCTGCGGGTCGGGCTGCGTCATCGTCGTCGTGTACATCTGGACGTCGCACCAGAACTTCTGATACGTGTCCGGATTGGCGACGTCGCTGCCGAAGAACACCGCCGCGGTGACGCTCTTCAGCTCCAGGTCGATGCCGGCCTTGGTGCAGGCATCCTTGACGATCGCCTGCGTCTTCTGGCGCGGCTGGCTGACGCTGGTCTGGAACACGAACTTCAGCTTGACGTCGCCCTTGGCGCGGATGCCGTCGCTGCCGCGGCGCCAGCCGGCGCCGTCGAGGATCTGGTTGGCCTTGTCGACGTTGAACTCGTAAGACGTGTTCGGGCTGCGGTAGCGCGACGGGTTGTTCAGGAAGTTGCTGGTCGCGACGCCGCCGCGGCCGTAGATGAAGTCCTGGACGCCCTTGCGGTCGACCAGCAGCGCCATCGCGTCGCGCACCGCCTTGTCGCTGAACGCAGGGTGCTTGCTCTTGGCGCTGCCGCGCTCGCCGTCGACCTCCTTCCACGGGTCGCTGACGTTGAGCGAGATGAACTCGATGTCGCTGCCGACGAGGAACACCAGCTTGCCCTTGCCGGCGCCCTCCAGGCGCTTGAGGATCTCGTCCTCGACCGCCAGGTTCCAGGCGTAGTCGAACTCGCCGGTCTGCAGCACCGAGCGCGCCGCGCTGAGCGCGTCGCCGCCGCCCTTCAGCTCGATGGCGTCGAAGAACGGCTGGTTTGGCACGTGGTAGCCGGCGTAGGCGTCGGCCCGAATCATGTCGCCGGGCTTGAAGTCGTTGATCTTGTACGGGCCGGTGCCCACCGGCCGGACGTTCGCCGGGGCCTCGCGGCTCTTGGCGCCCATGAACGGCTCGAACACGTGCTTGGGCAGGATCATCCCGGTGCTGCCGACGAAAGGCTCGGCCCAGAACGGCGTCGGCTTCGGGAACGTAACGCGAACCGTGTGCGAGTCGACCTTCTCGACCTTGATGTCCTTGTAGACCGCGACCGTGACCGTGGCGCTCGCCGGATCGCCGGCGTAGGCGCCGGTGAAGAGGACGTCGTCGGCGGTGAATGGCCGGCCGTCGTGCCAGGTGACGTTGCGCTTCAGCTTCCACGTGACCTGTGTGCCGTCGGCCGAGACGCCGCCGTTGGCGCGGCTCGGGATCTCCGCGGCCAGCGCCGGGATCATGTTGCCGTCGCTGTCCCAGCCGGCCAGCGCCTCGTAGAAGATGCGGGTCGCGTCCTGCTCCTTCGTGCCGCCGGCGAAGTGGGGCTGCAGGTGCACCGCACCCTGCCACCAGATGAGCTTCAGCGTGCCGCCGCCGCCGCGCTTCGTACCCTTGTAGGGAACACCCGTCACGGTCTGCGCGATGCCCTCGTTGAGCAGCATCACGTTGGCGAAGGGCGCGGTCAGTCCCAGTCCGACCATTCGCTGGATGAAGCTGCGGCGCGGCAGCCGGCCGTCGCGCACCTTCTCGATCAGGTCGCGCAGATCACGTTCCTTCATGGTGAACCTCCTGGGTGTCGGGGCAGAGCGGCGACGATGCGCCGGGCCGGCTTCAAAATGGCGATCCTAGCGATTGGCTTGCCGCCGCCTATACGGGTAAGGCCCGGGAGGGCACGCAAGATTCCGGCCAACCTCCACGAGCGTCATGCACCCCCTCGACCTTGCCACCGCGCTCCACGGCGCCGCCGCCGACGCCGTCCGCACCGCGCGCACGAGCGACGCCTACTGGACCTTCATCAGCCCTTTCGGCGGTGTCTCGGCCGCCGCGGCTCTCCGCGCAGTTCTCGAGCGTCCGGACCGGGAAGGCGATCCGCTGGCGCTCACCGTCAACTTCTGCGCGCCGATCACGCGGGGCGAGTTCGCGGTGCATACCCGGCGCGCGCGCGCCAACCGGTCGAGCCAGCACTGGCAGGTGGAGTTCACGCAAGGCGCGAGCGGCGATCCCGTCCTGACGGCGAGCATCGTCACGGCGGCGCGCTGCGACACCTGGAGCCATCGTGTGTCCACGCCGCCCGTCCTGCCGCCCTGGGAGACGACGCCGCCGTTCCCGACGCGAGGCTCGCTGTCGTGGGTGGCCCAGTACGAGTTCCGCTTCGCCGAAGGCAGCCTCGCCCTCAGCGACACCGTTCCCGAGCCGCCGCACAGCCCGCGCTCCGTGCTCTGGCTGCGCGACGCCGAGCCGCGCCCGCTCGACTTCCTGTCGCTGGCGGCGATGAGCGACGCGTTCTTCGGGCGCATCTTCCAGGTCATCGGCCGCTTCCCGCCGTTCGGCACGATTTCGATGACCACCTACTTCCACGCCTCGGCCACGGAGCTTGCGGAGCACGGCACGGCACCGCTCGCCGCCGTCGCCGATGCGCACGTCTTCCACCGCAGCTTCTGCGACCAGACGGCGGAGCTGTACGGCGCCGCCGGGCAGCTGCTCGCGACGACCTCGCAGGTCGCGTACTTCAAGGTCTGAGCCGGCGAGGGCAGCACCGTGCGCATGAGCGCGACAGCCCAAGCGCATCGCCCGCCGGCGACGCTATCCTGACGCCATGACGAACACCGAAGTCCAGCCGCTCGCCGCCGCCACCATCGCCGCCTTGCAGGGCGTGGCCACGGCGACCCTCACCACCGTGCTCCTCAAGAAGGGACTGCGCAACGTGTGGATCCGCGGCGCCCGGCCGCTGCAGGCGGGGCTGCCGCAGCGCCGCGTCGGGCGCGCCTTCACGCTGCGCTTCGTTCCCGCCCGCGAGGACCTCGCCACGCCGGCGTCCTGGGGCGCGCCGATCTCGACGCGGGCGGCGATCGAGGCCATGCCTGCCGGGGTCATCACCGTCGTCGATGCGATGGGCGTCGCCGACGCCGGCATCTTCGGCGACATCCTCTGCGCCCGGATGCAGAAGCGCCAGGTCGCCGCGCTCGTCACCGACGGCGTCGTGCGCGATCTCGCCGGCGTGCTCGGCACCGGCTTGCCGGTCTGGTGCAGCGGCGCCGCGGCGCCGGCGTCGGTGAACGGGCTCACCTTCGTCGGCTGGCAGGAGCCCGTCGCCTGCGGCGGCGTGGCGGTGTTCCCGAACGACGTGATCGTCGCCGACGGCGACGGCGCGGTGGTCGTTCCGGCGGCGCTGCTCGACGCCGTGGTGGAGTCCTCGATCGAGCAGGAGCGCTACGAGGCCTGGGTCGTCGGCGAAGTCGAAGCCGGCGTGCCGCTGCCGGGCCTCTACCCGCCGAACGAGGCGACGCAGGCGCGCTACGACGCCTGGGTCAAGACGCAGGGCTGACCGCCGTCGCTCAGCCGGAAGCCGGCCGCGCCGCGCGCAGCCGGCTGCGCGGTATCCAGTAGAACATCGCCGCCGCGGCGGTGAAGGCGAGGAGGCCGATGCAGGCGACGCCGGCGGCGAGCGAAAGCAGCGCGGTCACGCCGGACAGCACCGCCGGGCCGGCCGTCGAGCCGAGGTCCGAGATCAGCCGCCACAGGCCGAGGAAGTGGGCCCTGCCGGCGACCGGCGAATGGTCGGCGCCCAGCGTCATGATCAGGCCGGCACCGATGCCGTTGCCGAAGCCGATGAGCAGCGAGGCCATCAGCAGCGTGCCCGCGCCGTGCGTGAGCGGCGTCAGGAGCAGCGCCGTGCCCATGATCAGCATCGAGGGCACGGCCACCCAGCTGCGGCCCTTGCGGTCCATCACCTTGCCGGCCGGATAGAAGACGAGCATGTCGACGGCGCCGGCGAGGCCGTAGATGAGCGACGTCACGGCGGCGTCGAGGCCGATGTTCTCGGCCCACAGGGGGATGACCGCCTGCCGCGACGCGCGCACGGCGCTGATCAGGAGGATGCCGACCCCGAGCGTGAGGAACAGCCTGGCGTGGTCGCTGCCCACCGAGCGCAGCGTCGGCGCGATGCGGACCGCGGGAACGTCCGCGCCGCTGTCGGGCGGCGGGAGCTCGGGCAGGTCGCGCATGCGGGCGGCGACGAGCGCGGCGAGGACCAGCGCACCGACGGCGGCCCAGTACGCCCCGGCGAGGCCCATGACGTGGATCAGGCCTGCCGCGACGAAGGGCCCGACGAAGAGGCCGATGCGCATCACGCCGCCGAGCGTCGACAGCGCCCGCGCGCGGTAGTGGAAGGGCACGACCTCGGTGAGATAGCTCTGGCGCGCGAGCCCGAACACCGAGCTGGCCATGCCGACCATGAAGATGCCCGTCGCGAAGACCCAGATGTCGTCGACCAGCACGCACAGCATCACGGCGAGCGCGGCCCAGAGCGCCGCGCCGACGATGGCCCAGCGCTCGCCGTAGCGCGTGGTGATGATGGACGCCGGGATGTTGGTGACGAGCGAGCCGATGCCGATCAGCGTCACCATCAGCGCGGCCATGGCGACGGACGCGCCGAGCTGACGCGCCGAGAGCGCGATCACCGGAAGGATCGCCCCTTCGCCGAGCCCGAACAGGAAGGAGGGGCCGTACACCGGGATGGCGATGGCACGCAGGCTGAAGGTGTCGCTGGCCACTCGGTTGCAGGTTCGCCGCGTGCGGGCGGAAGAGGAAGCTTAGCCGCACGCAGGCCTTTGCCGCGGCCGGCCGCCGGCGGCGTGCCGTGGCCGGTATGCTCGCGGCCCGCGGCAGCACGACCTGCCCGAACCCTGCAACGAGGACCGCACATTCCCATGGCCACGACCACGACCGTCACCCGACGCCCCACCGAAGCGCAGAAGCCCGGAGGCGATGCGGGTCGGCTGGTGCTGCGGCTGGCCGTCGGCATCCTCATCCTCCTGCACGGCATCGCCAAGCTGTCGGGGCCGCTCGATCCCATCGCCGGCATGCTGGCGAAGGTGGGGCTGCCGGGATTCCTGGCCTACGGCGTGTACATCGGCGAGATCCTCGCCCCGATCCTCCTCATCGTCGGCGTGTGGACGCGCGCCGCCGCCGTCGTGATCGCGATCAACATGGTCTTCGCCGTGCTGCTCGCGCACAGCTCGGAGCTATTCTCGCTCGGCCGCCAGGGCGGCTACGCACTCGAGCTGCAGGCTATGTTCCTCCTCGCCGCGGTGGCCATCGCGCTGCTCGGTGCCGGCCGGTTCAGCGTCGGGGGTCGATACGGGCCGATGAACTAGGGCTCGCGCGAAGGCCGTCGTCGGCTCTCGCGCCGCAGCGCACGCCGAGGCTCGGATCCTCAGGGCCGCGTCGCGCCGACGCGCTCGTGGATCTCGAGCGTGCCGTTCGGGCCGCTCCACACCCGCCGCCATGCGTCGGGGTTCTCGGCCAGGAGCGGGGCCGTGAAGCGCTGGTACGCGCCCGGCTTCACGGAGGCGAGGAGGTACTTGACGGGCACGGTGTCGATGAGCTGCTGGCCCTTCTTCCCGTCGATGACGAAGGGCGGCACGACGCATCGCCTGCCGGTCCGGAGATAGGCCCACTGGGGGTCGCCGGAGGCCAGCGCGTCGCCGGGCGCGGCGTGCTGGTTGACCCAATCCAGGGCCGCATCGAAGTCGACACCCTCCGGGCCGTAATAGAACAACCGATAGCTGACGGGCCGGCCGTTCTGCTGGTACGCGACCTCGTGATGCCGATGCGCATACATGCCTCGGACCTCGCTCGTCGCCCGCAGCGCGACCACGCCGACCACCAGCCAGGGGACCGCAGCGCCGAGCGCTCCGGGCAGCGCCGGCCAGTAGCTCACGTTTCCGCCAGCCGGCCTACGCCTACCAGACGGAGGCCTGGCGCCGCCGCAGGAGAGCTTGGACAGCGTTCAAGCTCTTCAGCCGATCTTCTTCATGAGCGTTTCCTTGCGTTGTCGCTGCCGGGGCGGCTGGGGCATGCGCGCCCGGTGTGCTGTCGCGCGACCGCGGCGATCTTAGACGGCCGTCGTGCGCAGAGCACCCACCGGGTTCTGGGGGACGGCCACTGGTTAGCATGCCCATCCCTCAGCAGGAGAACGCCGTGCGACTCGCCACCTTCACCGCGCAGGCACGCCGCCGTGTCGGCATCGTCTCGGACGACGGCCGATCGATCTCGCCGCTGCCGCTCGACGAGCGCGACGCGGCGCGCGGCGTGCTGTCGCTCATCGAGCGCCAGGCCGCCGGCGGCGCTGCCCTGGCGGCAGCCGACGAACGCATCCCGCTCGCCGATGTCCGCCTCGAGGCACCGTTGCCGCAGCCGCGGCGCAACCTCTGGTGCGTCGGGCGCAACTACCATGCGCACGCCAAGGAGCTGTCGGCCTCGGTCTTCAAGGCGAACTCCGCCGACACGAAGACCTGGCCGATCATCTTCACCAAGGTGCCGGAATGCGTGGTCGGTCCGTACGACGAGGTGCACATCCCGACCGAGGTCTCGACGCAGATCGACTACGAGGCCGAGCTCGCCATCGTCATCGGCAAGGGCGGCCGCAACATCGCCCGCGAGCGCGCCCTCGAGCACGTGTTCGGCTACACCGTCGTCAACGACGTGACGGCGCGCGACGTGCAGATGCGGCACCAGCAATGGGACCTCGGCAAGTCGTTCGACACCTTCTGCCCCATGGGCCCGTGGATCGCCACCGCCGACGCTTTCGACGGCACCGACACGCGCGTGCGCTGCTGGGTCAACGGCGAGCTGCGCCAGGACGCGCGGACCACCGACCTCATCTTCGACATCCCGACGCTGATCGAGACCTGCTCGCGCGGCATCACGCTCTACCCGGGTGACGTGATCGCGACCGGCACGCCGGCCGGCGTCGGCATGGGCATGACGCCGCCGCGCTACCTGCGGGCGGGCGATGTCGTGAAGATCGAGGTCGACGGGCTCGGCGGCATCGAGAACCGCTTCGTCTGAGCCGGGAACGACACAGCCATACACGGAGAGAGACCATGCAACGACGCGAACTGCTGACGAATGCGGCCTGCCTGCTGGCGGGCGGCACGGGGCTCCTGACGGCGGCCTTCGCCCAGTCGAGCTATCCCGACAAGCCGATCACGATGATCGTGCCGTTCCCGCCCGGAGGCGTCGCCGACACCGTGGCCCGGCCCGTGGCCGAGGCGCTGTCGCGCGAGCTGAAGCAGACCGTGGTCGTCGAGAACCGGGCCGGTGCCGGCGGTGCGCTCGGCATCGGCGTGGCCTCGCGTGCGGCGCCCGACGGCTACACGGTCCTGCTCAGCCTGTCGTCGATCTCCATCCTGCCGGAGGCCGACAAGATCCTGGGCCGCAAGCCCGCCTACCAGTTGAGCCAGTTCAGGCCGATCGCGCGCTTCACCGCCGACCCGACGGTGCTCGTCGTCCGCGCCGACTCGCCGTGGAAGACCTTCGCCGAGTTCCTGGCCGACGTGAAGCGGAACCCGGGCAAGTACAACTACGGCAGCTCCGGCAACTACGGGACGATGCACGTGCCCATGGAGATGCTGAAGGCGCACGCCGGCTTTCGCATGACGCACATCCCGTACACCGGCGCCGGGCCGGCCGTCATCGCGCTGCTCGCCGGCCAGGTCGACGCGCTGGCGAGCGGGCCGTCGACGATCGTCCAGCAGATCCAGGCCGGCAAGCTGCGCCCGCTGGCGCACTGGGGCGAGCAGCCGCTGCAGTCGCTGCCGGAGGTGCCCAGCCTGAAGCAGCTCGGCCACCCGGTCCGCTTCGCCCAGTGGTCCGCGCTGTTCGTTCCGGCGGGCACGCCGGAGGAGGTGATCACTAGGCTTCGCGCCGCCGCGGCGAAGGCCGCCGCCGATCCCGCCGTGCGCCAGGTGATCGCCAAGGCGGGGAGCCCGATCGAGTACCTCGATGCGCCGGATTTCCAGACGTACTGGAACGCCGACGCGGCGGAGATGACGAAGGCGGTTCAGGCGGTCGGGAAGGTCGAATGAGCGAGTCGAGCAACTCGGAATTGCGAACGCGCTACTAGCACAGGGACGCTGTTGGCGCTATAGGAGCACGTGCCGTCGACGGCTGGTACTTAGGGCGAACCCGGCCCCTGTTCGCGGGGGGCACGGGGCAGGCAACGCCGAGAACTGCACCGGGCGCCCGTACATTCATCCCGCGCTGGCGGGCAATGCACTGCCACGCACGAGTCGTTCGGCGCTGGACGCGACGGCTGCGGTGTCCTTTCAGGGCTGCGGGAGCGGCCAAAACGGTCCATCTGGCGACAAGAACTGGAGCTGAGCATGAACGGGAACTGGGCAGGGGCGTGGATGCGGGGCGGGCCGAGCACGTGGCGCTGGGCGGCGGCGATCTGCGCGGCGATGGTGTTGGTCCTCGGTTTCGCGCCGGCTTTGGCCGCGGATTCGAGCCTGAGCCTGACGATCGCGCAGAACCCGGCGACGCCGGCCGCTCGCGGCGGCTCGAACTTCGCGACGTTCGATCTCGTCCTGACCAACAACGGCCCGAACACCGTCAACAACATCGTGCTGTACGTCAACACTGGGGAGAACGCGGCCGCGACCTCGGCGAACCCCGCCTGCGTGTTGGCCCCTGCGAGCTCGGCGACCTGCACGGTGAACCCGAGCAACGTCACGCTGCCGACGCAGACGGCGCCGCACCCCGGATTCATCTTCTCGGTCACGCAACTCAGCAAGAGAGGCACGGCGAAGGCCACGGTGTCCTTCTACACGCCGAATTCCGGTCCGTTGAGCGTCTACGCGTTTGCGGTGGGGGCGAGCACCGCTTCCACGACGACTCCGTCGGCGCAGACGGGCGTCAAGGCGGTTCCCTACCCGCTTGCGACCGCACTGGCCGAGTTGCCGGCTACGCCGAGCGTGAAGGTCGAGGTGATTCAGGCCGCAGGCAACGTCTTCCGGACCGTCCCTCACTGCGATCTGGCGCAGGTACCTCCGGTTGTCGACGGATGCGGTTACGTCAACTACATCGTTCGCTTGACAAGTCTTCAGGCGGCACCGATCGCCGGCCCGATCTACATCGACGTCAGCGGGGCCGGTACCCTCACCGGAACAACCAAAGTCCAGTTCTCCGACGTGCTGCTGTGCGTCCAGCCTTCGTGCATGCAGGCGACGGCGCCCGCCGGAGTCGACGCAAGGTTTGCGATTGCCCACCTCGCTGGGTTCGCCTCCAACGAGTTCGTCGTGCAGTTCACGACTCCGAGTGTTGCCGGCTTGACAGCGACCGCCCACGTCGTCTTCTCGCCGGACATCAGTGGGCCCACCGGAAGCAAGGTCACGACGGACTTCAGAAGCGTCTACGACTTGCAGCCCGGCGAGCCCGTTCCGATCTCGACAAGGTACGGTGGGGCGGTCAAGCGGAAGACGGACCCGTCGAGCCAGTTTGGATACGGCACGGTCATCAGGATTCCCAAGGACGAGGCCGGCGACTACCCGCGCGGCCTGCAGGCGTCGGTCGATCAGTTCGCGCAGAACGACTCCTGTTCGCCTGCCTTCAAGGTTTGTCTGGGCAGCGACCTTCAGATTTTCACGAACCCGGCAGACGCCGCGAAATGGCAGGGCCTGACGCTCGACGACCCCGGCAATCGCTTTCTCAACGTCGAGCTGACCCGCGACTACACGACGTTCTCGTCGTCTGGAAATGCGCTGCACGCAAACGTCTACTACGTGGGCGACAACGGGCTTCGGGTCGCTGTACCGAAGTGCGATTCCGTGAACACGAGCGATCCCACCGTGCTTCGCTGCATCAGCAAGATCTTCAGTTCGTTGCAGAAGGACAAGAAGAACAACTACGTCTCGGGCGTCGTCACCTTCTACATCTACGCTCGGGAGAACGGTCGCTATTCCTGGTGATCACGCCGTCACCGCTGGCCACGCCCGAAGCGGCAGAACGGTGCGAAGTCAGGGAACGTCGTCGCGCGAATCGCTGGCGCGACGGCCTGACCCGGAAGCTGGCGTGCCACCCACGCCCGGCGGTCCCTGCTCTTTGGAGATGTCGGCGAGGACCACCTTCGCCCGTTCCAGCGACTGCCGGTCACCTTTGGCCGCATAGAGCTCGATGGCGTCGCTGAGCGCCAGCCGTGCCTCGTCGGCTCGCTGCGCCAGCGAGAGCACGGTGGCGAGGTCCCACAGCGCCGTGGCGCGGAGGGTCGGCGCCTCCGTCTGCATCGCGAGCTCGACTGCTTGCCGCGCCAGCGCCTCGGCCTCCGAAAGTGCACCGTTGCGCGCGAGGATCGGCGCGCGCACGGAGCGCCAGTCGACTTGGGCGTCGACGTCGTCGTCGGCTGCCGTCGACTCGGCAGTCTTCGTCAGTTCCAGCGCCTCGTCGTCCCGGCCCTGGTCTCGCACGGCGCGAGCCAACATGGCTGCCATCGTCGACAGGAAATAGGTTTCGCCCATGCCCTGCAGCATCTCGCAGTCGGGACGCACCTCGCGTTCCGCCGCTGCCGGGTCGCCGGCGATCAGCTCCACGATGGCCAGGTCCAGCGATGCAGAGGCTGCCCTTACTCCCTGACCAAGATCACGCAAGACGGCGCGGGCACTTTGCGCGTTGCGCCGCGCGGTCTCGTTGTCGCCGTTCATGGCATGGAGCTGTGCGATCTTGCAGATGATCAGGTTCTGCACCTGTCGGTCCGGAAGGTCGCCGGCGATCAGGGCTTCGCACTGCGCGATCGCGTCGGTCACGGGCGTCGGGCCGTAGACCGCGCTCAGGGTCAGCCCCAGCGCGCTGCGCGCCACCAGCCGCTCGTCCCCGGCCAGGCGGGCATGAGTCACCACTTTCGAGATCGTCTCGCCAGCCTTGCCGAGCTGTCCCGCAATCTGCTGCACCAGGGCGACGAGACGCCATGCCTTGGCAAGCTCGGCATGGGCCTCGTCGCGCTCGAGCAGCGGGATCGTCTCGGTCGTCAGCTCCAGCGTCGCGTCGCTCCAGCTTCCCGACTCCCCGCTGTGCAGGCGCACCTGCATCCGCAGGAGCTTCGCCGCCGCCTCGACACGGCGATTCTCGGCCGCCTTCGCCGCGTTCAGAGCCTCGTCGACGACGGCACGAGCATCCGCGAACTTGCCGAGCTCGAGTTGCACTTCCCCCAACTCCGGCAGCAGCGGCAGGCGCAGCGGATCGTCCTTGTCGAGCAGCGTCACCGCCCGCCCGAACAGGCTGGCGGCGGCGTTGACGTCCCCGCGTGCGAAGGCCCGACGTCCAGCCGATGCCAGTCGGCGCGCGGCGTCGCGCCCGATCTCTCGGCCCCTCTCGTCGAGGGGCCCGAGCTCGGCGAGGTAGTTGTGCGCCTGCTCGAGGTGATAGCCGAGGATGGCTTCGAACTCGAGCGCGCGCCCGCGCTGGGCGTTGACTTCGTCCGCCCAGCGCACGAAGTCGACGTGGAGCGTGGCCCGGGCGCGCTTGAGGAGGCCGCCGTACACCGTGTCGCGGACCAGGTGATGGTGGAAGCGATAGAGCGAATCCGCATCCATCGACGCCACGGAGTGGACCAGCTGCTTGCGGGTCAGCGCCAGGAGATGCCCCTCGACCGCGGGACGGACGGGCTGCGGTGTCAGCGAGGCGACGGCCGCCTCGGCGAACTGCATGCCGATCACGGATGCGGGCTCGATCGCTGCCCTTTCCTCGCGTCGCAACTGGCCCAGGCGTCCCTCGATCAGCGCCTTGATCGTCGGCGGAATCGCGATCTCGCCGTAGCTTTCGGCACGGATCCATCGCCCGTCCTCCTCGCGCAGGGCGCCGCTGTCGACGAGCATGGACAGCATCTGCTCCACGTACAGCGGGTTGCCCTCGGCGGCCTCGACGATCCGTGCTGCCACGTCGGCCGGCAGACCCGTGGCACCGAGCAGGTTCGAGGCGACCTTGGCCGCCGCCGCGTCGGTCAGCGGGCGCAGCACCAGGCGGAGCGACGACGCGCGCTCGCCCCACTCGGGGCGCTTTTCCAGGAGGTCGTGGCGCGATGTGCACAGCAGCAGGATCGGCGCGTTCTCCGAGGAGTCGAGGACATGCACGAGCAGGTCGAGGAACGCCGACTCGGCCCAGTGGATGTCGTCGATCAGTGCGACCAGCGGCCCGTCGGCGGTCAGCGACTCCAAGAACTTGCGCGCGGCCCAATAGATCTCGTGCAGCGGGAAAGCGGCGCTGCTCAAGCCGACGGCCGCGGCCAGCCGGTCGGCGATCTCCTGATCGCCGACGAGGGTCGCGAGCTTCGCGCGCCCGTCCTCGGGCTTGTCGTCGAAACGGATCTCCGCGGCCTCTCCGGTCATCTCGCGCAGCGGCCAGAACGTGATGCCGTCTCCGTACGCCAGGCAGCGTCCGCGCACGACCTGCGCGTTGGTGCCCGCCCTGGCGATGACCTCCTGGGCCAGCCGCGACTTGCCGATGCCGGCGTCGCCGATGATCGTGATCATCCGCACGGCGCGCGTGTCGCCGACTTCGCGCAGCGCCTGGTCGATCGCCGCCAGCTCCTCGTCGCGGCCGACGATCGGCGAGTCGTGCCGCCGCACGTAGCCGTCGAGCCCCGCCGCAGAAACGAGTCGGTACGCAGCGACCCGCTCCGTCTTCCCCTTCAGTTCCAGCGGCTCGACGGCCTCGACCTCCACCGCATCGCGCACCAGCCGATAGGTGGTCTCGCCGAGGTAGATCTCGTTCTCCGGCGCGGCCTGCTCCAGCCGCGCGGTCACATTGACGGCATCGCCGGTGGCGAGCTTCTGATCCGCGGTCGGGTCGTCGTTGGCCACGACCTCGCCGGTGTTCACCCCCGTCCGGTTCGCCAGCTTGACGCCATAGCGATGGAACAGGTCCTCGTTGACGCCGCGCAGGGCAGCCTGCATGCCGTTCGCCGCCCGCACCGCCCGCAGCGCGTCGTCTTCGTGCGGCAGCGGCAGGCCGAAGACAGCCATGATCGCGTCGCCGATGTACTTCTCGATCTTGCCGCCGTGCTTCGTGATCTCGGCGGCCATGGCGGTGAAGTAGCGCTCCTTGACCTCGTGCATCGCTTCCGGGTCGAGCTTCTCGCCGAGGGCGGTGGAGCCCTTCAGGTCGACGAAGATCAGGGTCACCGTGCGCCGCACCTCGCGCACCGGCAGCGCCGGAGGCGCCGCCACGAGCGGCGCGCCGCAATAGCCGCACAAGCGGAACTTCGGAGGATTCTCCTCGTTGCACTTGGGGCAATTGATCATGGGGGGAGTTTAGGAGAGGGTCCGGAGCTCAACTGCGCAGGCGACCGTGGTGGCTGACCCGTCGGTCAATTTCGCCGCCGAACTCGCCCTTTCGTCCTACATGCGGCCATGACCGAGTCTTGCGGACCTCGAGTCGAGCCGTACCTACCCTGAAGCCGTCATCCACCATCGCTGACTCCCATGGGCAAGCATCTCCTCGGACTGGTGTGGGACCTCCCGCCATCCTTCGCGCTGCCTTCTCTCGCGGCATGTCGGCGGGCGCTGGCCCTCGTGCGGCCGCGGACGACGACCCGTCAGCTGGCTTACGGCGACAGGCGCCGCCCCGCGTCACTCCAGCTGGCGAGGCGCGACGCCTGACGCGCGCGCATTCCTGCCGGCGCGAACAGACGCCGCCCCGATCCCGCGCCCACCGGCACCGCGCCGGTCGCGCTCAGCGCCGCAGCCGGTCGCTGGGCTGTGCCAGGTAGAACCACTCGTGTCCGACGGCCGCATCGGCGTTCGGGAACACGATGTGGCCGTCCAGCGATGCCCGCACGGGCGTGCCGTCGTGCCGCGTGCCGATCAGCTCGCCGGCGCCGACCGGGTCGAAGCTGCTCCAGGCCCGCGCGAATGCGTCTCCGGCGTGCCAGCGATCGACCACGTCGCAGAGGTGGAGCGTCTCGACGTCGACCGCAGGCGCCGGATCGGCGGCGTCGATCAGGCCGAGGTGCGCGAGCGTGTTGACGATGGCGCGGTGGCCGACCTCCGGCGCTTCGGGATCGTCGTGCCGGCCGCACTCCAGCGTCATCCCCCAGCCGCCGACCGAGCGCATGTATTCGGTCGTGCCGATGCCGTAGCGCGGGTCCAGGTCGAGCTGGGCCTCGGGCAGCGACGCAGCGAGCGTGCGGCGGCGGGCGACGCCGGCGGCGTAGGTCTCCAGCCAGCCGTCGACGACCCGGCCGACGCCGAGCCGGAGGGCGAGCGCCTCCTCGCGCGCGGCGTGGCCGAAGGGCTCGAGCGGGCCGGGGTTGTCGCGCGGGCCGATGAACGCGAACGGCACGCCCGGCGAATTGAACGAGTGCAGGTCGAGCAGCACGTCGTGCGCGGCGAGCAGCGGGCAGAGCCAGTTGGCGACATGGTCCTCGTACTGCCGCGGCGTGTCGGTGGGGCCGAGCTTGCGGTTGAGGTTGCGGTCGCCGGCGCGCCGGCGCTCCGCGTAGGCGAGCGGGTTGGTCACCGGGACGACGGTCAGCTGGCCGCTGCTCAGGCGGAGCGTGCGGGTGTCGATGTCGCCGATCAGCCGCTCGATGGCCCGCGTGCCGCAGGTCTCGTTGCCGTGCACGGCGCCCAAGACGATGAGCTTCGGCCCGGGCTGCGGCGTGGCGTAGGAGACGGCCTTGAAGGGCTGCATGGGCGGCGGCAGGTGAGGAGGTGCGCGATTCTAGGAAGCACCCGCGCCGTCGACGCGCCCCGTGCGAAGATCGCCCGACGGGATTGCCGCGCCCCTCCGGCGCACCGGCCATGTCGATCGCGGAACGCTTCATCACGCATCGGGTCGAGAACCAGGTTCCGGCCCTCGGCGCCTACAACGCCTACCTGAGCGATCGCGCCCTCCGCGAGGCGGTCGGGCGCGAAGGCGGCGGCTGGGCCGACGAGTTGCTGGCGCGATTCGGCACTGTGGCCGGCGGCGAGATGATGGAGCTCGGCTTCGCCGCGAACGAGAACAAGCCCCGGCTGCGTGCCTTCGAGCGCACCGGCGAGCGCATCGACGAGGTCGACTACCACCCTGCGTACCACCGGCTGATGCAGCTCGGGATGCAGCACGGCGTGCACGCGTTCGCCTGGCGGCAGCGCGACACGCCGGGGGCCCACGTCGCCCGCGCGGCGCTTTTCTACATGCACTACCAGGCCGAGAGCGGCACCTGCTGCCCGCTGACGATGACGCACGCCGTCGTGCCGGCCTTGCAGCGCGCCGGCGCGCTCGCCGCCGAATGGCTGCCGCGCGTGACCTCGCTCGACTACGACCCGCGCAGCATGCCGGCGGCGGGCAAGCGCGGCTGCACGATGGGCATGGGCATGACCGAGAAGCAGGGCGGCTCCGACGTGCGCGCGAACACGACGCGCGCCTTCGCCCAGGCCGACGGCAGCCACGAGATCGTCGGCCACAAGTGGTTCTTCTCGGCGCCGATGAGCGACGCCTGGCTGGTGCTGGCGCAGACCGACGCCGGGCTCACCTGCTTCCTGCTGCCGCGCTGGAACCCGGACGGCTCGCGCAACGCCATCCGCCTGCAGCGCCTGAAGGACAAGCTCGGCGACTGGAGCAATGCATCGAGCGAGGTCGAGTTCCACGGCGCGCGCGCCGAGCGCATCGGCGAGGAAGGCCGGGGCGTCGCGACCATCCTCGAGATGGTGGCCCTGACGCGGCTCGACTGCATGACCGGATCGGCCGGGCTGATGCGCCAGGCGACCGTGCAGGCGCTGCACCACGCCCGCCACCGCAGCGCCTTTGGCAAGCGACTCGTCGAGCAGGCCTTGATGAAGAACGTGCTCGCCGACCTCGCCGTCGAAAGCGAGGCGGCGACGGCGCTGTCGTTCCGCGTCGCCCGCGCCGTCGACGCCGCGGGACGCGATCCGAGCGAGGCGGCGCTGGCCCGCATCGCGACCGCGCTCGGCAAGTACTGGGTCTGCAAGCGCGCGCCGGCGCTCGTCAACGAGGCGCAGGAATGCCTCGGCGGCGCCGGCTACGTCGAGGAATCGATGCTGCCGCGGCTCTATCGCCAGGCCCCGCTCAACTCGATCTGGGAAGGCGCCGGCAACATCCAGTGCCTTGACGTCCTGCGCGCGCTCGGCCGTGAGCCCGAGACGCGCGACGCGTTCTTCGCCGAGCTCGGGGCCGCGCGCGGCGCCAGCGCCGAGCTCGACCGCGAGGCCGTGGCGCTCGGCCAGGCGCTCGACGATCGCTCCACGCTGGAGGCGCGGGCGCGACGCGTGGTCGAGCGGATGACGCTCGCCTTGCAGGCATCGATCCTCGCTCGCGCCGGCAACGATGCCGTGGCGAGGGCCTTCTGCGCCTCGCGCCTCGGCGCCGATCACGGCACGGTCTTCGGAACGCTGCCGCCCCTGAGCGACATCGATGCGCTCGTCGAGCGCAGCGGCCTCGCCGACTGACCACTTGCCCATGACACCTGTCCGGACCCGCACCCGCTCCCGCCACCTGCAGCGTGTCGTCCACGGCTGGCTGCTTGCCGCCGCGGTGGCTTTCGGCACGGCCGTCGCGCAGGCGCAGCCCGTCGACGGACGCGCCGCCGCCGCTTACGCCGGACCGCTGTTCGACGCCCACCTCCACTACAACGACGAGGCGCTGGCGCCCTATCCCATCGCCGACGTGCTCGGCCGCGTGCAGCGAAGCGGCGTGCGCGCCGTCATCGCCAACAGCCGGCCGAACGACGGCACGAAGGCGCTCGCCGCTGCGCGCGAGGCGACCCGGCGCACCGGCGTGGTCGTCGTCCCCTTCGTGCGCCTGTACCGCAATCGCGCCGACTACAGCGGCTGGCACGCCGACCCGAGCATCGTCGAGATGGTCCTGCGCGAGCTCGCCGCCGGCACGGAGGCGGGGCCCTATCGCGGCCTCGGCGAGTTCCACCTCTACGACAGCGCCCACGCGGACGGCGCGACGGCCCGGCGCCTCATGCAGCTGGCGCAGGAGCGCGACCTGGTCGTGCTCGCCCACGTCGACGACGTCGCGGTCGAGAAGCTGTTCGCGCATGCGCCCCGGGCCCGGCTGATCTGGGCCCACACCGGCATCGGCGGCGCACCCGTCGAGCGCGTGCGCTCGCTGCTGCAGCGGCACCCGACGCTGCTCGGCGAGCTGTCCTACCGGCCCGGACTCACCGAAGGCGAAGGCCGGCTCAGCGCCCCGTGGAAGACGCTCATGGTGGAGATGCCGGATCGCTTCCTGGTCGGCTCCGACACGTGGATCAACGGCCGATGGGACGACTACGAGGCGCTGATGCAGCAGGCGCGGCGCTGGCTCGGCGACCTACCGGCGCCGGTCGCCCGGCGCATCGGCTGGGACAACGGCGCGGCGCTGTTCGGCCTGCCGGCGCCCTGAGATCGCCCGGAACACACCCCTCGAGGAGGCACCGATGACTGGTTCACCCCTGCAGACCCTGGCGCTCGCGGCGAGCGCGGGCCTGGCCGCGTGCGCGCCGCTCGTCGCGGCGGGAGCCGAACCTGCGTCGCTCACCGCCTTGGCGGCCCGGTCGCCGGCACCGCCCTGGCCCGCGGGCGACGAGCGCGGCATGGCCAACACCCTCGGCGAGGCGACGACGCTCCGCTGCGGCTGGCACCTGTCGCAGCGCGGAGCGCGCACCTACGAGGCCTCGTTCGAGCGCTCGAACGCGATGCCCAAGTCGCCGTTCGCGAACCCGTCGCCGAGCAAGCCCAAGCCCACGGCCGGCGTGCCGTTCTCGGCGCACGCCTTCAACAGCGAGGCGTTCGACGCCGGCGCCGAGCCGCAGCAGCAGGGCACGCAGATCGATGCGCTCGGCCACTTCGGGTCGCTCGCCGCGCCGTGGGATCCGAAGGCGACGTTCTCGGCCGACGGCGCCAGCTACTACGGCGGCTTCAAGCAGCAGGACGTGAAGCCCAGTCCCGATTCGCCGCTGCTCAAGCTCGGCATCGAGAAGATGCCGCCGCTCGTGACCACGGCGGTGCTGCTCGACGCCCGGGCCCACGTCGGCAAGGGCACGCCGATGGCCGACGGCCAGCTCGTCACCGCTGCCGACATCCAGGCGATGCTGAAGGCGCAGGGCCTGTCCAAGCGCGGCATCCTGCCGGGGGACATGGTGTGGATCTACACCGGCTGGAGCGAGCACTGGAAGGAGGGCGACGCGGGCGCCCGCTACTACACGTCGGCGCCAGGCCTCGCCGTCGACGCCGCCAAGCTGCTCTCGAGCCGGCGCATCGTCGCCGTCGGGCTCGACACGCCCTTCGTCGACGCCGTGCCCGAGGGCATGCTGCAAGGCAAGGCGCCGCCCGCGAAAGGGACCGAGCCGGGGCTGCCGTTCTCGATCCACCACTACATGCTGTCGGTGTTCGGCATCCATCACCTCGAGAACCTGAACCTCGCGGCGATGGCGCGCGACCGCGTCTGGACGTCGTGCGCGATGGTGCTGCCGTCGCGCGACAAGGGCGCCGCCGGCGCGGTCGTGCGGCCGGTGGCGATCGGCATCCCGGGCCGGCGCTGAGCGCCGTCGGTCGCAGCCGCGTTGCCGCCTGACCACGAGCACGCGATCACGGGATAGTGGCGAGCGCGCCATCGCGCGACGCTGCACGCATGAACCTGCCATGGGCCCGCTGCCTGGCCTATCTCGTCCCGGTCGCGCTGACGTCCGGCGCGGCGCTGCGCCTGCTGCAGCTGCGGCGCGAAGTGGCGCTCGCCCGCTCGCTCGCCGCGCACGGCCGCGCCTACGAGCGGCGCCTGTCGTCGGCGCGAACGCGCATCCTCGTCCTCGGCGACAGCACCGGCGTCGGCATCGGTGCCAGCCGCCCCGAGGAGTCGATCGCCGGGCTGCTGGCGGCGGAGGTGGCGGATGCCGACATCGTCAACGTCAGCCGCTCCGGCGCCCGTGTCGCCGACGCGCTGGCGCAGGCGCGGGGCTGCCGCGAGCGCGAGCTTCGCTTCGACCTGGCGCTCCTGCACGTCGGCGGCAACGACGTGATCCGGGCGACGCCGCCGGCGCAGCTCCTCGCCGACGGCCGGCTGCTGCTCGCCGAGCTGGCGGCGATCGCGGGCCAGACGGTCTGGCTCGGGCCGCCCGACGTCGGCCATGTGCCGCTCTTCCCGCCGCCGCTGTCGTGGCTGCTGCGACGGCGCACTCGCCGCGCCGCCGCCGCCTTCGCGGCCTGCGCGGCGGCGCAGGAAGGCGCCACCTTCGTCGACTTCTCGGCCGGCGAGCACGCGTCGCGCTTCGCCGATCGCCGTCCGGTGCACTTCGCCGTCGATCGCCTCCACCCCAGCAGCGACACCTACCGCTACGGCTACACCGCCGTGCGGCGCCTGCTGCGGGTGCTGGACACCGCGGCGACGTGACGGCCGCGGCGAGCGCTGCCGACATCGCCGCCTCCGCAGCGCCTCCGCAGGCGCCCCCATGATCGTCCACCTGGTCGACGGCACCTACGAGCTGTTCCGCCACTTCTTCGGCCTGCGCCGCTTCACCAAGGGCCGCGACCGGCCGCTCGGCGCCGTCGCCGGCGTGCTCCAGTCGGTGCTCGAGATCCTCGAGCGCGGCGAGCGCCACGTCGGCGTGGCGACCGACCACGTCGTCGAGTCGTTCCGCAACGGCCTGTGGCCCGGCTACAAGACGGCCGCAGGGATCGAGCCGGCGCTGCTCGCCCAGTTCCACCCGCTCGAGGAGGCGCTGCAGGCGATGGGCGTCGTCGTCTGGCCGATGGTCGAGCTGGAGGCGGACGATGCGCTGGCCGCCGCGGCGCGCATCGCCGCCGACGATGCGCGGGTCGACAAGGTGTGCATCTGGACGCCGGACAAGGACCTGGCCCAGTGCGTGCGCGACGATCGCGTCGTGCAGGTCGATCGCCGCGCCAGGCAGATTCGCGACGCGACCGGCGTGCGCGAGAAGTTCGGCGTCGTGCCGGCGCTCATCCCCGACTACCTGGCGCTGGTCGGAGACGTTGCCGACGGCTACCCGGGCGTTCCCGGCATCGGCCCCGTGGGTGCGGCCCGCCTGCTCAACCACTACGGCCCGATCGAAGCCTTCCCCGCATCGGTGCTCGGCGAGCGGCGCGGCGAGGCGCTGCTGTTCAAGCAGCTCGCCACGCTGCGCAGCGACGCGGCGCTGTTCGACGACGCCGACGCGCTGGCGTGGCGCGGGCCGACAAAGGCCTTCGCTGCCTGGGCCGAACGGATGAACGCGCCGCGCCTGCTCGAACGCTGCCTCAAGGCCGCCGCCTGACCGGTGCCGATGCGCGCGCGAGCGCGTTCAGCTGCAGCTCGAGCATCGGCGCCAGCACGCCGCGCAGCATCGCGTCGCGGCCTCCGGGCGGTGCCACGTGCGCCAGCTGCCCGGCGAGCGTCAGGTGCGCGAAGCCGTGCACGACCGACCAGATCGACATGAGCGCGCTCCGCTGCATCGGCGCCAGCGGCACGCCCGCCGGCACGGCGAACAGGTCGCGAACGCCTTGCTCGAGAGCCATGAAGGCAGCGTGGGCACTTCGCTCGAGGGCGTCGTCCCGCGTCAGGCCGGTGCGGAACATCAGGCCGAAGCGGCCCGGGTAGCGCAGGGCGAAGCCGACGTAGCCGACGCCCTGCTCGCGCAGGCGGGCGACCGGGTCGCCGCCGCCGCGCGCGTTACCCGCTTCGAGCGCGGCCGTCAGGCCGTCGAAGGCCAGGGTCGCGACCGCGCGCAGCAGCCCGTCGGCGTCGCCGAAATGGTGCGCCGGCGCCGCCGGCGAGACGCCCGAGCGACGGGCGACCTCGCGCAGCGAAAACCCCTGCAGTCCGCGTTCGGCGAGCACCGACTCGGCGGCCTCGATCAAGGCCTCGCGCAGCGCACCGTGGTGGTAGCCGTCTCGCGGCGGCGACGGCGCGGCGCGCCGAGCCGAGGGGGTCATGCGGGGCTTTGAACTTGACACTGTTCAAATCATACCGTATCGTCTATCTGAACAGTGTCTAGTTGAGCCGCGCTGCTCGACTCATCCACACCGAGGACCCCATCGTGACCGCATCCACGCTCCTGCCGCCCGATCTCGTCTTCCGCATTGCCAACGCCGTCGCCCTCGTCGCCTGGATCGCCCTGGCGGCATCGCTGTGGAGCGCGCGCGCGGCACCGACCCTGCGCCGGCTTGCGGGTCGCGCCGCCCCGCTCGCCTTCGCCTTGGTGTACGTGCTGCTCTTCGCCAGCCATGGCATGGGCGGCGGCGGCTTCGACTCCCTGGCCGCGGTGCAGCGACTGCTGTCGGTGCCGGGCCTTCTGGTCGCCGGCTGGCTGCACTACCTGGCCTTCGACCTCTTCGTCGGCGCATGGGTCGCGGAGCAGGCCGACGCCCTCGGTTTGCCGCGCCTCCTCGTGCTGCCGGTGCTTGCTCTGACCTTCCTGTTCGGCCCGGCCGGGCTGCTCGCCTTCGCGCTGCTGCGGTTCGCGGCGAGCAGGCGGAGCGCGGCGAATGCGGTGCCCGCCTGACCGATTCGTTTCGTCCCGAACGCCCGAGGAGACCCTTGATGACCGCGCTCACCTTCTCGCCACTCGACGCTCAGCGCACGCCGTGGCTCGCTCGCCCACGGGCACTCGCCCGCGAGCTGCTCGCGCGCGAGCGCCGGCTCGCCGTCTACGCCGCGCTGCTGCTGCTCGCGTTGCTGCCGATGGCCGTCGCCTGGGGCATCGACGATCGCGTGCTGCGCGGCGCCAACGTCTGGATCAAGCCAATGAAGTTCGCGTTCTCGATCGCCGTGCTGGCGCTGACGACGGCCTGGTTCATCGGCCACCTGCCGGCCGCGCAGCGCCGCAGCGATGCGGTGCGGCGGATCGCCTGGCTCCTGATCGGTGCCGGCAGCTTCGAGCTCGCCTACATCACGCTGCAGGCCGGGCTCGGCCAGGGCTCGCACTATCACGTCGCCGACCCGTTCCACGCGACGATGTACACGCTCATGGGCATCGGCGCGGTCGCCTTGACGGCGACGCAGCCGATGCTGGCGTGGCAGCTCTACCGGCACCCCGATGCCGCGCTTCCGAGCGCCTACCGGCTGGCCGTCCTCGCCGGGCTGACGCTCACCTTCGTCTTCGGCGCCGGCGCGGGCGGCCTGCTGGGCGGAGTGCAGCCGCCGAGCGGCGGCGCGGCGCTGCCGGTCCTCGGCTGGTCGCTCGCCGGCGGCGACCTGCGCCCAGCGCACTTCGTCGGCATCCACGCCGAGCAGCTGCTGCCCCTGATCGGCTTCGTCGCCGCCCGCCGCACGCGTCATGCGAAAGCCACAGTGTGGGTCTCGATGCTGCTGTACGCGGCGCTGTTCGCGACCCTGGTCGCCTGGGGCCTGTCCGGCCGCTGAGGTCGTCTCGCGCCGGTCGTCAGCGACGCGCGAACAGCGGCTGCTCGAAGTGGGCCACCCGCGTCGGCCGGCCGGCGATGCAGAGCTCGCGGAACTGGTACAGCACGGCCGCCGTGGGCGCTGCGATCCAGGTCCGGCCCACGGGCATGCGCAGGACCGGCTGCTCGCTGCCGTCCTCGTGGTCGAGCCAGGGCGCATCGGTGCGCATGAACTCGCGGATCGGGATGCGGTGGATGCTCTCGACCTCGGCGGGGTTCGCCTGCAGCGTGTGCGCCGCGCCGGCCCAGACCACGACCGGCGTGATGACGAAGCCCGAACGCGTGACGAAATCGTCGAGCCGGCCCAGCACCGAGCTAGCGTCGAGCTCGAGTCCGACCTCCTCGGCCAGCTCGCGCAGCGCTGCCTGCTCCGCGGTCTCGCCGGCGTCGACGCGGCCGCCCGGCAGCGCCCATTGCCCCGGGTGGTTGCGCAGTGCCGAGGCGCGGCGGGTGAGGATGAGCGCCGCTTCGGTGCTCCAGCCGAGCGGCTCGGCGATGCCGTCGAGGTGCGCGCCGTCGCCTTCTTCGGCGACCGCGACCGCCACCGCGGCGACGCGATGCAGACCCGGATCGGCGTGCAGGAGATCGAAGCCGCGCAGCTGGCGCGTGACGAGCTCCTTCAGGGCGGGGTCGCACTGCATGCCCGCTCCTAAGTCGCGGCGGCGGGCTTCAGCAGCGCCAGCGACAATGCCGCGGCGCAGCAGGCCATCGCCAGCCATTGCAGGACCCCGAGCGGCTCGCCGTGGACCACGGCGCCCGAGAGCATGGCGACGATCGGCACCAGGATCGAGGACAGGCCGGCGACGTTGGTCGGCAGCATGCCGACGATCGCGAACCAGCAGACGTTGCCGATCGACATCGGCACCAGGGCGATGTAGCCGATGACGAGCACCGACTGCCAGCTCGGCACGAACCACTGCCCGTCGCCGAGCACCAGCGCGCCGATGCCGGTGGGACGGCGGTGATCAGGAGCTGCCAGCCGGTGAGCACGGTCGCCGGCACGTCGACCCCGCTGCGCTTGAGGATCAGCGTGCCGACGGCCCAGCTGAAACCGGCGAGGAGGCCGAGGGCGAAGCCGGCCGGCGCCTCCGCATAGGCCGCCAGGCCGGGCCACATGAGCAGCCCGACCGCGGCACCGCCGAGCAGCACGGCGAGGAGCAGGCGGCGCGTCATGCGCTCGCCGAGGAAGGCCCACGCGAGCAGCGCCGCCCACAGCGGCATGGTGAAGCCGAGCACGGCCGCCTGGCCCGACGGGATGAGGACCGCCGCATACGTGCTGGCGATGTTCCAGACCCACCAGGTAGGCGAAGCTCGCGAGGCAGATCGTCGGCCAGTGCCGGCGCGGGATCGACAGCGACTGCCCGCGTGCCCTGGCCACGGCGAGCAGGGTCAGCCCGGCGAGCAGCACCGCCACGGCGCGGAAGGTCCAGACCGAGACCTCGCGCACCGCGTACTGGAACAGCGGCCAGTTGGTGCCCCAGACCAGCGTCAGGATCGCGAGCAGGACCAGTGCGCGCGGCGGGACGGCGGCGCGTCCGCTCACGGTGCGACCCAGCGATCCCACGCCGTGGCCGCGACCGCCTCGCCCCAGAGGTCGATGTCGACGGGCGTGCCGGCGAACGCCGCCTGGGCGTGCGAGCCGCGCACGTAGGCGAGGGCGACGCAGCGACCGGCCGCGTCGCTCCAGCCGGCGGAGGTGATCTCGCCGGCCGGCTCGCCGCCGATGCGCAGCGCTTCGCCACCCCAGAGGTAGGCGTCGGCCGAGTCGGCGACGACGGTCACCAGCTTCTTGCCCAGCCGCTCGCCCTGCCGCCGCACGAGCGCCGCGCGGCCAATGAAGTCGTGCGGCTTCTGCAGCTTCACGAAGGCCATGGCGCCGGCCTCGAGCGGGCTCTCGTCCGGACCGAGCTCGGCGCCCCAGGCGCGCCGGCCGGCTTCGACGCGCAGTGCGTCGAGGGCGTAGTAGCCGGCCTCGGCGAGCCCGCCCCCGTGGAGCCCCAGGCCTTCGCCGGCGGCGTGCAGGGCGAGGTGGACATGGCGTGCCATCTCGATCGGCACGTAGAGCTCGTACCCCGGCCCGCCGACATAGCTCATGCGCGCTGCGCGCACGCGAGCCAAGCCGAGGTCGATCTCGCGCGTCGTGGCGAAGCGGAGCTGCTCGGGGCCGAGCTCGTCGAAGGTGGTCTTCGAGCCGGCGCGGCCGAGCAGCGTGCGCGCGTTCGGGCCCATCAGCGCCAGCACGGCGGTCATGCCGCTCACGTCGACGGCGACGGCATGCTCGCCGGCCCGCGTCTGCCGGGAGATCCAGTCGAGGTCGCGCGGCGCCTGCGCCGAGCCGGTGACGACGAGGAAGCAGTCCGCGCCCAGGCGGGTGACGGTGACGTCGCTCTCGTAGCCGGCGCGCTCGTTCAGCATCGGCGTGTAGACCATGCGCCCGGGCGCGACGTCCATCTCGTTGGCGCAGAGACGCTGCAGGAGGGCCAGCGCGTCGCGCCCCTGCAGCAGGAGCTTGCCGAACGAGGTCTGGTCGTAGACGGCGACCGCCCGCCGCGTCGCCTGCTGCTCGCGGGCGACGTCGGCCAGCCAGGCCGGCTTGCCGAGCGTGTGCGGATAGGGCCGCGTGTCCGGCCCGACGTCGCTGCGGAAGTAGCTGGCCCGTTCCCAGCCGTTCTTCGACCCGAACACCGCGCCCCTGTTCGCCAGCAGGTCGTACAGCGGGCTGGTGCGCAGCGGCCGTGCCGTCTCGAGCTCCTGGCGCGGCCAGCGCATCGCGTAGTGCAAGCCGAGCGTTTCGCCGGTCCGCTCGGCCAGGGCGCGCTTGTTCGCGGCGAAGGACGCGAAGCGGCGGATGTCGACGTCCGAGAGGTCGTGCTGCGCCTGTCCGGCGACGATCCATTCGGCCATGGCCCGGCCGGCGCCGCCGGAGTTGGCGATGCCCGCCGAGTTGAAGCCAGCGGCGACGAAGAAGCGGCGCAGCTCGGGTGCCTCGCCGAGGATGAAGTTGCCGTCCGGGGTGAAGCTCTCGGGCCCGTTCAGCAGCATCTTCACGCGCGCTGTCTCGAGGCAGGGCGTGCGGTGGATGGCGGCCGTCATCAGCGGCTCGAACTGGTCCCAGTCCTCGCCGAGGAGCTCGAACTGGAAGGTCGACGGCACGGGATCGACCGTCCATGGCTTGGCCTTCGGCTCGAAGCCGCCCATCAGCAGCCCGCCGACCTCTTCCTTGTAGTAGATGCAGCCGTCGGGGTCGCGCATCACCGGCAGCATCGGATGCACGCCGTCGACGCGCTCGGTGACGATGTAGAAGTGCTCGGCCGACCAGAGCGGCACGTTGACGCCGGCGAGCGCCCCGAGCTGGCGGGCCCACTGGCCGGCGCAGTTGACGACGATCTCGCAGGCGATCTCGACCTGCTCGCCGGCGTGGCTGACGGCGACGCCGCGCACGCGCGGCGGGCCGTTCGCGGCCGCCTCGGAGCGCACGGCCATGACCTCGGCGCCCTCGACGATGGAAACGCCGAGGCCACGGGCGCCGCGCGCCAGCGACATGGTGAGGTCGGCCGGATTGGCCTTGCCGTCGCCCGGAATCCAGATCGCGCCGGCGAGATCGTCGGTGCGCATCGGCGCGAACAGCTCGCCGGCCTGCGCCGGGCCGATCTCCTCGCACTCGACCCCGAAGCTGCGCGCCAGCGCCAGCTGGCGGCGAAGCACCTTCAGCCGCTCCCGCGTCTGCGCCACGTTGACGCTGCCGCACTGCTTCCAGCCGGTGGCCAGGCCCGTCTCCGCCTCGAGCGTCGCGTACAGCTCGATGCCGTACTTGCTCATCGCCGTCATCGTCCGGTTTGGCCGCATCTGGCCGACGAGGCCGGCGGCGTGCCAGGTCGTGCCGCAGGTGAGCCGGCCCTGCTCGAGCACGATGACGTCCTTCACGCCGAGCTTCGCCAGGTGGTACGCGGTCGAGCAGCCGGCGATGCCCCCGCCGACGATGACGATGCGCGCCTGCGTGGGGAGGGTCATGAGGCGAGCTTAAACCGCGGCACGCGGTCGGATCTGCGGCCGCATCGCGAACGCCTGATCGCCTTCGACTGCATCATCGCGGCTTCTTCCACTGCACCAGGAGTCATCGGCCATGAGCTACGTCGACGGATTCGTCGTTCCCGTCCCCCAGGCCAACAGGGAAGCCTATCGAGCTGCCGCGCAGAAGGCGATCGAGGTGTTCAAGCGTCACGGCGCGACGCGTGTCGTCGAATGCTGGGGCACCGACGTGCCGGACGGCAAGGTCACGGACTTCAAGCGCGCGGTTGCGGTGCAGGGAGGCGAGAACGTCGTCTTCTCGTGGATCGAGTGGCCGTCGAAGGAAGCACGCGACCACGGCAACAAGGCGATGATGGAAGACCCGGAGATGAAGAACATGGAGATGCCCTTCGACGGCAAGCGCATGATCTACGGCGGCTTCGAGGTGCTGATCGACACGTCGCGCGGCTAGACGGCCGCGCCGTCAAGCCAGGCGCAGGGCGATCACGCCGGCGATGATCGCGCCGGTGCCGAGCGCCCGCTGCAGCCGGAACCGCTCGCCGAGCAGCAGCACGCCGATGAGGGCCGCAAACAGCACGGACGTCTCGCGCAGCGCGGCCACGGACGCCACCGGCGCCTTGGTCATGGCCCAGAGCGCGATGCCGTAGGAGCCCAGGGACGCGAAGGAGCCGAGCAGCGCGATCTGCCAGCGGCCCTTCATGTAGGCGATCGCCTCGTCGCGTGCGCCGCGCCGCTGCCACATGACGATCAGGAAGTAGGGAATCCCGTCGAGCAGGAAGAGGAGGGCGACGTACTGCAGCGCGTTGCCGGACGCGCGGGCGCCGAGACCGTCGACCAGGGTGTAGGCAGCGATGATCGCGGCGTTGGCGAGCGCGAAGCCGATGGCATGGCGGCGCGAGCCGGTGCCGTGCAGCGAGCGCGCCAGGCCGATCAGCAGCACGCCGCTGCAGATGCCGCCGATGCCCAGCCACACCGGCAGCGGGAGGTGCTCGCCGAGCAGCTGCCCGCTCGCCATCGCCACCAGCAACGGGGCCGTGCCGCGCATGATCGGATAGGCGAAGCCCAGGTCGCCGTGCTGGTAGGCGCCGACCAGGGTGACGTAGTAGCCCACGTGGATGAGCAGCGAGGCCGCGAGCCACGGCAGGGCGGCCTGATCGGGGAAGCCGACGATGGCGACCATCGCCAGGCCGACGCCGCAGCCGAGCACGTGGATGAGGGCGGTGTCGAGCTGCTGGTCCTGTCCCGACTTGATGAGCGCGTTCCACGACGCGTGCAGGAGTGCCCCGAACAGGACCGCGGCGACGATCCCCCAGCTCAAGCCGCGGCTGCCCGGAGGGAACAGCGCGCGGCGCGGCTCAGGAAGTGCGCCAGGCTGGGTGTCGCCAGGTCGGCCTGCTTGGCCAGGTCGTCCCACTGGCGCAGCATGACGGCGTCGCGGGCGCCCGGCTGGGCGATGAAGGCGGCGGCCTCGGCGGGCTCGAACACGCCGCCCTGCAGGGCGAGGCTGCGCTTCGAGTCTTCTGAGAGCTTCGCGAAGTAGCCGGCGTTGACGCGGCAGAGATAGCGCTTGGCGTCGACGTGCAGCCTGATGGCGTCCAGCACCGGCGCCGGGAACAGGCCGCGCAGGAAGGGCAGGGCGAAGTACTGGTGCGTGTCGTCGATGCCGCGCAGCGTCGGCGTCTCGCCCTGCTCGTTGAGAAGATGGCCGAGGTCGTGCAGCAGGCAGGCCGTCACCAGCTCGTCGCCGGCCTCGCTCTGCTCGGCGAGGTGCGCCGTCTGCAGGGCGTGCTCGAGCTGCGTCACCGGCTCGCCGCTGTACTGCGCCGAGCCGTGCCGGGCGAACAGCTGCTCGATGTCGTCGAGGCTCAGCATGGGAGTGCGCTCCGTGTGCTCAGGCCGAGCTCCGCTCGTCGGCCGGGCCGAGGGCGGCGAACTGCGACTGCCGGATGCGGGTGGCGGTCAGCGCGCCGGCCGACTCGAGGATCGGGTAGGCGACGCCGCAGATGTGCGAGTTGATGCGCTTCAGCTCGCTGATGAGGTCGAGGTGCAGCGAGCTCGTCTCGATGCTCTGCGCCGTGTTGCCGCGCAGGCGGGCGATGTGGTTGGCGGCGTACTCGTGCTCCAGGTCGCGGAAGTGCGCCTTCTCCTCGAGCAGGCGCTTGGCGTCGCGGACGTGGCCGTCGAGGAAGACGCTCATCGCCAGGCGCAGGTTGGCGAGCAGCCGCTCGTGCAGGTGGACGATCTCGGCCATGCCGGCCTCCGAGAAGCTGCGCCCCTTCTTGACCTTCTTGTCCTCGATGTCGAGCAGGACGCGCTCGATGATGTCGGCGATCTGCTCCATGTTGATCGTGAACGAGACGATGTCCGTCCAGCGCCGGCTCTCCTCCTTCGAGAGCGCCTCGCCGGAGATCTGCGTCAGGTAGAACTTGATCGCCGAGTAGAGCTCGTCGACCGTGTCGTCGAGCTTCCTCAGCTCCGCCGACAAGCGCAGGTCGTTGTTTCGGATCACGGGCACGATGCCGCGCAGCATCGTCTCGACCACGTCCGCCTGGTGCAGCGCCTCGCGCGCGGCGCACGAGATCGCCAGCGACGGCATGGTCAGGGCGAGCGGGTCCAGGTGGCGCGGCCGCGTCGTCACGGCGCCGCCGTGCGGCGAGTCGCGCAGCCAGCGGTCGACGCTGCGGCCGACCAGGCCGGTGAAGCCGATGAAGAGGATGGCGAGCACGATGTTGAAGGCCAGGTGGAACAGCACGACCTGCTGGTGCACGCCCGGCACCAGCTGCTGCATCAGCACGTGCACCTGCGGCATGAAGACGATGAAGAGCAGGACGCCGGCGCTCTTGAAGATCAGGTTGCCGAGCGGCAGGCGGCGCACCGGGGGCGAGGCGTTGGCCGTCGCCAGCATGGCCAGGATGCCGCTGCCGATGTTGGCGCCGAGCACGAGGCCGAGCGCGACCGTGATCGGGATCAGCGCCGACGTCGCCAGCGTCGCCACGAGCAGGACGATCGCCAGGCTGGAGTACGAGAGCACCGTCAGCACCGCGCCGACGACGATGTCGAGCATGATCTCGTTGGGCAGGGCGACCAGGAGGGCGCGCACCGCCGGCGACTCGGTCAGCGGCCGGGTCGAGGCGATGATCAGCTGCAGGGCCAGGGTGATGAGGCCGAGGCCGATGAGGACCCGGCCGACCGCGCCGACACCGCTGTTCTGGCGCGAGATGTAGATCACCACGCCCACGAAGATGAGCAGCGGCGACAGCCAGGTGAGGTCGAACGAGAAGACCACCGCCATCAGGCTGGTGCCGACGTCGGCACCGAGCATCACCGCCAGCGCCGCGCTCGTCGTGACCAGGTTCTTGCCCACGAACGAAGCGACGATGAGGCAGGTCGCGGTGCTCGATTGCACGACGCTGGTCACGCCCAGGCCGGCGAGGAGGGCGCGAAAGCGATTGCTGAAGCTCATCGCCAGGATCCGGCGCAGGTTCTCGCCGAAGACGCGCAGCATGCCGGTGCGCACGATGTGCGTCCCCCAGACGAGGAGCGCGATGGCGGCGAGGAGGTTGAGGAGAGCGAGCATTCAGGAGGGAGAGGGTACTTTCGCGGGCGCAGCCGGCGTCAGTGGCAAGGGCAACCGGCGCGCCCTGTCGCCGCGGGCTCAGTTCCGGCCGGCATGGTTCAGGGCCAGCTCGAAGGCATCGAAGTTGCGCCAGCGCCGGCCGGGGTCGAGCCCGTCGATGCGGCGGTTGACGATGAGCGGCACGCGCTGCTCGGAGACGCCGCCGTGCGAGCGCAGCGGCGCGTCGAGCGCCGAGAGGTCGTGCCGGGCGGCGGCGGTGCCGATGACCGTCGAGCGCTCGGCCACGACGACAAGGTCGCCGATGCGATCGGCCGGCAGCTCGAAGTCAGCGGCGGCCTCGGCCCGCGAGCGCACCGACTCGATGCCGCGCAGCCCGGCGATCCGGGCCGCGACGGCCGCGTGATCGGCGCCGTCCGCGAGGTACACGGTCGCGAAGGAGCCGAGCGCGCCGTGGTGCACGACGTAGGGGTCGGTGATCGGCAGGATGACGCGAGCGCTCCGCGCGCCGAGCCACTCGTCGAGCACGTCCTGCAGGTAGACGACGTCCGGCCGCGCGTCCATGCGGGTCTTGGCGTTCATCCCGTGGTCGGCGGTCAGGACGACGGCGCAGCCCATCGCGTCGAGCTTGCCGAGGTAGCCGTCCATCATCCGGTAGAAGGCGTCGGCGCCCGGCGTGCCGGGTGCATGCTTGTGCTGCACGTAGTCGGTGGTCGAGAGGTACAGGACGTCCGGGCGAAGGTCGTGCGACATCAGCTCGACGCCGGCGGCGAACACGAACTCGGACAGCTCGGCGCTGTACACCGACGGCACCGGCCTGCCGACGCGCCGGGGCACGTCGGCGATGCCGTTCTCGGCGAGGCGGGCTTCGTCGGCCTTCTCGGCCGAGAAGCAGATACCGGCCATGCCGTGCCCGAGCAGCTTGCGCAGCTTGTCCTTGGCGGTGACCACGGCGACGGACTGGCCGGCTCGCGCCAGCTCGGCGAGGATGGTCGGCGCGCGCAGCCACTTCGGGTCGTTCATCATGAGCTCGGTGCCCGATGCGACGTCGAACAGATAGTTCCCGCAGATGCCGTGCACCGACGGCGGCGCGCCGGTGACGATCGACAGGTTGTTCGGATTCGTGAAGCTGGGGATCACGCAGTCGGCGACCAGCGCGGTGCCGGTGCCGAGGACCTCCTTCAGCCACGGCATCTCGCCGTGCGCGACCGCCTGGGCGATGTAATCGGGCTCGCAGCCGTCGACGCAGACGACGACCGTCGGCTGGCCGGCGAGCCGGTACGAGCGGCCGTTGACGGCGATCATGGCGTGCCCCTCTGGTGATTCTTGATCGTCCGCTCCTTGCTTTCCATCACGTGCCGGAACATCGCCCGCCCGGCGGCCTCGGCGTCGCCGGCGGCGATCGCCTTGACGATCTGCCGGTGCTCGTTCGCCGAGACCGGCATCAGGCCGCCGTCTGCGAGGTTGAGGCGGCGGAACAGGCTCAGCTCCTTGATCAGCTTGCGGTAGACCGCCATCAGCTTGCCGTTGCCGGCGAGCTCGACGAGGCGGTCGTGGAAGCGCAGGTTGAGCAGGTGATACGCGTGGGCGTCCTTGGCCTTCACCGCCTGCTCCATCTCATCGACCAGACCGCGGATCTCCTTGAGCGCCGCCGGCGTGATCGACTCCGCGAGACGCCTGCCGACGAGCTCGTCCATGGCCGCGCGCAGCTCGAAGATCTCCACCGCCTCCTCGACCGGCAGGTCGCGGACGAAGACGCCGCGGTTCTTCTCGGTTCGCACCAGGCCGGCTTCCTCGAGCATGCGGAAGGCCTCGCGCAGCGGCCCGCGCGAGACGCCGAGGCGCGCGGCGAGGGCGACCTCGGTCAGCTTGGCACCGGGGCGCAGCTCGCCGGACAGGATCATCCGCTCGAGCTCCTCCTGGACGACGCTGGAAAGCGAGCTCGTCTGCAGCAGCGTGATGGTCGGATGCGGGCCTGGGGCGACGGCAGCGGTCATGGCGTGATTAGACCGGCGGTCGGACCGATTGTCAACAATCTTCAAAAAACAGTTGACTCTGTTTCGGGGCGACCCCTAGACTGGCCGCGGCTGAAGCCGAGGCGTCACGGACAGGGGCTAGGCTTCGCGGGCATCCGGGACAAGACCACAGGGAGATCTGCATGAAACAGGGAATTCTCAGGGCGCTGCTCGCGGCGACCGTCGTCATGGCGTCGACCGCGGCGCTGGCGCAGAAGACACAGCTGACCGTCTACACCGCGCTCGAGACCGACCAGCTGAAGGCGTACGAGGCGGGCTTCAACAAGGTGCACCCGAACATCGAGATCAAGTGGGTGCGCGACTCGACCGGCGTGATCACGGCCAAGCTGCTGGCCGAGAAGGCCAATCCGCAGGCCGATGCGGTGATGGGCGTCGCCGCCTCCAGCCTCGCGCTGCTCGACTCGCAAGGCATGCTCCACCCCTACGCGCCGCTCAACCTCGACGCGATCATGAGCGCCTACCGGGACAAGGCGAAGACGCCGGCCTGGTTCGGCATGGACGTCTGGGGCGCCACCGTCTGCTTCAACACCGTCGAGGCGCAGAAGAAGGGGATTCCCAAGCCCGAGACCTGGAAGGACCTCCTCAAGCCGGTCTACAAGGGCCAGATCGTGATGCCGAATCCGGCCTCGTCGGGAACGGGCTACTTCGACGTGACCGCCTGGCTCACTTTGTGGGGCGACCAGGACGGCAAGGGCGGCGGCTGGAAGTACATGGACGCCCTGCACGAGAACATCGCGCAGTACACCCACTCCGGCTCCAAGCCCTGCAACATGGCCGCGGCCGGCGAGTACGTGGTCGGCATCTCGTTCGAGTACCGCGCCAACGCCAACAAGGCCAAGGGTGCGCCGATCGACCTCGTTTTTCCCAAGGAAGGCCTGGGCTGGGATCTCGAGGCGTTCGCCATCCACAAGGGGACGAAGAAGCTGGAGGCGGCGCAGAAGCTGGCCGACTGGGCCTCGAGCAAGGACGCGATGGTGCTGTACGGCAAGAACTTCGCGATCACCGCCCAGCCCGGCGTCGCCGCGCCGCTCGCCAACGTGCCGGCGGACTACGAGTCGCGCCTGGTCAAGATGGACTTCAAGGTGGCCGCCGCCAACCGCGAGCGCGTCCTCGCCGAGTGGAACAAGCGCTACAACGCCAAGTCGGAACCGCGCAGGTGAGCCTGGCGGCCGCGCAGGCGCCCGGCGCAGGCGCGGCCGCGACGATGCCGGTGGGTGCCGCGGTCGAGGAGGCCGCCGCGGCGCCGTTCCTGTCGCTCGCCGGCATCCGCAAGAGCTTCGGCAGCTTCGTCGCCCTGCACGGCGTCGGCCTCGACATCCGCAAGGGCGAGTTCGTCTGCTTTCTGGGGCCCTCGGGCTGCGGCAAGACGACGCTCCTGCGCATCATCGCCGGGCTCGAGACGCAGAGCGCCGGCGCCATCACGCAGGCCGGCCGGGACATCTCGGTGCTGCCGCCGGCGGAGCGCGACTACGGCATCGTCTTCCAGTCCTACGCGCTGTTCCCCAACCTCTCGGTCGCCGACAACGTGGCCTACGGGCTCGTCAACCGCAAGGTGCCGCGGGCCAAGGCGGCCGAGCGCGTCGACGAGCTGCTCAGGCTCGTCGGCCTTCCGGGAAGCAACGCCAAGTACCCGGCGCAGCTGTCCGGAGGGCAGCAGCAGCGGGTGGCGCTGGCCCGCGCCCTCGCGACCTCACCCGGCCTGCTCCTTCTCGACGAGCCGCTCTCCGCGCTCGACGCGCTCGAGCGCGTGCGGCTGCGCCAGGAGATCCGCTCGTTGCAGCGGACGCTGGGCGTCACCACGATCATGGTCACGCACGACCAGGAGGAGGCCTTGTCCATCGCCGACCGCATCGTCGTGATGAACCACGGCCGCATCGAGCAGGTCGGCACGCCGATGCAGGTCTACCGCGAGCCGGCGACGCCCTTCGTCGCCGACTTCGTCGGCAAGATCAACGTCCTGTCGGGGCGCCTGCAGCCCGGCCGGCGGGTGGCGATCGGCGACATCCGCTTCGAGTGCGAGCACGACACCGACGCCGAGCGCGAGGTCAAGGTCTACCTGCGTCCGGAAGACGTCCTCGCCCGGCCCATCGCCCCCGGGCAGGCCAACGTCTTCATGGGCGTGATCGAGAAGATCGAATTCCTCGGCTCGTACTGTCTGGTGCGGGTCCGCACCGAAGGGCTGGCGGCCCAGCCGGTCACCGTCTACCTGTCGCTCAACTTCCTGGCCGAACAAGGGCTCGACGTCGGCAGCCGGCTCCCGCTGCGTCTGCTGCCCGACCGCATGCGCCTGTTCTGACCGGCGCGATCGTCGTGTCCGCCGTCCTGTCGCCGCCCGCCGCTGCCGTGGTCCGGCAGCGTGCCCACTGGGCCGACCGCATCGGCCACGCGGCGCTGGCCCTTGTCGCGGCGGCGCTGGTGGTCTTCCTGGCCCTGCCGCTCGGCTCGATCCTGGTCAAGGCGGTCGAGAACGCCGCCGGCGACTACGTCGGCCTCGCCAACTTCGTCGCCTACCTGCGCACGCCGGCGCTGCTGCAGTCGTTCGTGAACACCGTCTGGGTGTCGCTCGCGGTCACCGCGATCACCGTGCCGCTCGCGTTCACGTTCGCCTACGCGCTCGCCCGCAGCTGCATCCCGCTCAAGGGAACCTTCCGGACGATCGCGCTGGTGCCCCTGCTGGCGCCGACGCTGCTCTCGGCGATCTCGCTGATCTACTGGTTCGGCAACCAGGGCGCGGCCAAGGGCCTGCTCGGGGGGCTGGGCATCGACAGCATCTACGGTGCGCCCGGCATCGTCATCGCGGAATGCTTCGCCGTCTTCCCGCACGCGCTGATGATCCTGGTCTCGGCCCTGTCGCTCGCCGACGCCCGCCTGTACGAGGCAGCCGATGCCCTCGGCACGACGACGACGCGCAAGTTCTTCACCATCACCCTGCCGGGCGCGAAGTACGGCCTCATCTCGGCAGCGCTAGTGAGCTTCACGCTGGTGATGACCGACTTCGGCATCCCCAAGGTCATCGGCGGCAACTTCAACATGCTGGCCACCGACGTCTTCAAGCTCGTGATCGGCCAGCAGGACTTCCAGAACGGCGCCGTCGTCGGATTGCTGCTGCTGACCCCGGCGGTCCTGACCTTCGGCATCGACTGGATGGTGCAGCGCAAGCAGACGGCGATGCTGGGCGCGCGCGCCGTGCCGTACCGCCCGAAGCCCTCGCGCGGCTTCGACGCGCTCATGCTGGCCTACGCCGGCGTGATCGGCGCCCTGATGCTGGCGATGCTCGGCATGGCGATCTTCGCGTCCTTCGCGACCTACTGGCCGTACAACCTGGCGCCGAGCCTGAAGCACTACACCATGGGCCTGGTCGACGCCGAGGTCGGCGGCGCCTTCGTCAACAGCCTGCAGCTCGCCGCCGGCACCGCGTTCTTCGGCACGGCCCTGGTCTTCGCCGGCGCCTACCTGATGGAGAAGACGCGCGGCCTCGACGCGGTGCGGCCCGTCTTCAGGCTGCTGGCGATGCTGCCGATGGCGGTTCCGGGGCTGGTGCTCGGGCTCGGCTACATCTTCTTCTTCAACGAGCCGGCCAATCCGCTCAACGGCCTGTACCAGACGATGACGCTGCTGGTCGCCTGCACCATCGTCCACTTCTACACGACGGGGCATCTCACGGCCGTGACCGCGCTGAAGTCGCTCGACGCCGAGTTCGAGGCCGTGTCGGCGTCGCTCAAGGTGCCGTTCTTCAAGACCTTCTGGCGCGTGACCCTGCCGATCTGCACGCCGACTCTGATCGACATCGGCCGCTACTTCTTCATCAACGCCATGACGACGATCTCGGCGGTCGTCTTCCTCTATTCGCCCGACACCAAGGTCGCTTCGATCGCGATCCTGAATCTCGACGAGGCCGGCGACGCCGGCGCGGCGGCTGCGTGCGCGGTCCTGATCATGGCCGCCTCCACCGTCGTGTCGCTGCTCTTCGCGGTCGTCGGCCACTGGGTCGGGCGGCGCACGCAAGCCTGGCGCCAGCCGGCGATCACCTGACCACGACGAGGACCCGCATGGAACGCGACCCCATCCTTCTCACGCCCGGCCCGCTGACGACGACGATGCGGACCAAGCGCGCCATGCTGCGCGACTGGGGCTCGTGGGACACCGCCTTCATCGCCCAGACCGCCGAGCTGCGGCGCCAGCTCCTCGCCATCGTGCACGGCGAGGGCTCGCATGTCGTCGTGCCCCTGCAGGGCAGCGGCACCTTCGCCGTCGAGGCGGCGGTGGCGACGATCGTGCCGCGCGACGGGCACGTGCTCGTCCTCGACAACGGCGCGTACTGCAAGCGCATGGGCAAGCTGGCGACGCTCATGGGGCGGCGCACGACGATCCGCGCCCATGCCGAGGACGCGCCGGTCTCGGCCGGCGAGCTCGACGCGACCCTCGCCGCCGACCCGTCGATCACGCACGTCGGCTTCATCCACTGCGAGACGGGCACCGGCGTGCAGAACCCGCTGCGCGACGTGGCCGAGGTCTGCGCGCGGCACGGCAAGGGGCTCATCGTCGACGCCATGAGCTCGTTCGCGGCGCTGCCGATCGACGCCCGCGAGATCCGCTTCGACGCGCTGGTCGCGGCGAGCGGCAAGTGCCTGGAGGGCGTCCCCGGCATGGGCTTCGTCTTCATCCGGCGGGCGGTGCTCGATGCCTGCGCCGGGCGCTCGCACTCGCTGGCCATGGACCTGCACGACCAGCACGTCTACATGGAGAAGACCGGGCAGTGGCGCTTCACGCCGCCGACGCACGTGATGGTCGCCCTGCTCGAGGCCCTGCGCCAGTACGAGGAGGAGGGCGGCCAGGCCGCGCGGCTGGCCCGCTATCGCGCCAACTGCCAGGCGCTGCTCGTCGGCATGGCGGCGCTCGGCTTCGTGCCCTTCCTCGATGCCTCCATCCAGGCGCCGGTCATCGTCACCTTCCACGCACCGGCGGACCCGGCCTACGCGTTCCGCGCCTTCTACGAAGCGGTGCGGGAGCGCGGCTACATCCTCTACCCGGGCAAGCTCACCGAGGTGGAGACCTTCCGCGTCGGCTGCATCGGTGCGATCGGGCCGGACGAGATGCGCGGCGCTGTCGCCGCCGTTGCCGAGGCGATGAAGAGCCTCGGCATCGGCAGCGGCAAGCCGAACCTGCGCTGAGCGCGCCGCGCGGCGAAGGCGACAATCCCGTCATGACCACCCCGACCCCCGAACATCCGGCCCTCGCGGCCGTGCGCAAGAGCGGCAGCGCCAAGGTGAAGGTCGCGGTCAGCGACATCGACGGCGTCCTGCGCGGCAAGTACCTGCAGCTCGACAAGTTCCTCGGCGCCTGCGAACCCTCGCCGGGGGGCGGCTTCGGCTTCTGCGACGTCGTGTTCGGCTGGGACATGGCCGACCAGACCTACGACAACACCTCGCTGACCGGCTGGCAGCACGGCTTTCCCGACGCGCTGGCGCGCATCGACCTGGCGACGCAGCGCAGCGTGCCGTGGGACGGCAACGTGCCGTTCTTCCTCGGCGAGTTCGTCAAGGCCGACCACTCGCCGTCGCCGATCTGCCCGCGCCAGACGCTGAAGCGCGTCCTCGAGCGGGCCGAGAAGATGGGCTTCAGCGCCATGTGCGGCATGGAGTTCGAGTGGTTCAACTTCGCCGAGACGCCGCAGTCGTGGGCGGCCAAGCAGGGCGTCAACCCGCAGCCGATCACGCCCGGCATGTTCGGCTACTCGCTGCTGCGCATGAACCACAGGCGCGAGTACCTCAACGCGCTGATGGACGAGATGCGCGCCTTCGGCGTGCCCATCGAAGGCCTGCACACCGAGACCGGCCCCGGCGTCTACGAGGTCGCCATCGCCTTCAGCGAGGCGCTCGAGCAGGCCGACCGGGCGATCCTCTTCAAGACCGGTGCGAAGGAGATCGGCGCCCGCTTCGGCGTCATGCCGAGCTTCATGGCCAAGTGGAACGCGCAGCTGCCCGGCTGCAGCGGCCACATCCACACCAGCCTCAAGGAAGGGCCCGACGGCAAGGCGAACCTCTTCTACGACGAGGAGTCGCCGCGCAAGATGAGCGCGCTGTTCGAGAGCTTTCTCGCCGGGCAGGTCGCCTGCCTGATGGAGTTCGCGCCGATGTTCTGGCCGACCATCAACAGCTACAAGCGCCTCGTCGACGGGTTCTGGGCGCCGGTCAAGCCGACCTGGGGGCTGGACAACCGCACGGCGAGCTTCCGCGTCATCGCCGGCAGCCCGAAGTCGACGCGGCTCGAGACACGCTGCCCGGGCTCCGACGTCAACCCGTACGTCGCGATGGCGGCGGTGCTCGCCGCCGGCCTCGACGGCGTCGAGAAGGGCCTCAAGCTCACCGCCCCCCCGATCACCGGCACCAACGTCGGCGGCGAGGACATCCCGCGCGCGCCGCGCACGCTGATCGAGACGACCCGCATCTTCGAGCGCTCCGAGGTCGCGCGCGACTGGCTGGGCGACGACTTCGTCGATCACTTCGCCGCCACTCGCGACTGGGAATGGCGGCAATGGCTCGACGGCGTCACCGACTGGGAAATGAAGCGCTACTTCGAGATCATCTGATCGTGATGCTGTCTTGGAGGTGCACGGGATCGGGCCGGCGGGGCACTGCGTCCCGCGCCGCATGGAAGAGCGTCCTGACGTTCCTGCTGGGAATCGTCGTCGGCGGGTTGAGCCTTCCCGCGCACGCCGTCACCGTCAAGATCGCGACCGCCTTCGATCCGCAGACCATGGATCCGCATGCGCTGGCGCTGCTCTACCACTCGCGGATCGCGTTCCAGGTCTACGACTCGCTGCTGAACCGCGACGAGCAGTTCAGGGTCGAGCCGGGCCTGGCCCTGTCGTGGCAGGCGGTCGATGCGAGGACCTGGCGCTTCAAGCTGCGCCAGGGGGTCGTCTTCCACGACGGCTCGCCGTTCACCGTCGACGACGCTGTGTTCTCCGTCAAGCGGGCCATGACGGCGCCGTCGCAGCGATCGTTCCAGCTGAAGGGCGTGCTCGGCGCGCGCAAGGTCGACGAGCAGACGCTCGAGGTGTCGCTGGAGGCGCCCGACGCGGTGCTGCCCGAGAAGTTCATCAACCTGCCGATGATGAGCCGGGCCTGGTCGGAGAAGAACAAGGTCGAGGTGGCGCAGGACTTCAACGGCAAGCAGGAGACCTTCGCCGTGCGCAACGCGAACGGCACCGGACCCTACCTGCTCGAGCGCTACGAGCCGGACATCCGCACCGTGCTGCGCCGCAACCCGCGCTGGTGGGGCTGGAGCGACAAGCGCTCGGGCAACGTCGACGAGGTCGTCTGGCTGACGATCCGCTCCGACGCGACCCGCCTCGCCGCGCTGATCTCGGGCGAGGCGGACATGGTGCTCGACCCGCCGATCCCCGACGTGGCGCGGCTGAAGTCCGAAGGCACCCTGACGCTCGCCCAGACGCCCGACCTCGGCGAGCAGTACCTGGCCTTCGACCAGGCCCGCGACGAGCTCGCCGACAGCGACGTCAAGGGGCGCAATCCGTTCAAGGACATCCGCGTGCGCCGCGCCGTCTACCACGCGATCAACGTCGACCTGATCGCGCAGAAGGTGCTGCGCGGCCTCGCCACCCCGACCGGCGCCTACCTGTCGACCCGCGTCGACGGCTCGCCGGCCGACCTGGACAAGCGCCTTCCGTTCGACCCCGCGAAGGCGCGGGCGCTGCTCGCCGAGGCCGGCTACCCGAACGGCTTCTCGGTCGTGCTCGACTGCGTCAACGTCGCCTGGCGCGAGGCGGTGTGCCAGGCGATGACGGCGATGCTGACGCAGGTCGGCATCCGGACGACGCTGCGCTCGTCGCCCACCAACCAGTTCTTCCCCAAGCTGAGCCAGGGCACGGCGAGCCTGGTCGAGTTCGGCTGGACGCCGACGATCGACGCCTGGCCGTCGCTGAACGGCCTGTTCCGCACCTGGGACAAGTCCGGCCTCGGCACCTTCAACGCCGGCCGCTACAGCAACCCGAAGCTCGACGTGCTCATCGACGCCATGCGCGTCGAGCCGGATCCGACGCGCCGCCGGGCGATGGTGGCGACGGTCCTGCGCCTGGTCGCGGAGGAGATGCCGCTGGTGCCGCTGTACCGGCGCACGCTCACCTGGGCGATGCACAAGAAGGTGCGTGTCGTGCAGTGGCCGAGCGACGCGCCGGAGCTGCGCTGGCTCCGCGTCGTGCCCTGAGTCCGAGTCACCCCTGGAGCGTTGCCGAGACCATGACCATCACCCGCTTCGCCTTCCCGACCACCATCCACTTCGGCCCGGGCGCCCGCAAGCTGATCGGCCCGCATCTGCGCGAGGCCGGATTGAAGCGGCCGCTCGTCGTCACCGACAAGGGCCTCGCCGCCTTGCCCCTGCTCGCCGAGCTGAAGGCCGACCTGGCCGCGGCCGGGCTCGAGCCGGCGGTGTTCGGCGGCGTCTGGGGCAACCCGACGTCGTCGCAGGTAATGGCCGGTGCCGACGCCTACAGGGCGCACGGTGCCGACGCCGTCGTGGGCATCGGCGGCGGCGCCGCGCTCGACGTCGCCAAGGTCGTCGGCGTGCTGGGGACGCACCCCGGCGACGTCATGGAGTACGTCTGGGACCACCCGCAGGTGCGGCCGATCGGCGAGGTGCCGTACTTCGTCGCCCTGCCGACGACCTCGGGCACCGGCAGCGAGGTCGGCCGCAGCGCCGTCATCAGCGAGGAGGACACGCGCGTCAAGCGGGTCGTCTTCTCGGCGAGGATCCTCGCCCGCGTGGTCTTCGCCGACCCCTTGTTGACGGTCGGGCTGCCGGCCGCGGTGACGGCCGCCACCGGCATGGATGCGCTGACGCACAACGTCGAGAGCTACCTGTCGCCGGCCTACCACCCGCTCTGCGACGGGATCGCCCTCGAGGGCACGCGCATCGCCTCGCGGGCGCTCGTCACGGCGGTGCGCGAGCCCGGCAACATCTCGGCCCGGGCCGACATGATGATGAGCTCGATGATGGGCGCCATCGCGTTCCAGAAGGACCTCGGCGCGGTGCACTCGTGCGCGCATGCGCTCGGCACCGTCTGCGACCTGCACCACGGCCTCGCCAACGCCCTGATGATCGACACCGTGCTCGCCTGGAACGTGCCGTCGGCGCCGCGCAAGTTCGAGGAGCTGGCGCATGCGGTCGGCGTCGGCGGCGGCGCGGCCGGGTTCCTGGAGTGGCTGCGCCAGCTGAAGCAGACGATCGGCATCGCCCCGACGCTCGCCGCCGCGGGCGTGAAGCGCGAGTCGATCCCGCGCCTGGTCGAGATCGCCGTCGCCGACATCTGCCACCAGACCAACCCCCGGCCAGTGACGGCGGCCGACTTCGAGAGGCTGTTCGAGGAGGCGATGTGAGCTCGACCGAGCGCGTCAAGGTCGGCATCTCCGCCTGCTTCTTCCACGCCGATCCGAAGCGGCCGATCTTCACCGGCAAGACCCTGCAGTACGTCGAGCAGTCGATCGCCCACTGGGTGATGTCGACCGGCGCCATCGCCGTCATGATCCCCAGCCCGGCCGGCGACACGCAGAAGGGCGACGTGGCGCTGGACGACTACGCCGGCTGGCTCGACGCGCTCGTCCTCGAGGGCGGTTCGGACGTCTGGCCCGGCAGCTACGGCGAAGAGCCGCTCGACGAGCGGTGGCGCGGCGATCGCGTCCGGGACGAGTACGAGAAGGCGCTGCTGCACGCCTTCGCGGCGCGCCGCAAGCCGGTGCTCGGCGTCTGCCGCGGCCTGCAGCTCATGAACGTCGCCTTCGGCGGCACGCTGCTGCAGGACATCGACACGCAGCGGCCGGGCGAGGTGCGCCACCGCGACGCCGGTCTCTACGACCGCAACGTGCACGAGGTCGAGTTCTTTCCCGGAACGCGTCTCGCCGAGGTCTTCTCGGGCCTGCCGTCGGCGACGGTCAACAGCGTCCACCACCAGGGCATCAAGGACCTCGCGCCCGGCTTCGTCGTCGAGGCGCGTTGTCCGCTCGACGGCATGATCGAGGCGATCCGCCGGCCCGGCCCTCAGTACATGGCGGCCGTGCAGTGGCACCCCGAATTCCACCGGCGCGGCGAAGGCACGCTCGACGACCGGCCGCTCCTCGACGACTTCCTGCAAGCGGCCGGCGCCGCGCGCACGCCATGACCACCACCCTCCAGCTGACCAACCCGGCCGACGGCACCGCCATCGGCGAGATCCCCGCCGACGACGCCGGCAGCGTCGCGAGGAAGGCGAGCCAGGCGCGGTCGGCGCAGCCGGCCTGGGCGGCACGCCCGCTCGCCGAGCGCCGGGCGGCGATCGCCCGATTCCGCGCCGCGGTGGCGAGCGAGACAGAGACGCTGGCGGCGACGCTCACGCGCGAGGTCGGCAAGCCGCTGGCGCAGTCGCGCAACGAGCTGAACGGCTTCCTGGGCCGCATCGACTTCTTCCTCGACCGGGTCGAATCGGCGACGGCGGCCGAGACCGTTCTCGCCGAGGGCGGCATGACCGAGCGCATCGAGCACGATCCGCTCGGCGTGGTCGCCAACATCTCGGCCTGGAACTACCCCTACTTCGTCGGCGGCAACGTCTTCGTGCCGGCGCTGCTCACCGGCAATGCGGTGCTCTACAAGCCGTCGGAATTCGCGGCACTGACCGGGCTGCACATCGCCCGCCTGCTGCACGGCGCCGGCGTTCCCGAGGCGGTGTTCGCGGTGCTGATCGGCGCCGGCGACGTGGGCGCGGCGCTCCTCGAGCAGCGCGTCGACGGCGTCTTCTTCACCGGCTCGGCGGCGACCGGCGCCAGGATCGCCGCGGCGATGGGCCCGCGCATGGTCCGCCTGCAGCTCGAGCTCGGCGGCAAGGACCCGACCTACGTCGCCGACGACGCCGATCCCAAGGCGGCGGCCGAGTCGCTCGCCGACGGCGCCATGTACAACACCGGCCAGAGCTGCTGCTCGGTCGAGCGCATCTACGTGCACGAGCGCATCCACGACGCCTTCGTCGAGCATTTCGTCGCCACGGTCAAGGGCTTTCGCATCGGCGATCCGGCCGAGCCCGGCACCTACATCGGACCGCTCACGCGGCCGGCGCAGATCGCGGTGCTCGAGTCGCAGGTGGCCGACGCCGTCGAGCGCGGCGCGACCTTGCGCACCGGCGGCAGGCGCATCGATCGGGCGGGGCACTGGTTCGAGCCGACCGTGCTCACGAACGTCGACCACTCGATGGCGCTGATGCGCGACGAGAGCTTCGGCCCGGTCATCGGCATCCAGAAGGTGGGCGGCGACGAGGAAGCGCTGGCCCTGATGAACGACACCCGCTACGGGCTCACGGCCGGCATGTACACGCGCGACCAGGCCCGGGCGGCGAGGCTGCTCGGCCGCGTGAACGCGGGCAGCGTCTACTGGAACTGCTGCGACCGCGTCAGCCCGCGCCTGCCCTGGTCGGGTCACGGCGACTCCGGCGTCGGCGTCACCCTGTCGACCTACGGCATCCAGGCCTTCACCCGGCCGCGTGCCTGGCACCTGCGCTCGCCGTGAGCGCCCCCCTGGCGCTGTTCGACCTCGACGGCACGCTGCTGTCGGGCGACACCGACGAGCTGTGGTGCGAGTTCCTGATCGACGCCGGCGTCCTCGATCGGGACGCCTTCGCCGATCTCAACGCGGACATCGCCGCGCGCTACGCCAGCGGGGCGATCAGCGCCGCGGAGTTCTGCGCCTTCTACGCCTCGACGCTCGCCGGCCGCAGCGCCGACGCCTGGGCGCCGCTGCGCGGCCGCTTCGTCTCGGGCTGGATCGAGCCGCGCCTGGGCGCGCAGGCGCGCGCGCTGGTCGCCAAGCATCGGGAGCGCGGCGACACGCTGGTGCTGACCACGGCGACGAACCGCTTCCTGGCCGAGCCCGTCGCGGCCGTGCTCGGGATGGATCACCTGATCGCCACCGAGCTCGAGGTCGAGGGCGGCGTCTTCACCGGACGCAACACCGGCGTGCTCAACATGCGCGAGGGCAAGGTCCGGCGCCTGCAAGCCTGGCTGCGGGAGCGCGGCGAGGCGATCGGCGACGTGCTCCCCGAAGCGTTCTTCTACAGCGACTCGATCAACGACGCCGATCTGCTCCGCGCCGTGGGCCGGCCGGTCGCCGTGGATCCGGACGAGCGCCTGGCGCTCCTCGCCCAGGGCGAGGGCTGGCCGGTCGTGCGCCTGGCGCGCTTCGACGCGCCGCTCAGCGGGCGCCGCTGAGGACGACGTCGCCGACCGGAATCGCGTTCAGCGTCGCCGCCGTGGTCGTGGCGGGCACCTTCGGATCGGGCAGCTGCAGCGCAGCGAGCGTCTCGGCGGCCTGCGCCGCGCTGAGCCGCGCCGCGTCGCGGGCCAGCTCGAGGGCGGCTTCGGCCCGGCGCAAGGCATCGGCGAGGGTCTCGCCGGCAAGCATCTGCGTCGTGCCCACGTTCAGCAGCACCTTGGCGATCCGCGGCGCGACCTGTCGATCGTTGATCCGGGCGTTCAGGCGCTGCACGACGCTGGCCGCGTCGCCCTCCCGCGTGCGCGGCAGGACGACCGCGAACTCGTCGCCGCCGAGGCGACCGGCGACGTCGCGGCGGCGCAGCGTCTCGCGCAGGGCGGTGCCAATCTGGCGCAGCGCCTCGTCGCCCGTGGCATGGCCCAGCAGCTCGTTGATGCGCTTCAGGCGGTCGACGTCGAAGACCAGGACCGTCGCCAGCTCCGGCGCCGCCTGGACGGCCGCCTCGGCGAGCTCGTGGAAGTGGCGCCGATTCGGCAGCCGCGTGAGCGCGTCCACGTCGACCAGGTGGCGAAGCTTGCGCTGCGAGGCACGCAGGTGGGCGATGTGGCGCTCGTGGTTCATGGCCAGGCAGAGCTGGGTCAGGAGCAGCGCGAGCGCGGCCAGCGCCATCAGGGCGCCCATGACGGGTGCGTCCGGGCCGGCCGGCGGCTCGAGCAGGGTCGTCGACAGCGAGAACCACATCGCCTGCGCGAGCGCGGCAGCGACCAGGGCGACGAGCAGGGTCTTGAGCGTCGAGGTGCGCCCGAAATCCTCGAGTCGCGACACCGCGGCGGCGGCATAGAGGGTGAGAACGAGTGCGCTCGCCGCGAAGGCGTGCTCGGCGGTCACCAGGGTGACCGGCGCGAACCAGGCGCCGACCGACGCCAGGCCGGCCAGCCCCAGGGCGAGCCAGTCGGCCCAGGGCGGCACGAGGGCCGGGCCGCGCGAGAAGAAGTGACGCACGCCGGCCAGGGTGACGATCGGCCACTGCAGGGCACAGATGAGCGCCAGCGGCGCGGCGAACGGGAAGTCGGCCGCGCTGGCTTGCAGCCCGAGCGAGACGACGAGGAGGGTGTTGGCCGCGATCCACCACCAGGCACCGCGGCGCGCCCGCTGGCGCAGGCTGATGCCGGCCGAGGCCGCGCTGGCCACGAACAGCGTCACGGCGACGGCCAGCAGCAGACTGGGTGAGTGCAGGGACATGCCTAAATTCTAGGCAGCGGCCCGGACGCGGTGGGTGGCTTCTCCAAGCCGGGAAGCACATGCCGCTGCCAAAGCGTTACGAGTTGGCACCCGCCCGCGCCGCGTGCCGCGCAAGGCGACCGCAAGCCCTTGCAGCCGGCAGCCGTTCGCGTATGCGGCGCGGCGCCGACCGTACACTTGCCGCCCTCCTTCAGCGGCCCCGAGCCCGTGTCCCCCGTGCGCTTTCGATCGTCCTGCCTTGCATCCGTCCTGACGACGCTGCTGCTCGTGGTGCCGATGGCACCGGCGCCCGCTTCAGCGCAGGCGGTCGCTTCGTCCGCTCCGCCCGCCGCGCCCGCCTTGGCCGCTGCGCCGGCCAAGGCCCGCCCCATCTTCGTCCTCAATTCGCTCGATGCCTCGATCAGCGTCATCGACCCGCGCACCTTCACCGAGCTGCGCCGGGTTCCCACCGGCAAGGAGCCGCATCACCTGTACCTGACGCCCGACGACAAGTCGCTGATGGTGGCCAACGCGCAGGCCGATTCGCTGACCCTGATCGACCCGGTCAGCGGCGAGGTGCAGCGCACGATCAGCGGCATCGCCGATCCGTACCACCTCCGCTTCTCGCCCGACATGCGCTGGTTCGTCACCGCCTCGAACCGCCTCGACCGCATCGACGTCTATCGCTGGTTGCCGGCCGACGCGGCGCAGCCGCTGAAGCTCGCGGCCCGTGTTGCGGCCTCCAAGACACCCAGCCACCTGATGATCGACAGCCGCAGCACGACCGTCTACGCGTCGCTGCAGGACAGCAACGAGCTGATCGCCATCGACCTCGCCAGCCAGGCGCCGCGCTGGAAGATCGCAGTGGGCAAGATGCCGGCGGACCTGTTCCTCTCCGGCGACGACCGCACCTTGCTGGTGGCGCTGACCGGCGACGAATTCGTCGAGGCATACGACGTGAGCGGCGCCGCGCCGCGCCTGCTGAAGCGGATCCGCACCGCCGCCGGTGCGCACGCCTTCCGGGCCCGCGGCGATGGCCGCCGCGTGCTGGTCAGCAACCGCGTCGCCAACACCATCAGCCTGATCGATCTCGCCTCGCTCGAGGTCGTCGAGAGCTATCCGGCGCCGGGCGGCCCCGACTGCATGGACCTGCTCGCCGACGGCAAGACCCTGCTCACGACCTCGCGCTGGTCGCGCAAGCTGACGGTCATCGACACCGAGAAGAAGGCCGTCGTTCGCCAGGTCGCGGTCGGCCGCTCGCCGCACGGCGTCTGGACGCTCGACCATGCGCCGCGCCGCTAGGGTCGCCGCCGCTCCCCTCGTTGCGCTCCTCGCCTGCTTCTGCGTCGCTGCTGCGGCAGGCTGCGGCGACGGCGCGAAGGACAAGCCGCTCTACCTGACCTTCGACACCGGGCACATGGGCGTCGCTCCGCTGGTCGCGGAGGTGCTCGCCCGCCACGAGGTGAAGGCGACCTTCTTCCTGGCCGACGAGCGCACGCTCGACGGCGGCAGCAGCCTCGACGACGAGTGGGCGCCGTGGTGGAAGGCGCGGGCGGCGGAAGGGCATGCGTTCGCGTCGCACACCTGGAGCCACGTCTATTGGCTCGCCGACGAGGGCGGCGGCTTCCGCATGCGGCCGAGCGCCGGCCCGGAAGCCGGCAAGGCGCGGCACTGGACCCCCGCCGAGTACTGCGCCGAGATCGCGAAGCCCGCGGCCCGCCTGGCCGCGATGACCGGCGAGCGCATGCTGCCCATCTTTCGCGCCCCCGGCGGCAAGACCTCGCCGGCGCTGCTCCGCGCCGCCAAGGCCTGCGGCTGGGCCCACGCCGGCTGGAGCCCGTCCGGCTTCCTCGGCGACGAGCTCCCGAGCGACCGCTATCCCAACGCGCTTCTGCTCGAGCGGGCGCTGCGCGGCATCCGCAGCGGCGACGTGCTCCTCGCCCACCTGGGCATCTGGTCGCGCAAGGAGCCGTGGGCACCCGCGGTGCTCGAGCCGCTTGTCGCCGGACTCAAGCAACGCGGCTTCTGCTTCGCCACCTTGCGCGAAAATCCCGCCTACCGCGCGTCCTCGCGCTGAATCGACGACAGACGCGCATGCTCGACCTCGTCCTGCGTCCCCTGACGAACGCCTTCGGCGCGGCCCAGCAGGCGCTCTTCGAGTCGCTGGTGCAGCCGCTCGCTTATGACCTGGGCTTCGCGAACCTGCTGGAGGACGCCTTCGTCGGCACCGGCTGGGTCCTGGTCGGCCTCATCGAGATCGCCGTCATCGTCGTCTTCATCGGCGCGCTGGAGCGCTGGCGGCCGGTGGAGGCGGTCACCGACCGGCAGGCCGTCCGTCTCGACATCGCCTACACGCTGCTGCATCGCCTGGGCCTGTTCCGGCTGGCGCTCTTCTTCACCATCGACCCGCTCTGGGACGGGGTCGTCGGCGAGCTGCGCATGCGCGGCATGGCCACGTGGCACCTCGACGCCGCCATCGCGGGCTGGTGGCCGGGCGTGACCAGCAGCGCACTGTTCGCCTTCTTCGCCTACCTGGTCCTCTTCGACTTCATCGACTACTGGCTGCACCGCGGCCAGCACGGCCTGCGCTGGTGGTGGGGCCTGCACTCGCTGCATCACAGCCAGCGTCAGATGACGAAGTGGAGCGACAACCGGGGCCACCTCCTCGACGACCTGATGCGCGACAGCGCCATCGTCCTGGTCGCCCATTTCGTCGGCATCGCGCCGGGGCAGTTCGTCGCCGTCGTCGCCTGCACCCAGCTGCTCGAGAGCCTGTCGCACGCCAATGCCCGGGTCGGCTTCGGCACCGTGCTCGAGCGCTTCTTCGTCAGCCCGCGCTTCCACCGGCTGCACCACTCGATCGGCCTCGGGCACGAGTCGAACGGTCCGGCGTCCCTGGGCGGGCACAACTTCGCGGTCCTCTTCCCGGTGTGGGACATCCTGTTCGGCACCGCCAACTTCGAGCGGCGCACCGACCCGACCGGCGTGCGCGACCAGCTGCCGGAGTTCGGCGGCCGCGACTACGGGCAAGGCTTCTGGCAGCAGCAATGGCTCGGCATGAAGCGGATGGTCGGACGGTGAGCTCGCCGCGCGGCGTGCGCGACATCCTCGATGCCTTCTGGCGCGCCGCCGCCTACTGCCTGCATCCGAAGGTGATCCTGCTGTCGGTCGCTCCGCTGGTCGTGGTCGGCGGCGGTGCGGCAGCGCTCGGCTACTACCTCTGGGAGCCGGCGGTCGGCGCCTTGCGCGAGTCGCTCGAGAGCTGGAGCCTGCTCGGCTCGCTGTTCGCCTGGCTCGAGTCGGTCGGACTCGGCGGCTTTCGCAGCGTCCTCGCGCCGCTCCTCATCGTCGCCCTCGCGGTGCCGGTCTTCATCGTCGTGACGCTCTTCGTCGTGGCCCTTCTGATGACGCCGGCCATCGTGCGCCTCGTCGCCGCCCGGCGCTTCCCGACCCTGGTCCGCGCCCGCGGCGCCGGCTTCCTGCACGGGCTGGCGTGGTCGCTGGGCTGCACGCTCGTCGCCCTGGCCGCGCTGATCGTCAGCATCCCGCTGTGGTTCGTGCCGCCGCTCGTGCTGATCCTGCCGCCGCTGATCTGGGGCTGGCTCACGTACCGCGTCCTCGCCTTCGATGTGCTCGTCGAGTTCGCCAGCGGCAGCGAGCGCGTGCGTCTGCTGCACGAGCGGCGCTGGCCGCTGCTCGGCATGGGCGTCGCCGCCGGCGCGCTCGGCGCCGCGCCTTCGCTGCTGTGGGCGGTGAGCGCCCTGGCGCTGGTCCTGGCGCCGCTGCTGATCCTGATCTCGATCTGGCTCTACACGCTGGTGTTCGCGTTCTCGTCGCTGTGGTTCGCGCACTACCTGCTGACCGCGCTCGAACGCCTGCGCGCCGAAGAAGCCTCGACCGCCCTCGCGGCCACGCCGGCGACGGCCGCCGTCGTCCCGCCCGCCCTCGGCGCGCCATCGCTTTCCCCGAACGGACTCCCGCCATGAATTTCGGCCTGATCATCGTCGGCGACGAGATCCTCTCCGGCAAGCGCGCCGACAAGCACCTGCCCAAGGTGATCGAGCTCCTCGAGACGCGCGGGCTCGCCTTGTCCTGGGCGCGGTACGTCGGCGACGACCGCGGCCGCATCACCGCGGACCTTCAGGACGCGTTCGCCAGCGGCGACGCCGTCTTCTCGTGCGGCGGCATCGGCGCGACGCCCGACGACCACACGCGGCAGTGCGCCGCGGCGGCGCTCGGCGTACCGCTCGAGCTGCATCCGCAGGCGCGCGACCTCGTGCTCGAACGCATGCGCGACATGGCGCGCGAGCAGGGCAAGCCGTTCGAGCCCGACCGCGAGGACAACCGGCATCGCCTGAACATGGCCGTGTTCCCGCAGGGCGCCGCCATCATCCCCAATCCGTTCAACAAGATCGCCGGCTTCTCGGTCCGGCGCGGCGACGGCGGCGTCTTCTTCGTGCCGGGCTTCCCGGTGATGGCATGGCCGATGATCGAATGGGTCCTCGACACCTGCTATCCGGCTCTGCAGTCGTCGCCGCAGACGCGCGAGCGCTCGGTGATCGTGTTCGGGACGATGGAGGCGACGCTGACGCCGCTCATGGAGCAGATCGAATCCGAGTTCGCAGGCGTCAAGGTGTTCAGCCTGCCGACGCTCGAGCATCCGCAGTGGGGCCGCCACATCGAGCTCGGCGTCAAGGGCGCCCCGGCGCTGATGGCTCCCGCCTTCGCACGGCTGCTGGCGGGACTGCATGACCTCGACGCGAAGCTCGGTCCCGAGCTGGTGCGTTGATCGCAGTTTGTGCGCCAATACGGTGCACAGGCGTGCACCGAAGATGAGCTTTCACCCGGAATTCACTGGCATGTTTTCTGCTAAAACCGGGTGCGCATTTTTGGGGCTTGGTCGTCGACTTCGTCGCCGGCTCCCCGACTCGCGCCCCCACCAAAACCCGAATTCAAGCCTGGAGAGCACTTGATGGCAGCCAAGACCGTGGCCGACGTGATGAGCATGGTGAAGGAGAGCGAGGTCAAGTTCATCGACTTCCGCTTCACCGACACCCGGGGCAAGGAGCAGCACGTCACCGTCCCGCTGTCGGCCTTCGACGAGGACAAGTTCACGAGCGGGCACGCGTTCGACGGCTCGTCGATCGCCGGCTGGAAGGGCATCGAGGCGTCCGACATGCTGCTGATGCCCGACCCGAGCACGGCCAACATCGACCCGTTCTTCGAAGAGCCGACCCTGATGCTCACCTGCGACGTGCTCGAGCCCGGCGACGGCAAGCCGTACGAGCGCGACCCGCGTTCGCTCGCCAAGCGGGCCGAGGCATACATGAAGTCATCGGGCCTCGGCGACGCCGCCTTCTTCGGCCCGGAGCCGGAATTCTTCATCTTCGACAGCGTGCGCTGGCAGGTCGACATGTCCGGCTGCTTCGCGAAGGTCGAGTCGGAAGAGGCGTCCTGGAACTCGGCCAAGGAATACGAGCACGGCAACTCGGGCTACCGGCCGTCCGTCAAGGGCGGCTACTTCCCGACGCCGCCGATCGACTCCATGCAGGACATGCGCTCGGAGATGTGCCTGATCCTGGAATCGCTGGGCATCCCCGTCGAGGTCCACCACCACGAGGTGGCGCAGGCGCAGATGGAGATCGGCACCAAGTTCTCGACGCTGGTGCAGCGCGCCGACTGGCTGCAGCTGCAGAAGTACGTGATCCAGAACGTCGCCCACTCCTACGGCAAGTCGGCGACCTTCATGCCCAAGCCCATCGTCGGCGACAACGGCTCCGGCATGCACGTGCACCAGTCGGTGTGGAAGGACGGCAGGAACCTGTTCGCCGGCGACGGCTATGCGGGCCTCTCGGAGTTCGCGCTCTTCTACATCGGCGGCATCATCAAGCACGCCCGGGCCCTGAACGCCATCACCAACCCGGGCACCAACAGCTACAAGCGGCTGGTGCCGGGATTCGAAGCGCCGGTGAAGCTCGCCTACAGCTCGCGCAACCGCTCGGCATCGATCCGCATCCCATACGTCCCGAACCCGAAGGGTCGGCGCATCGAGGCGCGCTTCCCGGATCCCCAGGCCAACCCGTACCTCGCCTTCTCGGCGCTCCTCATGGCCGGGCTCGACGGCGTCGAGAACAAGATCCATCCGGGCGAGGCCGCCAGCAAGGACCTGTATCACCTGCCGCCCGAGGAAGACGCGAAGATCCCGACCGTCTGCTCGAGCCTCGACCAGGCGCTCGACTACCTCGACAAGGGCCGTGCCTTCCTGACCAAGGGCGGCGTCTTCACCGACGCCTACCTGGACGCCTACATCGAGCTGAAGATGCAGGAAGTCACGCGCTTCCGGATGACGACCCATCCGGTCGAGTTCGACATGTACTACTCCCTGTAAGCGGCCGCGGCAGGCCCGGGGGGGCCGAACGGCATCCCCCGGGCTTTCGTGCATTCGTGGGGACGAGCGGGCTGAGCGGTTCACGGAGCCTGCGAGACAATCGGCCCGGTGTCAGCCCGGCCGGCCTGCCGGGCGTTAGAGCCTCGGAGACCCACGCCATGATCCAGCGCAGCTTCCTCTCTTCCGCCGTCCTCGCCTTCCTCTCCGCAGGCAGCGCCGGTGCTGCCTTGGCGCAAGCCAGCGAGGGCGGCAGCGAGATGTACCGCTGCCCGGGCAACGACTACAAGAACACCATCACGGCGCAGGAGGCGCAAAAGCTGGGCTGCAAGAAGATCGACGGCGCGCCCATCACCATCATCCAGACGGTGAAGCCGCGGGCCGGGACGGCCGTCCCCGCGGTGAGCTCCGGCCCGAGCCCCGCCGGCGCGCGGATCGATCCGGTGGCCCAGCGCGCCCGCGACAGCGACGCCCGCCGCATCCTCGAGAGCGAGCTGAAGACCGAGGAAGAGCGCCTCGCGGCGCTGCAGAAGGAGTTCAACGACGGCCAGCCCGAGCGGCGCGGCGACGAGAAGAACTTCCAGAAGTACCTCGACCGCGTCGCCGAGATGCGCGCCAGCATCGAGCGCAAGCAGATCGACATCGCGGCGTTGCGTCGCGAGCTGCAGAAGCTGCCGCCACCGCGGACCCAGTGACCGGCTCGGCATCGGGCGAGCCGGCGCCGCCGGTCGGCGACGCGACGGCGCGCTACGCTGCCCTCGATCTGCTGGCGACCCTGGTCGCTGTCGTCACGCCCGAAGGCGAGTGCGTGACGGCCAATGCCTCCTTCGAGAACGTCCTCGGCCTGTCCCGGCGCAACCTCACGCGCGGCTCGGTCTTCGATTGGTTCGTCGATCCGCAGATCGTCCGCGAGACGGTGCATGCGGTCAGCCGCAACGCCTTCTCCACCAGCCGCCTCGAAGCGCAGCTGAAGCGTCCGGCCGGGAGCCACGGCGATCCCGTCCCGGTGCACGTCACGGTCAACCAGATCGACGGCTCGCGCAACGTCGTCGTCGAGCTGGTGGAGATCGAGCAGCAGACGCGGCAGGAGCGCGAGGAGCGGGCCCTGGAGCAGGCCCAGGCGACCAAGGAGCTGATTCGCAACCTCGCGCACGAGATCAAGAACCCGCTCGGCGGCATCCGCGGCGCGGCCCAGCTGCTCGAGATGGAGCTCGAGTCGCGGGTGCTCACCGAGTACACGCAGGTGATCATCAAGGAGGCCGATCGCCTGCAGGTGCTCGTGGACCGGCTGCTCGCGCCGCATCGCAAGCCCCACGTCGTCGGCATGGTCAACATCCACGAGGTCTGTGAGCGGGTGCGGGCGCTGATCCTGGCCGAGTTCCCGCGCGGACTCGTGACGGAGCGCGACTACGACACCTCGATTCCCGAGTTCCACGGCGACCGCGAGCAGCTCATCCAGGCGGTGCTGAACATCGTCCACAACGCCGCCGAGGCGCTGGCCGAGCGCATCGAGATCGGCGACGCCAGGATCGTCCTGCGCAGCCGCGTCGTGCGCCAGGTGACGCTCGGCAAGCAGCGGCATCGACTGGCACTGGAATTGCATATCCAGGACAACGGGCCGGGCGTCCCCGAGGCGGTACGCGAGCGGATCTTCTTTCCGCTCGTCTCCGGCCGCGAAGGAGGCTCGGGTTTGGGCCTCACCCTCACGCAGACCTTCATCCAGCAGCACCATGGCACGGTCGAGTTCGAAAGCGAGCCCGGACGAACCGTGTTCAAGATCCTGATCCCGCTGGCCTGACGCGAAGCGCACACTCGAGCTGCCGATGAAACCCATCTGGATCGTCGACGACGACCAATCGATCCGGTTCGTGCTCGAGAAGGCGCTGACGCGCGAGGAGTTCGCGGTCCGCAGCTTCACCAACACGCGCGACGTGCTCGCCGCGCTCGACGACGACCAGCCGCAGGTGCTGGTGTCGGACATCCGCATGCCCGGCGGCTCGGGGATCGAGCTGCTCAACAAGATCAAGTCGCTGCATCGCGACCTGCCGGTCATCATCATGACGGCCTTCTCCGACCTGGACAGCGCCGTCAGCGCCTTCCAGGGCGGCGCATTCGACTACCTGCCGAAGCCCTTCGACGTCCCCAAGGCCGTGGACCTCATCCGCCGCGCCGTCGAGGAAAGCCTGCACGAGGCCGGCAGCGAGACCACGGCGGCGCAGGTGCCCGAGATCCTGGGCCAGGCCCCGGCGATGCAGGATGTCTTCCGCGCCATCGGTCGGCTCAGCCAGAGCATCGTCACCGTGCTGATCACGGGCGAGTCGGGTTCCGGCAAGGAGCTGGTCGCCAACGCGCTGCACAAGCACAGCCCGCGCGCCGGCGGTCCCTTCGTCGCGATCAACACCGCTGCCATTCCCAAGGACCTGCTCGAGTCCGAGCTGTTCGGGCACGAGCGCGGTGCGTTCACGGGCGCGCAGACGACGCGACGCGGCCGCTTCGAGCAGGCCGACGGCGGCACGCTCTTCCTCGACGAGATCGGCGACATGCCGTTCGACCTGCAGACGCGGCTCTTGCGCGTCCTGGCCGACGGCCAGTTCTATCGCGTCGGCGGCCACAACCCGATGCGCAGCAACGTCCGGGTCATCGCGGCGACGCACCAGGACCTCGAGGCCCGGGTCAAGGCGGGATCGTTTCGCGAGGACCTGTTCCACCGCCTGAACGTCATCCGCCTGCGCCTGCCGGCGCTGCGCGAGCGCGTCGAGGACATCGCTCCGTTGGCCCGCTTCTTCCTGCAGAAGAGCGCCCGCGAGCTCGGCGTCGAGGGCAAGCGGCTGACCGATGCGGCGATCACCCGGCTCGCGCAGTTCGACTTTCCCGGCAACGTCCGCCAGCTCGAGAACATCTGCCACTGGCTCACGGTCATGGCGCCGGCGCAGCTGGTCGACGCCAAGGACCTGCCGCCCGAGCTGCAGCAGCGGCCGGCGCCGCCGGGCGGCACGTCGGAGGTCGCCGGCGCGGCAGGCGCCGACGGCGTCGCCGCGCGGCGGTCGCCGACGGGCGATGCCGGCGCGGAGGCGACGGCAGCCGCGGCAGCGTCCGCCATCGCAGCGTCGCCGAGCGCGGTGGACGTCGCGGGTTCGGCCCCGGCCATCGAGCGGCCCTGGCTGGCCGGCCTCGAGAGCGAGGCGCGAGAGATGCTGCGCGCCGGCGAGCCCATGGTCTGGGACGCGCTCACGCGCAAGTTCGAGGCGCAGCTGATCGTCACGGCACTCGAGACCACTCGAGGCCGCCGCATCGAGGCGGCGCAGAAGCTCGGCATCGGGCGCAACACGATCACGCGCAAGATCCAGGAGCTGGGGCTCGACGACAAGTAGCGAGGCCGCAGGCCCGCGGCAGCGCAGGAGACGACAGCGGTGCCGGACTCCCCGCGAATCGGGGGGTCTGAGCGGAAGCGTGGCTCCCCTATTCTTCGATGACTGCCCCCATCGTGGGCAGGAATACGGGGAGAAACATGAGCACACGACGCAGCGCCCGCGGGGCGCTTACCACGGCCATGGGCGCGCTCGCGCTGGTGGCATCGGCACAGGCGGCGGTCTTCGACGTCACGATCGACGGCTCCGACGCCATCTGGCTGGCCGGACGCACCGACCTCGTCATCCCGCCGGCGAACGCGGCCTGGCCGGGCGGCCTGCTGCGACACGGCGGCCCCACCCCCGAGGAAATCCTGGAGACGATGCCGTCCTTTGTGTCGGTCGCTGCCGGCGACGTGATCAAGGCGCTCGACCCGGCCGTTGGCGGCATCAGCTTCTTCAACGGCTTCGGCGCACCCTTGTTCGGGCCGAGCGGCAACACGCCGGCCGGAAGCAGCCTCACCGCCTTCGGCGGCATCAGCAGCTACACCGGGCCGCAGGGCCCGCTCGTCGGCGTCTTCCTGTCGGACGCGGTGCCGAGCGCCTCGCCGCCGCCGGGACTCGACTTCTCGCCGGCCGGTCTGGGCATCGACTTCGCTTCGATCACGCCGCTCCTGGGGCAGGTCTTCTACATCGGCGACGGCAAGACGGCCGGCGGTGAATTCCAGGAGTTCATTGCGCCGGCGGGCGCCACCCGCCTTTTCCTCGGCATTCCCGATGGCTTCGGCTTCGGCGGTGCACCCGGTGCCTACGATGACAACGACGGCAGCTACCGCATCCGCATCGGCGTCAATGAGGTGCCCTTCGTGCCCGGAATCCCCGAGCCCGAGACCTACGCCCTCATGCTCGCCGGCCTCGCCGGGCTGGGCTGGGTCAAGCGCCGCCGCCGCAGCTAGAACCGACCCGGAGCGTCCATCGAAGGGCCGGGCGACCGGCCCTTGTCACGTCGACGGCAGCTCACGAACGCCCACCGCCCTGGTCGTTGCGCCGGTACGTGACGAACGCGTACCGCAGGCCGTCCGCCGCGACCTGCGGCTCGCGCGAGGTCTCGGTGAACCCGCCCCGGTCCCAGGCGGGGAAGAAGGTGTCGGCCTCGAGATCGGCATCGATCTCGGTCAGCTCGAGGGTCGTCGCCAGCGGCAGGGCGAGGGCGTAGATCTGCGCGCCCCCGATCACAGAGAGGCGCGACACGGCGCCGGCGCGGCGGATGGCATCGTCGAGCGAGCCCGCCGGCTCGGCGCCCTCCGCCTGCCAGGCGGGGTCGCGGGTGATGACGATGTTGCGCCGGCCGGGCAAGGGCCGGCCGATCGATTGCCATGTCTTTCTGCCCATCAGCACCGGTGCGCCCATCGTCAGCCGCTTGAAGCGGGGGAGGTCGCCGGGCAGGTGGACGAGCAAGCCGCCGTCGCGGCCGATGCCGCCGTTGCGAGCCACCGAGGCGACCAGGCTGATGGCAGGCCGGTCCATGGCGGATTGTCGCCGGGGGCCGACCGATAATGGCTGCCCCGATCCTTCGACGCACGAGATGAACCGGCGCTCCCGATCCGATGCAGACGACCTGGCGGCCTGGCGCGACGCGGCTGCGCGCGCGGCACCGGGGGGCAAGCTCGAGTCGCTGAACTGGGTCACGCCCGAAGGCATCGTCGTCAAGCCGCTCTACACCGCTGCCGACATCGCCGAGCTGCCGTACACCGACACGCTGCCGGGTTTCCCGCCGTACATCCGCGGCCCGCAGCCGACCATGTACGCGGTTCGCCCCTGGACGATCCGCCAGTACGCCGGCTTCTCGACCGCCGAAGCATCGAACGACTTCTATCGCCAGGCGCTCGCCGGCGGCGGCCAGGGCGTGAGCGTCGCCTTCGACCTGGCGACGCACCGCGGCTACGACAGCGACCACCCGCGCGTCGTCGGCGACGTCGGCAAGGCCGGCGTGGCGATCGATTCGGTCGAGGACATGAAGATCCTGTTCGACGGCATTCCGCTCGACAAGGTCAGCGTCTCCATGACCATGAACGGCGCCGTCCTGCCGGTGCTCGCCGGCTACATCGTCGCCGCCGAGGAGCAGGGCGTCGCCCAGGACCAGCTTTCAGGGACGATCCAGAACGACATCCTGAAGGAGTTCATGGTCCGCAACACGTACATCTACCCGCCGGCACCGAGCATGCGGATCGTCGGCGACATCATCGCGTACACGGCCGAGAAGATGCCGAGGTTCAACTCGATCTCGATCTCGGGCTATCACATCCAGGAGGCCGGCGCCAACCAGGCGCTCGAGCTGGCGCTAACGCTCGCCGACGGCCGCGAGTACGTGCGCACCGCCATCGCCAAGGGGCTCGACGTCGATGCCTTCGCCGGCCGGCTCAGCTTCTTCTGGGCCATCGGCATGAACTTCTATCTCGAGATCGCCAAGATGCGCGCCGCGCGCGGCCTCTGGCACCGGGTGATGCAGGAGTTTCAGCCGAAGAGCCCGCGCAGCTCGATGCTGCGCACCCACTGCCAGACCTCGGGCTGGACGCTGACCGCGCAGGACCCCTTCAACAACGTCGTGCGCACGACCATCGAGGCGATGGCGGCGGTGTTCGGCGGCACCCAAAGCCTGCACACCAACGCGCTCGACGAGGCGATCGCCTTGCCGAGCGAGTTCAGCGCCCGCATCGCCCGCAACACCCAGCTCGTCATCCAGGAAGAGACTCACATCACCTCGATCGTCGATCCGTGGGCAGGCAGCTACGCCATGGAGTCGCTGACCCGGGAGATGGCCGACGCCGCCTGGACGATCATGGAGGAGATCGAGGCCATGGGCGGCATGACCAAGGCCGTGCAGAGCGGCTGGGCCAAGCTGAAGATCGAGGCCAGCGCGGCGCAGAAGCAGGCGCGCATCGATTCGGGCCAGGACGTGATCGTCGGCGTCAACAAGTACCGGCTGGCCGAGGAGGCCGCGCTCGAGACGCGCGACATCGACAACCACGCGGTGCGCGACAGCCAGATCGAGCGGCTCAAGGCGGTGCGCGCGGCGCGCGACGAGCTCGCGGTGCGCGCGGCGCTGAAGGCGCTGACAGACGCCGCGAACAGCGGCGACGGCAACCTCCTCGATCTCTCGATCAAGGCCGTCCGCCTGCGCGCCACGGTCGGCGAGGTGAGCGACGCCCTCGAGGCCGCCTGGGGACGGCACCGCGCCGACACCCAGAAGGTCTCCGGCGTCTACGCCGCGGCTTACGACAGTGCCGAGGGCTGGGAGCAGCTCAAGTCGGAGATCGCCGCGTTCGCCGAGGCGCAAGGGCGGCGGCCGCGGGTGATGATCGCCAAGCTCGGCCAGGACGGGCACGACCGCGGTGCCAAGGTCGTCGCGAGCGCCTACGCCGACCTCGGCTTCGACGTCGACATCGGGCCGCTGTTCCAGACCGCCGAGGAGTGCGCCCGCCAGGCGATCGAGAACGACGTGCACGCGGTCGGCGTCTCGACGCTGGCGGCCGCCCACAAGACGCTGGTGCCGGCGATCGTCGAAGCCCTGAAGGCGCAGGGCGCCGACGACATCATCGTCTTCGTCGGCGGCGTCATCCCGCGCGGCGACTACGAGGGGCTCTACCAGGCCGGGGTGAAGGGCATCTACGGTCCCGGCACGCCGATTCCCGCGAGCGCAAAGGACGTGCTCGAGCAGATCAAGCGCTCGCTCGCCGCCCATTGACGTCGCCGGCGACGATGCTGCCCGCAGCCGACCAGGCCCTGCTCGATGCGGTCGTCGGCGGCCGCGGCCAGGCGCAGCGCCGCGCCGTCGCCAAGGCCATCACCCTGCTCGAATCGACGCGCGCCGATCACCGCCAGCGTGCCGACGCGCTGCTCACGGCCCTGCCGCCGCCGAAGCTGGCCGCGTTCCGGGTCGGAATCTCCGGCGTTCCCGGCGTCGGCAAGTCGACCTTCATCGAGGCGCTCGGCCTGCACCTGATCGAGGGCGGCTCGCGCGTCGCCGTGCTCGCGGTCGACCCGAGCTCGAGCGTGTCGGGCGGATCCATCCTGGGAGACAAGACGCGCATGGAGCGGCTCTCGGTCGAGCCCGGCGCCTTCGTGCGGCCGAGCCCGAGCGGCGGCACGCTCGGCGGCGTGGCGACGGCGACCCGCGAGGCGATCCGCGTCGTCGAGGCGGCGGGCTACGACGTCGTCGTCGTCGAGACGGTCGGCGTCGGCCAGAGCGAAGCGGCGGTGGCCGGCATGACCGACATGTTCGTCCTCCTGCAGCTGCCGAACGCCGGCGACGACCTGCAGGCGATCAAGAAAGGGGTGATGGAGCTCGCCGACCTGGTGGTCGTCAACAAGGCCGACCTCGACTCCGCCGCGGCTCAGCGGGCCGTCGGCCAGGTCGAAGCCGCGCTGCAGCTCGTCGGGCACCGGGCGAGCTCGGCCTGGTCGCCGCGCGCGATGCCCGCGAGCGCGCTGGACCGGGCGCAAGTGGCCGCGGTCTGGGCCGTTGCCCAGAGCTTCCGTGCCGCGCAGGAGGCCAGCGGCGCGGCCCTGGAAAGGCGTCGATCACAGGGGCGGGCGTGGCTCTGGGAGCGCATCGATGCCGGTCTGCGCCAGGCGTTCCGCTCGAACCCGCAGGTGCGATCGCAGCTGGACGAGACGCTCGCCGCGGTCGACGACGATCGGCTACCGGTGTCGGTCGCAGCGCGCCGGCTGCTCTCGGCCTTCGCGGGAACGCCCTCCGCGGCGCCGGTCGGCCATGGATGAGGCCGAGGTCCGGCTCGTCCGCGGCCGCATCCTGCCCAGCCGCTTTCGGGTCAAGGTCCTCGACCTCGGCACGCGGCGCGTCGTCGCCAAGCGGCAGCGGCCGGACCGCAGCGTCTGGCGGGCACGTGCCCTCAGCGCCCTCGCGCGCGGCGTCGGCATTCCGCTCCTGCAGGCGGTCCCGGGGCACGGCGGCGCGCGTGCCCAGGGAGTCGAGGTCGCGCGGCTGCGCGCGCTCCGCGCCGCCGGCCTGCGCGTGCCCGAGGTCCTTCACGTCGACGCGCAGTTCATCGTCGTCAGCCACGTCGCCGGGCCGATCCTCGTCGAGCTGATCGAGGCCGGTGGCAGCGCCGGCCGGCAAGCGTGGCTCGCCGGCCTCGACGCCATCGCCGAGGTTCACGCGCGAGGCGAATACCTGAGCCACGCGTTCGCGCGCAACTTCATCGTGGAGCATGAACACCGCCTGGCGATGATCGACTTCGAGGTCGATCCGCTCGAGGTTCTTTCCCTGCACGAGGCGCAGGCCCGAGACTGGCTCGCCTACCTGCACTCGACGCTGTGGCTGTTCGATCCGTCGCCGGATGCCGCGCCGGCGGTCTCGACCCGCCTCGCCCGCGCCGATCCCGTCGTCCGCGACCTCGTCGAAGGCGCCGGGCGGCGACTGGCCCTGCTGCGCCACCTGCCGCGCTCGCGCCGGATCGGCGGCCGCGAGATCGCCGGCGTGCGGGCTCTCGCCGCCTTCTTTCCGCTTCCTGCCTCATCCTCCACCGCCGCCTGACGACGAGACACCGCCATGCACGACATCATCCAGCAGCTCGAGGCCAAGCGGGCGCGGGCCCGCCTCGGCGGCGGCCAGAAGCGCATCGACGCGCAGCACGCCAAGGGCAAGCTCACGGCGCGCGAGCGCCTCGAGCTGCTCCTCGACGCCGGCAGCTTCGAGGAGTGGGACATGTTCGTGGAGCACCGCAGCCACGACTTCGGCATGGAGAAGAACCGCCCGCCGGGCGACGGCGTCGTCACCGGCTACGGGATGATCAACGGCCGCCTGGTCTTCGTCTTCAGCCAGGACTTCACCGTCTTCGGCGGCGCCCTGTCCGAGGCGCACGCCGAGAAGATCTGCAAGGT
>JAESGR010000208.1_pt1 | contig 78689 bp, 71 predicted proteins | sample 9269771 | NCBI WGS metagenome assembly JAESGR01 (sample SAMN15739572, study PRJNA653492) | algae metagenome | isolation source: Chroococcus sp. CMT-3BRIN-NPC107 and co-occurring heterotrophs from well... | place: USA: Clark Mountains Wilderness, California | collected 2010-04-18 | reverse complement strand
ACGTCCGCACCCATGGCTGCAGGGCAGCGATCAACGAGACGGGTTGGCGCGGATCGCCGGGTCATCCACACCGAACGGTGCCCTGCCGGGCGATGGCCGGGGTCGGGCAAGTGGCGAACCGGGTCCGCCGCCGGCCCTGTGGCGATCCGCGCGTTCCTCTCCTTACTCATACACCGCTGGCGCCAAATCGGATCACGGCTCGTCGCCTGACCGTCTGACGGGAATCTCCTCGTACGCGGCCTCGGCCGTCAGTCCAAGCCGGTCTGAACCGACGTGAGCTCTCTCCGACCGTGCCGAGGCGTGCGCAGTCCCAACGTCTCACCCTAACGCCTCGATGCCGTCCAGGGCGGTCCGAACGGATACTGAAGCGTGCTCGTTAGGCCTCCTGTTGCGGGGATTACCCTCGGAGGATCTGCCTGCTCAGGGCCTTTTGGGTCCACGCCAGATGAGCGCAGACGGCAAAAACCGTGGATCGCCAGGACGCGGGAGGTTCAGCGATGGACCTCGATCCGTGTCCCGATTGACACAAAGGCGAAGAGGTGATCCGCCGCCGCTGGCGCCAGGGCAACGCAGCCACCGGTCGGGCCATCCCCACCCGGAAGCATCTGGCCGGACGCATCTAGCAAGTAGGTGTGGAAGCCATTGAGGCGAGTCGCGTCGAAGCCTATCCAGGCGCTGACCCAGCCGCCACCCCAGTCGGTCCAGCTCAGGTCCCCGTACTTTTCGTAGACCCAGTACGTGCCGACAGCAGTTGCGAAGAAGCCGGTGTCCGATGAGTCGCTGCCCATCGCCCCCCAGTAGGTTCCCACCGCGACATCGCCCTCGTACAGCGTCACCATCTGCGTGGTGCGGTTAACGTCGACCCAGCGCTCCGCACGGTCCACCGTTCCCGATGATCCCCGGCCGAGGGCATCAGTGGTACCGTCGAGTGCGAGGAGGTCACCGTATGCCCAGCCGGTGTGATTGCCGGCCTGGACCTCATACCACCCGTCGGGGGTCGGTCCGGCCAGGAGCGAGAGCCTTTCCCCCTGCCACAGCTGGTCAACGACCGGTGCCCAGGTGCCGGGATTGGCTCGTAGCTGAACCTGCGGGGCATCGACGATGGCACCCCCCTCGGCGCGCACCCCGGTCGGCCCCCCGAGAGCGACGGCGATCACGACGGCGACAAGCCAACTGACCACACCGCAGGGGCGGTACCACCAGCCGCCTCGCGCAAGACTCCCAGTCCCCATCTCTTCCCCCTCCCGGCGCATGCCGGGTCCCCCGTACCGTGCCAAGCGGGCGGGATAATCCTCTGCGGGGATCATGGGGCGTCTTAAAGAAGATCTACGTCGTAAGATGAGATTTGGTTCTTGGATCCGGTGATGAAGACCGTTTGCGGATACCATTATGCTCCATTGACCCTCTGTCACCTTTCACACAATGGTAAGTGGCAATGAGATCATGATCAGGCGTCTCAAATACGGTCCAGCCTGTTGCAAAACTCCTCCGGAGCCCGCCATTGAGCCCAGATGGCCGTTAGAGCCGACTCCCGCCGCGGTTGAACCTGCGCAAAACGAAGCATCTGGATGGGCGTGAGTGCCACCGGCAGCCGCCGAGCCGACTTTTGCAACAGGCTAGGTCCAGCGTCTTGCAAAACTCGTGAGTTCCGGCACAATCCGTTCCCCGGTCGTCTTCCGGCCGACGGGCATCTGGTGACTACGGAGTCTCCCTATGCTCGGTCCTGCCAAGCCCTGCGAATTTGGTCCACCCATTGTCGTTTCGCTTGAGTCCCTCGTTCCCCGCGATCACGTCTCCCGCGACCTCGACGCCCACCTTGATCTGAGCTTCGTCCGAGACTGGGTCAAGGGCTGCTATCCCGACCGAGGCCGGCCCTCCATCGATCCCGTGGTCTTCTGCAAGCGCTCCCTGGTGATGGTCTTCGAGGGGATCCGCTCAGAGCGTCAACTCCTCGCCCTGGCCGTGGATCGCCTGAGTGTGCGGTGGTATCTCGGCTACAACCTGGACGAGGCGCTTCCCGATGCCTCCAGCTTCAGCCGCATCCGGCAACGCCTCGGTCTCGACGTCTTTCGTCGCTTCTTCGAGCAGGTGGTCGACCTCTGCCAGGACGCGGGGCTTGTCTGGGGCAAGGAGGTTCTGGCCGATGCGACCCGCGTTCCCGGCAACGCGGCGATGGATTCCCCGGTACCCAGACTCCGGGACGTCGTGGACGACCACGTGGTCGCCCTCTTTGCGGGTGATGCCGTTCCGGCCGGGGCCGACGATGCCGCGCGAGACGGCCGCGGCCGGTGGGATCTTCTGGAGGCGTGCCGCCTGGACCCCGCCGCCCACCCTCCGGGCCGTACCGTCGGCTCTCCACCCGCACGATCAGCCGCACCGACCCAGACGCGGCCGCGATGGCCATGCGGGACGGGCGCACCGTTCTTGGATATCAGGATCACTCCCTGGTCGACGGCGGCAAAGCCAGGATCATCCTCCATTGCCTGGTGACCCCGGGCGACGTCGCCGAGAACCAGGTTTTGCTCGACCAATTCCGTCGCACGCTCTTCCGCCGGAAGCTTCAGCCCGAGCGTCTGATCGCCGACGCCAAGTACGCGACCGGTGAGAACATTCGCGCCCTGGAGGAGCAGGGCGTTCGCGCCTCCATGCCGGTGCCCGACTGGGACACGTCCTCTCCCGACTATTACACCGCCGCCTTCGCCTACGACGGCGAGCACGACGTCTATCGCTGTCTGCAAGGGCAGACGCTCCAGATGAAGTGGATCGATGACGCCGCGGAGCTGGCGGTCTACCGGGCGCGCCGCACGTTGTAACAGCTGCCCGGTGAAGGGCGAGTGCACGCGGAGCAACCAGGGACGCCTGGTCAGCCGCTCTTTTCACGCCGAGTATGTCGAGCGTGTCCGTGGCTACCACGGCACGGCCGCCTACGAGCAAGCGCTGAGGAAACGCAACGTCTGGGTGGAGCCGCTGTTCGCTTAAGGCCAAGCAGTGGCACGGACGGAGACGGTTCAGGCTACGGGGCCTCGTCAACGTGAACATCGAGGCGCTGCTGGTGGCGACGGGGCAGAACCTGAAACGCTGGCTTCAGGCGACCGGTTGGGGCCGACGAGGGGTGCCGAGCATGACGCTGGCCGCTCCGATGACCCCATGCCACGGCGCGTGAGCGCGGAGTGACCCCGGCTGAGCTGCCACATACCGTCCACAAGACCCGCGACATCCCCATTCCTCTGCACGCGATGACCTTTTTGCAAGACGCTGGGTCCTGCCTGTTGAAAAAACTCCCCGGTTGCCGCTGTGAGGACCATTCGAGACCCACGTGCGTGCGGATTCAGGATGCTATCCTGCGCAAATACAGGTACTCGGGCTCGTGTTGCTCCATCGTTTGGTCGTGGCTCGGCTTTTTTCAACAAGCTGCGCTGGTATCGGAAGCATTGACGCACGCGAGACGCAGCAAAACGCCGACAAGTCCGGCGCTTTCGCGCAAGCCCCATCGGCGTCTGCTCCACCATCCGCGTCAGGAATTGGGTTCCCTTCGCTTCTGATGTAGGGTGAACGTACACCTCTCATCGTCTGCTGTCAAGACCGGTCATGTCGTCTTGTTTCTCTTCTACGACGCCGGCTGCAACGACTGATCACATAATGCGCAGATCAACCATTCTTCGCCACGGAGACTCCTGGCGTAATCAGGCCAGGGACCATGCACGAAGTTCGCCGGCATGGAGCACGTCCCCGCTTGGGTCACTGGCGACAAGAAGTAACACCCGCATCACTCAGGCACGACCTCGGCTGCGTCCTGCTCTTGCGGTGCCGTCGAGTCGAAGAGGATGATGACGAGTGGATCACCCGGCTCTGCCGTCGCATCTGAGCGGAGCGCCGCGACCCGGCCGCCGGTGTCGGTCATGTATTCCGCGACGATCTCGCCGAACATGTTCCGCTGGGTCGCGACCATCTGGCCGGGCGAGACCTCCTCGTGCAGCTGGACCAGGAGATCGACGATCCCACCCTCGGTCGCCGCCACGGCGTGCGGGCGGTCTCCGACGAAGACGGCGGAGTCCTTGCCCGTGCGGCCAATTGGACCTGGAAGGATGCCGTGGTGCTTCAGGACGTTCATCGTCCCCTCCACGAAGTCAGCGATCAACGCCTGGTCGACGCTGCGTGAGGCCCCGACTTCGGGCGTGAACGCCGGGATGCCGACGTCAGCGAGGGCAACAGGCAGCAGTCCCGGGTAGCCAGCAAAGTCAAAGATCTGCCGGACCGGGTACAGCTCGGCCATCGCGCGCACCTCCGGCTGGTCCATTGCTGCCAGGAGGAAGTCGGTCACGTCCGTGCCAGTCGTTCCCGTGTGGAAGTCAATGGCGTAGTCAGCGTTGGGAGCGAGGAGCTGACTGAAGACCAGGGCCGCATGTCGGGACGAGGCCGTGCTGCCGTTCGCGTCACCGGGCCACTCGCGGTTGATGTCGATCAGGCCGAAGCCGCGGCCGGTGTTGGGCCACCGGCGCTGCATGTTGATCAGGGCAGGGCGCGATACGTCGAAGACTGCCAGCACCGTCCCGGTCATCTCAGCCGGATCGAGTTGCTCCATGACACTCTGGACCGTGCGGATGGAACTGATCTCGTCGCCATGCACGCCGCTGATCAGGGCGACGCGCGCCCCGGGTTGTGCGCCCTTGGCGACCATCACCGAGACGTAGTGATGCTGGCCTACGGGCGTCTGCACGCCCTGGAAATAGAACAGGTGCTTCTGGCCGGGCTCGAGGTCCTCGACATCAAGGGCGCTGACGACCTGCTTGCCTGCGATCACGTCGCCCGTGTACACCGTCCCGCCCGTCCCGGGAGCGACTGGCGTCGCGGTGTCGGCCGACGTCGGCATCACGCCAGCGGAAAATGCCGCTGACGCACCGATGGAGGCGGAGATGAAGCTGCGGCGGTCGATCTGATCGGTTGCCGAAGGGTCAGGCATGGCGATTGTGCTCCCTCTTGACGTGGTGCGGCGCGCCCCGGCGACGATCGGACCCCGAGCGCTCGGCAGGCAACGGTAGCCATAATGAGTCTCGGCTCCCACATCTTCCCTCTATGCCTCCTTCCGATCGTCCTGTCAAGAGACGACCGAGTCCGTGGCCTCCATCGTCTGCTCGCAGTTTGGCCTCGACCTATCGCTGCGCTCTGCTGACTATGATGCCCACTGGATTGATGACCCCGCCGCGTTCCGCGCTGGCATGGCCACTATCCATGATGCCGCCGCATCGCTGATTGAAGCCATTGCGCAAGCACTCGCGGCCAGCGCTCCGCTAGAGCTTGCCGCCAGACGCCACATGGAGAAAACCCCCGCCGCTTTACCGGTGGGGGTTTTGCCTAGCCGGACAACTGACCCGCAGCGCAGTATTTCTCGGCAACGGGCCCCGGCATCGGCGTACCCACGAACTCCTGGCGCTGCCCGATGCACAACGTGCACATTGCCGTAAGGAGTGAGTCGCTGAGTGTGAAACGGGTTTTGCAACACGGATTCCTGAGCAAACCTGGGCAGAAAACCAGTCGGCTCAGAGTTGTCACAAAAGAGTCGTTTGTGAGACAGTTGTGGTAGCTACCCTACTCGAAACCCGTGATAACACCTCGGTTCCGACTGCTACGACCCCGCGTTCTGGATGCGCTCGAGGACCTCATCCCGAGTCAGTGCCTGTCCAGCTTCCCATGCCTGCAGAAACTCGGACTCGCTCATGGTGGCGCGAACCTGGCGTGTGGTTTCCGTGTGCAGGACGTAGGAGGGCACCTTCGGGTGGAGGCTTTCAGAGCGCACCGCGTCAGTCGCCCCAAGGAGCAGTGCCGCGATGTCGAAATCACGACGCGCGGCGGCGAGGGCAGCAAACCCGACGAGGGCGTTGGCGAACAGCCAGGTCACGTCGCTGCTTTTCGCCTGGGTCAAGGCGTCTTCAAACGCGCGCTTCGCCCGGGCCACATCACCTCGCGCCAGGGCAACTTCCCCCAGATTGGCAAACCCCACACTCAGCTCAAACGCGTCCCCGGCGGAAAGCAGCTGCGGGATCGCCTCGTTGATCCATTGCTCGGCAAGCTCTGGTGCGCCTCGGTGGAGGTCAAAGAGGCAGAGCGAGTTCAGCGCGCTGCCCATGCCTTTGGCATCCCCCAGGTTTCGGGCGACGGCAAGGGCAGATTCGATGGAACATCTGGCGCGCAGAGTATCTCCCATTTGCTCAGCGATGACGCCGCGCCAGAACAAGGCGTCATAGATGAGTGACGATGCATCAAGTGAACGTGCGAGCATTTCGCACTGCTCCAGCCACGTATAGGCGGTGTCGAAGTCGGCCTGACCGAATGCCAGCGCGCCCAGCCAGAGCAGGGCTGCGGCACGCGGGAGCGAGGGCATGGGCGCTCGCGTCACTGCTGCCTCAAGGTGACCGTAGCCTTCCGCAAAGCGGGAGCGGCGAAACCAGTAATCGCCGAGATTGGCAGCGCAGCGGAGGTAGGCATCGCCGTCTTCATTTGCGGCGAGCGTCTGGAGCGCTGCGCGAAGATTGGGAGTTTCCACGTCGAGACGGCGTAGCCATGCTCCTTGGGAGCTGCCCGTGAGATGCTGGGCGCCACGTAGGGCGAAATTGCTGAAGTACGCCGCGTGCACGTGGGCCACAGGCTCCACGCCAGAGGATGCCGCGAGGCGTTCGCGCGCGAACTCGCGGATGGTCTCCAGCATCAGGTACCGAGGCTCGTCTTCACCTGCCACGACACGGATCAGGTTGAGATCGCGCAGTGCAGCCAGGCCTTCCACCACATCGAGTGCGCCGTCACGCGCGACCACCGTCTCTGCTGCCTCGAGCGTCCAGCCGCCGACGAAGATGCCCAGGCAATGAAAGAACGTGCGCACGGGAGGTTCGAGGAGGTCGTCGCTCCAGGCGATCGCATCGCGCAGGGTGCGATGGCGCAGAGGAGCATCGCGTGGGCCGCTGCTCAACAGGGGCAGGGATGTGGACAAGCGGTTCAGCAATGCACCGAGCGGAAGAATGCTGATCCGTGCCGCCGCCAGCTCCAGTGCCAGGGGTAGCCCCTCCAGCCGGCGACAAATCGCCAGGACCGTCGCCGCGTTCTCCGCAGTCAGGGCGAAATCGGCCTGTACCGCCTGCGCTCGCGCTACAAAGAGGGTGACCGCGTCGTTGGCGTGGGCGGCGTCGAGGTCATTGGCGGCGGCATCGAGGTGTCCGAGCGGTGGCACCTGGAAGAGGCGTTCACCCTGAACCCGCAGCGGGGAGCGGCTGGTTACGAGCAGGCGTAGATCCGGCGCGGCACGGAGCAGGTCCGACACGAGCGGCGCGGCCGGCAGCAAGTGCTCGAAGTTATCGAGGACGAGCAGCAGCTGGCGCGGGTGAAGATAGGCGGTGAGGATCGCCTGGAGCGATTGTCCAGGATGCTCCTGCAGACCGAGGGAAGACGCGATCTGGGCCACGAGGAACGCGGGATCGCGCAGTGGGGCGAGGTCGACGAAGACCTGTCCTTCCCGGAAGCTACCCGCCATTCGTTCCGCGGCCGCCAACGCAAGCCGGGTCTTGCCCATCCCACCGGGACCTTGCAGCGTCACCAGGCGATGACCCTCCTCCAGGAACCAGCGGTGGATGGTTGCGGTCTCCTCCTCACGGCCAACCAGCGAGGTCAACGGGGCGGGGAAAGCATGCCACGCTGCGTCTGGATTCTCGGTGGACCGACTCGCCAGGCGAGGGGCGGCTCGGAGGAAGACCTCGCGAGCGCCATCATCCAGGCTCAAAGCGGCGGCGAGGCGACGAACCGTGTCAGGGTGCGGGTAGCCGCGCACCCCGCGCTCCAGGTCGCTGATGCCCCGCGCGCTCAGACCCGCCCGCTCGGCCAATTCCTCCTGGGTCAGACCGGCAGACTGCCGGTGTTGGCGGAGCAGGTCGCGAAAGGTGGGATCGGGCTGAGGCTCGGTCGTCATGGTCCCACGCAATCTCGTCGGTGTCCGTTATCCGCCAGTGTTCGCTGACCGCACGGACCCACGCAATCATCCACGCAATCGAAAGGGTGTGCCACCGCGTGGGCAATGTGCATGGCCGGTCCCGCCCGTACGCCGCAGAGTGGTGGCAGGCCAGATAGACGTTCTGGACCGAGATTCACCAGGCCGTTCATGGAAAGGATGAGCCATGGACCCGCGATTCGTGGCCACGAGCAAGCTCCTGATCGAACATGGTTGGGATGTTGGAGAAGCAGGGAAGCGCGAATACTCCGCTGCCGAACTCGACGCCGTTGCCGACGTCTCCTGGCCCTGGGAGGGGCTGCAGCGGGCAGTCATTGCTGGGTTGCAAGGCATCCAGGCGCAGTGGGGCCATCTGGGAGGACGCTGCCACCTGTCTCTTGCACGTCTGCGCTCACCCCAGATGAGTGAGGTGTAACGACAACGAACGTCCACTGCAAGCAGTTGGCACCACCTCAAGAGTCGGAGCCCCGCGCTCGTGCCAAGGTGGTAGAGTGGCAGCACAGCACGAGAGGAGCCAAGCTCATGACCGACACACCCGTGATTGTGGGGATTCCCGCGCCGACGCTCCAGGTCATCGGTGCGGGATTCGGACGCACTGGCACTGCGTCAATGCGCGATGCCCTCGTCCGCCTGGGGTTTGACCCCTGCGACCACATGGTGGAGAACTTCGAGCATCAAGAGCGGTTTGCCCTGTGGGATGAGGCCCTGCGTCGCAAGACCGCCGGCGAGCCGATCGATTGGCGGCCGCTCCTCACGGGCTTTCAGGCAATTGTCGATTGGCCAGGGGCGTACTTCTGGCGCGAGCTGACCGCCGCGCATCCGGATGCCAAGGTCGTCCTCACCGTCCGGGATCCAGAGCGGTGGTACGACAGTATTGCGCAAACGATTTTCACCTTACGCGACGACCAGTGGCCCAAGGGGCCGCGAGACATCATTTACAACCGCACCTTTGGCAATCGACTCACCGATCGCGCGCATTGCCAGGCCGTCTTTACCCAGCACATTGCGGCGGTACGGGAGGCGATTGCCCCAGAGCGGTTACTGGTCTTTGACGTCAAGCAGGGATGGGAGCCGCTCTGCGCGTTCCTGGATGTTCCCGTTCCCGAGGACGAACCGTTTCCGCATGTCAATGACACGGCGGCGTTCCACGAGTTTGATCATGTCGATGACACGACAGCAATCACGGTGGGCACGTAGGAACCATTCATTCTGGAAGGGCCTACCGCATCACGCGAGGAGCGACATCCTGGGCTCACTTCAGGGATCGGGAGCCTGCCGAGTCTTGCGGGATAATGCGCGCAATAATGATTGTCCGCTCGTGACGGTCTCACATGTGGTCGCTTGTGAGCCAAAATGGTGCCAGGGCAACCTTGCGCTTGCTGCGCAGTCACGGATACTGGCACGCGTGTTTTCTCAGTAAGCCTCCTCGTGAGCGGAGCCCGATATGCCTCCTATGACCCACCAGGATTCGGGAACGACCGACCCGTACGCATCAGAGGCTGCCGCGGTGGCTCGGCAGTACAACTTGCCGCTGGAGAGCGCGGATCCTATCAGTCACGAACTCACTCGCCGTGGGTTGCATCTCGAGGTCTTCCGCCCCAGTGATCGGCAGCCGCCGTATGACCAGGGGGTGCGGTTGCTGACCCACGATGGCCTGGTGGTCAGCGAGACCATCTCCCAGCATGTCCGCCTCGCCACCATCCAGGCTCTGCGTGACCTCCTCGAGCAGGAGCGCACCGATGTCAACGGCGACTGGCTACCGGAGACGTAAGCCCCCGAGAACGAGCTGCCAAACCTGACACAGCATGACTGGTGTGCCCAGGCAACCGGGGATCCGCACGAGTCGCGTGTCTCACACGGATGTTGCGGATGCCTCCACAGCGCCCCCGGTCGGGAGCTGAGCGGTGATGGTCGTGCCCTGTCCCGGCACGCTCTCCACCTCAAGGGTGCCCCCCAGCAATTCCACCCGTTCGCGCATCCCCGCCAACCCGTTAGTATCGCGGCGATGGGAGAGATCGAAGCCCTGGCCCTGGTCCTTGATGATGACGAGCAAGAGGCCATCGCTGAAGATCGTGACCCAGGCCTCGCGGACGCCAGCGTAACGGGCGAGATTGGTCAACCCCTCCTGCACCACGCGGAAGGCGGCGATCTCGACTTCGGGGGCGTAGCGCCGGTCCTCACCCAGCTCGCGCAGGTGCACAGTGATGCCCGTGGTGGCCTGGTAGCGCGCGACGTACCAATCAACTGCGGCGAACAGCCCGTAGCGGTCGAGCACGGCCGGCCGCAGATCCAGCGACATCTGGCGGACCTGCTCGGTCAGCACCTGCACCGTGGTGTTGGCCGCGGCCAGGCTGGCCGCGCCATCTGGCCCACCCGCCGCGGCAAGCTGGAACCCGAGGCCCGTCAGCACCTGCCCAATTTCGTCATGCAGCTCCAGCGCCAGCTTGCGCCGTTCCTCCTCCTGCACCATCAGCAGGCGGCGCGAGAGATTGCGCAGTTCCGCGGTCGACTCGGCCACCCTTTGCTCCAGGAGCGCCTCGTGCTCTCGCAGCGCCTCCTCGGCGCGCAGCCGGACCGTCACATCCTGCCCGACCTTGAAGACCCCCGCAAAGGCGCCATTGGCGCCGCGGTGGGCGTAGACCATCCCGTCGATGAAGACCAGGGAGTCATCCTGGCGCAGATGCCAGCGCACATCGGGCGCCTGACCCTCCACCTGCGCCTGGGCCACTTCCTGCGCCGGGATCCCGGCAGCCCGATCCTCCGGGGTGTAGATGAGATCCATCGGCTGGCCGATGGCCGCCTCGGCGCTCCAGCCAAAGGTCACTGCCGCCCCCGGGCTCCAGGTCTCGATGCGTCGTTCGGGGTCGGTGCTGAAGATCGCGTAGTCCAGCGCCTGCTCGACGAGCAGGCGGTAGCGCTCCTCGCCTTCGTGGAGTGTGGCGACTGCTGGGGGATTCGTGAGTCCGCCGCCTGATGGCATCCCAAGATCGACGGCAGGGGCAAAGGATGGCTGGTGGCGGGCATCACCATCGGGATGCCCAGGGAGACGGTCGGCGGTCATAGCCTGGCTTTCCTGAGCGTGGACGGTTCGGACCGAGCACGGTCGAACGGCGTCGCAGTCGCTCCCGAAAAGGCGGCTACAACAGGGAGACATCCCGCAGGGGCGCGAGATCAAGGACAGGAGGTTCTGTCGTGTGGTCCCAGTCTAGCACCGGATGGAGTGAGGGCCTGTTCGCGCGCCACACGCCATGCACGTGGGGGAACGCGAGAGACGCTGGGACCAGAGAGCAACCCGGTCTCCTCGGGCCATCCGCATCGCGCCTATGCGCGTCGTCACGTGCGTCTATCCGCATCTGGTGGCCGTATCCGTGGGTTCCAGCCGTAAGACGCTGTGCGTCAGCGGGATCAAGGACCATCGTTGCCACCAGACGACATCCCGACCTGGATCGTCCAGTATCACCGGCTCATGGCCCCGTCACCGCGCTTTCTGGGCGGGGTCAACTCCCGCGGCGCCAGCTCCCGCGGTCAGACGCCCTGTCGAACCTGGAGCGAGACATGCTGCTCGGCGCCCTGGCCAGCATGATGTCCTCTGTGCAAACGCTCCGCGACCAGGTTGATGCGATGCCCAGGAGCAGCGAGCCCGACCCGTAGCGGCCCATGCCGTCATGGCGCCAGCCGCGCACCATTCGCCGCGGTGTCTGGCGCTGCCCTCGCCGCCGTCCCCTGTCAGCCGCGCACCGGGAAAGGGGTTGGGGTAGGTGGCGTGACGTGAGGTCAGGCGTCTTGAAGGACACCGGAGCTATTGCACACCAGGCGTTCTCGACACGCTCGTGACACAGGAGGTATGGCGAGCCAGCCACACCGGACAACGTCCCCAGGACGATCTACTGCTTCAGGCGCACCTGATCGAGCAGGGCCTGGGCGGTCAGCAGTTCGCCGATGGCGGTCAGCAGCTCCTCGCCGGTGAACGGCTTGAGGAGCACCCGGATGCCTCTCCGGTCCAGATTCGCCGCCACCGCCGGGCTATCGACGGTCTCAGCGATCGTCGTGCACAGGATCAGCGGAATGCGGGCCAGGTCTGGAGCCAACTGCACCAGGGTCAGGAAGTCCCACCCCGCCGCTGCCTGATCCCCTCCGGGCAGATCCTGCACGATGAGCGCGGGCGCCAACGCCCTGATGCGCGGAAGGTCCAGCGTGGCGCCCGTGCCCGTGACCTGGTGCCCCGCGGCTTTCAGCACCTCGCACAGGTGATCAAGGATCGCCGGGGTGTCGTGAATGAGGAGAACGTGGTTTCGCTGGGCTGGTGCGCCCATGGCAAGGCCTTTCGTTGGCGCGTGCGTATCTCACCACGAAGAATGGCGAGAGAGGTGGCAGTCGCTCCCGAAAAGGCGGCTACAACCGGGAAGCATCCCGTAGGGCGATGCAACGTGAGATGTCGTGTCAGTTCAGAGATCCTGTTGGTATCCGGGTGTCCGTGGCATCCTCCACCAGCTTTGTCAGCACATCAAGCCCATCCTGCAGCGCATGTCCGGAGAACGTGCCACCTGGGTCACGTTCCAGATCATGCCAGGGAGCGATCGTCATGCCGCTGCTGCGCAAATCCTCCAGGAGCGTTCGGTACTGCTGCATCTCCATCGCTGTGGCAATGAGGTGTCCACCTGGCGCAAGGCTCGTTTGCAGCGCGCGGAGGCCGGTTTGCAACGCATCAATTCGTCGATAGGTCCTGCGCACCTGGCGCTGGGTCAGGTCACTCGTCTCGTAGGTCATCATGTGGTGTTCCTTTGGTTGTACCGGCCACCTGGCCGTTTCAGTGGCATCCGCCGCTATGCGCTCCGTGCCTGGTTGAGCAGCGTCTCCATGACCAGGCGCATCAGGTCCGGAATGGCGAAGGGCTTGGAGAGAAACGGCGCTGTCGCCGGCAGAGAGTCCATGTCGTAGGCGCTCATGAGGATGCAGGGGATGGTGCGGTCCCTGCATCACCTGCTCGACGAGCGCGTCACCCTTCATGCGAGGCATCATCAGATCAGTCAGGACGAGCGCAGGCCGGGCGGTCGCGATCTTGTCGAGCGCTGAGAGGCCGTCCTCCGCCTCCTGCACCCGGTAGCCGGCACGGGTCAGCGCTCGGTTGATAAGGGTGCGGATGATCGGATCGTCATCAACAATGAGGATGGTGGCGTCCATGCTGCCTTCTCCCTATCCGCAATACCCTGCTGAAGCCCGGAAGACACCACGGTATCAGCAGGGGAAGCAGGGCAACGGCACGTGGCGTGCCAGCATCCTGCCGCAGCCTGGGTGTCATACCCCGTTGATCAACGATTGTGGAACGTCACGCTATCGCCGGAGGGCGCCAGGCAGTCAGCCGCCTGGAGGTACCTGCGGAGGCGCTGCTCAACCAACGGGAAGGACGGTCCGCTCCTGGACGCCTCCCCGCCGCCGGGAGTCAAGAAAGGCGGTCAAGTCGCTCTCGAGAATGCGGCATCCCGCGCGATCGTCGCAGTGCTGGCCGACAAGGGAGCCCGCCTTCAGCCACAGGCGCACGGTCATGGGCGTCACCTGCAGGCGCGTTGCCACGTCCTGCACGGTCAGCTGGCCCAGGCTGGCCTCCCCTCGTCGCGCCAACGCCTCACGAGCCACGGCAACCCCCAGGCGTTGTGCCACCACCTTCGTCCTCCCATGAGGCAAGCCCGGTGCTTTCCGTCGGAACCGATTCCCGGTACTGCCCGGACGTGGTCCCGTCCGGCCGCCATCCCGCCGCGACCAACCACTGCCGGGCCTGGTCGTGAGCGACCGCAAACGGATTCGTAGCGCCAGCAGTGGTGGTCGCCCAGGTGAATCGCGCGGCGCTCCCCACGGCGATTTCGCCCTGACCGGGCCGCAGCGCCATCGAATTGCCGGCATGGCCAGGGGTTCCTGGCACGGACGCCACCGGGGCGGCAAACAGGAGATGTTCAGTCCGCTCGGTCTCGGCGCCGCACATCACGGCAAAGCGCCAGTCTCGATAGATCGTGTGGGTGGATCCCCTGTCAAGGCTGGGAATACGATCGGCCAACAGGTCGATCTGGCAGACGTCGTGGGAGACGCAAGCCGTGACGGGCAGCGAGGCGGCGATGGCCGGAAGGTGATCGCGGAAGGTCGTCAAGGAAACGGTCATGGGGAAACGCTTTCTCGCGGAGTCTGCGCGTGGCAGCCGACCGCGTGAGATGGGGTGATGCAGCGAGAGTGCACAGACAGCATACTCGCGAATGATGTCGTCAGTGAACATTACGGTAAAGCTGAGCTACAGAGACGGTGCAGTTACTCTTCTGCACGCTGCCGTGCCTGACCGTAGTGCAGTTAACCGGATGCGGTTTTTGAGACGGCGTTTCGCAAACACGCCGCGGCTATGGCTTGCCTGTCGGGAGGTGGAGCCGGAAGGTCGAGCCGACGCCTGGCTCGCTGCTGACACTGATACTGCCACCGATCTGCTGCGCCAGCTTCCAGGCAATGGCCAACCCCAATCCCGACCCACCCTGACGTCGGCCCCGGGTGGTATCGACCTGGTGGAAGGCCTCAAAGATGTGCAGCATCGCCTCCGGCGAGATCCCAATCCCCGTATCGCTGACCGCGACCTCTACCCCGGGCGTGACCGGCGCGCTCGCCGTGATCTGGATGCCGCCTGTCTGCGTGAACTTCGTCGCGTTGCCAGCCAGATTGAGCAGAATCTGGCGCACGCGCTCAGCATCCCCCATGAGGGGCGGCAACGTCTCGGGCACGTCGATCTGCACGGTGAGCCCCCTGGCCGCCGCCTGGGGGGCGATGTCCTGGCGCACCGCTTCGATGACCTCGGGCAGGTCAATCGGTTCAAACGTCAACGCGATCCCACCCGCCTCCAGGCGCGACAGATCGAGCATCTGGTTGACCAGGGCGATCATGCGCTCGCCAGCCTGATGAATGAAGTCGATGTCTGCCCGTTGCCCGCCGGTCAGCGTGCCCAGGGGGGCCATGAGCAGGAACTCGGAATAGCCCAGGACCGCTTGCAGGGGCGTGCGCAACTCGTGGGTCATGTGATCGAGGAAGTCCCCTTTGGCCTGGGTCGCCGCCTCCGCACCCTCGAGTGCCGCCTCGGAACTCTCCAGGGCCGCCTCTGCGTCCTCCAGGGCCGCCTCTGCGTCCTCCAGGGCCGCCTCCGCGCCGTCCAGAGCCGTGTGGAGCGCGCCATCCGCGCGCTGCAAGGCGATGACCTGGTCCCGGATGCGGAAGGCCTCCGTCATGTCCCGGCAGACCTTGGCCGCGCCCACGATGTGCCCGGCCGCGTTGCGCACCGGGGAGATGCTGAGGGAGACCTCCACCCGCGAGCCGTCCTTTCGGGTGCGGACGGTGGCCTGATGGGCAATGGATTCGCCGCGTGTGAGCCGCTCCATGAACGCGGCGAGTTCAGCTTGCCGGTCGGACGGGACGATCAGCGTGATGGGCTGCCCGATGGCTTCGTCCGCCGGGTAGCCGAAGAGGTGCTCCGCCGCCGGGTTCCAGGTGGTGATGACGCCGTCCAGGGACTTGCTGATGATGGCGTCGTTGGAGGACATGACGATGGCGGCCAACCAGGCCGTGACCTCGCCCGCTTGCTCAGGGGGCACGAGCGTCTCTGCTGGAGGGCGTGCGCTCGCCACATCCGGGCCATCCTCACCTGGCTGATCTCTAGGACTCACGGTCTGCCCGCACCCTCGGGACACTCCGGATCGCCTGGAGGTCGTCGACGGCGAGGAGAGGAGCCCGAGGGGAGGGGACGTTCATGACCAGGGTCTTTCCGGTGCGCTCGTGGCTCGCATCCAACGGATACGAGCGTTATCGCAGGCGCTCCCCAAAAGGCGGCCACAACAGGAAGGCGTCCCGCAAGGGAGCGGGAGCAAAGACGAAAAATTCGTCGCGTACCGGCAGTCTACTCCCTGCTCCGCGCATGGTCGGCCGGCGCTGCTACAGGTGCGCTCCCACCAGGGGTGGGTCAGACGTTGTCCGCTGACTTCGGCTCACGCGCCTGGTCGAGCAGGGCCTGGGCAGCCAGCACCTCGCTGATCGTCGTCAGCAGGTCGTCGACGTTGAACGGTTTGAGCAGGACCCGCACGCCCTGGTGATCGAGGTTCTCGGCCATCGCCGGGTCTCCGACGAACTCGGCCGCTGCAGTACACAGGATGAGCGGGATGCGCGCCAGTTCCGGATCCAGCCGCGCCATCGTCAGGAAGTGCCAGCCGGTCTCCTGCGTGCCGGCAAAGAGCAGATCCTGCACGATGACATCGGGCGCAAGCGCCTTGATGCGGGAGAGCTCCAGGGTCTCGCGGGAGACGGAGACGCGGTAGCCTTCCTCTTCCAGCAGCTCACGCATGACATCGAGGATTTCCTGGGTGTCGTCGATGAGGAGCACATGGGCTCGCTGGGCATCAGGGGCCACGGCGGACGCCTTTCCAGTGGGTGCGTTTCACCATAAGAGATGGTGAGTGACGTCGCGGATGCTCCCCCAAAGGCGGCCACAACAGGAGGGCATCCCGCAAGGGTGCGAAATCGGCGCTGGGAAAGGTCCCGGCATTGTTCGCAACTATCGCACACGCAGCGGCCATGATTGAAGCATGACGAGGGGGAGGGCCTCTGGGCGGGCCCCGGTCCGTCGACAGGTCCACCGCCGAGCCGGCGGCTTCCATCATTCGCGCCTGGGTCGGGCTTGCCCTGTGGTCGTGCTCACTGCCAGGGGCGACGTGGCCCTCGTGGATCAGGCATCGTGCGTTGCATTCGACATGTCGCGACTGCACACCATCGATGGCGAGCCCTGAGTAGCCTACGTTCCAGCAGAGCGTTCCGCTGGGCCGATCAGGCCGCTCATGGGAGGGCATGATTCCCGATGAATTCCAGACCAATGTCCCCACCTGCTGCACCAGCCCCGGCGTACACACGGAGCGAGCGGGTGTTGCTCACCGGGGTCCCGCCCGAGCACCGGGCGGACCTGCTGCGTTTGCTGCGCTCCCCTGATCGCGTGGTGCGGAACATGGCGCTCGTGCTCATCTTCCTCGAGCGCGACAGCAGCCGGCGCGCGCCATGACGCCTGCCGTCCTGCCCGTGCGTGAGCACGGAGTGGGAACACCCCTGCTGCTGCTGCATGGATTCAGTTTGACGGGTGAGTCGTTCTCGTTGATGGCGCCGGTGCTCGGGGAGACTTCTCGCCTGATCATGCCGGATCTGCGCGGGCATGGCCGGAGCACACATCTCCCCATGCCGCATACCACCGAGGCGATGGCTGCCGACCTGGTCCCCACGCTGGATGCCCTGGGCATCGAGGCCATCCATGTCCTGGGCCACTCCCATGGGGGCGCGGTCGCGCAGGCGTTTGCGCGGGCTCATCCGGAGCGTGTGCGCTCCCTGGTCCTGGTCTCCAGCTATCCGGTCCAGCTCATGACGTGGTGGCAGAAGCTGTTGGGATATCCAGCCCCCCTGGCCGTCCGGGTCCTCGGCACCCGGCCCGCGGCCTGGACAGTGCGCTGGTTGCACTTGGCTGGTGGTGGCCGCAGGATGAGCCCCGAGGCCGCCGCGCTGTGCGCCAGCATGGTTGCCGCCAACGAGCGCGAGCCCCTGGCCGATGTTCTCTCCTGGGCGAGGCAGTTCGATAGCAGCGCCTGGTTGCCGGCACTCCAGCCCCCGGCGCTGGTGATCCATGGGGACGCGGACTACGTTGTCGTGCCGCGACAGGCGAAGCTGCTCGCTGACGGCATCCCCGGCGCCCGCCTGCACCTGCTCAGGTGGGCGGGTCACGCGCTCCCGCTTTCGCACCCGATCGAACTGTCCGAGCTGGTGAGCGCCTGGCTGGCTGAGCGGGAAGCCGCCGCATCATTGGAAGATGCAATCTCGCGCGTCGCCTGATTGCTGCCCGCTCCACTGTCCGTTCCGGTGCCGTTGTCACCAGCTGACCGCCGCTCCCTCGCCGGCACCCGCCCTGGCTGGGGGAGGTATCTGCGGAACAGGCTGGGCTCGCGGTCAGAGAACCCTCACCCCAAACCCCTCGCCCTGCGCACAGGGCGAGGGGCTTCCAGTGGCAGATCGTCGCGCCACTGTCAGCGTCGTTTCGCCAGTTCTCACCTCACTACCGAGCGTGCGTCTCCCCTCTCCCTGTGCGCAGGGAGAGGGGCTGGGGGTGAGGGTTCTTCGCGGGCAACCCTGCACCATCCTCAACAATGCCTCCCCCGGCCAACGGCATCCGCCGAGAATGACGGCACGAAGCCAAACGCGGCCTGATGACGGCATTTTCCTTCGGCCCGGCACCGAATCTGCGAGGGTGTCGTCCGATGGCGTACGGGCTACGTGCCTGGTTGGAGGAGACAGCACGGCGTGCAAGGAACTGATAGCGCTCCGGAGGCTGGCGATGCGTCGGATGGGCGGCCAGCCGTTCTGGCGCAGCAACCCACCGGAATTGCCGGGTTGGATGCCATGCTGCTTGGCGGGTTGCCTGTCGGGAGCGCCTATCTGGTGGCCGGCACCCCGGGGACGGGCAAAACCACCCTGGGGAACCAGATGGCCTATATCCACGCCGCGCGTGGTGAGGTGGCGATCATCGCGACCCTCGTCGCGGAAACGCACGACCGGATGCTGGCCCACCTGGCGGGGTTCACGTTCCTCGATCCGGCGGCCATCGGGACCGGTGTTCACTACCTCAGCCTGGTCTCGGCCCTGGAGACGGGCGGGCTGGACGGCGTCCTGAATGCCATCCGCGACATCGTGCGCCGCCTCAGGGCTACGCTCCTCGTAATCGATGGCACCGGCCTCCTGGAGGATCTCGCCGCCTCGACGCTCGATTTCCGGCGCTTCACCGCGCAACTGCAGGCGCAATCCGCCGTGTTCGGCTGCACGACGGTGCTGCTGACCAACCGCCGGCCCGAGCAGACGGACGAGATCGCAACGCACGTCGATGGCGTGATCCACCTTATCCAGGAGTCCGTTGGCGCACGCGAGCGGCGCCTGCTGCGCGTGGCCAAGCTGCGCGGCGTCGGGCACCTCACGGGCCGCCATGAGTTCAGGATCACGGAGAACGGCATCGCCGTCTCGCCCCGCCTGGAGGCCCTGCCCATTCCGAGCACGCCGGGAAACAGCGCACCGTCTCCTCGCCTCAGCATGGGCGTGCCGGGGCTCGATGCGATGATCGGTGGCGGCCTGCCAGATGGCTCCTGCACTCTCCTGGTCGGGAACCCGGGCGTGGGCAAGACGCTGACCGGGCTGCAGTTCATCGCGGCTGGAGCGGAACGGGGCGAGCCCGGGGTGATTGCCGGGTTCCATGAGCCGCCGGACCGGCTGGTGGCGGTGGCGGCAGCCATCGGGCTCGATCTTGAGCGCTACATCGCGGCGGGTTTGATTCGCGTTCTCTGGCAGTTGCCCGTCGACCTGTCGCCTGATGCCTGGGCCCATACGCTGCTCGAGACGATTGCCGCGCATGGTTCCTCACGACTCTTCGTGGATGCGCTACCCGATGTGCAGCAGCACATCATCCCCCCGGACCGCATGACCGATTTTGTGGCTGCGCTGCTCACGCGGCTGCGCGCGGCGGGCGTGACCTCGCTCTTTGCTTCCGAGCTGGACACCCTGGCTGGGTCGGAACTGCGACTCCCGATGCCCTACGTCGCGGCAGCCCTGGACAATGGCCTGCTGCTACGGCGCATCGAGCTGGAGTCGCGGCTTCACCGGTTGATCTCCGTGATCAAGATGCGGGGAAGTGCCTCAGATCCGGTCATCCGGGAGTTTTCCATCACGGATGCTGGCCTCATTGTCGGGGAGCCGTTCTCCCGGGGGGCGGCGCTGCTCACGGGGACTGCCATCCCGGTTGGAGAGCTGGGTACGGCCACATGAGCACGATCCTGGTCGTCGAGGACGAGCCGCTGATCCGGGACGTGCTGGAGGCGGTCCTGGCGGATGAGGGGTACACGGTGGTGACCGCCGGCGATGGGCAGGCTGCGCTGGAGGTTCTCACGCAGGGGGTGCCGGATCTGGTCCTGATGGACGTGATGATGCCGCGGATGGATGGGCCGACCACCTACCAGGTGATCCGGTCACACGCGCATCTGGCCCTGCTTCCAGTGATCCTGATGAGCGCCGTGGCCCGCCCGGCAGACCTCGATCCGGCCATCACCGCGTTCCTGCGCAAGCCCTTTGACGTGGATGATCTGCTTCCCCTGATCGCGCGCGTGCTGGCGTCCCGCCAGGACCAACCGGCAGAGGCAGGAGCCGCCTGACGGGCTATCCGCGAGCACGGCCGATCAACTGATCGGGTTCTCTTCGCCGGTCTCCAGCATCCGCTCCAGGTTGGCCTGGGCTTGCTCGCTGTCGCTCGTGGGCGACGAGGCAGATGGTGAACGAGGCGTCATCTGGCCGGTGCCAGTATCGCCAGTAGGGGACTCCTCCGGCTGAGAGGCCTCACCCTGTTCTCGCTCAACCACCAGGTCATGCAGTCGTTCATGATCGCTGTTCACCAGGTGCCCGCTTTCAGTCATGGTTCCAATCCGGTGAGAGACGGTTGATCCAGACCATCCAGCACCGCGACCAGGGCGGAAACGGCCAGGTCAATGCCGGCGAGATCACGCAGCAGCTCACCGCTCTGTGCGGCGGTGAGTGCGGGTTGGTGAAGGAGGGCACGCTGCAGGTGATGCGTGTGACCGCGAATAATCATGAGCGGGTTGCGCAACGCGTGATTGAGATCGTCCACGGCGAGAGCGGACATGTTCGAGCCATTTCTCCCCGCGATCGAGGACTATGCTCTTTCCCTCGCATGATGCTGGCCGCCTGCTGTGCAGGCGCTACAGCAGGGCTGGGGCTGGTAGCAGGCTACGGGCCTGGATCGGCCATGCTCCGGGTGCTGCGAGCAGGAATCGCGGGGTGACCATCTCGCGTTTATGCATTGCATCGTGCCTGGCACGAATACGGACAGCTCGCACATCCCCTCCATGTGTCACCGTTCCGGGCATGGATCACGCGATGCGTTCCTCTGAGCACAAAATGGCCGCCGGGATTGGTGTCCCGGCGGCCAGATACGCGTATTCGTGTGATCGGAGGTTTATCCAGCCGGGGTGGCTTCCGCCCCGGTCATGCCATCGTCGGAGGCCTGCATCAGCAGCACCTCGACCGTGGTGGTGTCATCCCCGTTGTCGGTGAGGTATGCCTGTCCCTCGACGCCGGAATCATTGCGCTCTTCCAGCATGATCTCGAGCGTGCCATCCTCCTGCTCACCAGTGATGTCGCCACAGGCGATGTAGACCTCGATCCGCTCGGCGCTCTGATGGACGTTGATGGCGTGCTCGGCGGCCAGGATGTCCGCCAGCGGAGCCTCGACGATCGTCGTACTCATGGCGACGGCCTGGCTCATGTCCACATCCCGGCCCGCCATGGGTGACGCCATGGGTGAGGCCTGGGCATCCGTGCCCGCCATCGGGGTGCCCATCCCTGCCATCGGGGTACCCATCATGCCCGTGGAGGTGACGTCCTCAAGCGGGAAGACCACATCACCAACCTCGGGGCAGGACCCGGCATGAATGTGGGCCGGGTGTGCTTCCTGCATCATGGACGGCGTTGCCTCTTGGGCCATGCCTGCGCCAGGTGTCAGCGCACCTCCAATGCCGAGCAGAAATGCTCCAGCCGCGACGGTACGAAGAATCATGCGTCGGTCCATAGTCCTAACCTCCCGGTCCGTGAAGGAATACCGATCTTGGCCGGACAACGGGTCCGGCTCAGCGTCTTTCCCTAGCACGGGTCAGGCCATTCTGGACGCGAAAGTAGCCAATGCACGTTGCTCTCCGCGAGGAGGGCGCTCCGTGCGAAGAGCGCAGGCACGACGATCCAGACGGAGCCGTGATTGGTGAAGCCAGAATGGTCTCCGTTTCCGCCGGGATGTAGCCCGAAACCTGCGATCGCGCCTGCATGGCACACCGCATGCATTGTTGCTGATGGACCTGGGCAGGCCAATCACCCTTGCCCACGTCGGACACGATCCCACACGGGATGGTGATTCGGCGGCGAAAGGCTGGCGGCGTCCGTCCTTGCGACGGGCAAATATCGCCATGTCCATCACGGATTTGACGCGGGATGACGACCGGTCGCCCGCGTAGCACACATAAGGAGCACACCACCGATGGAACAGATGTTGAGTGGATTGTTTGGCGGTAATGACGACGATGACAACGACCGTCGGCAACGGCACGCCTCGGACTTTGTCCAGCGCTATGAGACGGGCCTCCCGCATGAGGGCTACAGCGACGAGGAGGCGCTCCACAACTACCGCCAGATGGCATCTCGCCTCTCACCACAAGAGTATGAGGAGGCCGCCGGCGCCACCTTCGGTCGCTTGTCCAAGGAAGAGCGCCGGGAGTTGCGGCGCGAGATGAAGCAGCGCAGCGGTGGCCGGTTCGCCATCGATAGCGACGACCCGCACGAGATGGCCCGGGCGGCAGCCCAGTACCACCAGCAGGACCAGGGCGGTGGCGGCCTGGCCGGGCTCTTTGGCATGGGTGGCGGCCAGCAACAACAGGGGAGTGGTCAGCAGGGCGGCTTGCTTGATAACCCGCTGGCCAAGGTTGCCATGGGCGGCATTGCGGCCATGGCGATGAAGAAGATGATGGGTGGCCGCTAGGCAACACCCCGGGCCGTGAGCGCAGCCTGAACGTGCGCTCACGGCTAATTTCCACGACCTGCTGACGCCGTCAGTCTTACAGAAAGAGAGCACCTATGTCAGATCCCCACCGTCCTACAGATCCGCGCGTAGCTCCGATTCCTGCCACGGATGTCCGTACGACTGAGATTCACTCATCGCCTGGGACGCACCTTGGGGCCAATATCCTCCCCGTGCGCAACCGGGTGCAGTGGGGACCGATCGTTGCCGGGGTCCTGGCCGCGGTGGTGGCGTTTCTCCTCCTGACGATCCTCGGCTTTGCCCTGGGAGCCTCCACGCTCGACCCAGCCAACACGGCCGGCGAGATCGGCACCTGGGCCGCCATCTGGGGCGCGGTCAGCGCGGTCCTTGCCTTCCTCCTGGGCGGCTGGATCGCTGCCCGTAGCTCAGCGGTCGATGGCACGTTTGCCGGGTTGTTGAACGGCCTGATGGTCGGCGCGGCTGGGCTGCTCCTGATCATCTGGCTTTCCGCGAGTGGCCTGGGCAACCTGTTCGGCACGATTGGCTCCGCGGTCGGCTCAGTCGCAAACGTGGCCGCATCGGTGGCTCCTGCCGCTGGAGATGCCGCCAACGTCAATCCCAACCAGGCCGGCAACCAGGTGGAAGAGGCCACGGGCATTGATGTCGATAACCCGGAAGCGGCCGCCACCCAGGTCGCTGGGCAGGTACAGCAAGTAGCGGATCAGGCTGGCGAGGCCATTGCGGCGGCGGACAACCCGCAGACGTTTGAAGCGGTCCGCAATGGCGCTTTCGGTCTCTTCCTCGGGCTCCTGCTGCCACTTGTGGCGAGCACGCTCGGCGGATGGCTGGGCAGGTACACGCGAGAGGATCTGGTCCACGGGACCGGCCAGTAATACCAGCGCACCGTGCTCTGGATAGTCAGCAAGAACACGAGAGGGTACAGCACAGCAATGAGTTGGTCAGGCAATGCATCCCAGATCCAGGTTGGCGACGATGTCTACGGTAACGATGGCGAGAAGATCGGCAGCGTGGCAGAAGTCCAGTCCAGCTACCTGGTGATCGAGAAGGGCTTCTTCTTTCCCACCGACTACTACATCCCCGTCAATGCCATTACCCAGGTCCAGGACGGCCAGGTTATGCTGAATGTCTCCAAGGACGCCGCGCTGCACAGCGGGTGGGACACGGTACCTGACGCCACGACGGTTGGCATCGGACAGACGGATACCGTCTATACCGATGTGGTCGAGACCACGATGCCCGTCGGGGGCCAGTCCCAGGTGGCTGGGTATGAGGCCACCAGCGAGGAAGAAATCGTCATCCCGCTGCGGGAGGAAGAACTGACCGCCTCGGTACGCGAGGTCGAAGCAGGCGCGGCGCGCATCCAGAAGCGGGTGGTGGCCGAGGACCGCGTGCTCGAAGTGCCCGTGACCGAGGAGCAGATCCGGGTCGAGCGCCGGGTCGTAGACCGGGCGGCTGGAGTCAACGATGCGGACGCCTTCGAGGAGATTGTCATCGAAGTGCCGCTGACCCAGGAGGAAGTCGAACTGCGCAAGCAGTCTCGGGTGACGGAAGAGCTCGTCGTCAGCAAGGAAGCGATCCAGCACACCGAGCAGGTCCGGGGTACCGTCCGCCGGGAAGAAGTCGATGTCGTCGAGGATGCGACGGTCATCCGCGACATCGACGGGGGCACAACGCCGCGCAGGTAGCGGTGAGGCAACTCCCGTCTTTGTTCATGTGCCCGGGTGATCGCTTCCGATCGCCCGGGCACGTTGCTTTCCTCGCTCGCAACCGCCTGTTCAGTGGAGTGGAGAAGCCCGGATCGCGTACACCGTCGCCTATCCTCTGCGTCGGCGAGCACCGAGCGCGTGAGGTGGAGGGACACGATTTCATGACCCCGGAGCCCGACTGGTGGGATCACAACCTGGATCGCGCCGCCTACCGTGAGAACCGCGCGACGCTCCTGAACAAGGTAATGCTCGATCATCTGCTGTGGGTGCAGTCCCTTGACCAGTTCGGTAAGGACTCGAGCCTGGCGGCCACCTGGATTGATGGGGACGGGCAGGATCACGTGACTGCCATCAATAATGCGTTTCTCACCGCGCACCTGCGCATCCTGCGGTCAATCATGCACGATCTCGCAACATGTGGTCCGGAAGGACAGCTCATCATCCGCGACATCTTCGCCGATCACTTCAGCATGCTCCGGGAACAGGACGACGCCAGCTAGGACTCACGGCTGAAGCTGTCCTGAGGTGTCTCCGGGATCAGGTGCGGACGGCCTGGAATCCGCCATGGAGACGGAATACCGCAGCCCGCCGCGCTCACCGCCGCGTCCATGACCTCCCTCGTCCGCGGCCGCTCTGACTTCAGTTCGATGCTCCGCCACCCCGCGCACGGGCGCGATGCCCTTGCGGTGTTCCGCACGGTCGCGCCTGTAAACCACGCCTCCAGGGTAGCAATGTGGTCTCTCGCTTCCTTGCCGCCGACGCTCAGAGGCCGCTGCCTGGCTTCTCGCGGACCATTGGCTGGCGCCCTCCGCCTCACCGAGAAACCCCATCTTGCACCTGAGTTCCATGGTGGACGCCATCGCCAACGGCGTCAGTAACCCAGGAACCACCATGGCCGGGCTCTGTAGGGGATCAATCACCCGGGATCATCGCTGCCGCGCATGCAGGCTCTGGCGTGAGTTCCACGGTGATAAACGCGTACCGGCCGGACGCCTCCAGGCCGCGTCGTATCATGCGCTCCGAATTGAGGAGTGACAGACGTGGAGCTACTTGAGCGGGAAGCGCCCCTTGCTCAACTCACCGAGCACCTGGGCCAGGCCGCGTCCGGCCATGGCCGCCTGGTCCTGGTTGGGGGCGAAGCCGGGGTGGGGAAAACGGCGCTGGTTGACGCGTTCGCCCGTGGCGCCGGCGCAGCCGTACTGCGCATGTCGTGCGATTCGCTCTCCACACCTGCTCCGCTCGGTCCCGTGCGCGACCTGGCGCCCCTCCTCGGTCTGACAATTGACGAACGCCCCCTCGACAGCGACGCGCGCGAGCGGCTCTTCCGGGATGTGCTGGCGGCGCTTGCCGCGCGGCTGGATCCGACAGTGGTCCTCGGTGAAGACGCGCACTGGGCGGACGGGGCAACCCTGGAGCTGCTCCGGTTCCTCGGCCGGCGCATCGATGGCCTGCGTACCCTTCTGGTCATCACCTACCGGGACGACGAGATCGGCCCCGATCACCCCCTGCGCCTGGTCCTCGGGGATCTGGCGACGGCGTTCACCGTGCATCGCATCTCGCTCCCTCCACTCTCAGAGGAGGCTGTGCGGCGCCTGGCCGGCGGTACGGACGGTGATGCGGCGGCGCTGCACCAGCTCACCGGGGGCAACCCGTTCTTCCTGACCGAGGTGCTGGCCACGGCCGGCGACGCCGTCCCGGTCTCGGTGGGTGACGCTGTCCTCGCTCGCGCGTCACGGCTCTCACCAGAAGCACGGGCCACGCTGGATGTCGCGGCGGTCACCGGCTCAACAATCGATCCAGACCTGCTGATGACCGTTGCTGGCCCGGTCCTGGACGAAGTGGACGAGTGCATCGCGCGGGGATTGCTGCGCGCCACTGGGGAGAGCCTGACCTTCCGGCACGAACTGGCCCGCGGGGCCATCCTGGGGGCGATCGCGCCGATCCGGCTCCGCCTGCTGCACGGGCGTGTGTTGAACGCCCTGCGCGCTGCGCCGGAGCTGGGGCGAAACCTGGCCCAGCTCGCGCACCACGCTGAGGCGGCAGGGGATCGGGAGGCGGTGCTGGAGTTCGCCGTTGCCGCGGCCGAGCAAGCGGCCGCGCTGTATGCGCACCGGGAGGCCGCCGCGCAGTACGCGCGGGCCCTCCGGTTCGGCGAGGGGCTGCCGGCCGCCGAGCGGGCTCGACTGCTCGAGCGTCAATCGCTCGCCTGCTACCTCAGTGATCAGGGTGAGGCGGCCATCGCGGCGCGCCAGGCCGCGCTCGACCTCTGGCGCTGCCTGGGCGATCCGCTCAAGGAGGGGGAGAGCCTCCGGTGGCTCTCCCGCCTCTCCTGGTATGACGGGCACGGCGCCGAGGCCGAGACCGCGGCGATCGCGGCGCTGGACGTGCTCGAACCGCTCGGGCCCGGGCCGGAACTGGCGATGGCATACAGTAATCTCGCCCAGTTGCGGATGCTTGGCGACGACCTCGATGAGACCCTGAAGTGGGGTGAGCGGGCTATTAGCCTCGCCGAGCACCTGGGTGAGACCGAGACGCTCGTTCACGCTCTCGCGAATGTTGGCACGATGCGCCTCAACGCCGGGGATGTCGGTGGCGATGAAGACCTGACCCGCAGCCTGCAGCTTGCCCTTGACGCCGGGTTTATCGACCACGCGGGACGGGCGTTGACGAACCTCGCCTGGGGGGCGCTGCGGGCCATGCGGCTGGATGAGGCGGAGGGCAGGGTGGCCACGGCCCTGGCCTACACCGAAGAGCACGATCTCGACAATTACCACTGGTACCTGCTGGCAACACGGTCCGCGATCCGGATGCGCCGGGGCGAGTGGGATGCGGCGGAGGCGGACGCCCAGGAGGTTCTCCAGCACGTACGGCAATCGCCGGTGCGGCGCGTGGTGGCATTGGTGACGCTCGGCCGCATCGCCGCGCGCCGTGGTGACGCCAACGTCTTTGCCCCGCTCGACGAAGCGCTGGTGCTGGCTGAACGCGGTGGCCAACCGCTGCGGCTGGAGCCGGTCCTGGCAGCGCGGGCCGAGGCAGCGCTTCTGGCCAACGAACCCGCGCGGGCCCGCGCGGAACTGGAGCCGGTGCGGGACCTTGTCTTTGCCCGGGGAAATCCGTGGCAGCGAGGTGAAGCCGCCTGGCTGCTGTGGCAAGCCGGGGAGCAGGAGTTGCCGGCGGATGGGCTAGCCGCCCCCTATGCCCTGTTGATCTCTGGTGACGTTGCCGGGGCGGCGGCAGCCTGGCGCGACCTCGGCTGCCCCTACGAGGAAGCCAGCGCCCTGGCCGCGATCGACGATCCCGAGGCGGTGCGCCGCGCGCTCGCGACGTTCGAGCAACTTGGCGCACAGCCCGCGTTCGCGCGGACCATCCAGCGCCTGCGCTCCCTGGGCGAGCGGGATATCCCCGTGGTGCGGCGCGGCCCCATCTCCTCAACCCGCTCCAACCCGGCCGGCCTCACCCAGCGCGAGGTGGACGTGCTGACCCTGGTGGCCGAGGGGCTGCGCAACCCGGAGATTGCCGAGCGGCTCTACCTCACACCGAAGACGGTCAGCCACCACCTCACCTCGGTCTACGGCAAGCTCGGCGTGTCCACGCGCACCGAGGCAGCGCGCGTCGCCGCCAGGTTGGGAATCACCGCTGAGAGCTCCAGCGAGTTGCAGGGGAGGTAGCCTCCCAGGAGCCCCCATCGGGTCTCGGCCGCGTGGAGTGGCCTCGTCCGGGGCGTGACGGCGACGTCTTTCAGGATGGCGGGCATCACGATGTGCCAGCGGCGGGTATGTCTGCCAGGTGCGCCAACGTTGAGGGACGGGGTTCCGCCATCTCTGGTCCCGAGGGCGGGCGTTGAGCTGCTGCCCCGCTCGCCCTGGAGAGCGCTGAGCGCACACACGTCCACACCAGCAGGAGCCACTCCCCTGGCGGTGATTGCCAAACTGCGTAGTTTTACGTATGGCACTGGCGGAAATCTGCCCTATGCTCAGGTCAGTTGCGATGGCTGTGAGTCAAGGAGGTGGGTCACCGGTCTTCGTTTCCACGTGCCTCTCGACATGCCGTCTACCTCAAGGAGACTTCCGATGCGTTACACGCGCCGCGCGTTCGCGCTCCTCGCCGTCCTCTTGCTCCTTGGCACGTCGCTTTCGACTGCCCTGGCCCGGCAGGATGCGGCCAACCCCTTCGCCGATCTCGGTCTGCCCGAAATCGAGGTGACCGTCACCGATACGGCGATCGAGGGGGCCCCGGCTGACCTACCGGCTGGCCGCTACGTCCTGGCCGTGACGAGCGAAGCCACCTCAGACGATCCGGCGGCGCCCATCTCCGGCGTTGGCTTCCTGCAGCCGCCGGATGGCATGAGTGCTGCCGACTTCGTGGCCTTCATCGCGGGGATGGCCGGGGAGGCGCCGATGGACGCTGGCATGGCCGCGAGCCCAGGCGCCTCGCCCATGGCTGACGAGGAGATGATGGGCCCGCCGCCGTGGTACTACGAGGCGCTGTTGGCGGGAGGGACCTACGCAGAGCAAGGCGAGACCAACTACACCGTGCTGGACCTCACCGCCGGTGAGTGGGTGCTGTGGGCCGAGGATCCGATGGCGCCGCAAGCCCCGGTGATCGTGACGGTCACTGGCGAGGCGCCAGCCGATCTGCCGGCCCCAGACGCCACGACGACGGTCACCATGGTGGAGATGGCGTTCTCCCTCGATCAGCCGCTGCGGGCCGGGCCCCAGGTCATTGCCCTCACCAACGCCGGGGTGCAACCGCACTTCATGAGTCTGGCCGGTGTCCCCGCGGGAACAACCGTGGAAGACGTGCTGCAGCTCTCCGAGACGTTCATGAACCCGCAGGCGACGCCTCCGGCTGGCCTGTCGTTCGACGACATCATCACGGTCTATGACAGCGCCGACCTGTCGTCGGGGATGACCAACTGGTTCAGTGTTGACCTGGCGCCCGGCGACTACCTGCTGGTGTGCTTCGTGCCGGATCAGGAGACGGGCATCCCCCACGCGATGCTCGGCATGATGGATATCGTCACGGTCGAGTGAGCCAAGCAGCGTCCCATCATGCACGATTCCAGGGCGCCCACGGTTTATGCCGGGGCGCCCTGGCGTTCCTGGACCCAAGCACCGCTGATCGCCGGTCACGAGATCCGCGGGGACGCGCGTAGAGGGACGGCTGTTCGCATCCGAGACGGCAATTGGGTAGGCGTCTCCTGCTTGCTCATGCATTCATGACATGGAATGGACTGCTATCCCCCGCGCCACCCGCTGCCACCAATCCACCCGGTCTAACCGCGCTGTCAGCACCGCACACACCGGAGGGAGCCGCACCCTTTGCTGTCGCGGTGCGGCCTGGCATCGAGACGGCGGCATGTGCGAGGAGCGGCTCCCCGGCAGTCGAGACAAGCGCTGATGGCAAAACCCCAAGCCGTTCGTGACACCATTCCTGGGGCGGTCCGCGCTGAAGTGATCCTCAATGTGTTCGCCAGGATGGGCGCTCCTCCGGGCACGACCCGGCAGGCGGTGATCAGCCGCGCTCGCCCGCGGACAGCACATCGGAGTGATCCAGCTCCCGGTAATGCCGGTACCACTCCGATTGGAAGCGCTCCTCGGGGTCGTACTTGAGTTTCTCCGCGAGAAAGGCGGGGAATTGCGGGTACGCGGTCTCGACCTGCTCCCGGGCGGCCCAGCGGTGGTAGGTCAGGTAGAAGGTGCCCCCACGGGCGAGGGCCCGGTCGATCAGGCGGCGGAATGCGGTAGCAGCGCGTGCGATGCCGGCAGGGGTGTGATCGACGTGGAGGTTGAAGATGATGCAGACCCACGGCTGGTGGGCCCAGGCCAGGAAGGTCTCGGCATCCCGTTCGATCAAGCGCACCGTGCCGTAGATCACCGGCGTGCCGTGCCGCCGGAAATCGGCCGCGACCTCAGCCATGAAGCGCGGGAGATCATGGCGCGGCACGTAGAGCTCCGTGATCATCTCCGAACCGGGGTGCGCCGCCTGCAACTGCCGATCAAGCGCGGCGTGGTAGCCGTCGTGGTAGTCCGCGAGCTGGTGGGAATCGGACCAGTAGATCTGGCCGTCCGTCGCCTGGTAGTGGCGCATGTAGGCATCGCTGGCGCGCCGGGGATCAGTGTGCGACAGGATGAAGAGCGCCTGCCAGTCGGCCCGGGAGAGGCTGCGCTGCCCTTGTGGGAGCGGCGTCTCGTCGGCAACCGGCCGGTAGACGGCGCAGATCCCCTGGCGCAGGAAATCATCGCCGGCGGGATCGATGGCGAACTGGAAGTCGCCGTAGCCGCACCCCTCCGCGGTACGCGCTTCGAGCGTGGCCACGACGTCATCGACGGTCAGAACGGCAACCTCGCGCCGCACCTTGTGCCGCGGCGTCAGGCGCAGCCGCACGGAGACGATGGGACCAAAGAGGCCGTAGCCGCCGATAGCTAACCGGAAGAGTTCCGCGTTTTCCTCGCGAGAACAGCGGCGGACCTGGCCATTGGCATCGATGAGGGTGAAGGCCACGACGTCGGCGATGATCGGCGCGCGGCCCAGCACCCGGCCGTGGACATTCGCCGAGAGCGCTCCGCCGAGGGTGAGGCGGTCGGCGCCAGTCTGCTTCTGGATGATGGCCCAGGGCCGGGGCACACCCGGCTGGGCGGCGTGGAGCCAGTCGATCAGGGCCGGCCACATGATCCCGCCGCCGGCCTCGACCTCGCCGCGCTCCGCGTCGAAGGCGACGATACCGGCCAGCCGGGTCAGATCGAGCAGATCCGCGTCATGGGCAAACTGTTGCCCGCCCATGGCGTGGCGCCCCCCGGCGATCGCCAGCGGTCGCTCCCCGGCCGAACGCACCACGTCGCGTACCTCGTCGAAGCTCTCGGGGCGGAATATACGGTCCACCCGCGTCGCATTGAGCTGGGAATGCACGTCGTTGACGATCTGGTTGCCCTCAGGCATCACGTTTCTCCGGCGCGTGGCTTCCTATATATACGTCGTATAGGGAATGGATGGAGATTTGGGTGCCTCTTCGCCACTCCTGCGCCCGACCAATCGTGCGTGCCCACCCGGCTGGCCGGCGATGCTTGCGGAGGTGCCCCGCCCGAAACGCCTCGCTCTGTCCGGCGAAGGTCATTTCCAGGGCCGCTTGGATATGAACGCGTAATGCGCAACGCGTATCACTTCCCCTGCCACGTCATCAGCAGCCAGCCAATCACTCCAACGACCAGCAGGAAGTCAACGCCGACCAGGATGATCGTGCCGATGCTCCCGATACTCGTGAGGGCGTTGTGGCCCAGGACGCCGGCTCCCAGTGGAAGGAAGAGTCTCGGTAGCTTGTTCGCGGCGGCCAGCGCAAGGCATCCCATACCCGCAAAGGAGCTAAGCGTCGCGAGTTGGAGTTGCTGGTACCACCTCGCGCAGACCGGTCCCGGACAGTGCACTGGGGCAAGCAGAATCTGACCAAAGACCCACCCCACGCCCAGGAAGATTGCCGCCACGATCATGATGCGGACGAAGCACCCGTGATCCTCACGCGTCACTCCGCACCTCGCATCCGTTGCGACTCCCGCCTTCAACTCAGCCCCAGCCCACGCGCGGTTGCGCAGGCTGAATCTGCGAGCATTCTGCGAGGCGGGCGTCACGAGGACACCGGTACGCAGTACGGGTTTCCCGACCTTTCCCAGATGCTTTCGGCGGGAGTGGAGGGCACGGTGAGTACTCCACACTCCTGCACCAACGCGGCGAGTTTCGCGGCGGCCAGCGCAAGGCCCGATCCAGGCCGTCGTCGCACGCAGGCGACTGCAAGGCAGAGCTGCGGCAGTCCCTCCCCCAGCTGCGATCTTCGCAACGACCGGTTGTATCGACACTGCTCAGCCAGCCGTGGGTACGGCGCGGACGGCATGACTGTGCAGAGGGCCTAACGCGCGCTCCCTCTCGATCGCACCCTTCGCTCCTGGCTGCTGGTGACGCGTCGGTCCTTGCGGACCTTGGGGAGTCGAAGTTAGCTGCGGTTGCGCCGACGCTCGCGCAGCAGCAGGTAGAGTGGAAGCCCGACCGAGGCGCCAAGCAGTGAGGCGGCGCCCACCGCCAGGCGCTGCCCCTTCGGCAATTCGTGGTCAGTGGCAGCCAGCACCAGCAGGGCCAGTACCGAGACCACCACATCCCAGCCGAAGAAGCCGCCGACGCGTGTGGCGAACAGGTCCCTGACGAAGCGGGGCACATCGAGCCCGTACTCGGCCAACCATGGCAGGAACTGCGAGAACGGCAGGGCCGTGCCGGCGATGAGGAGCGCAGCGTACGCCCCTTCGAGACGTCGATCCGCCGCACGTAGCCGAACAACGGATGCGGTCGGGGACGGGAGGGTACTCATTACGGGCTCCTTTCAACGCGCTGCAATAAACATGACGAGTGTTATTATAACGGCGCGGCAGGATGTGGTAACTGACGTCATGGCCTCTAACGACAGGGGCGGGAGGGGACGGTGCCCAGACCGAAGGACCCGGGGCGGCGCGAGGAGCTGGTGGACGCGCTGGTCGATCACCTCCTTGCCGGTGGAGCCGCCGACCTCTCGCTGCGGGGGGCGGCAGCGGCGCTGGGAATCAGCACCTTTCCGCTCACCTACCACTTTGGCTCGAAGGAGGGGCTCATGGCCGCCGCCCTGGCCGGTCACGAGGCGCGGCTGCAGGCGATGGTAATGGCGTGGGCAGCCAGTGAGCCGGGTGGCGATCCGGGGGCGCTGGTCCGTCGCTTCTGGGCCTGGGTCTCGCGGGAGGAGTTGCTGCCCTCCTTTCGCCTGTTCTTCGAGGTCTGGGGGTTAGCGCTGCAGCGTCCCGACCGCTACCCCGGTGTCCTCGAGGCCACATGGGCGCCGTGGGTGGCCCTGCTGCGCCGGATCGCGCTGGAGAGCGGAGTACCCGAGGCCGAGGCCGATGCGGTGGCCGGGCTGGGCGTGGCGGCCTCCACCGGCGCGATGCTCGGGCTCCTGACGACCGGGGATCAAGCGGGAGCTGATCAGACAATCGCCCTCGCCGCTGACGCAATCGACAGGTGCTGCACGGCGTCCTTCGGGAAGCAATAGGACTGAACCGCACCCTTCCAGGCGGATCCTTACGGGGTGAACACGTCCGCGACGACGGGCGACCCGACCCTTTGGCGGGAACAACGGCCGCGCTGGCGGCGACAGGAAGAGAACGGAGGACGTGATGGATCTCGGCGCTCGCACACTTGGCCACCTCGCGCTGCGGGTCACCGATCCGCAGCGGTCGCGCCGCTTCTACAATGAGCAACTGGGCCTGCCGATCCTGCTGGAAACCCCGCAGGTCACGTTGCTGGGGATCGGCCAGGTAGCCCTCGCTCTGCTCGGTGCAGATTCGGAGTCTTTTGCTGACGACCGGTTTGATCCGCACCGGACCGGGCTGGACCACATCGCCCTTGGCGTCGCCGACGACGAGCTCGAACCCCTGCTCGCCCAGTTGAACGCGGTCAGTGTCCCCAACAACGGCATCCAGACTGACGACCTGACCGGTGCCCGGTATATCTCCTTCTACGACCCGGACGGCATTGCCTGGGAGCTCTACGCCATGCCGACCGGTGCGTGAGCCTTGCCCGTAACCTGAGGGTGACGAACAGCCGCGTTGCACGGGAGTTCAGGCGGGCCGCCCAGAGCATCACAAGCCAGGAAAGATCGTTAGAGGAGCCGAGGGCGCGTTGTCACGCTTTCGGAGCATCGCCGTTGCCGAGCTTGCTCCGCTTCGCGATCCCACCCGTTACCGTGGGTCCAGCGAGATGTCGATCGGCTCGGCGGGCCGACGGGGCGTGGCAGGACCGAGCATGGCAGGCTCCGGGCGCAGATCGACGTAGGAACGATGCCGAGTCTTGCGCTCGCCGCACGGCGACACGCGTCTTTTTTCAACAGGCTGGTCCATTATCGGAACCGAGAGAAGAAATGGAATTTGTTCTGGGCGCTCCAGCGGAATGAGAAGCGGCTGGAGGGGTGCGAGGTCCGTTAGGGAGAGCCAGTCAGTCACTCTTGAGTGGTTTCGACCAGGCGGAACCGGCCAACCCCTGTTGCCGGAGACCACGTCTGCCATTCCTCCGAGCTGGTCGCCGGTCCTCGCTCATACACCAGCCGGAACCGTGCCGGACGTGGCTGTACCTCTCGGTCAAGGAGGAGGTAGTTGAGGCTCAGGATCGCGCTCCCCACTGGACCGGCCGAGGAAACACGTTCCTCGATCAGCGGGACCACCCGTCCCCTGTCGGCGAACGGGTCGACGATCGAGCACTCGCAGAAATAGGCCAGGGTGCCAATCTCGGGCGGGGCAACCACCGTCTCGCCGCCGACGCGTTCACCCAGCTCTCGGCCCACCCGGGCATAGTCGGCTGGCGTCGCCCAGTTCCCGAAGATGACCGGCACGGCCCAGGGCACTCCCACCCGCAGATCAGCCACCACGTTCCCCAGGACCAGGCACCCGATCAACGCGAGACCGGGGACGGCAACGCCGACGCGAAGCGTTCGGCTACCGTGCAGAGCGGCACCCAGGAGAATGCAGAGACTCGTCGCCAGGGCGGCGAAGCTCGGCACGTAGTACCACTGGTAGGGCGGTACCCCAAGCAGTGCGTAGACCAGGTAGTAGACGAGGCCCGCCGCCCCAAGCGCGGCGACAGGCCGGAGGTCTGGTTGGGGAGGGAATCGTTTCAGGAGTGCGCCAACAGCCCAACCGAGTAGCGCGATCAACCCGATCACGGCCGGCACGACGGTAACCACTGTCGCCAGCGCATCACGCTCGAAATAGAGGCCCAGGCCGTTGGCGAATGTCCATGAACCGAATGACCGCTGCAACGTCTTGATCACGAAGGTGTCCGGGATGGCGGAGCCGAAGTGCCACCAGCTCCAGGCGAACCACGGCAAACTCACCGCGATCCCGGCTCCGGCCGCCCGAACCAGCTGGCGCCGCACGCCGGTACTGGCGAGCGCAAGCGGCAGCACGAAGACGACGAGATCGAGCCGGGTCAGCACGGCAAGGCCGGCGAGTACCCCAAAGAGCACCGGCTGGCCTCTCACCGCCGCGGCAAGCATCCCGACCAGCACAGTTGGGATCAGCAGCACCTCGAGGCCGGTCGCCGAGAGCACGAACGGGTTGAGCAGCACCAACGCCACGCCGAGGGCTGGCACCGCGGGCGAGAGCTGGAGGGCAATGGCGACCCGAGACCACCACCAGGTCAGTGCCACCGTCGAACCGACGAAGACCAGCCCAAGCCCCCAGATGGGATACACCCCGTCGCTGAGGCTGAGGAGCGTGGTTGCCGCGGCGAGGAGAAGGACGTTCAGCGGGGAAGTCGCCGAGTTCGCTGGCTCGGAGGGGATGAGGCCCCAGTGCAGGTGGGTTGCCAGATTCCGGGCGTAGGACAGGGTGATGTAGGCGTCGTCAATCAATGCCTGGTGGACCAGCCAGAATGCAGCGGCGGCAAGCACGGCCGCGCCAGCGCACAGCCACACAGCCCAGCGCGACGATTCTTCTCCACGGGCGGTGCGCCATCTCCCAGATCGTACAGGGGTTGTCACTGCGGCCGGCGCGCCGTCATCCCGCACGTTCACGCCGCAACCCCGTCATGCCCGCGTCAATGCCAGGCACGATCGACAGGGGTCCGGAGCCCTCTGCCGTCAGCGATGGCCGGATCCTCGGCAGATGAGAAAACTGCTCGCCCTTCGCGGGGTCTGTCACATCGATCACGCGGGGTCTCCTCATCCAGCAAACAGGAAATGCCTGCACGGCATCTAACGACTCGCAGAACGTGGCACATCCCTTGCTGAGTCAGCCTCCGAGACAAGGGGGATGACACGACTGTGGGAGAGTATCGCGTTCTGATGTGCTCGACGATGAAAGAACACCACATTGGTGCGAAGCGTTTCGTCCTGACCGAGGGGCATGCTGGCTCCCGAGATAACGTCGCCACCTCCTGCGGTGTCAGAGGCGGCTCATGACGCATCCGCCCTCCGGGAAGGAATTGTCGGTCGAGGGTGCCGCCAACAGGCTGGGTCCGCGGATAGCGGTCGGCGCCGTGCTTGGCATCCTCGTTGCAGCAGGCCTGGCGCTGTTCGGGGACGTGCGGCAGCTCGCCTCGACGCTCCGTGACTTTGCCTGGTGGCTGGCTGCGCCGATCCTGGCGCTCACCCTCGCGAACTACGCGCTCCGCTTCATCAAGTGGGAGCTCTACCTGCGCCGCCTGGCCGTGCCGGGCCTCCCCCTCGCCACGAGTGCCCTCGTCTTCCTGTCGGGGTTCAGTATGTCGCTGACGCCGGGGAAGGTCGGTGAGCTGATCAAGTGCGTCTTCCTCCGGCGCCTCACGGGAACACCAATGAACCGCACGAGCGCAATTGTCGCCGTCGAGCGGCTGACCGACGGCCTAGCGATGCTTGCGCTAGCCGGTTTGGGTCTGACTCAGTTTGCCTACGGTCGCGCCTTGCTGGGGACCGCCGCCCTTGGCGCCTTTGTCCTGGTCGCCGTCCTGCGTCAACCCCGGATCCTCGTTGCCGTGTTTGCCAGGATTGAGCACTGGCCGATTGTCGGACCCAGGGTTGAGCATGCAGTCAACTTTGTCCATGCGTCGGCCGAGCTGCTCGGCGCACGGTTGCTCGTCGGAGCAGTCGTCCTGGGGATCGTTTCCTGGGCCGGGGAGTGCGTTGCCTTCTTCCTGGTCCTCATTGGACTCGGCCTCGAGCCCTCCTGGGAGCTTCTGCTCGTCGCTACCTTCGTCCTGGCGGTCTCCTCCATCGTCGGCGCGCTGTCAATGCTCCCTGGCGGCCTCGGGGTGGCGGACGCCAGCGTTGCCGGGATGCTGCTGCTCCTGATTCCCGACGATGCCATGACACGGAGCGTCGCCGTCGCGGCGACGCTCCTGATCCGGTTCGCGACCTTGTGGTTCGGCGTCATCATCGGGGGGATCGCCCTGGTCGCGCTGGAGCGTGGGATTGCTACAGGGACCGTGCCGACCTCGACCGTCAACCGTGGAACCGCTGTGAGTGAACTTGCATGATGCCTTCGGTAGCTACACCCCCGCGCACTGTTCTCGTCACCGGCGGCGCCGGATTCCTCGGCATCAACTTGATCCGGTTCCTGTTGGAGAACGGCCATGCTGTCGTCTCCCTGGACATTGCCCCCTTTCCTTCTGTAGACGTCCAGGACCGGGTTCGTGTGGTCACGGGGGATATCCGGGACGAGCGGGCGGTGGCGGCCGCCATGGAGGGGGTCGATCTGGTGGTTCACGCCGCTGCCGCTCTCCCCCTCTATCCGCCGCGGGAGATCTACACCACTGACGTGGAGGGAACAAGGACCGTCTTCGCCGTGGCGCAACGCCAGGGTATCGAGCGTGTGGTCCACATCTCGTCGACGGCGGTATACGGCATCCCGGACCACCACCCGCTCGTTGAGACGGACCGTGTCGACGGCGTCGGCCCTTACGGGCAGGCGAAGATCCAGGCGGAGATGATCGCGCTCGAGTTTCGTGCCCGGGGCATGGTCATCCCAATCCTGCGGCCCAAGTCGTTCATCGGCCCCGAGCGGCTGGGCGTCTTCGCCCTGCTCTACGACTGGGCGCTCGACGGCCGCAACTTCCCGCTGATAGGTAGTGGCCGCAACCGCTACCAACTGCTCGACGTCGAGGATCTCTGCCGGGCCATCCACCTGTGCCTGACACTTCCAGCGGAGCAGGTGAACGACACTTTCAACGTCGGGGCCGCCAAGTTCTCGACCATGGGAGAAGAGTTCCAGGCGGTCCTCGACCATGCCGGCTTCGACAAGAAGGTCGTTCCTGTACCGGCAGCCCCGATGGTCTGGGCACTGCGTATCCTGGAGCGGCTCGGCATCTCGCCCCTCTACAAATGGGTCTATGAGACCGCCGCCAAGGACTCGTTCGTCTCGATAGAGAAGGCCCGGCGGCAGCTCGGTTGGGAGCCCGTGTACTCCAATACAGACGCTTTACTGCGGAACTTTGCCTGGTACACCGCCCATCAGGACGGCTTTGCCAATGATTCGGGTATCACCCACCGAGCGCCCTGGAAGCAGGGTGCGCTCGGCGTTCTGAAGCGGCTGTTTTAGGGTTGCCATGAGCGTGCGGCGGAAGCAGCGGCTGAGGGGTGAGCGTGTGCCTGAGGACGGCGTCGGCCAGCTGGTGGCGGCAGTCGCCGCGCCAGCGGAGGTTGGCGACGTAGGCGAGGCTTTCGGAGCGGCCTCAGGGCTCGGGAGGCGCATGAGCAGCCTCACCCTGCGTCTCCCCCCGCTTGTCCGGTCACTGCGCCCTCTTCAGTGGCTGAAGAATGTCGTGGTGCTCGCCGCCCTCGTCTTCAGCGGCCAACTGTTCGTCGTAGAGTCGCTGGCGCGCGCAGTTGCGGCTACGCTCATCTTCTGCTGCGCCAGCAGCGCCATGTACCTCGTCAATGATCTACGCGACATCGAGGGCGACCGCGTCCACCCGAAGAAGCGCCATCGTCCAATCGCCGCTGGACTGCTCTCGACGGGCCTGGCTGCCACTACCGCAGCCGTGCTCTCCGGCCTCGCGGTTCTTGGGGCGTGGCTCGTGGGGCCGCCATTCCTGGCCGTCATTCTTACCTACGGCGCCCTGATGCTGGCGTACTCGTACGGATTAAAGCGTCTGGTGATCCTGGACGTGTTCGCGATTGCGGCTGGCTTCGTCCTCCGTGCCGTGGGAGGTGGCCTCGCCATCGACGTCCCGGTTTCGCCCTGGCTCTACCTGTGCACACTGCTGCTGGCGCTCTTCATCGGCTTTGGCAAGCGGCGGCATGAACTGACCTTCCTCGAGGACGAGGCCGTCCGTCATCGTAGCAACCTCGCGTCGTACACCGTCCCCCTGCTCGATCAGTTCATCAGTCTGATCGGCGCGGCGATCGTAATGGCCTACTCGCTCTACACTTTCGACGCGCCGAACTTGCCGGAAAACCACGCCATGATGCTGACGATCCCGTTCGTCGTCTACGCGCTCTTTCGCTATCTCTACCTGATCCAGCGGGGCGATGGCGGAGCGCCTGAGATCCTGCTCTTCGCCGACCGTGCGCTTCTGGTGAGCATCGCCGGTTGGGGTCTGGTGAGTGTCATCCTCCTCTACCTGGCGCCGCGATGACAGGAGGACCGAACGCGGTGCGGGAGATGGCGCCACAGCCGGGACGAAGCGGACGCGTCACGTGGCCTGCGGCCGGCGTCCTCGGCTCGGCCGTCGGGTCACTTGCGCTCGCTCGCCCCGCGAAGGCAGCAGCCGTAATAACCGTCCTGCTGCTCTACGTTTCCGCGTTTCGGATGGCCTGGATCGACGACGCCTATATCCAGCTCCAGTACGCGCGTACCCTGCTCGAAAGCGGCACCTGGGGCTTCTACGCTGGCTACCCGGCCAACACGGCGACCTCCCCACTGAACGTGCTCCTGATCGCGGCGATAGGCTTCCCCCTGGGCTCGGTTGAGCGGGCGGTCACGCTGCTGACGGCCCTCGAACTTGCTGGACTGCTCTGGCTCCTGCTCCGCCTCTCGGCGCGCCTGTTCGAGCGCGACTTCTTCGGCTGGTTCGCGTTCGTTGCTCTCGCCGCGAACCCGCTCCTGCTCTCGACGATCGGGATGGAGAGCCTGCTCTTCGTGCTCCTCTTCGTCGCCGCATTGGTGTGCTTCCTTGAGGATCAGTGGAGCACGGCGGCAGTCTCACTGGGATTACTCACGCTGGCTCGTCCGGACGGGGTCCTTCTGCTGGGGATACTGCTTGCGCTGTCTGAAGCTCCCTTGCGAAGGAAGGCGGCTGGGCTGCTCCTTTACGCTGGGACGATCGCGCCCTGGTTCGTCTTCTCCTGGATCCAACTCGGCTCTTTCCTGCCGGATACGCTCGTCATCAAGATAGGCGACGCGGCGTGGGGTCCGACGTCGTTCGCCGACGGCCTCGCCCTCTACCTGGACCGATATCCCCTGGAAACACTGGGCTCGCTATTCCTGGCCCCGCTCTGCATCTTTCCGCTTTGGCAGTGCGGACCGCAGGTCGTCAAGGCGGTCACCGTACTTGCGGCCTACGGCACACTCCACTTCGCGATCTACGCGACGCTGGGGGTCCCGCCGTACCACTGGTACTTCGTCCACCAGCTCGTACCGATGCTCCTGATCGCCTCGATGGGCGCCACCTTCCACTTCGTCCGGTCGGCCAGCACTTCGGCCGGGCCATGGCTCCGGGCGGCCGTAGCCGTCCCTGCCATTGGTCTGTTGGTGTTGGCCTGGGACGAAGGTCTCCCGTTCACCGAGGCGCCCATCAACACGAACTGGGCTACGAGTACGCAGTACCAGGGCATCGGGGAGTGGATGCGGACCAACCTGGACCCGACCCAGGCGGTCGTGATCCGGGGCGAGATCGGGACGGTTGCTTACGCCTCGGATCGCTACATGGTCAACGAGTTCAGCGACATGAGCCTCGCTGACGCACTGATCGAGCAGGCAGGGTACAAAAACCTCCCGTGGGTGGGGCCGCTGATGCAGTTCAACTTCCTCTGGCGGCAGGACCACCCGCCCCTCCCGGCCCCCACATTCGAATTCGTTCTCATGCCCCGCGACGACGGACTCCCACGGTGCCTCCCCGAAGACCCCGCATGCCGGACCGTGCGGGAGGGCACCACCGAGTGGGTGGGGAAGAAGTGGTTCGCGGTGCGGGCGCTCACGTGAGGGGGCGGTGCTCTGCCATCGCTTTACCCGTGAGGAGCGCGCCGTCTTGTGTCTCTACATGATTGGTCCGTTCCTCGAGGAGTCACCGGACCATGGATGTGGCCTCTCGTTCTCGCTGGCCTGACGCTCCAGCCGCTGCAGTGTCGCAACGGGATGGTCATGACCGGCGCGATGCCAGCTTACCGCCTGCGATTCCCTCGCTCGCTCACTGCCTGACTTCCGCCGCCTGCTGCTCGATCAGCTGACCGCCCTGGTGCCCGCCGGGGGCGGGGATGTTGCTCGGGGAGGAGACGGCGACACGCCGTGGCTCCCACGGTTGTAACCGGGGTCATCAGACTGGCAAAGGCAAGGACAGCCGTAGGCATTACCGGTTCGGGAATTGGGCCGGTTTATGAGACCTCGCGCGCGGCACCGGTCATCGGTACGGGAGTGTTGAGCTTGTAGCCCGAGGTGACCAGATCGATCAGGTCGGTGACGGTGGTGTCGGCTGTGCGTGCATCGAAGACGATCTTGCCGCCGCTGAGGAAATTGATGCGATCGCACACCTCGAACACCTGGGCATAGTTGTGTGCGATCAGGATGATCGAGATATCGCCGCGCTTTTTCAGTTCCAGCACCAGGTCCAGCACCAGGCGGCTTTCGCGCACGCCGAGCGCGGCGAGTGGCTCGTCCATGATCAGCACGGTGGGGTTGGAATAGATAGAGCGGGCCACGGCAATGCTCTGTCGCTGACCACCGGAGAGCATCGAGACCGTATTGTCCACATTGGGAACGCGGATCCCCAGGTTGCTCAGATACTCGATGGTGAGCCGGCGCATTGTGCGGTTGTCGAGGAACGGGATGCCCAGAATCCGTTTCTTTTGTTCCCTGCCCAGGAACATGTTGTGATAGACACTGAGATCATTGACCAGCGCCAGGTCCTGGTACACGGTCTGGATACCCAGGGCACGAGCCTCCATCGGCGAACTCAAGTTAACCGGCTTGCCGTCGAAGGAATAGGTGCCGCTATCGGGCTTGTGAAACCCACAGAGAATCTTGATCAGCGTCGATTTGCCCGCGCCATTGTCTCCCACGAGGCCCAACACCTCGCCGCGATGCAGGCGAAGGCTGACATCTCTCAGGGCCGTGACTGCCCCGAAGCGCTTACTGATATGCTCGGCCTCGAGGATGACCGGAGTTGCACCATCGACCATCAGCGCTTCCTCCGCACCCGTACCGCATCCACTTGCACATTGAGGATCATGGCCGCGAGGATCGCCGCCCCGAGATAAATGTTGGACTCCGTGGCCTGGGCGCCCAGGAGCACCAGCCCATTGTTGAGGCAGGAGATGACGAAGGCGCCGATCAACGCGCCGATCACCGTGCCGGACCCACCCGTCAGCGCAGTGCCGCCGATCACTGCGGCGGCGATGGCGAGCAGGGTCAGGTTGCTGCCGCCGGCATCGGGAGCAGCGGAACCCGAGACGGTGGCCGTAATCAACCCGGTCAGCGCCGCCAATCCACCCAGGATCATGAACGTGGCGACCTTCATGCGATCGGTGCGCACGCCGATCTCGCGAGCGGCCAGCAGGTTGCTGCCGGTGGAGATCACATGCAGGCCAAAGACGGTGCGGGACAGGACGAGCGTCAGGATCACCACGACGACGACGGTCCAGATGATCGGGGTGAAGCCGGTGAGACCGTTCCAGGAGAAGAGCGAATCGAGCGGGCCAAAGCGATTCTGGCCGAAGACCAGGTTGAAAGGCTGCTGCTCCGGCATCCGGATCGGCTGACTACGTGCGACCGAGACCGTGAGACCAGTTAACAGGAAGAACATGCCGAGGGTGGTAATCAACGACGGGATGCGCAGTTTCACGGTGATGAACCCGTTGATGAACCCTACGACGACGCCGAGCAGTATGGCGACGACCGCTGACAGCCAGAGCGACCACCCCAGGTCGGTGGTCAGCCGGATCATTGCGTACGGGGCCATGGCGTAGGTCGCGCCGACGGACAGATCGATCTCCCCGGTAATCATCACCAGGACGATACCGACGGCGATCATCCCGATGCGGGCGGTATCCCGCAGCACCACACTCATCAGGGGGCTGGTCAGGAACACACTGTTGTTGAGCTGGATATAGATGACGAGCAACACCGCGACGGCGGCGATGCTGGCTTCCCGGTAACGAGCAGTGAACCCAAGGGCAGCCTCGAGCCACTGTCGGCCTCGCGCCGGCTGCTCCACGGCAATCTCGGTTGCACTCGACTGCGCCATCTTCCCTGCTTCTTCTGACTGTCGGGAGCCGTTGGCCATCCAGGATGGCAACGGGGCCTGGCTCACCATGCACCCGGGCCAACCAGCACCGAACGGTGAGATCACATCTCACCGCTGTCACCACTGCGCCGGCGCCAAACCGGTGTCCGTTGGCCATCGATCGACCGCAACGGCTCGATGCGACGGACCCGGTTATGCCCACCGCACCGGGTGGACAGGGGCGCCGGCAATCAGTCAGTACCCCTGCTTGCTCGTCGTGCGCGCGAGCGCAGCGATGGACAGGGGCCAGTCCCCGATCCATCGCTCGACGATGCGGTCGCTACTCCGGCGCCGCTTCGGTACTTCCCTCGAACCGGGACGGGCTGAGGTAGGTTCCGACGTTGTCCTTCGTGACGTAAGCCAGGCTGGTGTCGGTGTTCGCGGGGGAGACCGCGCCGCCAGACAGCTTGTAGAGATAGATCTGCAGCGTGGGAATGAAGCCCTGCAGGTACGGCTGCTGGTCAGTGGTGAACGTCATGTGGCCGCTCTCGATGAGCGAGAGGGTCTCCGGGAGCAGGTCATAGCCGGCCGTGATGACTCCCTGCGCCGCCAGATCATACTTCTGGGAGATCTTGCCCACAGCCAGGGAATCGGTGGCGCCGGTGCCGAACATGCCCACGATGTCCTTGTTGGCGAGATAGTAACTCTCGATGCGAGACTCTTCCGTGGCCTGATCCACACCAGAATCCAGCGTCTCGTACGTGACCGGGTCACCGGCGTCCTTGATCGCCTGGATGTAGCCGTCGAGCCGCGGCTGCAGGTTCAGCGAACCGGGGGTGGCGATGGAGAGCATGACTTTGCCGCCCGGTTTCACCATCGGCAGCCATCTCTGGGCGATGTTGTAGCCAGACTGGTAGAGGCTCTGGCCCACGTAGGCGAGCCGGGCATTGTCGGTCGTATCGGCGTTGTACCCGATCACCGGGATGCCGATGCTTCGCGCATCTTCCGTTGGCTTGTTGAACGCCTCGGCGTCAACCAGGCAGACGGCGATACCGTCCACCCTGTTCGCGATCGCCGTCTGCATGGCGGACACCATCTCGGCGACGTTGGAGTTCTGCGAACCAGTCCACTGGTAGCTGCAGCCGAGGAACGCGCAGGCATCCTCGATGCCGTAGACCGTCGGCGTGAAGAACGGGTTGGTCGAGACATGGTTGACGAACGTAATGTTGTAGTCTTTTTTCGGCAAACCGGCGGCGGCCAGTGCCTCACGAACCGATCCCGATCCCACTCCAGCGCCGAGCGCAGCGGCCGCAGCGCCGCCCAGCCCGAACTTCGCCGCCATACTGAACGCCTTGCGCCGGCTCACCTCGTAACTGGCGCGCTGGGCTGGTGGCATGCTTTCAAGGACAGCCTTCTCCATTGATGGACTCCCTTTCCGCTCTTTGGTTGTTGCTTCGGCTCTCAATGATTGAGTGTTCAGACTTGTAACTGTTTTGCAGGACGGCGTCAACCCTTCGGTTGCGGACCGAGCCATCGCATCGCGAGTATGGGCAGCCCGGCCCGTCGCCCGGCTGCCCTGGCCTTCGCTGTCACGATGACTCGCCGTCCTGCCTGCGGAAGGTCGCCGCCGGCGGCATCGGTCCCGTCCGCGAGCAGACCCGTTTATCGTGGCTGGAAGCCGCCATCGACGTTGATCGTTTGCCCGGTGATGTAGGAGGCGTCCGGCGAGACGAGGAAGGCGACGGCGGCGGCGATCTCCGCCGCCGTGCCATGGCGCCCGAGGGGTACGCCCGCCCGGACGGCGTCACGCAGACCCTCGAATGGCTCCCCGGTCGCGTCCGCCCGCCGCTGCAACGCCGCCCAGTGCATCTCGGTGTCCATGTTGCCGGGGCTGATGCAGTTCACCCGGATGCCGGCTGGCCCAAGCTCCCGGGCCGCCGCCTGCGTCAGGGCGACAACGCCCGCTTTCGAAGCACCGTAGGCCGCGGCGCCGGCCGGCGTGTCGCGGCCGAAGATGGAGCCGACCGTGACGATGCTGCCGCCCTGGCGCGGGATCATCACGCGGGCCGCCGCCTGGCAGCAGTAGAAGGCTCCCTCCAGGTTGATGGCGATGATGCGCCGGAACGCCTCGTCGGTCATCTCGACGATGGACCCGCCGCCGCCGACCCCCGCGTTGGCAACCATGATGTCGAGCCGCCCGTGCTGCGCGACCGTCTCCGCGACCAGGCGGTCGACCGCCGCCGAGTCGGCGACATCACACACGTGGGCCGTTACCTCTGGTCCGATATCAGCCGCGGCCGTGCGGACCACCTCGCTGACATCCGCGAGCACGACGCGCGCCCCTTCAGCGGCCAGCCGCGTCGCAATCCCCAGCCCGAGCCCCTGGGCCGCTCCGGTGACGATCGCGACCTGGCCGTTCAGCCGCCCGTCGTGGTGCGCAGCGTCCATGGTTCAGGCCCTCCCCTCGGTTATCCAGCGCGAGACGCTTCTGCCACGTCTGCGAGCATAACGAATTGGCCTCCCTCGCGCGGCGGGCGGGAGCAACTGGTCGCTCCCGGATCAGTATCTGGTGGCCGCGACCGATCAGCGCAGCGAGCAGTTGGGCGAGACGGCTTTCGCGAGTTTGCTCCTGGCCGAGCGCTCCCACATGATCAGGCGGTGGACAAGGAACTCGCACTGGCGGACCCGCTGATGAAGCACCCCAAGGTCTGATCGCCTGCCGACCACCTGGCCGGCAGACGCCTCACCCGGCACCGCTCCGGCTGGTCCCTCAGGACGGATCCTGCGCGAGGACATCGTTGCGGATGGTCAGCCAGGCGATCAGCCCACCGAGCGCGAGCAGCGTGGCGCACACCCGCATTGCTAACGCGTACCCTTCGGTGAAGGCGTCGGGCTGGGCGTAGTCGTCCCCGGAGAGACCCACCGCCACGGGGAGCGCGGCGATTACCAGCAACCCGGCAGCCCTCGCGACGGCGTTGTTGACCCCGCTCGCCACCCCTGCCAGGTGGATGGGGGCCGCGCCAAGCACGGTTGCGGTCAATGGCGCGACGACCAGTGCCATGCCCAGGCCGAACACCAGCGAGCCGGGAAGGACGCCGCTGGCCCACTGGGTACCAGCGTCCGCGAACGACAGGTACAGCACCCCGGCGGCGGCGATCAGGGGCCCGACGGTCATCGGCAGGCGAGGTCCGATGCGGGTGGCCAACGCACCGGCGCGTGCGGACAACAGGGAGATCACGAGGATCGAGGGCGTCATCGCCGCACCGGCCTGCAACGCGCTGTAGCCGAGCACAGTCTGCAGTTGCAGCACCAGGAAAAAGGAGAACGCGCCCAACGCGCCATAGACAGCCAGCGTGCTCAGGTTCGCCCCGCTGAACTGGCGGTTGGTGAAGATGCTCAAGGGAAGCATCGGGTCATCACTTCGACGCTCCTGCATGATGAAGCCCACTCCAGCAGCGAGGCCCACGGCGAGCGCCACCCAGGTACCCGGGCCGGAGCCGGCGTCGATGAGCGCGTAGGTGATGCCGCCGAGGGCGACAGCGGTCAGCACGGCGCCCAGGACATCGAAGCGGCCGTGGTGGGTAGGGTCGCGGCTTTCCGGCACGTGTCGCAGCGAGACCGCGACCACGACGATGGCCAGGGGTATGTTGATCAGGAAGATCCACCGCCAGCTGACGGCGTCCACCAGGAACCCGCCGAGGAACGGCCCGCCGAGACCGGCGATCCCACCCAGCCCGGACCACAGCCCGATGGCCCGTGCCCGGTCTGTGGGCTGGAACGACGCCTGGATGAGGGAGAGCGAGCCCGGGGCAAGTAGCGCGCCGCCGATGCCTTGCAGCACCCGGGCGGCGACAAGCAACTCGGTCGTCGGGGCCAGCCCGCACAGGATGGAGGCGGCCGCGAACCAGATGACCCCGATCAGGAAGACCCGGCGTCGCCCGTACCGGTCGCCAAGCGCCCCCCCGAGCAACACCAGCGAGGCTAGCGCCAGCGTGTAGCCGGTCACGATCCATTGCAGCCCGGACAGCGAGGCCCCCAGGTCCCTCCCGATGGCCGGCAAGGCGACATTGACGGCGGTGGCGTCGAGGAACGCCATCGTCGATGCCAGCACGGTGGCCAGCAGCATCCACCGCCCCGAGGCGGTCCCCAGCTCCAGGAGGGTGGTTGCGGGCGTTGTGGGCACGTGGCTGACGGTGTTCCCGGTGGAGTCGTGCACAGACATGGTCTCTTCTGGCTCAGTGAGCGAGCATGGGCGTACGCCCCACGTGACGCGAAACGCCTCACCTCACGCGGGTGGTTCGGCCGATCCTTGCGCCGCAGATCACGTGGGGTGCCACGATGAGTGGACGACGACACGATCTCTTGCGCACTGCATCATACAAGCCAGGTTGGCCATGTTTGGCGGGATGGGACGATTATCCGCATTTGAGACGGTGTCTCAACGAAAATGCGAACTCCACGGACTCGCGCGGACAGCGCGGACAGCGCGGACACCCCTGTCCGCGCCATTCCCCGCAAAAACCAGTAGGTCTTGCTGGGGTCAACGGGGACATTCCCGGCTAGCGTTGCTGGTGCTTGCCGATCCCTGATCACAGGAGTTCGCTCATGGACGACCGCACCTTCGACCACCTTGCCAAAACCCTCTCCGCCACCCCCTCCCGCCGCGGCCTGCTCGCCGGCCTGCTCGCTGCCGCTGGCTTCGGTGCCGGGGACGTCGCCGCCAAGCGCCGCAGCAAGAGCAGGGGCAAGGGCAAAGGCCAGGGAGGCGGCAAGGAGCACGGCCGCAACCGTGGCAACGGCCGCCATCGGCCCGGCAAGGGCAAGGGCAAGGGCAAGGGGGGCGGCACGGGCACGGGCTGCGACCCGGCGCCGCAGGCCTCGGCCTGCGCCGGCCGGTGCGGCCCGGTCGACCTCGGCTGCGGCAAGCGTGCCGACTGCGGCCCCTGCAACGCCTGCGCTGCCGACGCCGACTGCGCCCCCTGCGGGCGGTGCGAGGACGGCACCTGCGCGGCCGACCCGGGTACGGCGGGCGCGGCCTGCGACCCGGGTGGGGACGGCGAGGGGGTCTGCGATGCCGACGCGTGCGCGCCCTGCGGCGGGGCCGGCGAGCCCTGCTGCCCGGGCGACGCCTGCCGCGGCGGCAGCTGCTGCGAGGCGGGGTCCTGCCTGGAGGAGGGGGCGGCCTGCGGGGGCCCCGCCACCTGCTCGGGCGGGACCTTCACCCCGCGCGGGACCTGCGCGGCCGGGTCCTGCGCGGCGGGGCAGCCCGAGGCGTGCGCCCCCTACGGCTGCGCCGGCGACCGCTGCGCCGAAACCTGCGCCGGCGACGCCGACTGCGCCGGCGACCACTTCTGCAACGCCCAGGACCGCTGCGCCGGGGACAAGGCGCTCGGCGAGGGCTGCGACCGCCCGGAGCAGTGCGCCTCGGGCTTCTGCGCCCAGGGCGTCTGCTGCGACGGGGCGTGCGCGGCGTGCGGGACGGGCGGGGTCTGCGCCCCGCGGGCCGACGGCGCGGCCTGCGCGGCGGCCGGGGGCGGGGACGGGGTGTGCACCGGGGCGGTGTGCGAGCCGTGCGGCGCGGCGGGAGAGCCTTGCTGCCCCGGCAACACACCCTGCGCGGACTTCGGCTGCTGCGACCCCGACACGGGCCGCTGCGTCGCCGGCGGCGGGGTCTGGGGCGTGGACTTCGAGCCCGAGTGCGCCGGCAAGCACGCGGTCTGCGACTGCCGCCCGAACCTGACCTACTACGACCCCGCCGACCCCTCGGGGCCCGACCACACCCCCCGCCTCACCTGCACCCAACCGGGCGCCTGCCGGGCCAACCACGCCCCGGTGGCGACCCCCGTCGACGTCCGCCACCCGTGGCGCTACCCCTGCGTGCCGGTCGTGCTCGCGGCCTTCGACGCCGACCACGACCACCTCTTCTTCCGGGTCACCAGCCTGCCGCAGAACGGGTTCCTGACGAACCGCGTGGACCCCTACGTCTCGGCCCGCGCCGCGGCCGCCGGCGATTCGCCCCGGGACCCCCACAACTACCCCCTGTGGGGCCAGTTGAACCAGGACGCGGGGGGCTGGACGACCGGCGAGCCGGCGCCGCTGGACGGCTTGCGCCGCGACTGCACCCCGCACTGCTGGTTGGACGGGTTGGGCACGTGCCCTGACAGTGGTGATTACTGCCCGGGCTGCGGTGCCGACGGCGACTACAGGGACTGCCCCGAGGGGTGGTACCAGCAGATGGCGCTCTGCTACATCCCGTTCAAGTCGACCTTCAGCGGCTTCGATACCTTCGAGTACGTCGTGTGGGACATCCACGGCGTCGAGAGCGCGCCGGCCACCGTCTTCATCGAGGTCTTCGAGCGATGATGGGTGTGGCGGGCAGGTGGACTGCGGGGCGTGCGCGGCCTGCGCGGCCGACGGGAGCGACGACGGGACGGCGTGTGCCGCGGCGGGAGGTGGAACGGGGGTGTGCACCGGGGCGGTGTGCGAGGCCTGTGGTGGGGCGGGTCAGCCCTGCTGCCCCGGCAACGCGCCCTGCGCGGACTTCGGCTGCTGCGACCCGGCGACCGGCCACTGCGTGGCTGGCGGCGGCGTCGCCGGCGTGGACTTCGCGCCGAAATGCGCGGGTGAGACCATGGTCTGCGACTGTGGCCAGGGCCTGCAGATCAGCAACGAGGCAAACACCTACCGCTGCAGGCGGCCCGGGGTCTGCCGGCCCAACCACGCGCCGCGAGCCTTCGACAGCAACGTGCGTTTCCCCAGCCGCATGCCGTGCGTGCCGATCATTCTATGGGTGTCCGACCGCGACTACGACGAGGCCCGGTTCATCCGGCTCGTCAGTCTCCCGCAATTCGGGTTCCTGACGACGGAAATCGCAAACCGCAGCCTGGCGGTTGCGTCGGCATCCGTGGAGACCCACGGAGAACCCGCAGCCATCGTCACGACCGCTGAGCTCTACCCCGTGCTCACATGGAACTCCCTGTACAACCAGACAGGGGGTTGGGCGACCGCCCTGCCGGCGCCGCCGTTGCCCGACGACGTCCCCCGCGACTGCTTCCCGCGCTGCAGAGTCGGGTTGGGCACGTGCCCTGACAGTGGTGATTACTGCCCGGACTGCCGGAAAGGCCTCAACGGCTACGACTGCCCTGAGGGTGGGTACCAGCAGGCCTCCGTAGCCTGCTACATCCCATTCCAAACGACCTACACCGGCCCTGACAACTTCCAGTGGGCGGCCATCGACCTGCATGGTGCCCAGAGCGCGACGGCGACTGTCGGCATCGAGATCTGCGATGGCTGGCGAGATCTTCGATGACTTGTGACCAGGTGGCTGACGACCAGGTGACGGAGATCGGGACCGAGCTGTGGCCCCGGCCCGCCCCTTTGCTCAGAATGGTGATTATCCGCAATGCGCAAGCGATCTGGCGGCCCTGACTCGTACCCGATCGTGGCGGCCCGCCGTTTGCCGCGTCGATGATCAGGTCACAGACCAGGGCCTTCACCGCGTAATGCGCGGTCGCATCATGCGCGTAACGGTGGTTGACCGCCGGTTTGCCCGCCGCGCAGTAAGCCGCCGCCGCAGGCGTTGCATGCCTGTAATCGCGGCACAGCAGGGCATAGCACTGGTTCGCCAGCCTCACTTGCCGGACGTGCAGGTGAGTTGGGCGCTGCCACGGCGGGGCTTGGACATTCAGCTTCCGCCACTACGTAGGGTCCGCCTCCGGACCTGCGGGCACGTGATCGAGAGCGTTTCCCACGTAGCGAGCGGAGCCCAGTGGGGTCACGGGCGGGAGGATCGTTTCTTGGAGACGAGCTGTCGTATCAGCTGTGGCCCCAAAAGCACAAGGGGTCATCCCTCGTTCCTGGGTGCCTCTCTTGCCGAGGGTATGTGCGCCGGCACGTGTCCAGGCGCTCGTCCGCGCCGGACTTCAGGGGGGTGGCAGCAGATGGCCGAGGTGAGCCCGCTTGCCGATGGGGCCTGGTGAGCCTGGGGCGACGCAGAGGACGGAGATCGAACGGGTGATCCGATCCCAGGAAGTGGAGCCTTGGCACGTGCTCTGCTGAATGCACTGCCAGTGGCTGGGGTGATGACGCTGATCCCAACCGGGAGACGACGCCTCGGTCGCGCGGAGCCGCTCGCAACTTGCCGTTTGCAGGAGGATGACGATGGCAGTCAATCCGATCCAGATTCAGAAGTACCTGAAGGGTATCAACTATCCCGCCAGCAAGCGCGACCTGCTTGAGAACGCTGAACGGGAAGGGGCCGACGAGGACATCCGCACGACGCTCGAGCAGTTGCCGGACCAGGAATATGAGAACCCCGCCGACGTGAGCAAAGCGCTCGGCAACCTTGAGTAACGAGGACTATGCAGCAGAAGGCGCAATTGTCCGGCCTCGCCGAGGTCGTGGATCGGGCTGCCGCAGAGGGCCTGGGGCACGAGCCACGACGGCCGGGGCAGGAAGCGGCGATCACCGCTGTCCTGGAGAGAGCGACACCCCTGGCGTGAGGCCGACCGGAGCGGGGGAGTCCGCCATCTCCCAGATTGCTGACTCCCTCATCCCTGGCGCCATTGTTGTGATGTCGCCGTTGATCGCCTTCCACCCGAATCAGGTTGGGGCCATCGTACGGCGACGGGTCGGATTCACCATGCTCGAGGGGTGGGAACACGTGATGCGCCAGGAGCCCGCCCTTGACGCGACCTGCCCGTAAACCCTGGGCCTGTCAGCCCTGGGCAGCCAGCCTGCCCCTCTTCCTGGTCGTCGTGGTCGTCGGCTGCTGGGGCATATTGGCCTCGTCCTACTCCCTGGCCGACTATCTCAACGTCACCCATTTTGCCTTCGAAAAAGTGCCGGGTGGCTTTGCGTCCCCCCTGCTCCGCGCCACTCTGCTGATCTTTCTGTTGCTGGGTGGCCTGTATGCGGTCGGCTACGGGTTCTTCACCCAGCAGCCGGTCCTCACTCGATTCCACAAGCTCGTCATTCTGCTGCTCTTTCTCCTGCCAGCGCTGTGCAACGTGGCGCTGTATCCGCTGGGAGCGCTCGACGTCTTCAACTACCTCATCGAGCTGAAGCTGACATTTTTCTATGGGCAGAATCCGTACCTGGTCACGTTTGAGGCCTATCGCCACGACCCGTTTGCCTTACCGGCCTTCCTGGTCGATGTCCCCCTCTTCTATGGTCCGGTCTGGCTGCTGGTCTCCGGCTGGCCGCTCACCCTGGTTGGATTCAGTTCGATTGGCAGTGCGCTCGTGGCGCTCAAGGTGCTCAACACCGGCCTGCTCGCACTGACGGGCCTGATCCTGTTCCGCGCCGCGCCGTCCTCGCGCTCTGGTTGGCACCGGCTGTACCTGTTGCTGGCCAATCCGCTGATCCTCTTTGAAGGAATCGGGAACGCGCACAATGACGTGGCAATGACGCTCTTGCTCGTGAGCGCGGTTGTCGCGCTGCGCCGACGCTCTCCCTGGGCAGGTGGGGCACTCGCGCTGTCGGCGCTGGTCAAGCCCTTCAGCGTCGTGCTGTTTCCCCTCATGCTCGTGGCTATGGGCCGGCGACGCTGGGGATGGCGACGAGTCGGGACGGCCATCGCCCTGTGCGGCGGGCTGACGGTCCTTACCGTGCTCCCCTACTGGGCTGATGGAGCAATGCTCGCCGGCTGGCGCCAGGGCACGACCGAGTCGCAGCAGATGGATCACGTCTCACCGCTGTCGCTGGTGCAGCAGACGACGCGCTCCGCGCCAACTGCCGCATGGCTAGGTCCCCTGCGCAAAATCCATCCCGAGTGCTGGAGCGTGGCGGGTGTGCGTCCCTTGTCCACCGCACCGAAAGGGGAAGGCGCCTGTCACCGGCGCTGGATCCCCTTCTCCGTGATGGAAGAACGCATTCGATTCGTGGCGCTGATCGTGTTTGTGCTCTTCGGGAGTGGGGTGGCCTTCGCGGTGGCCCGGGGATGGTCCATGGAGGCGGCGGGGGTGGCCCTGCTCCTGGCGTTCCTCTTGCTGCAGACCAATCTCTATCCGTGGTACCTGATTCCGGTCTTTGCCCTCCTCGTGCTGCGTTCGAGCCCCTGGGGATTGCGGTATCTCTTTGTCGCGACGACGCTCGGGCTGGCCTATTACCCAGCCTATGTCTTTGCTCGCATCGACCATCCCTGGCCGGAACTCCACCGGCATCTGTTCCTGGCGCTGTTCCTGACGGTCCCCATGCTGCTCTATGGACTTGTTGGCCTCAGCACACTCATGGCGGCCAGATGGCCGTGGCGCGCCACCAGACCTATGCGGAGAGCGACTCGTCCCGTCCCGGAGGTGATCCCCGAAACGAGCTAGGCCGCACGGAACCAGGCTTTCATAACCTGATGTCTGATCTTGCGAACGCACTGACCAACCCGCAAGGACACGGTCCGAGCCACGGGAGTGATGTGCCCGCACTCCCTCGCCGACAGCCCGCCGCGGCGTCCGTTCGGGTTCCGCTGTGCGACCACATGCCTGGCACATATGGGAAAGGTGCTAGCCGAGGGAGTAGCAAAACTAGAGTGCACTCTGCTCCCAATCGCGCTAGCTGCCCGTCACGCCGCAGACCGGGTCCTTGCCCAATTGGTCAATGACTGGCATCGCGCAGGTGGCGCGGATGGCCATCACGATTTCCGCATCCCACGGATAGGCCGGGGCGTGCCGACGAGACTGACCCCGATGGCGAGTTCGAGCGCGGAGCGGGTGACCCGCCGCGCGCCAATCGCCTCGCGAATCGCCCGCCGCAACTCGGGATCCTCGACGTCCATCACGGCAATCCATTCCTCCGCGTCGTGCGTTTCTCGCGCCTGGGCGCGGAGCTGCTGCCGGGTTGGCTTGCGGGGTGGATCGCCCTGTTCGTCCATGATCGTCTCCTGTGCAGGATCGCGGCATTTCGGAGCGTGTCAACATCTGAGAAAACACGACGGCATGATGACCGGCGTGACCGGGGAGGGCCACTGCGAATCCACTGGCCCGGACACGCCGGTCACGCCAGGCACAACCACACGATGCAGTGCCGCAGCAGTCGCCCGTCACAGGCCGTCAACCAGCAGCATGCCCACAGCGCCAGGACTCCCATGCTACCGGTGCGTCCCAGGGTGTGCGCTAGGGCGTGCATCTCCCCTGCGCCCGGCACGCGGGTGTCGCCAGCTCGATCTGTTCCCGATACATCATCGCAAACACGGCAAGTGCAGACGTCCGAAGATCGCGCATCGGTTCAGTCAGGGCTTCGCGTAACTGCCGGGCCAGGTCAGGATCGGTGATGTCCAGCTCTTCCGCGAGGCATTCCCAGCAATCGTCGTCACGCAGCGGGATTGGCTCCATCATTCGCTCCCCTAGAGGTAAACAGTTCGGCGATATGGTATCGCAGCCCAATCGCCGAACGTGACGTGGCGCAAACGGGGCATGCCAGGACTAACGCTAGCGCTGATGGCGTGGAGAATCCTCTCCACCCGGAGCGAATCTCACCGACTCATCGTGCCGGCGCCGCACCTGCCAGATCTGTTACCCGGGAACATGTGCGGGATCAGGCGCGGCAGGCGCCGTCTCCGCCTGAGTCCGTCGGGCTACACGAAGCATGCTGCCGGCCAGCGGGTTACGGCAGACGACACACGCCTGCGTACAGGAGGACCGGAAGGAGTTGATGAGAGGCACGTTCCAACGTGTTCATATTTCCCCTGCGGATGTATGACTCAATGTATTGACATTGTTGCAATGTAGCGTATGCTGCAAACGCCTCAGACAGTTACGCATCCGGCGCACAGAGATGTCCTGATCGCCTGCGCCACGATGTCGGACCCAGCGCTTCCGGCCTGAGCGGAGATTTCCGCGGGTCGGAGAGCGTGTGCTCTCCGGCGTATCAACCTGGAGGGCATGATCATGGATAACGAGCGGTTCGCCGGATTGGTTCGGGCCATGGGAAGTAGCCCCACCCGGCGCGGAGCGCTGGGGATCGTGGCCGGGCTTGCCGGTCTCAGCCTGGGCGAGGTGGCGGCCAGGAAGAAGGGCCGGGGCAACGGGAAAAGCAAGCGCCGGTCGCAGGCCGCAGCGGACAAGATTGCCGTCTGCCACTATGACGCGGACGCGGATACCTTTGGCGTGATCACCGTCAACTCGAAGGGGTGGCGCAACGGGCACTCGAAGCACGAGCAGGATTTTCTCCAGGGCGATGGCGGCGAGTGTTGCGATGATAGCGGCTGCTCCCACCTCGACGGCTTATGCCATGCCGGCGTCTGCGATCGGGCCACCGGCACGTGCAGTCAGGTGGATGCTGGCAATGAGGGCGGCTGCTGCATTGACAGCGACTGCCCCCACTTCAACGACCCATGCTATTCCAGTTTCTGCGACCAGACCACCGGCGCGTGCAGTGAGGAGTTTCTCGGCGGGTCGTGCTTGTCATAACAGAGATGACCGCGTAGGTCAACGTGCACCGGACGGTTATCCTCGCCGGTCTGGATGGGCGTTGATCCGGCCCTGACCGGCGGCCCGTGACGCGCTGAGATCGGCGAGCCGGTGTCCATCCCTGGCGCCGGCTTGCCCGTTTCCCTCAGGGGAGATGCCACCGAGTGGGCAATACGCCGCGATTGCGGCCGCAAGGGGAGGGCGGTCAGCATGTTGCCGGGAGGGAGATCGTTGGCAACGTGCTGCCAGTGCGCTCTGGGCGGAAGAAGCGAAGCCTGGCATGAGGGCAATGTTCGCCCGTTTCACCATCACGAGCGTGCGGTGGAGCCCCAGGCCAGTGCGGAATGCCGTGGGGAGAGTGATCCCGCGCGCGACATAGCCGGATGAACTCATCGCCGAGTCCATGGCCTCCATCCTGTGTGCTCAGGTTAGCCGTGATCTGTCGCCGCGCTCCACTGACGACGTGGCCCCCTGGAGCGGTGATGCCACGTCGCTGATCGACGCCGCAGCCCGGCGCTCACCGTCAGCCCGCCGCTGGAACTCGTCGCCTGGGGACCTCTGCACTTCAGCCGTAGCTGGAGATCAGCAGTCTCGTTCTCCGAGCACCGCCAGTGCCTGGTCTTCTCGGGAGGCGCTGCGCGTCGTCAGCCCAATGGAGGGTGTTACGGACTTACCGCTCCCAGGATTGATGCAGGATTTCGACCTGAATGCCGCCCGGGGCGAGAAAGTAGAATGTCCAGGCGCCGTGCATGCTTTTGGGCGGGTCAACCTCCACGCCGTCCGCGAGCAGGCGTTGGTGGATCTCGTTCACCCGTTCGTCGCTTTCCTGGCCAAAGCCGATGTGAAACATCTTCGGATAGCTGGGTTGCTCGCCGCGCATCAGGGTGAGCACAAACCCGTCCTCGTTCAAGAGCGCGGAAATGGCGTCGTTCGGGCTCTCTCCCAGCGCGGTGAAGCCAAAGTACGTCTCGAAGAACGTGCGCGTTTCCGCCACGTCCGGGACCGTAAGATTGAGATGGTTCAGGTGCATGGGTGCTGCCTCGCTTCGGGTGATCTCGGCGCGTGTCCGCACGATGACACTCAAGTCTGGCCGCGCCGGATTCCGACGCCACCAACCCCACCATAGTCTCACGACCGGCGCGCGCACCAATGCCTGATCCGTCGGCCTGTTGCCCATGACGCAGCCGCCGGTATGGCCCGCGACGTCCACGAACTCATCGCCGAGTCCGTGGCCTCCATCGTCTGCCACCGGTTTGGCCGTGATCTGTCGCTCCGCTCCACGGATGACGTGGCCCACTGGATCGATGCCCCGCCGCGTACCGTGCCGGCATGGCCGTCATCCATGGTGCCGGCGCATCGCTGATTGATCTGTCACGCCAGCACTCGCCGCCGGCGCTCCGCTGGAGCTTGCCGCCCGACGTCAGGCGGCGAGGTGCACCAGGCGCCAGGCTGAACGCCAAATGGCCAAGTAGTGGCATTGACTGAGGCGGTTCAGGCTGCGGGACCTCGTCAACGTGAACATCGAGGCACTGCTGGAGGCAACGGGGCAAAACCTGAAACGCTGGCTGCAGGCGAATGCGAGGGGGCGACCTGGGTTGCCGGGTATGGCCCTTGCCGTGCCTACGACCGCATGCTCGAGGTGGAAGCGCGTGATCCCGTCAGCATCGCTGCGCTGCGTCCACCACAGCCCCACGCAACTCCTTTGCTTCTCATTTTGCAAGACGCTGGGCCGTTCTTGCGACACGACCGCCCCGGCTCATTGCATGCACTGCAGAACGCCGCGCTGTCCATCCCGTCCCCGGGGATGAGCACATCACCACCCTTGTGCCGACGGCTTGCACGCAACCTCAGGGCAACTGGGCTGGGTCAGTCTGGGTCATCCCAGTGGTCGACGATGGGCAGGGTGATCGTGAAGGTCGCTCCTGTGCCAGGGCCGTCAGAACGGGCCACCAGATGCCCCCCCTGGGCCTCGATCAGGGCACGGCTGAGATAGAGGCCCAGCCCCGTCCCGCGCACGAGTGAGGCAGGGTTGACGCGGTGGAACCGGGTGAAGATGCGTTCGAGTTGGTCGGCGGGGATGCCGATGCCGGCATCTGTGACGTCAAGGGCGACGTACGCACCGTCGGGGTAGGCGGTGGTGACGATGGCGCTCCCCGCCGGGGAGTACTTGGCGGCGTTCTCGTAGAGGTTGGTAAGCACCTCGCTCAACAAGGCGGCGTCCCCCTCGATGGGTGGCAGCTCAGGTGGTATGGCAACGCGCACCGGGTGATGGGGGATCTGGCGCGCCATGACCGCGACCACCCGCTCCACGAGGGGCGTCAACAGGACAGGTTCCGTCCTCACCTTCAGCCGGTTGGCCATCACCGCCGCCAGGGTCAGGATATTGGCCAGCATGTGATCGAGCCGATCGCTCTCGGTGGCAATATCGCGCAGCAGTTCGTCCTGCGTCGCCCCGTTCAGCGTGGCCCGCTGTTTCAGCAGGAGATGGGCGCCGCCATGGATGGTGGTCAACGGGGTGCGAAACTCATGGGAAATCAGGGCAAGGAAATCATCCTTCAGTTGCTCGGCCTCGCGCAGGCGGGTGACGTCCTGCTGGACCAGCACGGCGCGCGCTTGCTGTCCGGCCGTCTCCGGCAGGGGAGCGGCGTGGGCCAGCACCGGTATCACCTGCCCATCCTGGCGTTCCAGGAGCAGATGCTCATGCCCCACCACCTCTCCATAGAGTGCGCGCAGCCCGACACGCTGCTCGTGCGCCAGGGGTGTGCCATCAACCCGGAGAAAGCGGAAGTCGCGGCCGTAGACCGGCAGCACTTCCGGGGACGTGTCCAAGCCGAAGATCATCTGCATGGCCGTCGCGTTAGCCTCCTCGACCTGCCCGTCAGGGCCACTCAGGATGAGGACCCCGGCTGGCAAATGGTCGAGGATGGTCCGGAGCTGATCCCGCTGCTCTTCCCGGATCCGGCTCTCCGCCTCAGCCTCCTCGAGGCGCATCCGCTCGGAGATGTCGAGCATCAACCCTTGCCAGGCAACGATCTCCCCCGCTTCGTCGCAGAGGGGGACGCACTCGTCACGGATCCAGACATAGGTGCCATCCTTGCGCGCGTGCCGGTACTCGGCGCGAAAGATGGTGCCTGGCGCCTCGGTGCGGGCATCCTCAGCGGCAACGCGCTCGCGATCCTCGGGATGGACGAGTTGGAGCCAGTGACCGTCGAACGCCAGCGCCTCCTCCGGCGTCTCCCCGGTCAACGCGGCAATGTACGGACTGAAATACAGCGGCGTCTGGATCTCATCATCGGCCAGGATGTAGACGACCACCGGTAACTGCTCGACCAGCGCGCGATATTTGTGGTCGCTCGCCCAGTGCTCCTCCTGCGCGCGCGCGTGCGCTGACGTCATATCGGCACGCAGGAACGTGGCGGTAAGCACTCCGTCGGGATCTGGAATGACCAGCCCCCAGGCCTCGAGCGACACGCACGAACCATCCTTGCGCACCAGCTCGATCGTGTCACGCCAGCTCCCCTGGGTGGCATCTTCGGCTGCCATCCCCCAGGTGGCGTTCTCTGGCGCGAGCTCATCTCTGCGCCTCTGCAGCAGTTCATCTCGCGCGTACCCGAGGAGGTGACAGGCCATCAGGTTGGCGTCCCGGGTACGCCCGTGGTCGTCGATGATGAGGACCGCGTCTGGAGAGCCGGCCACGATGGCCTGGGAGAGGGACGGCGCCATCAGCGCTTCTTGCTGGGCAACCAACGTCAGCTCCTGCACGCGGTGTCCGCCCTGGACAGGCTTGCGTCCAACAAGTGCTCGATGGCGGCCAGGAGTTGACTGATCATGATGGGTTTGCGCAGGAAGACGGCGTGATTGGGGAGGGATGTCGAGTCGTGCGGGACGCCCGTCTCGGCGCCACTGATGACCAGGATGGGGAGTTGCGGCGCCTGCCGGCGCACCCTGGCGAGAACGCTCCACCCCGTGAGGCCCGGCATGAGCAGATCGGTGATGAGCAGATCGGGCGGCGCGGCAGCCACCATCTCCACAGCGATGCGGCCATCGGTGGCGGTCGTGACGCCATAGCCTTCGTTCGACAAGACGCGGTGTAACAGCGACCGCACTGCTGGATCATCCTCGGCGATCAGAATCTGGGGCATGACGGTATACCTCGTTTCCACGTGCCGCCCTCAAGGTAGCTGACGGAGCGTTGCAACGGTGTCGCACCCGAGACGTGATCGCGGCACAATCGTGTCAGGCGGGGAGTTGTGATGATGGCGGAACCAGACGCTGCCGATGTGTGGAACGGCGCCGGGCAGGTGTCCAGGAGCAGTGAACTTCTGGCCCGTCAGATGCCAAAGCAGGTATCACCGCATCCTTTTGAGGAGCTGTTACGCGTTCATCAAAACAGTGCGGCATGGACGGAGTCGAACCCGTACACGATGATCTTCTCCTGGCGTCGCTCGGCACACGACAGAACGCTCGACGCCTGACAGTATTGACGTGCCCGTTGCCACCGAGCGCCATCAGCAGTCAAGCTTGACTCTGCTCTCCCACGCGCCGCACAGCCGTTAATCGATCTTGTCCTGCCGCGCCGCCGGCGCCGTGCTCGCCGGCAGGTCGTCGTGGCCCCGGCTACCTGCCCCGGCAGGCGTGGTGGCATGGCTTACACACAAGCTATGAGGGAACTCTGATTGGCCGATCGCAGGGCGCCCAGTTGGCACAGATAGTGCTGCCTGTCCGGTGACGGGCCACCGACTGGAACCGTAACGCCACCCCAAGGCAAGACGAGCCGAGGAGCCTGGAGCCGGCGACGAGCGGCTGCTGACCTGTCACCGTTTTTTCGTTTCCCTGGGACAGTTCGTGTCCGACTTCAAGGAGAAACCCGTGAAGGTTGCTCGTGCTCTCATCGCAATGTCTCTCGTGCTCGTTCTGGCCGTCCTCCTCGGCGGTCAGGGGTTCATGAGTTCCACGTTCCAGGAGAATGCCGCATTCGCGGCTCAGAACGCCACCCCGCAAGCGTTGACTGGTGGAGAACAGGGTGGTGACACCGCGCTCCCGGACGGCACACTGCCGGGGAACCCGTCCATCCAGTTGGTCAAGGTGGCCGATGGCCTGATCGATCCGGTCAACGCTGCTTCTCCAAATGACGGTACCGGCCGTATCGTCGTGGTTGAGCGGGTCGGCTATCTGCGCATCGTCGAACCAGACGGCACAGTGCTCGAAGAACCATTTCTCGACATTGCCAACACGGTGAAGATCGATTTCCTGGAGCAGGGGTTGCTTGGGGTGGCGTTCCACCCCGACTACGCCAACAACGGGCGCTTCTACGTCTTCTACTCCGACTACCGCACGCAGGGTGACCATTTCCTCGTCGAGTACACCGTCTCGGCGGATAATCCGAACCAGGCTGACCCCGATAGCGCGCGTGTGTTGTTCGCCTTCGAAGACCCCTACGTCAACCATAACGGGGGCACGATCCAGTTCGGCCCTGACGGCTACCTCTATGTGGGAATCGGTGACGGCGGTCTTGCCGGAGACCCGATGGAAAACGCGCAGGATCTCTCCACCCCGCTCGGCAAGCTCCTGAGGATCGATGTCGATGCGTCGACTGAGGGGGGCGCCGCATACGGCATCCCCCCTGAGAACCCGTTTGTGGGACAACTGATTCCCATGTCGGAGGCCAACCAGCGGGCGCAGACCGGCGCGTACCACCCGGACGCCCGACCCGAAATCTGGGCGTATGGACTACGGAATCCATGGCAGTTCAGCTTCGATCCCGCCAATGGTGATCTCTACATCGCCGATGTTGGCCAGGTGGCATGGGAGGAGATCAACTACCAACCGGCGGATAGTGCAGGTGGCGAGAACTACGGCTGGGACCCTCTCGAAGGCGCGCATTGCTACCCACCGCAGGCCGCTCAATGCGGGCTGGTCGGGACGCTGCCGGTCGCGGAATACAGCCACGCTGAGGGTGATTGCTCGATCACCGGCATGGGGGTCTACCGGGGTGAGGCGTCTGCGGCCCTGGACGGCATCTACTTCAACAGCGACTTCTGCTCTGGCCGCGTCTGGGGGCTGACCCGCGATGACGCAGGCGAGTGGGTCTACCAGGAGCTGCTGGACACGACGTTGCTCGTGACGGGAGCCGGGCAGGATGAAGCCGGAGAGGTCTACCTCACCGCTTGCGAATGTATCTTCGATCGCAGTTACAACCCCTTCGACAATCCAACCGGCACGCTCTGGCGCGTGGTTGCGGCCGATCAGGTTCCGGAAGGTGCGGAAACCGCGCCGCTGGAGCAACCTGAGGAGCCAGAAGCGACACCGGCCCCGGAAGGGGAGGAGATGATCGGGACCCCGGACGCGGGGCAGTAGCACCTGGCTGAGTCCCGGCACCGAGAATGGTGCCGGGACTCTCCGTGTTCCTGGTTGCAGAGCGAATGGCCCTCACCCCAGCCCCTCTCCGATGCGCGGGAGAGGGGCGCTCGGCCCCTGATGCAGGCGACATACCCGGCGTCGTTCCGCAGATGTTCCGCTTGCTGGCATCCGACCGTCTCCCTTCTCCCGCGCAAGTACTTCGGGTGAGGGCAAGGCGCAGGCGCGCACCCTGTTGCTGGCAAGAACCCACTCCACCGCGGTATTTCACACCAGGCGTTCTTGACTACGCTCGAGACACGGTGCGAGATTTGAGCGCGCGGCGGCTCATCTCTTCTTCACACCGCGGTACAGGAGCCCGGGGCGGCGACCGGAGCGTGCCAGGTCAACCGCGCGGATGGCGTTCATGGTTACCTCAGCGTAGGGGGCAATCTCGCTCAGGCTGAGCAGCCCATCTATCCACTACTGCCCCGCGCCACCCGCTCTCGCCAGTCCACCCAGCCGATGTGCCATGCCTCCGCCCGTGTTCGCGGCGGAGGCCGTTATGCGACTGCCGTCTGGCCGGGATCGGAGGCAAGCAGTGCGCGCGCGGTGTCGAGGCTGACCCGGCGATAGTGCTCCACCGGCCGGCCGTTCTGCATGACCTGGGCACGTCCGTCGCGCAGCGCGGCTTTCTGCTCTGGGTCGAGCTCCGCTGATGCGTCAATCACGGCCGAGACGTAGGATTCGGTCACCGTATTGCCAGCAGCCGTGACATCGGCGTCCTGCGCTCTTCCGGCCGGCGCATACGCCAGTGCCGACTTCAGACACCCGCTGGCCAGCGTCGCGCGGCCAAAGCTCGGGGAGCCGGGCCGGCCATCGGGAACCAGCAGGTGGGTGATGGCCCGGTCATTGATGGCGCGCAGCACGGCTTCCGGCTCGTCGGCGACCACGACCTCCTTATGGTCTGGCCAGATATCGAGCATCGAGTGGTTCCCATGCTGCTGGCCAACGTGGAAGACGAAGTAATCGGGGTAGATGAAGAAATCGTCCCCCTTGGCCCGCTGCAGATCGTAAAACGCTGTGATCGTCGCCAGGGTCAAGACGCTGGCGCCCAATGCACCCCCGGGCTGGTGAACCACGATGCCCAGCCGGTCCCGCGCGTCAAAGCCAGGGAACAGCTCGGGAATGGGCACCGGCTGGCCTGCGAGTTCCAGGGTGAATGCGGCGCTGGTCAATTCTCGTGCTGAATGCATCGTGCGCTTCCTTTGCCCTACCTGATGGCCATGATCTCCTCGGCGGCGCGGCGGCCACTGCGCAGGGCGCCATCCATCGTCGCGTAGTGCACCTCGGCGGTGTGCTCGCCAGCAAAGTGCAACGGGCCGACGGCGCGGATCAACTCAGCCGGCTTTCGTGGCTGGCCAACCAGCGCGGTGGAGTACGACGCGCCGATCCACGGGTCGTCATCCCAGGTGGTGAGCACGGCCCCTTGGGGAGCGAGCGCCAGATCGGGGCGGAGCCACGCCAGGCGTTCGAGCCAGCGCTGCGGTCCGGCATTGACCTGGAGCGCCGCAAGGGCGGGCGCGGAGCCGGCGAAGCACCCCGCCACCGGGGCGACCGCTCCGTCCGCTCCCTGCGCGGTCCACGTCCAGAAGCCGTCGGGCACCGAGAGGGTGCCGCTCGGAGCGGTTGGCTCGCGCAGCGGCACGGCGAGCTTGGCGGCGTGGCCGTAGGCGACTCCGGCGAGGGCGGCCTTCTTCCAGGCTGGCAGGGGTGGCTCAAAGGTGATCTGACCTGTCAGCCGGGCCGGCACCGCGAGCACGGCGCGATCCGCTGCGACGTCGAAATCGCCGGTGCGCACGGTGACGTGGTCATCAGACCAGGTGACCGCCCGCGCCGGCGTCGACAGATGGACCGCCGGCCCGAGGCGACGCGCCAGCTCGAGCGCGAGGCCCTGGTTGCCGCCCGCAACGCGGAAGCTCTCATCTGTGTTGAGCAAGGAGTGCCCGTCGCCCAGCACCGTCGCCGGAAGGCTGGCTGCTGGCTGGGTCGAGGTGATCGTGAGCCGCGCGATGATCGCTTCGTACGCGCCCGGGTCGAGATCGAGGCCGTCAAGGAATGTGGTGACGGCGGCGTTCGGGTCAGCCGGGCACGCGGCGAGGGCCTCCCGGATGCGCGCGGTGGCCGTTTCCATCGTCGCCCGATCGACACCCCGGCCACCTCGTGGCTCCCGGTCCGCGTACGCCATCCCCATCGGCGCGAGCCGTAACCCGAGGCGCTCGACCGTGGCGATGATCTCGGTCTGGTAATGCTCGATGAACTCTGCGCCGCGCTCGATCACGGCGCCGTTCGGCAGCGTCTGTGACCAGACCCGGCCACCGACCCGGTCACGCGCCTCGAGCACGACGACCTCGTGGCCAGCACGCTGCAGCGCCTCGGCGGCGGCTAGCCCGCTGAACCCGGCGCCGACAACACAGATCCGCATGCGGTTTCTCCGAAGCCCCGTATGTCCGTGCCCAGCCGCGTGCGGCTGACAGGAACGACCCGGTCAGGATGAGTACCGGTACCCTACCAGCACCCGATAGCCGCTCAAAACCTTGGCCCGACGCTGGAGCCTGGTGCCCCATTCACCTCGCCGATCGTTGTGCCCGGGGCCTCGATGCTGAATTTCCCGGCTCGCAGCGTGGCCCAGAGCTTGCGACAAATGGGGTGGACGGTTGACGTGCTACGTCGACGTGACGATGATAAACCGACGCATGCGGTAGCAGAGCTGCTACGCGAAACGAACGGAGGCGTTCGATGGGCGATGACCTGACTCGTGACCTGACTGAAAACCTGCGTGATGGCCGTATCACCCGCCGCAACTTCATCCGCAGCGCCACGGCGCTCGGTCTCTCCGCAAGTGCGATTACCTCGGCCCTGCGGGCCAATCCCGCCCAGGCCCAGGATGCGTCGACCGTCACCTTCTGGACGACCCACACCGAGCCCGACCTGAGCGCTCTGCAGGCGATCGTCGACGCGTTCAACAGTGAAAACGCCGACGTCCAGGCCGAGTTGGTCCAGGTCATCGGCGACGAGACGGACACGACCAAGCTGATGACGGCGGTCCGGGGCGGTACCGGACCCGATGTCTACATGCTCGACCGGTTCATTGTCGCCCAGCGAGCAGCCGAGGGTGTGCTTCAGGATCTTTCGGAATTCACGGGGGGCGAGGATCTCAGCGAGGTCTACATTCCTTTCGCCTGGGCTGAGGCCAATTTCAATGGCGCCCCCTTCGCCCTCCCGTTCGACACTGACGCTCGTGCCCTCTTCTACAACAAGGGGATGCTCGAGGAAGCGGGCATCGATCCCGAGGAGCTTGATGTCGCGAACGGCGCCATCACGTTCGACCGGCTGGCGGAGATCGCCAACCAGATCAACGAAACTGATCAGGATGGCAACTTCAGCCGCATGGGTTTCGTCCCGTATACCCACCAGGGCTGGCACTACACCTATGGGTTCGCCTTCGGGGGCTCGTTCTTCGACGAGACTAACTGCCAGGTGACACCGGACGATCCAGGGGTCGTCGCCGGCCACCAATGGCTGTACGACTACATGGCGGCGCTGGACCCGGCTAAGGTCAACGCCTTCGCTGGCCCATATGCGGCGACCGAGACAGTGCCAGAAGAGCAGGACCCGTTCGTGACCGGGCGAACGGCCTTCGCCATCACAGGTGACTGGTTCTTCAATACCTGGGCGAAGTTCGCGCCGGAGACCGACTACGGCGTGACGCTCATCCCGGTGCCCGAGGAAGGCGCCGAGTCGGCGACCTGGGCCGGGGGATGGTCGGTGGTCATGCCGCAGGGGGCGAAGAACCCTGAAGGCGCCTGGCGGTTCATGCAGTACATCGCTGGAGAGCCCGGCCAGCGGGTGTACACCACCGAGACCGCGCATCTACCGACGATCAACGCCCTGCTCGAAGACCCCAGCCTCTTTGAGGACGAGAACCACCGCTTCTTCGCTGAGCAGCTCTTGCCGACCGCGAAGAACCGTCCACCGCTGCCGGTGGGGGCACGCTACTGGGATGAGCTGACTTCTGCCTGGCAAAGGGTCTACCTGAACGAGGAGGAGCCGGCAGCAGCGCTGGCCACAGTCAAGGAGCGTGTCCAACCCGACCTGCAGGGATACTGCCCGATCGACATCGCCTGATCTAACCGGCAGGACGGGTGGCCGGGCGTACTGCCCGGCCACCCCGCTCCGCCCAGCAAGCAGACCAGGCCGCCACGCACTCCTGAAGGTGAGGGAGTCGATCGTTGACTACCGCGATGCCACCCGTCCGCACGGGTCCCTCGGGCCGCCTGAGGATCACCAGGAAAGAGCGGCAGAATCTTCGCGTCGGGCTCCTCTTCGTCAGCCCCTGGATCGTCGGGTTCCTCGCCTTCCTGGTGTACCCCATCGTTTACACGTTGCGCATCAGCTTTACCCAGTACACGGGATTCGGCGAGCCGAAGTGGATCGGCCTCGACAACTACCGAAATCTGCTCAATGACGATTTGTTCTGGACGTCACTCTACAACACCCTCTTCTACACTGCCCTCGCGGTGCCGCTAGGAGCCGTTGTCGCTATGGGGTTGGCCCTGGCGATGAATCAACCGCTGCCAGAGGTGTCAATCTACCGCGCAATCCTCTACCTGCCGTCAATCATCCCCCTCTTTGCCCTCTCCTTCATCTTCCTCATCCTGCTGAATCCAACCCAGGGCATCTTCAATCAACTGCTCATCCGCCTTGGACTTCCCAATGTCAACTGGTTCGGTGATCCAGCCTGGACGAAGCTCGCCTTCGTCCTGATCGCCCAGTTCGGCGCCGGGCAGGTGGCGTTGATCTTTCTGGCTGGCCTGAAGGGGATTCCCGTCACGCTCTATGAAGCGGCGATGATCGACGGAGCTGGAACCTGGAGCCGCTTCCGCAATATCACCTTACCGATGATGACCCCGATCATTCTCTACGACCTGATCCTGGGTTTGAGCCTGGGCCTGCAGGTGTTTACCCAGGCCTACGTCATTACCCAGGGGGGGCCGGCCGATTCCAGCCGCTTCTACGTGCTCTATCTCTACGACAACGCGTTTCGCTACGGGAAGATGGGCTACGCCTCGGCGATGGCGTGGATTCTCTTCCTTATCACCTTCGTCCTCGCGCTGTTGGTCTTTCGCTCGTCACGGCGCTGGGTCCACTACGAGAACCAGTAGGAGAGGGAATCATGGCCAGGCAGCAATCGCTTTCGGGCGCCCCACCCGTGTCCATGACTGCGCGGCCTTCACAGACGGTAGACAGGAGGGCGTGGCTCTCCAGGAAGCTGCAGCGCCTGGTGGTTCCGCGGATCGTGCTCATTCTCGTTTGCGCGCTCTTCCTGCTGCCGTTCTACTGGATGGTCGTGACGGCGCTCAAGACCACCGAGGATCTGCTGGCCTATCCGCCAATGCTCTGGCCGTCCAGCCTGACCTGGTCCAATTTCCGGGACGCCGTCGAGTACTTCCCGTTCTGGCGGTACCTCGCCAACACCTCCATCATCACGGCGTTGACGATCGTTGGCTCCGTCATCTCCAACCCGATCATTGCCTACGGCTTCTCCCGCATTGACTGGCCTGGCCGCGACCAGATTTTCTACCTGGTGCTGGCGACGGTGTTCATCCCGTTCCCGGTGCTGATCGTGGCGCTGTTCGATATCTTCGCCAAGACCCCGCGCCCAGTCCTCGAGGGGTGGCAGTTGTCGTGGGAAGGGAACTGGATCAACACCTACCTGCCGCTGGTGGTGCCAATGTTCTTCGGCAACGCCTTCTGGATCTTTCTCATGCGGCAGTTCATGATGCAGATTCCGCACGAGATCTCGGACGCGGCGCGCATCGATGGTGCCAGCGAATTCCGCATCTTCTATCAGATCGTCCTCCCCCAGGCGCTTCCCGCCATCGGCGTTATCAGCATCTTCGCCGGGCTCCACGCCTGGAACGACTTCCTCGGCCCGCTGATCTACCTCCAGGATGAGGCCAAGTACACGCTCGCCATTGGTCTCACTTTCTTCGAGTCACAGCGCGAGATTCAGTTCAGCCTCCTCATGGCCGCCTCAACCCTCGTCGTCTTGCCGGTGGTCGCCCTTTTCCTCCTCTTCCAGCGCGCTTTCGTCGAGGGGATCAGCCTCGGCAGTCTCAAGTAAGGGGATGGCGCTTCGCTTGGGCGAAGTGGCCTCTAAGCGTTAGTGACATCCATCAGCTCGTGCGAGGAGACCAGCCGTGTCAAGCAGGTACGACGAGCGGCGCCAGGAGCGGATAGCCCGGCGTCTGGAGGAACTCCGGGCCTGGCGCAATGCCGCTGAGAACCCCATTCCGGACTGGACGTTCACCGGGAGCGACGGCCAGGCCACCCCGATCACGATCGGTGACTTCTGGCCGATCGTGGAGACGCCAGTTCACTTCGAGGCCACCGGTGTCATTCCGGAGAGTTGGGCCGGTGAGCCGGTCGAGCTCGAACTCTGGCTCGGTGGCGAGGGCATCCTCCGGTTGTCCACTGGGTTTCAGGGTGGGCTTGATCCCTTCCACCACAGTTTCCCCATCACCCCGGACGCCCAGGGCGGCGAGCGCCTCGTGATCGACGCGGAGGTGGTGCCGAAGGGGATGTTCGGCAGCCACGTGGCCGAGCCGCGCCTGGAACGCGCGCATGTTGTCGTGCCCCAGGTTGAGGTGCGAGCGCTGGAGCGGGATCTGACGATGATCGCCCTGGCCGCGCAAGAGCTCGGCGATCACGAGGTCGTGCCGCATTTGCTCGACATCATCGAGGCGGCGTTCGCCATCTACGGTCCACTCTGGCCATCCGCGTCCGACGTGGCGCTGACCCGCCTGGCGCGGGGCTACAGCAACCCGGTCGGGAGTGGGGTGCGCTCGGTCTCCGAGTCCTACGCGACCGAAGCGTATGACGTGCATCCGTACTCCATGCCGATCTGGCATCTGCCGCCGCCGCCACGAGGGCTCGAGCCGTTGCCACCCAGCACGCTCGAGGCGGTGCGAACCGCCCGCGTCGAGGTCACAGAGCGCCTGGAGCGCCTCAAAGAGGAGTACCCCCCGGTCGGCCGCCTGGCGGTTACCGGGCACGCCCACATCGATCTGGCCTGGCTCTGGCCGGTCGCGGAAACGCGGCGCAAGGGGCGGCGGACCTTCGGCACTGTGCTCGACCTCATGGATCGCTACCCCGATTTCATCTTCAACCAGTCATCAGCACAGCTCTACGCCTGGATCGAGAAAGATGCGCCCGATCTCTTCGCGCGCGTCAAGGAGCGCGTGGCCGAGGGGCGCTGGGAGCCGATTGGTGGCTCATGGGTGGAACCGGACGCACAGATCACGGGCGGCGAGGCGTATGTGCGCCAGCTCCTTTACGGGCAGCGTGCCTTTGAAAAGTGGTTCGGTAAACGCTCAACCGTGGCATGGCTCCCCGATGTCTTTGGCTTCTCGGGCGGCATTCCCCAACTGCTGCGAGGTGCCGGGATCGAGGGCTTCTTCACGATCAAGCTCAACTGGAACGAGGAGAACCGCTTCCCCCATGACCTCTTCACCTGGGAGGGCATCGACGGTAGCCGCGTGACGGCCAACATGTTCCGGAACCTGCCGCCAGCTCACGGCTACAACGGCAACATCGCCCCGCTCGACACCCTGGGGACGTGGCGCAACTTCGATGGCAAGCGCCAGCATCCGGAAAGTCTGCTCGCCTTCGGGTGGGGTGACGGCGGTGGCGGTCCATCGGCGCGGATGCTGGAGAACTACGCGCGCATCCGGGAGTTCCCGGCCCTGCCGCGCCTGCGTATGGCCCACATCGAGGAGTACTTTGCCAGCCTGCCGGAATCGGGCCTGCCGGTCTGGGTCGGGGAGCTCTACCTGGAATTTCACCGCGGTACGCTCACCTCGCAGGCCAGGACAAAGCAACTGAACCGTGCTGGTGAGCACCGGCTCCTCGAGGCGGAAGCCTTCGCGGCGATCGCTCAGCGTGCCGGTTTCTCCTACCCACACGACGAGATCGAGGCAGCCTGGAAGACAGTCCTCCTCAATCAATTCCACGACATCATCCCGGGCTCTTCCATCGCCGAGGTCTACCAGGACACCATTCCGGAGCTGGAAGGGGTCGTGCGTACGGCCGTGGAGATGCGCGATGCGGCAGTGGCGCACCTGGGTGGTATTGGAGCCGAGGGGGCGCCGCGCCAGCGACTTGTGGTTGCCAACGCTGCGCTCGTTCCCCGTCCCCTGACCGTCCTGCTGGACGAGCCGGACGGCGTGATGACCAGCAGTGACGGCATCGTGCTCCCGTCCCAGGCAACTGAGGATGGGCTCCTCATCCATGATCCCAGGCGGGAGGTTCCCGGTCTTGGTTGGGTGAGCCTGTCGCTCTCATCCGACGCTGCGGCGCCTCATGACGCCGCGTCCGTCACGTCCGTTCGGGTAGAGGAAGGGGACGCCGGGCCCATCCTGGAGAATGAGCTCCTGCGGGTGGAGATCGGCCTGGATGGCATGTTGCACCGCGTCGTCGACAGAACGGCTGGCGACCGCGATGTCCTCGCTGACCGTGGTAACCAGCTCTGGGCGTTCGTCGACAAACCCCGCACCTACGATGCCTGGGACATCGAGGAAAACTACGAGAGCGAAGGGGAGGAGGTCGGCGGCGTCGAAGCGATCACGGTCGTCGAGACCGGCCCGCTACGTGGCGCCGTCCGCGTCCGGCGCGTCTGGCGGGGCTCCAGCATCGAACAGACCTACCGGCTGCTCGCTGGATCGCGGCGGGTCGATATCGTGACCCGCATCGACTGGCACGAGCGCCAGGTCTACTTGCAGGCCCGATTCCCGCTGGCCGTGCGCAGTCATGAGGCAACCTACGAAACGCTCTACGGGGTGGTCCGCCGCCCGACCCACCGCAACACGTCCTGGGACGCGGCCCGCTTCGAGGTCAGTGGGCACCGGTTCGCTGACATCTCTGAACCCGGCTATGGGATAGCGCTCCTCAACGACGCCAAGTACGGCTACTCCGCGCACAGCAACACCCTCACCCTCAGCTTGCTGCGCGGCCCGCTCTACCCGGACCCGGGCGCGGACGAAGGCGCCCATGCCTTCACCTACAGCCTCCTGCCCCATGCCGGCGACTGGACCACCGGGCATGTCGTAGACGAAGCGTTCGCGCTCAACTCGCCGTTGATCGCCGTCCGGGCCGCTGCAGGCAATGAGCTACCCGAAGCCGCGCCCAGCTTCGTGACGGTCGAAGGTCTGCCGCTCGCACTCGGCAGCCTGAAACGGGCTGAAGATGGGGATGGGCTGATCCTTCGTCTCTACGAGCCGCACGGCAACCGCGGCCGGGCGACGCTCCGCTTCGCGCAGTCCCTGCAGCGCATTGGGCGGGTCAATCTGCTGGAAGACCCGGTTGAGGGAATGAGTCCAGCCCTGCCAGACGATGGCCAGGGCGTACATCTTGACGTACGCCCGTTCGAACTCGTGTCGCTCCGAATCGTCCTGTAAGGGAGACGTGACAATCGAGCAATGTCGTCGCCTCTCCGAGAAGTTTGGTTTCTCGGAAAGGCGACGACTTGCCGCATGGTCGTGAGAATTCAGGATCTCCAGCCCGTGGACGCGATCCCGGGGGCAATGCCCGAAGGGGCGATCCAGAGCAGGGGTGAGCCCGGAAGGCCCCATCATCCTCGGGCCCAGTGATGTTTCAGTGCGCCATCACGGGTTCGGCGCCTTCGATGACCGGAGGGCGTCGCACGAAGAAGCTGGCGATGATTCCGGCGAGACTGATGATGCCGCCGGCCAGGAACGCGGCGTGCACGCCCGCGGCGTTGGCGACGGCGACGCTTGCTCCCGCGGCGAGTGGTCCGGCTGCGCTGGCGGCCATGAGCGTGACGAACAGGGCCGTGCCCACGCCGCCCATCACCTGTTGCACCGTGCTGAGAATTGCGGATCCGTGGGAATACAGGTCGGGCTGCAAAGATCCAAGACCCGCGCTGAAGAGCGGCGTGAAGGTGAAGGCGAGCCCGGTGAACAGCAGCACGTGCATGATGGGAATCATGAACGCGGGGGTGTCGGTGCCGAGAACGGCGACCATCGCCCAGAGCGCAACGCTGATGATGACCGCGCCAACCGGTAGCAGGGGACGCGGGCCGACGCGGTCGTACAGGCGCCCGACGATGGGCGCCAGGAGACCCATGGCGAGCCCACCGGGCAGCAGGAGCAGACCGGTGGTGAGGGTGCTCAGCCCAAGAACGGTTTGCATGTAGATCGGGAGCACGATCAAGCTGCCAAAGAGCACCAGGCTGGCGAGCGCGATCAGCACAATGGAGTAGGTGAAGTTCGCGGTGCGAAAGGTGCGCAGGTCCAGGAGCGGAGTGGACACGCGTGCCAAACGCACCTGACGCAGCACGAACAGCACCAACGCGATCCCGCCGATGACCGCGGGCACGAGCGGGGAGATTGCCTGCTCGTGCGAGGAACTGCCCTCACCGACAGCGGAGAGGGCGTACAGCAGTCCACCGAAGGCCAGGGCCGAAAGAATCACCGAGAGCACATCGAGCGGCACGCGGCGAGGCTCGGTGACGTTCGCCATCTTCAATGCCCCGATCACGAGGGCTGCAAGGGCAATCGGCAGCACGAGGATGAACATGAACCGCCAGCTCAGGACGTTGAGAATGAGACCGGAGAGGGTTGGTCCAATCGCCGGGGCAACGGCAATGACGATCGAGATGTTCCCCATGGTGCGGCCTCGCTGATCCGCTGGCACGAGCGTCATCACCGTGGTCATGAGGAGTGGCAGCATGATTGCTGTGCCACTGGCCTGGATGACGCGCGCCCCGAGCAGGATCGGGAAGCCGGGAGCGATCGCCGCGAGGAGGGTGCCGGCGCTGAAGAGTGACATCGCCAGCAGGTAGATCTGGCGAGTTGGAAATCGCTGCATCAGGAAACCGGTCACGGGAATGACGACGGCCATGGTGAGCAGGAAGCCGGTCGTCAACCACTGCGCGGTCGCGGCGCTGATGTTGAGATCGAGCATGAGCGTCGGCAACGCCACGCTCATGATCGTCTCGTTGAGGATGACCACGAACGCCGAGACGATCAGGATGCCGATGACGAGGCGGTTCCGCGCGGCAATCTGGTCGGGGGTGGACCGGGCCTCAGGCACGGGGCCGGAGGCGGTCAGTGGCAGCGATGAAGACTGAGACAACGTGGTTCCCTTCACAAGCGTCAACAGAAAACGGCGTCAGCCAGGACGGCCGAGCGGAGAGACGAAAGACCCCTCTTGAGTAGTCGCGCAACGGGAGCGCTGGACGACACCTCGCTCAAGCGCACGCGAGACGGGATCCCGACCTGTGGTGTGCAGAGCGCCTACTGGGTGCGGATCCCTTCGGCAATATCGGAGAGGGTTTGCACCGTGGCCTCTGCCGTCAGGATGTCGCGAATGGCATCGTCATGACGCGGGCGTGCAAGAGCGAGAAGCTCGACTCCGTCGTCCGTGAGTTCGGTATAGATGCCGCGTCGGTCATAGTCGCAGAGCACACGGCGGAGCAACGCACGCTCTTCCAGCCTGTTGACCAGCCTGGTCGTCGCACCCGTAGTCAGGCCAGCCACCAGGGCAACATCCTGCATCCGCATGTGGCCGTTCGCCTGCTCCTGCAGGATATCGAGGACGGTGAATTCCACCAGCGACAGGCCGAACTCGGCCAATGCCTTCGTTGCGTCATTCTCGAGATGGCCGTGCAGGGAATTCAGCGCACGCCACTCGGGCAGGTAATGCCGGCCCGGGTCCATACCCGATGTCGGGCAAAATGCTGCGAAATGCGAAGCGGTAACGGCGGAGTCAATGTGCGTGCTCATGGGTTTACTCAACTTTCTCGATTATCTGCATACGATAATAGCACGCGCGTGCAGCTAATTTGTAGCCCTTGTTGACGCCATCCCACCACCTCGCCACGGGCTGTTGTCCGCATAGGCGCAAGGTGACTGGGCGGGGATCTCCTGGTGCTCACCAGTTCTCCAGGCAGGAAGCTCTGCTGGCCCTCGCGCCACCTGCTCCCGCCGGTCCACCCGGTTCAGCCACGCCGTCAATGCCGCGCTGATGAGCAGGGCATTGTGTCCTGACCGACTGCGAGGGCAATCTCTGTCTGCGACACGAACAGCACGTGATGACGCACGACGCCACCATGAGCCTGACCCACGACGTTCACGAGTTCATCACCGGGTCTGTGATCGCCAGTGTCTGCGCTCAGTTTGGCCTGGAGCTGTCGCTGCGCTCCGCAGCCTCCATGGCCAACCGGGTCGATGACCCCGCCGCGTTCCGCGCAGGGATGGGCGCTCCTCACGATGCGGTCGCCGGGTGACGGTACGCAATCACACCGGCACGCACCGCCGGCGCTCCGCCCGATCTCCCTCAGACGCCTGCTCAGTCATATCCGCGATCAGCAGACGGCGGAGAACCGGCACGCAGCTCTCCAGTGCGACGTTCGCGATACCGTTCAAGACGTTGGCAGCGACGTCGTCGACGTGGGGTGCCCGGGGTGGTGCCTGGTGGTTCATGCGCCGGGAAACCGCCACGGCCCCGGGTTCGTGCTTGGCTCCTCGGCCAGCGTGCCGCGGCTTACGTCTGGCGTTCCGACCAGGGCAGCATCGGCCGTGGAGTGCCAGGAGGGCCAGGGATCAGCCGATCTGCAACAAACCCAGTCGTGAACCCGTAGATCGCCTTGTGCGTCAGATCGATCACCTGCTCGTCGATGGGCCATGTCCAGGGGGGCGACCCAACGCCCGTCCCATTCTCGAGGGTCTGATCGTTCAGCAGCCGGAGGTTGGTGAACAGCAGGGAGCCAACCGGGCCACGGAGGCCCGCCTGGGCCATATAGCCGCGCACCGCGCCGAGCAGGATGCCCTGGCCCCAGTGCATCGCCCAGTTGAACGCCACATCATGATCACGCGACGCGGGGTCCTGCCCCAGGAGTGCCGCGAGGGTCTTCGCGGGGACATAGGAATTGGGGCGGTGGGTGAACTGTTGCTCGATCTTCTCGGCAGCGGTCATCGCGGCAACTCCCGCGAGGCCAGCCGCCGCGCCGCGGAGAAGGGTATGCATGGTGCTCATCGCGACATCTCATTCCTTGCCATAGCCCATTGAGGCTCACCCATGCGGGTGATGCAACGGCGTATGCAAGTCACTGGCCAGAGCAGACCAGGTGAGCTCGATGGTGCGTGAGGGCGGCGAGCGCATGGCCCACTGGCTCGATGACCCCGCTACGGAACGCGCCGGCATGGTAGTCATCCACATTGCTGCCGCGTCGCTGATTGATGCTGTCGCCCCGGCGCTCGCTGACAGCACGCTGCTGGAACTCGCCGCGTGAACCCGCACGGAGCAAAGCCCTCTGTCACCCAGCGGGGGCTTGTGTTTTCCGGTCAGACGCCGGCTTGCACGACCGTGCACATCCCGGCAACGCCCCACCGCATCGCGCAGCCAACACGTTGGGCGACGTTCTCCGCGTCCTCAGCGGGAACGTCTGCGTCGTATATGACCCGCCGATGCTCTCCGGGTGCGCCGCCCGCCTCACGAAAGGCAGGGCGGCATCACTCCCATCGTCAATCTCCGGCCTGTCGACTAGAGCAGGACGACGGCGATCCGGTCAGGCGGAAAGTCCTGGCCGAGGTCTTTCAGGCCCAGGGCGGCGGCCTTCTGCGCCTCCAGGATCAGCTGGCCGCGGACAGTAGCGGTGTCTGCACCGACCGGGAGGGACACCTGGATCTCGAAGTTGGCCGTGTTGACGGACACTGGTTCCGTGGCCTGCCCCTGAAGCCCCCACACGAAGTCCTGCAGGTCGCCGCTCACGCCGACGCCGGCGACGACGGCGGCTGCGAAGCCGAGTGGGGAGAGGGGCGCAGCAGGCTGCGCGGGTGGGGCACCCTGCTTGCGCTTCTTCTTCTTGTGCTTCCTGGCGTCACCTGAGACCAGGGTGAGTCCCCCGGCCAGACCGAGCCCGGCCAGGCTCCCCAGGGCCGTCCGTCGTGTCGCCGTGTCCATCATTGTCCTCCTGTTCCGTCGTCATCACGGATCCATCTCCGTGGCTTCCATCCTGACGAGCAGGGGGAGGTGGCACATCCAGAAGATCACGCATTTGCGGGCACCCGCGTGCTCAGGTATGCGTAGGGGAGATTGCCTATGTCATCTGACGGAGGGACTTACTCAATCACCACAGTCAGGAGGAGGGGGTTCGTTGCTCCCGCTGCGTCTGGGATCGTTTGCCCTGTTCCTGTCCTCGCATGCTCGCTATCGAGGAGTGGGGGACTGCGGAGGGAATGAGTAGCGCGCGAGGCAAGCATCTCTGGACGGTATCGAGCACGAAACGTCCATTTTCGAACCCACCCGGCCCCACGTTTCGCACAACCGCCTCGAACTCTGGTTCCAGACAATGGCTGATATCCGCAGGTATCCGACCGGTTTTGGCGCAGCCAGGCGGAGCCGTGCGCAGGAGGTGCATTGTCCGCGTGTGCTCGTCTCGCTGACGGTCGTTTGCGAGGCTGAGCGATGGCGCCAAAGCGCAGCCACCTGGCGAACGTCGGTCGAGAGAGCCATGGACGATGAGGGTTGGTGCATCCACATGGCAGTGAGCGTCATCTCGGGTTCACCGTTTATTGACAACACCTCGACGCCCACATAGAGTAGCGCGATCCTGGCAGAGACCAGTTCAAACGTCGATAGGCCGTTTCGTGGGCACAAAACGAAGGAGTCTCCATGACCCAGAGGACCAAACTCAACGATCACCGCAACGAGTCACCACCTGCTCCGCTGACCCGACGGCACTTGATCCAGGGCGCCGCCGCAGCTGGCCTGGCGGCGCCACTGGCCGGCCTCATCGCGCCTTCCGCTGTGGGTGCGGTAGTCGCCCGCCAGGAAGGCAACGGCACAACGCTCATCGTTGGCGCCGATGCCTCGCCATCTGACCTCGATCCCCAGTCCCAGTACGACTACCGCTCGACCATGGTCGTGCGCAGCATTTACGAGGGTCTGGTTGGCCTGGTCGGCAGCTCCACCGACGAGGTCGAAGGCCTGGTCGCCGAGAGCTGGGAGGCGAACGAGGACCAGAGCGTCTGGACCTTCAAGCTGCGCCCGGGTCTGACCTTCCATGACGGCTCGCCCTGCGACAGCGCCGCGGTGAAAGCGTCCTTCGAGCGACTGCTGGCGATGGGCCGCGGCGCGGTCAATGTCGTCTCGCGCTTCGTCTCCGACCCGGCGCAGATGGAGACACCCGATCCGGAAACGATCGTCTTCAATCTTGGCCAGCCGCAGCCCCTCTTCCTCAGCGCCCTGGCCGCGACCTATGGCCCGCAGATCGTCAACGCCAAGGTGGTCATGGAGTACGAGGAGGAGGGCGACTTCGGGAACACCTGGCTGCAGCTCAATGCCGAGGGGACCGGCACCGGCGCCTGGAAGCTCGTCTCGTTCGAGCCGGGACAAGAGGTCACGCTGGAGCGCAACCCCGACTACTGGCGCGGCTGGGACGGCAACCATTTCGAGCGGATCATCATCCGCGTCGTCGAAGAGCCCGCGACGATGCGCCAGCTTGTCGAAGCCGGCGACGTCGACATCATGGACCGCTTCAGCGTCGACTTCGAGTGGATCGATCAGCTCAAGGAGAACCCGGCGCTGACCGTCGATCTCGGCGAAAGCACGGAGGTCATCTACCTGATCATGACCCAGGCCGGGCCGCTCGCCTCGCCCGAGGCGCGGCAGGCGATGTGCTACGCCTTCCCCTATCAGGACGTCATCGAAGGCGTCTACATGGGGTATGCGTCGCAGGCGAACAGCCCGATCGCGCCTACCGTGCTCGGTTACCAGGAGAATGGCTTCTTCTTCGAGACGGATCTCGCCAAGGCCAGCGAGATGCTCACGGCAGCCGGAGTGCCCGAGGGGACGGAGCTGCTGCTCTCGACGTCGATCAATGCCGAGTTAACCGCACTGGAGCTGTTTCAGGCGAGCCTGGGGGAGATCGGGATCCTGCTGACCATCGAGCAGGTCGATCAAGCGACCCTTGTTGGGCTCCTCTACGGGGACACCCCGGCGGAGGAGCGGCCGAGCTTCATGACCCAGAGCTGGTGGCCTGACTACAACGACCCGTGGAACGCGCTCTACCCCACCACGTCCTGCGACCAGTGGGGTTCGAAGGGCGCCAACAGCGGGTTCTACTGCAACGAGGCGTATGAAGCGCTGCTGGATGAGTCGCAGAACGCCTCAACCCTGGAGTCCTACACCGAGATCCTGGACCAGGCGCAGACCATCATCACACAGGAGGATCCACCGGCCATCTACTACGCCCAGCCGGCGTGGCCGACAGTCCTGCAGGCTAACATCGAGGGGTTTGCCTTCAACCCCATCAACCAGGGCACCTACGACTTCTGGAAGCTGTCCCGGAAGGCATAATCGCGGCGAAACGCCCCAGCGAACGCGTCGCAGCCGGCCTACAGGAGGCCGGCTGCGTCGTGTCGCCGGCGCCTGGGTCAATGCCAGGCGCTGCGATCCGCCGCCTTATCTTTTCACCAGCCTCGGTCCAGCCTGTTGAAAAAGGGACTATGCCAGGGTATGGCGAACCGGCGGACATGCGGCAGTCACGGGGTCAGTGCTGGCAGGGGTGAGGGAGCCAGGAGTGCTACTCCGGCCGTCCCATGGGGGAACGG
>JAESGR010000207.1_pt1 | contig 78897 bp, 73 predicted proteins | sample 9269771 | NCBI WGS metagenome assembly JAESGR01 (sample SAMN15739572, study PRJNA653492) | algae metagenome | isolation source: Chroococcus sp. CMT-3BRIN-NPC107 and co-occurring heterotrophs from well... | place: USA: Clark Mountains Wilderness, California | collected 2010-04-18 | reverse complement strand
GCACTCGGGGAGCCGGACCAGCGCCGCCCTCCGGGTACTACGGCCCGGGCGCCAGTGCAGCGTGGCTTAGGTTCTCCCGGCCGGCAACGGCGCGGGAGCGCTGACGAGCGGCAGGTCCGGTGCAAAATCGCCGCCCGTGCCGGGGCAACCCGGACGTGGTGCAGCGAGGCCGGGATCCTCGGGTCAAGCCCGAGGATGATGGCGGAGATGCATCGCGGGGACGCCGAAAGGCTCTCCTAAAACTTTGATCGAGCGTTTCGGCGTCCCACGCCCCTCGACCTATTCGGCTCTTTGAACCACCGAGACACCAGACCCCGGGCCGGGGACGGACGGCGCGTGGGCGGATCGCATCGCGCGGGAAGACGCGGTACATGCGGGCACCACGGAGGCAGACATGACCGATCGCCAGAACCGCCGCATCCTCCTCGCGAGCCGCCCCGAAGGCGAGCCGAAGCCGGAGAATTTCCGCCTCGACACGGCGCCCGTGCCCCAACCGGGCGAAGGCGAAGTGCTCATCCGGACGAAGTGGCTCTCGCTCGATCCGTATATGCGCGGCCGCATGAGCGCGGCGAAGTCATATGCGAAGCCCGTGGACGTTGGCGCCGTGATGGAGGGCGGGACGGTCGGCGAGATCGTAGCCTCGCGCAACAACGGCTTTCGCGAGGGCGACATCGTGCTCAGCCATTCGGGCTGGCAGGATTACGCGATCTCGAACGGGCAGGGCCTGCGCCGGCTCGATCCGAACACGGCGCCGACCCAGACGGCGCTCGGCGTGCTCGGAATGCCCGGTATGACGGCCTATACAGGGCTCCTCAACATCGGAAAGCCGAAGGAAGGGGAGACGGTCGTCGTCGCCGCCGCGACCGGGCCCGTCGGGTCGGCCGTCGGCCAGATCGCGAAGATGAAGGGTGCGCGCGCGGTGGGGATCGCGGGCGGGCCGGAGAAGTGCCGGCTGCTGGTCGAGGAGTTCGGCTTCGACGCGGCGATCGACCACCGCGCACCCGACATGCCCGAGCAACTGGCGAAGGCCTGCCCGACCGGCATCGACGTTTATTTCGAGAATGTCGGCGGCAAGGTCTGGGACGCCGTCTTCCCGCTCCTCAACGATTTCGCCCGCGTGCCGGTTTGCGGGATCGTCTCGCATTATAACGACACAGAGCTGCCGCCCGGGCCGGACCGCACGCCGCAGCTGATGGGCGCCGTCCTGCGGAAGCGCCTCACGCTGCGCGGCTTCATCGTCTGGGATTTCGCCTCCCAGGCCGGTGACTTCGCGCGCGAGATGGGCAGCTGGCTGAAGGACGGGCGTATCCGCTACCGCGAGGACGTTGTGGATGGCCTCGAGAACGCGCCGGAGGCGTTCATGGGCCTCCTGAAGGGACGGAACACGGGCAAGCTGCTGGTCAAGGTGGCCTGAGCGGGAACGGTCTCCCCAGCGCGCCGGTTTCCCTCCGTCACGAGGAAGGAAAGCCATGAAGACGATTCTGCTCGCGTCGGCGCTCGCTCTCCTGGCCGGTCCGGCTCTGGCCGACCGCCCGGGCCAGGACTGGATGCCGATGGAACGGGTGATCGAAAGCCTCAAGGGCGCCGGCTACACGACGATCGGCGCGCTCGAGGCGGATGACGGACGCTGGGAAGGGGAGGGCATGAAGGAAGGGCGCTGGATGAAGTTCCACGCCGATCCCCGCACGGGCGCCCTCACGTCCGAGCGGCCCAACTAGGCTGGCGCGCGGCGCTTGCCGGTTCGGCCGCTGGCGCGTATGACGCGGCGGTGGGCGCATGTGCCCGCCCTCAGGATCGCCCCGTGAGCCGTATCGGCACCGGATCTCGCCAGCACCTCGCCGCCCGCCGGGCGGAGCTGCCGGCCTGCGCGCTCCTTCTTCTTTCGGGTCTTCTTCTTATCAGCCCCTGAGGGCCGTCCGGGCGGTGTGCCCTGCGCTCAGGGGATCGAACCGAACCCGAGCGCGCGACAGCGCGCAGCATCCAGACCGAAGGCCCTCGATCATGACCAGCACAATCGAACAACCCAAGGACCGCGTCGTCATCTTCGACACGACGTTGCGCGACGGCGAACAATGCCCCGGCGCCACCATGACGTTTGAGGAGAAGCTCGCGGTCGCCGATCTCCTCGACGAGATGGGCGTCGACATCATCGAGGCGGGCTACCCGGCGGCCTCGAACGGCGACTTCGAGGCCGTTTCCGAGATCGCGCGGCGGATGAAGAACGCCGTCGTCGCCGGCCTCGCCCGCACGGCCCAGAACGACATCGACCGCGCCGGGGAGGCGGTGCGGAACGCCAGGCGCCCGCGCATCCACACCTTCGTGTCCACCTCGCCCGTGCACATGCAGTACAAGCTGCAGAAATCGCCGGACGAGGTTTTGGCGATGTCGATCGCGTCCGTGACCAGGGCGCGCAACCTCGTCGACGACGTCGAATGGTCGGCCGAGGACGGAACCCGCACGGAGATCGACTTCCTCTGCCGCTGCGTCGAGGCGGTCATCAAGGCAGGCGCGACCACGATCAATATCCCGGACACGGTCGGCTACACGACACCCGACGAGTACCGCGCCCTGTTCCGCACCTTGCGCGAGCGCGTTCCGAATTCCGACAAGGCCGTCTTCTCCGTCCACTGCCACAACGACCTCGGCATGGCGGTCGCGAATTCGCTCGCCGGCCTCGAGGGCGGCGCGCGCCAGATCGAATGCACGATCAACGGCATCGGCGAGCGCGCCGGCAACGCTGCGCTCGAGGAGGTCGTGATGGCCATGCGGGTGCGTGGCGACGTCTACCCCTACGAGACCGGCATCAACGCGACCATGCTGACCCGCGCGTCAAAGATGGTCGCGGCCGCGACCTCGTTCCCGGTCCAGTACAACAAAGCGATCGTCGGCCGGAACGCCTTCGCGCACGAGAGCGGCATCCACCAGGACGGGATGCTGAAGCACACCGAGACCTACGAGATCATGAAGCCGGAGACGGTCGGCGTCTCGAAGACCTCGCTCGTCATGGGCAAGCATTCCGGCCGCGCCGCCTTCCGGTCGAAGCTCGAGGAGATGGGCTACCGCGTTTCCGACAACCAACTCCAAGACGTCTTCACCCGCTTCAAGGATCTCGCCGACCGAAAGAAGACGGTCTACGACGAGGACATCGAGGCGCTGGTGGATGAGAACATCGCGACGGCGCATGACCGCGTCCGCCTCGTCTCACTCACCGTGATCGCCGGCACGCGCGGCCCGCAGCGCGCGACGCTCAGGCTCGACATCGACGGCCGGCAGGTGACGGAGGAGGCCGACGGCAACGGTCCGGTGGATGCCGTGTTCAACGCCATCAAGGCGCTCGTCCCGCACGAGGCGGTGCTCGAGCTCTACCAGGTCCATGCCGTGACGGAGGGGACGGACGCCCAGGCCGAGGTCTCGGTCCGGCTTGCGGCGGAAGGCCGATCGGTCACCTCGCGGGGCGCCGATCCCGATACGCTCGTCGCCTCGGCGAAGGCCTATCTCGGGGCCCTGAACAAGCTCATCGCCGGCACGAGTCGGATGCACGCCCAGCACGCGGCGGAATAGGGCACGCGGGCGCTCAGGCGGCGGTCCGAAGATTCTCGCCGCTTGGCGCGCCCGTGGGTGGACAGGCCGGGGCGGCTTTGCTACATGCGCGCCTCCCCGGTCCGGCCGACAGGCCACCCGGCGGGCGCATAGCTCAGTTGGTAGAGCAGCTGACTCTTAATCAGCGGGTCCTAGGTTCGAGCCCTAGTGCGCCCACCAATGTTTCCAGGCGCTCAAACCCATAGTGGCGCCGACGAACGGCCCTCGCATTTTAGCAGTGCGCGAGACGTGAGCGAGCGGCTTCTGAACCGATGCTCGGCCTTGTTTCATCAAAAGCAGCAGACTTCGCCTGAGCGGAATCCGCTCGGCCTGATCTGACCCTCACGAAATCGGGAGGGCAAATGGTGTCGAGCTTCAGGGCGTTCTAGCCTACGGGCAATCGATAGGCAGTTGTGGCTCACCTCGCTTTCGTCGTCCCGCCCTTTCTCGGTCATCTGAATCCGATGGCCGCTGTCGCGCGCGAACTGGTCGGTCGAGGACACCGGGCGACGTTCCTTCACATGCCCGATGCCGAAAGGCTCGTCACCGAGCGCGGCTTCGCCTTCAGAGCGGTAGGGGAGAGATCGCACCCGGCGGGCACGCTTCCGCAGGTTCTGCGGCGGATGGGCAGCGTAAACGGCCCGTTCGGACTCGGCGGCATCATCCGGGATGTCGCGGCCTCGACCGACATGCTCTGCTGCGACCTGCCGCATGCGTTGCGGGAAATCGGGGCGGACATGCTCGTGTGCGACCAGACCGAGGCCGCCGGCGGCCTCGTCGCCCGCCATCTCGGGATGCCCTACGTGTCGGTCGCGAACGCCCTGCCGCTCAACCGGGAGCCGAGCGTTCCGCCGCCCTTCACGCCCTGGCGCTACGACCCCTCGCGCTGGGGGACGGAGCGCAATCGGGGCGGGTACCGGGTGAGCGACCTACTCATGCGACCGCACGCGGCGGTCATCTCCGGGTTCGCGGAGGGCTGGAAGCTCGGGCGCCTGCGCACGATCGAGGATTGCGCGTCTCCTTTCGGGCAGATCAGCCAGCTCGTGCGAGGGCTCGATTTCCCGCAGACCGAGCTGCCGCAAACGTTCCACTATGTCGGGCCGCTCCGCGGCGGAGAGCCGATCCCGCCGGGCTTCAGGATGCCGCCCGGCGATGGCCGACCGCTCGCCTACGGGTCGCTCGGCACCCTCCAGGGGAGCCGCGAACGTCTGTTCCGCCGCATCGCGGAAGCCGCCGCTCAGGCCGGCCTGCACCTCGTGCTTGCGCATGGCGGAGGGCTGACGGGAGATCAGGTCAGCGCGCTTCCGGGCGGTCCGGCGGCCTTCGCGTTCGTCCCGCAAGGCGCGGTCCTGGCGAAGGCCAAGCTCGCGATTCTGAATGGCGGACTGAACACAGTCCTGGACGCGCTCGCGGCCGGCGTCCCGATCGTGGTGGTTCCGGTTGCGTTTGAGCAGGGTGCGATCGCAGCCCGGCTGGAGCGGACAGGCGCAAGCAAAACGGTATCGCGCCACTTCCTCACCGCCGGCCGGCTCGCGGGTGCCGTCCAGGATGTTCTCGAAAACCCTCGCTTCGAGGGCGCAGCGAAGCGGCTGCAGGCAGAGATCGCGGCAGCGGGCGGGGTGAGGCTTGCGGCCGACATCGTGGAGCGCGTGGCCGTGACAGGCCGGCCCGTGACCCAGGACCATACGAGCCGGGGGTCGAGCGACGTGTCGCGGGCGGGCTACGCCTCGTGAACGCGACCGGGCAGAATTGGGATCTGATCCTCGTCGGCGGCGGGCTGGCGAACGGGCTCATCGCGTATCGGCTCCGGCAGCTCCGGCCGGAGCTTCGCGTGCTTGTTCTCGAGGCTGGGGAGCGGCTCGGTGGAAACCACACCTGGTCATTCCACGCCACTGATCTTACCGCCGAGCAGGAGGCGTGGCTCGATCCTTTCGTGGTCCATCGCTGGCCCGCCTACGACGTCACGTTTCCGGAGCGTCGGCGCCGCGTCGGGATCGGCTACCGCTCCGTCACGTCGGAGCGCTTCCACACGGTCCTGACCGAGACCCTCGGCGACGCGATCCGGCTGAGAGCCGAGGTGGCTGAGCTCGGCCCGAGCCGGGTTCTGCTCGCCGACGGCGAGCACCTGGACGCCGGTTCAGTCATCGACGGCCGGGGCGCGACCGCGACACCGCATATGGCCTTCGCCTGGCAGAAATTCGTCGGGCTGGAGCTCCGCTTTGCCGAGCCGCACGGGATCGAGGTCCCGATCATCATGGACGCGACGGTCCCGCAGCAGAACGACTATCGCTTCGTGTACGTCCTCCCGTTCGGGCCCGACACGGCGCTGATCGAGGACACCTGTTACTCGGATTTGCCGGAGCTCGACGACCAGGCGTTGCGTGAGCGTGTTTTGTCCTACGCGGCCGACAAGGGCTGGAGGGTAGCCGAGGTGCTGCGCGAGGAGCGTGGCGTGCTGCCCATTACGCTGGGCGGCAACGTCGAGGCGTTCTGGCGCGGGCCGGAGGTGCCCCGCTCGGGGCTCCGGGCCGGTCTCTTTCACCCCGTGACGGGGTATTCGCTGCCCGACGCAGCGCGCCTCGCAGACATGATCGGGCGCCTGCCCGACTTGTCCGCGCAGTCCGTTTACCCCGCCATTCGCGCCCGCTCGGGGGCGCAGTGGCACAGCCAGGGCTTCCTCCGCCTCCTGAACCGCATGCTGTTTCGGGCCGGCAAACCCCACGAGCGATATCGGATGTTGCAACGGTTCTACGGGCTGCCCGAGCCGACGATCGGCCGGTTCTACGCCGGCCGGCTGACAACGGCCGACAAGGCGCGTCTCATTATCGGAAAGCCGCCCGTGCCGGTGGTCGGGGCCGCGCGCGTGGCTTTGAATCTGAGCTCCCGGCGATGAGGTCCTTCCGCCCGAAGGCGGCGGTGATCGGGGCCGGGTTCGGCGGTGTCGCGCTCGCGATCCGGCTCCAGGCGGGCGGCTACGACGTCACGCTTCTGGAGAAGCGGGACAAGCCGGGCGGCCGGGCCTATGTCTACGAGGACGAGGGTTTTGTCTTCGACGCCGGCCCGACCGTCATCACGGACCCGTCCGCGCTCGAAGAGCTGTTTCAGGTCGCCGGCCGCAAGCTCGCCGACTATGTCGAGCTCCTGCCCGTCAGCCCCTTCTACCGGCTCGAATGGGAGAGCGGCTACGCCTTCGACTACGTCAACGACCAGGCCGAGCTCGACCGGCAGATCGGGATGAAGAGCCCGGCCGACGTCGAGGGCTATCGGCGCTTCCTCGACTACTCGAAGGCGGTGTTCGAGGAAGGCTATCTGAAGCTCGGTGCGGTGCCGTTCCTGCACTTCTCGGACATGGTCCGGGTCGCCCCGCAGCTCGCGCGATTGCAGGCGTGGCGCAGCGTGTATTCGATCGTCTCTCGCTTCATCAAGGACGAGGAGCTCCGGCAGGCCTTCTCCTTCCACTCGCTACTGGTCGGCGGAAACCCCTTCGCGACCTCGTCGATCTACGCCCTGATCCATGCGCTCGAACGGAAATGGGGCGTGTGGTTTCCGCGCGGCGGCACCGGCGCGCTGATCCGCGGCATGGTCCGCCTGTTCGAGGATATCGGCGGGACGATCCGCCTGAATGCGGAGGCCGCCGATATCGAGATCGGGGAGGGCAGGGCGAAGGCCGTCACCACGAAGGACGGCTGGCGCGCCGAGTTCGACGCCGTCGCGTCCAACGCCGATGTCGTGCACACCTACAAGACGCTGCTCGCCGGCAGCGACCGCGGCCCGCGTGCCGCAAAGAGCCTGGAGCGGAAACGCTCCTCCATGTCGCTCTTCGTGATCTATTTCGGTCTGAAGCGGCACCGGCCGGAGCTGCAGCACCATACGGTGCTCTTCGGCCCGCGGTATCGCGGGCTGATCGACGACATCTTCAACCGCGAGACCCTGGCCGATGACTTCTCGCTCTACCTGCACTCGCCCTGCGCGACGGATCCCTCGCTCGCGCCGCCCGGGGCCGGGGCGTTCTATGTGCTGGCTCCCGTGCCGCATCTCGGGACCGCGCCGCTCGACTGGGACAGGATGGCCCCGATGTACCGGGACCGCATCCTCGATTATCTGGAGCAGCGCTGCATTCCGGGGTTGCGCGAGGACCTCGTCACGATCCGCACCTTCACGCCGCACGATTTTCGCGACGAGCTGAACGCGCATCTCGGCTCCGCTTTCTCGCTCGAGCCGATTCTGACCCAGAGCGCCTGGTTCCGGCCGCACAACCGTGACGATGTGATCCCAAACCTCTACGTCGTCGGTGCCGGCACGCATCCAGGCGCGGGCGTGCCGGGCGTCGTCGGCTCCGCCAAGGCGACCGCCGGCCTGATGCTGGCCGATGCAGGGCTGGGCGGCCGGTGACCGATCCCGCGCTCGTCAGGGCGGCGATGGAGGCGATCACGCAGGGCTCGAAGAGCTTTGCGGCCGCGGCCCGGCTCTTCGACCGCGAAACCCGCGAGAGCGCCGTGATGCTCTACGCCTGGTGCCGGCATTGCGACGACGTCGTAGACGAGCAGGAGCTCGGCTTCGCGACGGGCGAGGGCCGTTCGGCCCCCCCGGAGGGGCGGCTCGCCCGGCTCGAAGCCGCGACCCGTTCCGCGCTCGCCGGCGAGCCGCAATCGGCGCCCGCCTTCGCGGCGCTCCAGGCCGTCGCCGGCCGCCATGCCATCCCCGAGCGGCTGCCGCTCCAGCACCTCGCCGGGTTCCGGATGGACCTCGAGGATCGCCGCTACGTGACGATCGAGGATACGCTGGATTACGCCTACCATGTGGCCGGCGTGGTGGGTGTGATGATGGCCCACATCATGGGCGTTCGGGACCCGTCGGTGCTCGACCGCGCCTCCGATCTCGGCATGGCGTTCCAGCTGACCAACATCGCGCGCGACATCGTCGAGGATGCCGCGATCGGGCGGGTCTACCTGCCGGAGGCCTGGCTTCTCGAGGCGGGAATCCCGCCGGATGAGCTTGCGGCGGCTCCTCACCGTCCCGCCCTGGCCAGGGTCGCGGCGCGGCTGCTCTACCTTGCCGAGCCTTATTACGCGTCGGCGTCGATCGGCATCGCGGCCCTGCCGCCTCGCTCCGCCTGGGCCATCGCGACCGCGCACGGGGTCTACCGTCAGATCGGAATCGAGGTGCGCCGCCGCGGCGCCCGAGCCTGGGACGAGCGGGTCTCGACTTCCAAGCTGCAGAAGCTCGGTCATGTCGCCCGGGGCGGTATATTGGCCCTCCGGACGCGCTCCGCTCGGCCGCCCTCTTCGCCCCGCGCCGGGCTCTACGAGCGCCCGGCCTGATCGCGGGTGGCGGGCAGGCGCCACCAGGGCACGTGCGGCTGGTCGTGGTGCTCGTGGTGATAGCCGAAATGGAAGCAGGTCAGCAACGAGAGGAGCGGCGGGAAGTCGTTGCTGCGGGCATTGTGCCGGTCGCCGAATTCCGCCTCCTCGTGCCGGTGCGGCAGATAGGTGCCGAAATAGAAGAGCTGCAGTGACGAGAGGATGGCCGGCACGCCCCAGAGCAGAAGCGCGTTGACCGGATCGGCCCGTAGCACGAACAGATAGGTGGCGAGCAGGGCGGCCAGGACTGCGAATTCCCGCCAACCGAAATAGCGCCGGAAGAAGGCGACGTACCAGGGCCAGAACCGGCGGGGCTCGTCGGCATGGAAATCGGGATCATCCGCGGTGCCGGAATGGCGATGGTGGGCGAAGTGCTTCCCGATCAGCCGGTCGTAGGAAAAGCCGGCATAAAGGGCGAGGCAGATCCGGCCGACCGCGCGGTTTACTGCCGGTCGGTACGGCGCGAGCGAGCCGTGCATGCAATCATGCGCGACGATGAACAAACCGACGTTCAACCAGCATTGAATCGCGATAAGCAGCGGTGCCGCGGCGATACCCAGCGGTGTCCAGCGGTGAAAGAACACCGAATACACATGGCAGGCGAGCCACGCGGCGATCAGACCGGCGGCAAGAGCCAGCCCGATGGCGGCCTGGTTCTCGACCGTCCGCGGCGCCGGCCCGGCGATCCCGGCGCTCATCGCTCGGCATCCTTCGCGAGCGGCGCCCCGCCCTGCCGCAACTCATCCCTCAACCGCCTCACCGGCGGCGCGTAGAGAAACCCGAACGACACGCAGCCCTCGCGGCCGTCCACCGCGTGATGAAGCCGGTGCGCCTGGACGAGCCGCTTCAGATAGCCGTTGCGAGGAACGTAGCGGAAGGGCCAGCGCTGATGCACCAAACCGTCATGCACGAAGAAGTAGAGCGCGCCATAGACGCTCATCCCGACCCCGACCCAGTAGACCGCCCCCCGCCCAGGCGAGAGCAGGATCAGCACGAGCGCCAGCCCTGCAAAAACCACGGCGTAAAGATCGTTCTTCTCCAGCACGTCATCGTGCTCGGTATGGTGCGACTGGTGCCAGCCCCAGCCCGGACCGTGCATGACGTATTTGTGGACCGCCCAGGCCACGATCTCCATGACGAGCACGGTCGCGACCAGGATGGAAGCGTTCAACAGCATCAGGCGCCTCTTCGGCCCTTGATCTCGCGCTAGTTCGCAGCCCGCATCGGCGAGGCGAAACCGCTGGGCTGCACTTTCGCGCCGAAGATCGTGCCGAGAAACATGGCTAGCTCGCCGCCGGGCCGCAACCTGGATCGGGCCTGGCCGAGATGTCGCTGCAGCCGGTTGCGCGCGCCCTCGCGGCCCAAGAAGGAAAGGACGTTGACCTTGCCGTCATCCTCCGCGCGACCCCCGGGACCGGGGTCACCGTCATCGAGATCGTCGAGGATCTGAAAGGCGTGGCCGAGCTCTGTTGCGAACTCCCGCAACTCGCCCACCTGAGCCGGGCTTGCGTCGGCGACGATTCCAGCCATCTCGACCGCCGCGATAAAGAGCGCACCGGTCTTGCGGTGGTTGGCGTCGCTGATCCCGCCGAGGCAGTGGGGGGCGTCGCCGCCGCGCAGGTCCCTGAACTGGCCACCCGCGAGACCCTCGCTACCGACGGCTTCTGCCAGGACGGCGACGAGCCGGGCGCGCTGTTCGCCCGAGAGGCCCGCGGCCGAGCTGACGAGCGCAAAAGCGCGACTGAGCAGCGTGATTGAGGCAAGCAGCGCCACGTCCTGTCCAAAGACGATATGCGTCGCGGGGGCGTCGCGCCGAAGCGGCGCATCGTCCATGCAGGGCAGGTCGTCCAGCACGAGGGAGGCCGCATGCACCATCTCGAGAGCGCAGCCCGCATCGAGCGCACGAACATCAGTCACGCCGAATTCCCAGGAGGCGAGTACGGTCAGGGCCGGCCTGATCCGCTTTCCTGGCGTTAGCACCGCGTGCCGGATGGCGTGTTCCAGCGCCGTTTCGCCGACGCTCTCGGGGAACATGGCTCGGAGTCGACGATCGATGGCGGCGCGTAGCGTCCGCCCATCATGCCGCGAGCAACGGACCGCCCGTACATCCTGTAGCTGCGCCATGCTCGCGTCAGGACTCAAACGCACTCCTCCGGGCGGGCGGGTGGAGGCCGGAGATGATGGTCCGCCCGCGCGATGAGACGGTGGCGGGCTGGGTTGAGGTTGACAAGGCAAGCGCTCGAAAACGTGATGAGAGCTACGACTCTCCGCTGCCGTGCCGATTTGGCCGCGAAGCAGACGAAGACCTGTCCTGAGAATGGCGCCCCGCCGCCGGCTGCGCAGCAGCGGGGGCCGCAGACGTTAGCGCGCCCGCGCTGCAGATCTCCTCGTGCGCTTCAATCTGAGTGCTTGATCGACAGCCCGAGTGCCCGGCGCCTAGCTTCTTAACCTCGTGCGCGCGCAGGTCTCTTCCTGCGACCTTCGATCTGCATCGCGCCTCAGTGCATCATCTTGGATGGCAACCAGAGAATGATGTCCGGGAATGCCGTCAGGACCGCAATGGCGATGACATGCGCAACGACATGCGGCAGCGATCCATGGAAGACCTCGCTGACAGGCCGCCGCGCGTATCGAGCCACCACGAAGCAGTTCAGCCCGACGGGCGGGGTCACCATCCCGATCTCGGCCGTGACCACCATGACGATGCCGAACCAGAGCGGGTCGAAGCCGAGCGTCTTGATGAGGGGCACGACGATCGGAACGGTCAGAACCAGGATCGCGATCTGATCCATGAACATACCAAGGATGATGTAGCCGAACAGGATCACGGCCATGATCAGCCAGCGCGACACATCGAGGCCGCCGACCCAGGCGACGAGGTTTTGCGTGACCTGCGTCAGCGTGAAGAAGTAGCCGAAGATGTGCGCCCCGAGCAGGATCATGGCGATCATGCAACTGCCGTGGGCGGCTCGCAGCAGCGTCTTCGGCAGGGTCTGCCTGTTCACCTGGCCGTACCAGCACGCAATCCCGAAGGCGCCCGCCGCGCCGAGGGCGGAGGCTTCGGTTGGCGTCGCGACGCCCGTGTAGATGACGCCCGTCACCATGCCGAACAGGATGACCATCGGGCCAACGATCCGCAGCATGCGGAACTTCTCGGACCATGGAACCGGCCCCGCTTCCGGGGCGCGGCTCGGATCCTGCCAGACGAGGAACCAGACCGTCGCCATGATCGTGAGGGTGACCAGGATGCCCGGGATGACGCCGCCGATCAGCAGCCCGCCGATATTCACCTCGGCGAGCAGGCCGTAGATGACGAGCGCGACGCTTGGCGGGATCAGCATGGCGAGCGTGCCCGAGATCGCGACGACGCCCGCCGCCATCTTCGGTTCGTAGCCCTGCTTCAGCATCGCCGGAAGGCTGGTGGAGGAGAGCGTCGCGGCTGAGGCTGTGCTGGTGCCGCAGATCGCCCCAAAGCCTGCGCCGGCGAGTGCCGTCGCCATGGCGAGCCCGCCGCGGACCCGTCCCATCCAGGCCGAGGTGGCGCGGAACAGGTCATCTGCGACGCCGCTCAGCAGGACGAGCTCGGCCATGAGCAGAAACATCGGAATGGTGATGAGCTCATATGAGCTGACGCTGGACAGCGGCGCTGTCTGCAGGATGCCGGACAGCATGGACAGGCCGCCGACCACGTAGAGGCCGAGCGACCCCGATACGGCCATGGCGAAGCCGACAGGGGTGCCGATCGCGAGCAGGACGAAGAGCGCGCCAAGCCCGACCGCAATACTCACTCGAACGACTCCTGCGGATCGTGACTGTTTCGGCGCAGCGGGATGAGTTCGCGACCGGTGATGAGCGAGCCGAGATGGCCGACGAAATCGATGGCGAGCCGGATCGCGAGAAGCCCGCAGCCGAAGGGCACGAGCGCCAGGGCCGGCCATGTCGGCCAGGGAATCGCGCCGGCGAGGACGTCGCCCTGCTCGATAGCGTCGACCATCCGATGCCAGCCGACCCAGGCAATCAGGACGAAGACAACGAAGCTTACGGCCGTGGTGATCACCTCGGTCACGCGGTACGGCCCGGGTCGAAGCGCCTGCTGGAGAATGTCGACGCTGACGTGAGCGCCGACCAAGTACGCATGCGACAGGACCAGGAAGAAGACCGCCGCCATGAGATAGAGCGAGATGAGGTCGTAGGCCCACCCGAACGGGCTGTTGAACACGTAGCGCATGAACACGTCGGCGGCGACGATCACCATGATGGCGAACATGACGGCCGCAGCCATCCAGGTCGCGGCCTGTTCGACGAGCCGCAGCGCGCTTTGCAAGGCGTTCAAGCAATCTGCTCCGGAGTCACCGCGCGGCACATCGGCCGGCCGACCGCATCGACGCTCCGTCAGCTACTTGCTCGGCTGCTCGGCGACGGCCTTCTGGAACTCGGTTAGAGCGGCGCTCCCTTTGCGGCCGCGGCTGTCGAGGCCCTTCGCCCACTGGTTCGCGACGTCCTTCAGGGCATCGTCCAGCTTGCCCTTGAACTCGGCCGATACGGGCGTGAACTGCACGCCCGCTTCCACGAGCTTTTGCTTCGTTTCCGCTTCCTGCTTGTCCACCGCAGCGCAGGCAGCCGGAACAATCTCGTCCGAGACGTCCGTGATCACCTTCTTCACGTCGGCCGGGAGCGCATTCCAGGACGCATCGCTGATCGAGTAGGCGACGATGAAGCTCGAGAAGTTCGCGCCCTCCGTCGAGTAGCGGACGATCTTCTCCACATTGTAGGAAACGACGCTGTCGAGCGGGAACACGACGCCGTCCAGCGTGCCGCGCGACAGGGACTCGTAGGTATCCGGGGCCGCCATGCGCACCGGTACCGCACCGATCGTGCGCATGGTGAGGTCCTGGGCGCCCCCAGTCGTGCGGAGCTTCAGCCCGCGCACGTCCTGCTCCGTCTTCACGGCACTCTTGACCGTCAAGATCTGATAGGGTGGCAGAGCGACCGCCATCAGCAGGCGGATCTTGTTCGGCGCGTAGTCCTGGCTCGCGATGACGCCCTCGCGGGCCACCTTCCAATACGCCATCGTGCCCTGGCAACTCGTCTGGAAGCTGCCAGGAAGCATGGCGGCTTCGGAGAGAGGCATTTTCTCCGAGACATAGGCAGGAGCGACATAGCCGATGTTGGTCACCCCCGTCTGGGTTAGCGTCAGCATGTCTGCCGCTTTCCCGAGTTGCTGGCTGGGGAAGTATTCGAAGGTGACCGCTCCGTTCGTGCGCTTCGTGACCTCTGCCATCCAGGGATTGATGATCAGCTTCGTCAGATAGTGGCCGCTCGGGAAGGAATCGGCAACGCGGAGCTTGATCGGGTTGGCGCTCGAGGGCTGGACCGCTCCCAGGAGTGCAAGAACGGCGCCGAGCGACACCCCGCTGAGATATCCCTTAGACACTGCCGCCTCCCTCCGTCTGCAGCCGGTTCTTCCGTCGCGTCAAACCGCGGTCTCGCCGGCACCCATGTTCTGAATACTGAGTACATATACGTGAACGACGGCGTCAACCCGGCTCAACGATGATGCGATGCAGCGACCAATGCTGCCGTGCAGCACGTCTCGCGTGGTTGACAGGCCAGAAAAGCTGAACGACTTGTCCATGATGATGAACGACGGCTTTGTCGGTCCGATCGCCGGGATCCGCGTCCTGGACCTCACCTCTGTCCTGATGGGTCCCTATGCGACTCTGCAGCTGGGAGACCTCGGCGCCGACGTCATCAAGGTCGAGCCACGGGAAGGAGACATCGTCCGCGACATCGGCCCGGGCCGCAATCCGAAGATGGGCGGCATGTTCCTCCATACGAACAGAAGCAAGCGCAGCGTCGTCATCGACCTGAAGCAGCCGGCGGGTCGTGCCGCCCTCCTGCGGATGGCGGCGACCGTGGACGTCATGATCTTCAACATGCGGCCGAAGGCGCTGGCGCGGCTCGGGCTGGACTACGAGAGCGTTAGGGCGGTGAGGCCGAACATCATCTTCGTCGCCCTGGTCGGGTTCGGTCAGGACGGGCCCTACGCGGCGAGACCCGCCTACGACGACCTCATCCAGGGCGCGTCGGGCGTGGCGGCCCTGGTCGCGACCGCCTCCGACGGAACCCCCCGGTACGTGCCCGTGAACATCGCGGACCGGGTCGTGGGGCTCTTCGCAACGCAGGCGGTTCTCGCGGCGCTCCTGCATCGTGAGCGCACTGGCGAGGGGCAGGCCATCGAAATCCCGATGTTCGAGACGATGACGAGCTTCGTCCTGGGGGATCATTTCGGCGGCCTGACCTACCGGCCTCCGCTCGACGCAGGCGGCTATCCGCGCCTGATGTCCCGGTTCCGGCGTCCCTACGAAACGCTCGACGGGCATATCTGCGTCCTCATCTACACTGACAAGCATTGGCGCAGCTTCTTCGCGGCGATCGGCAGGCCGGAGATGGCCGAGGATCCGCGCTTCACGAGCCTGAAGGCGCGGCTGAAGAACATCGACGGCGTCTACGGCGACGCCGGGGCTATCTTCCGCACGCGCACGACTGCGGAATGGCGCAGCCTTCTCGAGCAGGCCGACATCCCGAACATGCCGATGCATACGCTCGCCACGATCCAGGACGATCCGCACCTCGAGGCGGTCGGCTTTTTCGAGCCCGTCGACCATCCGGTCGAGGGCCCGGTCGTCTCCATGCGCGTCCCATCGCGGTGGTCGCGAAGCCAGCCGCGCGCCGGCCGCCCTGCACCGGCCCTCGGCGAGCATAGCCGCGAAGTGCTGGCCGAGGCGGGCCTGACCCACGCCGAGATCGATGCGCTCGTTGCGGCAGGCACGGTGCGCGAGCACGAGGGGGGCGCCCCGGTCGAGACACCTCAACGGAAACAGGAAGCGGTCTGATGGATTTCGCGCTGACGCCCGACCAGGAGGCGATCGGAGAGGCCGTCGCCTCGATCTGCGCCCGCTTCGATGACGAGTATTGGCTAAAACGCGACAAGGAAGGCGGCTTCCCGACCGACTTCTACGATGCGATGGCTGAAGGTGGGTGGCTCGGCATCTGCGTACCCGAGGAATATGGCGGCTCGGGCCTCGGCGTCACCGAGGCCGCGATCATGATGCGGACGATCGCGGAATCCGGCGCCGGCATGTCGGGCGCATCCGCCGTGCACATCAACGTCTTCGGCCTGAACCCCGTTGTGGTGTTCGGGACGGAAGAGCAGAAGCGGCGCATGTTGCCCCCAATGGTGGAGGGCCGCGAGAAAGCGTGCTTCGCTGTCACCGAGCCGAATACCGGACTCAATACTACGCAGCTCAAAACCAGGGCGGTGAAGCGGGGCGACCGCTACCTCGTCAACGGGCAGAAAGTCTGGATTTCGACCGCCCAGGTCGCGCACAAGATCCTGCTGCTCGCCCGCACGACGCCGCTGGAGGAGGTCAAGAAGCCGACCCACGGCCTCACGCTGTTCTACACGGATTTTGATCGCACCAAGATCAAGGTGCACGAGATTGAGAAGATGGGCCGCAAGGCCGTCGACTCGAACGAGCTCTTCATCGAAGATTTCGAGATCCCGGAAGCGGACAGGATCGGCGAGGAAGGGCGCGGCTTCGAGTACATCCTGCACGGGATGAACCCCGAGCGCGTGCTCATTGCGGCCGAGGCGGTCGGTCTCGGCAAGCTCGCCCTGTCGCGCGCGACGGCCTATGCGAAGGAGCGCATCGTCTTCAATCGCCCGATCGGCCAGAACCAGGCGATCCAGCATCCGTTGGCGGTGAACTGGATGGAGCTCGAGGCGGCCTGGCTCATGATCATGTCGGCCGCCTGGCAATACGACAAAGGCCTGCCCTGTGGCGCGGCCGCGAATGCCGCAAAATACCTCGCCGGAGAAGCGGGCTTCAACGCCTGCCAGCAGGCCGTCATGACGCATGGCGGGTTCGGCTACGCGAAGGAGTATCATGTCGAGCGCTACCTGCGGGAGGTGATGGTGCCCCGCATCGCGCCGATCAGCCCGCAGCTCGTGCTCTGCTTCATCGCCGAGCGCGTGCTCGGGCTGCCGAAGTCCTACTGAGCACCGGCATCCCGTGATCCTGTCGTCCAGGGACCTCGACCTTGCCGGGCTGGTGCGGCCCGGCGACGTCGTCCTGTGCGGCCAGGGCACCGCCGAGCCGCTCACGCTGACCCGCCGGCTCGTGGCGCAGAGGGACGCGATCGGCCCCTTCACGTGTTTCCTGGGCGTCTGCTTTTCCGACACCTTCACGCCGGAGCGTAGCCTCGGCATGTCTTTCCGGGCGTACGGGGCGGTCGGCACGAACGCGGCGCTGTCCCGGGCCGGACGGCTGGACGTCCTGCCGTGGCATTACAGCCGGATCGAGCGGGCCTTCGGGTGCGGCGAGTTGCGGGCCGATGTCGTCCTCCTGCAGCTCGCGCCGCCCCCGGCCGGACGCTCCGGCTGGAGCCTGTCACTCGCGAACGACTACGTCGCCGCCGCGGCGCGGCAAGCCCGCGTCATCGTCGCCGAGGTCAACCGGGACGCGCCCTGGACCCATGGCGCGCCCCTGCCCGATGGCGTCGAGCCTCATGTGCTGGTCCAGGCCGATGCGCCGCCCCAGGAGCTGAAGCCGGCGCGATTCGGGGAAGCCGAGGAGCGCATCGCCGAGCACATCGCCGGGCTGATCCCGGACGGCGCCTGCCTGCAGTTCGGGGTCGGTGCCGCACCGGTCGCGGCCTTGTCCGGCCTGCGTAGCCACCGCGATCTCTCGATCCATTCGGGCGTGATCGGGGACGCCTGCATCGACCTGATCGAGGTGGGTGCCGTCACCAATGCGCGGAAACCCTTCGATCGCGGCGTGACGGTCACCAACACGGTGCTCGGGACGCGTCGGCTATTCGACCATGTGCACGACAACCCGGCGGTCGAGGTACGGCCCGCGTCCCATACGCATGACCACCGAACGATCGCGAGCATCCCGGGCTTCCGCGCCATCAACTCGGCCATCGAGGTCGATCTGACGGGGCAGGTGAATGCGGAGGTGGCGGGCGGGAGCTATGTCGGCGCAGTCGGCGGGCAGGTCGATTTCGTGCGCGGCGCGCTCGCGAGTGAAGGCGGGCGCTCAATCATTGCGTTGCCGGCGACGGCGCTCGGCGGCAAGGCGAGCCGGGTCGTTCCGCGCCTGGATACGGTGACGCTGCCGCGGAGCGATGCCGACCTAGTCGTCACCGAATATGGCGTCGCGGATCTGCGGGGTGCGACGTTGACTGAGCGGGCGGCCCGGTTGATCGGGATCGCGGCGCCCCCGTTCCGAGAGGAGCTTGCGCGCGCCTGGCGGGACAAGGAGGCGCGGCATGCCGCCTGAACACGGGACCGCCCCGAGACGTCAAGGCCCACTTGCGGGATTGAAGGTCGTCGAGATGGCCGGCATCGGGCCCGCCCCGATGTGCGCCATGTTGCTCGCCGACGCCGGCGCGGACGTTCTCCGGATTGACAGGCCGAGCCCGAGCGGCTTGGGCATCGAGAAGCCAGTCCGGTTCGACCTCCTGGCCCGGAGCCGCCGGTCGGCCGCGGTGGACCTGAAGCATCCCGACGGGATCGCGCTCGTGCTGGACCTGATCCGCGGCGCCGACGCTGTGATCGAGGGGTTTCGGCCGGGCACGATGGAGCGGCTCGGCCTCGGGCCGGAGGTCTGCCTTGAGGCGAAGCCGTCGCTCGTCTTCGGCCGCATCACCGGCTGGGGCCAGACCGGACCGCTCGCGCGGGCGGCGGGCCACGACTTGAACTACATCGCGCTCTCAGGCGCGCTGCACGCCACCGGCCGGGCCGGAGCGCCACCCACGCCGCCGCTCAACCTCGTCGGCGACTTCGGGGGCGGCGCGCTGTATCTGGCTTTTGGCGTCGTAGCGGCCATGCTTCACGCCCGCCAGACCGGGACCGGGCAGGTGGTCGACGCCGCAATGGTCGATGGTGCGGCGAACATGATGACGATGTTCTACGGCCTGCACGCTGCGGGCATGCAGACCGACGAGCGCGGTCGGAACCTCCTCGATTCCGGAGCGCCTCACTACGACGCCTATGAATGTGCGGACGGCCTCTACCTTTCCGTCGCGCCGATCGAGGGCAAGTTCCGGAAGATCCTTCTCGAGACGATCGGCCTGGATCCGGCGGCCGTCCCCGACATGCGGGACTCAGGCGCCTGGCCGGAGGCCAGAGCCGTGCTTGCGGCGCGCTTCCGCGAGAAGACCCGAGCGGAATGGTGCGCGCTCCTCGAAGGGACAGATTCCTGCGTCGCGCCGGTCCTGTCCCTCGCCGAGGCCCCGTCACACCCCCACAACCTCGCACGCGAAACCTTCGTGACCGTGGATGGGGTCGTGCAGCCCGGCCCGGCGCCTCGCTTCTCGGCAACGCCCTCCGGCATGCCGTCCGCGCCTGAGCCTGTCGGTGCAAGCACACGTTCCGCGCTTACGGATTGGGGCATCGCGCCCGAGCGGATCGAGGCGTTGGCCGCAGGAGGTGCGATCGGCGCCAGCGTCGACGCAACCGAAAACTAAGGAGAACAAGAATGGCCGGGATGTACTACGAGCAGTTCGAGATCGGGCAGGAGTTCAAGCATCCGCTCACCCGCACCGTGACGGAGATGGACAACACGATGTTCAGCCTGCTCACGATGAACCCGCAACCGCTGCACATCGACGCTCACTTCTCCGAGAAGACCGAATTCGGGCAGCGCATCTTCAACTCGCTCTACACGCTCGGCATCATGATCGGCATGACTGTCTACGACACCACGCTCGGCACGACCGTGGCCAATCTCGGCATGAGCGAAGTCAACTTCCCGAAGCCCGTCTTCCACGGCGACACGCTGCGGACAGAGACCAAGGTGCTTTCCAAGCGCGAGTCGAAGTCGCGCCCGGGGGTCGGGCTCGTCGAGTTCCAGCACAACTGCTTCAACCAGAAGGACGAGGTCGTCGCGACCTGCAAGCGCATGGCCATGATGAAGAAACAGGGTGGGGCGTGATGCGCTCGCTTCTCTTCGTTCCGGGCGACAGTGCGCGGAAATTCGACAAGGCACGTCAGGGCGCGGCCGACGCGCTGATCATCGACCTGGAGGACTCAGTCGCGCTCGAGCGTAAGGACGAGGCGCGCGGGATCACCTCCGAGATGCTCGGGGCCGAGCGCTCCGTACAGAAGCTATATGTCCGCGTGAACGCGCTCGACACCGGCCGGACGCTGGCTGACATCGCGGCCGTGCTTCCGGCGCGGCCGGACGGGATCGCGCTGCCGAAATGCGAAACCGCCGAGCAACTGCGGCAAGTGTCGCTGTGGCTCGACGGCGTCGAAGCCGGAGCTAGAATTCCGGTCGGTGCGACCCGGCTCATCGCGATCGCGACGGAGACGGCCGCCTCCATCTTTGGGCTCGGTGCCTATGCGGGCGTGACGCCGCGGCTCGAGGGCCTCATGTGGGGCGCGGAAGACCTCTCCGCCTCGCTTGGCGCAACGGGAAACCGCGAGGGCAGGGCCTACCACTCGCCGTACCGGCTCGCCCGCGACCTGTGCCTGATGGGCGCCGCCGCCGCGGGAGTCGCCGCCATCGACACGGTCTATACCGACATCGAGGATCTGGAAGGCCTCGCCGAAGAAGCGCGCGCAGCGCGCCGCGACGGGTTCTCGGCCAAGGCCGTGATCCACCCGAAGCATGTCGTTCCTGTGAATGCCGCCTTCACGCCGAGCGGCGACGAGGTGGCGTGGGCACGCCGGATCGTCGACGCCTTCGCGGCCGATTCCGGGCTCGGCGTCATCCGGATCGACGGCAAGATGATCGACAAGCCGCATCTTCGCGCGGCCGAGAAGATCCTCGCGGCAGCGGGGCCGCGGTGAGAGCTGCCCCATGATCGTCAGGCAGGCGGGGAACGTCCTCGACATCCTGGAATATTTCGCCCAGGCGCGCCGCCCCGCGACTCTTTCCGAGATCGCGGACCATTTCGGCTGGCCGCGCTCGAGCACGTTTAACCTGCTCACGACCCTTGCGGAACGCGGCTATCTCTACGAACCGAAGCCGCGCGCCGGGTTCTACCCGACCCCGCGCTGGCTCGCGCAATCGCAGATCGTGGCGAACGCCGAGCCGCTCCCCGCCTGGACGAGGCTGATCCTCGCGGAACTCGCGGCCGACACGGGCGAGACGGTCGCGATCGGCGGTGCCGCCGGGACGATGGCCGTGTTCCTCGACGTGGTCGAGTCGCGAGCCTCGGTCCGCTACTTCGCCCAGGTCGGCCACCGCATTCCCATCCATGCGAGCTCGACCGGCCGCGCGCTTCTTCTCCAGTATCCGTTGGAGGAGCGCATGGCTCTGTATCGCAAGATTGAATTCAAGCAGCATGGGCCGAAAACCCCGATCAGCATCGAGATGGTGGAGGCGGAGCTGAGGCGCTCGGTCGAACGCGGGTACTGCGTCAGCTACGCCGATTTCAGCGCGGATCTCGCTGGCGTAGGCATGCCGCTCGGGCTGCCGGAACGCAGGCTGTCCGTCGTGGTCGCCGGTCCGATGTTCCGAATGGAAAGCCGGATCGAACAGGTCGCGGCCGCGATGGACCGTGCGATCGAGCGGCACGCGAGAGAGGCGCGCGCCTCCACCTCCCCACTCCCGATCTGACCGGAGCACCCAGGCATGGACCGTGACGACATCCCGACTCTGGGCCTCGGGCTGCGCTGGGAGGACACCCCGGTCGGCTTCCGCTTCCGAACGATCGGCCGGACAATCACGGAGGCGGATATCACGCTTTTCATCGGCGTGACCGGCATGACCGAGGTGCTGTTTACGAACCTCGAATACCTGCGTGAGGAATCACTGTTCGAAGGAAAGCGCCTCGTCCCGGGCGCGCTGGTCTACAGCTTCGCTGAAGGATTGCTGATGCAGTCGGTGGTGCAGGGCGTGGGCTTGGCCTTCCTGGGCGCCGAGCTCGACGTGCTCGGACCGACCTTCGCCGGCGACACGATCCATGTAGTCTGCGAGGTCCTCGAGGCACGTCCGACCGGTAAGCCCGGCCGCGGCTTCGTCCGGACGCGCAACACCGTTTTCAACCAGGCTGGCGAGCCCGTCCTCGTGTACACGCCGAAGCGCCTCGTGAAGGGGCGGGATTACAGCGTTTCGCCGCACTGAACGTGGCGTCCGGGACGGTTCACGACGGACCGTCGCGCGGCTTGCGCTAAATACCGGCAATAGCGCCAACTCCCTCCTTAACATCAAGTCCACTTAAGTAGGTCATCATCTGGTCCGTGATCGTCTCGGTGACCGATGGACCGACGCAAGCTGAAAACACGGCCGCTTCTCTTTTACGTTGTCGCGCTTGCCACCGCCATCGCGACACCCCCGCTGCTCGTGTCGGGTCTTCTTGCCGTCAGGTGGGTGAAGTCGGAGCAAACCCGACTCCAGGAGCAGACTCACGAAGTCACCGAAGCTGCCCTCAGCAAGGTGGATACCTATCTCGCCGGAAAGATCGCGATGCTTCAAGCGCTCGCGACCTCACCGGCATTGGAGGCCAGAGACTTCCAACGTCTTGATAGGCAGGCGCGGGAACTGCTCGATCTGCAAGGTCTCAACATCATCTTACGGGACCTTGACGGCAATCAGCTCGTCAATACGCGCCGGCCGTGGGGAAGCACGCTGGAGAAGATTCAGCTCCTTGAGCCGGACAGACTGGTTGCCTCGACCAGACTCCCCTTCGTGTCCGACATCTACGAGGGACCGGTGTCGAAGCTGCCGCTCGTCCGAGTCATCGTTCCCGTGATTCAGGGCGGGAAGGTCGAGTTTACGCTTAATGCGAGCCTTCCGCCGGAAGGCCTGGCGAAGCTGCTCCGCGAAGCCGGGATCGCGCGGCCGCGCTTCGGCTCGATCACTGACCGCCAGGGCAGGATCATTGCTCGTGCCGACCATGATCCGGCCCACGTCGGCAGGGTGCTTCCCGGGTTCGACGAAGCACCCGGGCCGAAGGGCTCCTGGCATGGGACCAACGTCTCCGGCGTGGAGGTTTTCGGCACTTATCGCAGATCGCCCCTTTCGGGGTGGCTGTTCACAGGCGCCACGGAAGCTGCGGCCTTGAAGCTGCCGCTCTATCGCTCCCTCGTGCTCTTAGCGGGGCTCGCGGTTGTGATGGGGCTGCTCGGCTTCGCCGTCTCCTGGCTGATCGTGCGAACTGTTCTGCGGTCCCAAGCCGCGGTTGCCGCGGCAGCGATGTCCCTTGGAAGCGGAAAGGTGGTTGATCCGCCCGACACAGCGGTCGCGGAGGCTAACGAGGTCGGCAGGGCTCTCTCGAGCGCATCATTGAAGCTCCACGAACAGGCCGTTGCCCTGACGTCTCTGAACCGCGACCTCGAGCGCCGGGTCGCCGAAAGAACACAAGAGGTCAGAGCACAATCCGCTCTGATTGAGACGACCTTGGACAACATGGCCCAGGGCCTCATGGTGATCGACGCGGACGGGACTGTGCCGATCTGCAACCAGCGCGCCTTGGAGCTGCTTGAACTCCCCGCCGAGCTCATGGCCTCGCGCCCGACCTTCGAGGCGGTTCGGCGCTACCAACTTGAGATGGGCGAGTTCAGGAACGCCTCGACGGAGCTCCGGAGCTGGGTCGAGAGCAGGGGGAAGGAGGGAACAGCGCATAGTTACGTGCGGGAGAGGCCGAACGGCATCGTTCTCGAGATCAAGAGCGTTCCGCTGGCGGACGGCTCGATCGTCCGCACCTACACGGATATCACGACCCACAAGGAAGCGGAGCGGGTCGCCTTTCAGATGGCCCGCGAGGATCCCCTCACCGGCCTCGCAAACCGAACTCGTTTCGTCGAGCGCCTCGCCGAGCGGATATCCGCTCAGGACAGCGGGCTTGCTGCGGTGCTGTGCCTAGACCTCGATCGCTTCAAGGCAGTCAACGATACCTTCGGGCACTTCGCGGGCGACGCCCTCCTCATGGAAGTCGCGGCGAGGATCAAGGAGATCGCCGCGCCCGAGGATACGGTGGCGCGCTTCGCCGGAGACGAGTTCGCCATCCTTCGAGCGAACGCCGGCCACGCCAACGCTGAGAGCTTCGCCCGCGAAGTGCTGCAATCGCTGAGCGAGCCTTTCGTGCTGGAAGGATCAACGCGCGTCGTCGTCGGCGCGAGCATCGGCATCGCGCTGATCCCCGGCGATGCGACGGTTGTGGACGAGATCCTCAAATGCGCAGACCTCGCTCTGTACCGGGCGAAGAGAGAGGGTCGGTCCACGCTCCGCTTTTTCGAACCGGCCATGGACGTCGCCGCCCGCGAAAGACGCTCGCTGGAACTGGATCTCAGCCAGGCCCTGTCGCGCGGGGAGTTCGAACTCCACTACCAACCGGTCGTGAAGCTCGCAGGAACGGAAATCTGCTCGTTCGAGGCTCTCCTCCGCTGGAGGCATCCGTCGAGAGGTTACATTCCTCCATCCGACTTCGTGCCCCTGGCAGAAGACGCCAAGCTGATCCCCGAAATTGGCGAGTGGGTGCTTCAGCAGGCCTGCATCCAGGCTTCGCTCTGGCCCCAGCATGTCGGTGTCGCGGTCAACATCTCGCCTCTGCAGTTCCAGGGCCCGAGCCTTGTGGACACGGTCGTCTCAGCGCTGAGGGCCGCCAAGCTTTCGCCTGCGCGGTTGGAACTCGAGGTGACGGAAGCGGTCCTGATGCAGGAATGCGAGCAGGTCCTGACGACCCTCCGGGCGCTGCGGCAGCTTGGCGTCCGCATTGCGCTGGACGATTTCGGGACCGGCTATTCCTCACTCAGCTATCTCCACCGGTTTCCGCTGGACCGCATCAAGATCGACCGATCGTTCATCAGCGCCTCGGCCGACCCCACAAGCGCTGCCATCGTCAGAACCATCATCGGCCTCGGCACCCGGCTCGGGACAGCGATCACGGCCGAGGGTGTGGAAACGAAGGAGCAGCTGGACTTCGTCCGTGAGGAAGGATGCCACGCCGCGCAGGGCTTCCTCTTCAGCAAGCCCCTTCCTGCGGCGCAAGCCGGGCTTCTCCTCGGTCGCCCCATCAGCAGGGCCGCTTGATCTCCCAAGCCGCCGCGGACTACGTCAGGGTCGCGGCGATCGCTGGTGAGTGCTGCTCTTGCTCCCTGCGAGGCCGGACGGAAACCGATCTGAGGCTTGGCGGTTGATGCCGGGCGCTCGCGCGTCGGGTCGAGAACACTCCGTGGCCATTGCACCTGGAGGGCTCTCGATCGGGAGATGCCGCGAGTCATCTAGGCCACTTGTGAAGACATGAACTCCGACACTGTCGTCGAACATCGTGGACGCTCTTCGGGCAGCCTCATCTCTACGGGGATCTCAGGCCTGGACGAGGTGCTGTGTGGCGGGCTCACGGCCGACCGCCTCTATCTCGTTGAGGGGACGCCAGGCACAGGCAAGACGACACTCTCGCTGCAATTCCTGCTGGACGGGGTCGCCCGGGGCGAGCGCTGCCTCTACGTCACGCTGTCCGAGACCTCCGTCGAACTGCGCGCGGCGGCCGCGACGCATGGCTGGTCGCTGGAGGGCATGGACGTCTACGAACTCGTGAACGAGCTCGGCCTCGACCCTGAGAGCGAGCAATCCATCCTCCACCCGTCGGAGATCGAGCTCGGCGAGACCGTGAAGGAGGTGATGGAACGGGTGCACGAGCTGAAGCCGGCCCGTGTCGTATTCGACAGCCTGTCCGAGCTGCGCCTTCTCGCTCAGAACCCGCTTCGGTATCGCCGCCAGATCCTGGCCTTGAAGCAGTTTTTCGCCACGCGAAACTGCACCGTCCTCTTGCTGGACGACCGCACGTCCGAAACCGGTGACCTGCAGCTGCATTCGATTGCGCACGGCGTCATTTCGCTAGACCAGTCGCCGCGGGAGTTCGGGTCCGAACGACGGCGGCTCAGAGTCGTGAAGATGCGCGGCATCAAGTTCCGCGGCGGCTACCACGACTTCGTGATCGACACGGGAGGCGTGGCTGTCTTCCCAAGGCTTATCGCCGCGGAACATCGCAGGGAGTTCGGAAGCGAAGCCAGATCGACGGGCTCGGATGAGCTCGACCTCCTTCTCGGCGGCGGGTTGGTACCGGGCACGAACACGCTGCTCCTCGGGCCATCCGGGGCCGGCAAGACCACCACTGCGCTTCGTTGTGTCCTGACCGCGCTGGAGCGCGGCGAGACCGGGACCTACTACCTTTTCGACGAGGGGCTGGGGACCCTGCTTGCTCGGTCTGCCGCCCTCGGCATGGATCTGACACCCTATATCGACGACGGTCGCCTGACGATCACACAGGTCGATCCCGCGGAGCTGGCACCTGGTGAGTTTTCCGCGAGCGTCCGGACCTCGGTCGAAGACCGCAGGTCAACCTTCGTGGTCGTCGACAGCCTGAACGCCTACCTGCACGCTATGCCAGGGGAGCAGTTTTTGCTCCTGCAGATGCACGAGCTCCTGAGCTACCTGAACCAGCAGGGCGTCATCACGCTTCTTGTTCTCGGCCAGCACGGGATTGTCGGCGAGGTGAGGACAGATGTCGACCTGAGCTATCTCAGCGACGCGATTCTCTTCTTCCGCTTCTTCGAGGCTGCCGGTGAGATCCGGACTGCCTTGTCCGTCGTGAAAACGCGGGTGAATGCCCATGAGCGCACGATCCGCGAGCTCAAGCTCGGCTATGGGGGGCTCCGCGTCGGCGAACCTCTGAGCGATTTCGAAGGCGTGCTTACGGGCTTGCCTTCCTATCATGGACGCATCGCGATGCTGGAGCCACAAGCACCACCGGCAGGTCAAAGGGAATGACGCAGGGCGATGCAAGCGAGCACCGCGTCCTGATTCTGGCGCCGCGCGGCCGCGACGCAGCCGTGATCGAACAGGTGCTCGTTCGCGCTGGCACCTCGACCGAGATCTGCCCGGATCTGGATGGCTGGATCGAATGCCTTCGGAAACCTGCCGGTGCGGCGCTCGTCACGGAGGAGGCGCTGGGCGAAGCTGATCTGGCTTCGCTGTTTGCCCTCATGGAGGCGCAGCCTGCGTGGTCGGACTTCCCCTTTATCGTGCTTGCGACGCGCCAATCCGGGCGAAGGTCGGAGCGGGCCGCCGGCCTGCTGGCTCGTCTCGGCAATGTTGTGCTGCTTGAGCGTCCGATCAATGCTGAGACGCTGACAAGCGCGGTGGAATCCGCCCTGCGGGCCCGACGGAGGCAGTACGAGGCTCGCTCTCTTCTCGCGGATCGAGAGAAGGCTCAGGACAAGCTTCGCGCCTTGAACGAGGCCCTGGAGCGCCGCGTGCTGGAACGCACCCGAGAGGTCGAGGCCGCGCGTGAGAGCCTAGCCTTCGCTCTGGATGCCGCCGGCATGGCGAGCTGGGATCTCGACCTGGAAAGCGACACCTCCAAGCGCTCGCATGGCCACGACGCCATGTTCGGCTACGCCGAGCCGCTGAAATCATGGGGGCGCGCCGAGTTTCTGGCGCATGTTCTGGAGGACGATCGGGAACTCGCCACCGCCGCCTTTGCGAGCGCGGCGGAGGCCGGGACGCTCGATCTCGAATGCCGCATCAGGCGCGCCGACGGAGCCGTTCGGTGGATCCGGGCCAAAGGGCGCGTCGATCGTGACTGGGGCGGCCGAGCCGTCCGCATGGCCGGCACGCTGGTCGACACGACCGACCAGCGCGTCACCGAGGAGGCGCTGCGCCAGGCGCAGAAGATGGAGGCGATCGGCCAGCTCACCGGTGGCGTCGCGCACGATTTCAACAACTTGCTGACCGTGATCGTCGGCGGCCTTGACATGATCATCCGCCGCCCGGAGCAGGTCGAGCGTGTGAAGCGGCTCTCCGAGGCGGCCATGACGGCGGCGCGGCGGGGCGAGCAGCTCACGCAGCAGTTGCTCGCCTTCTCGCGCCGCCAGATGCTGCGGCCGCAGACCATCAACCCCAATCGCCTGCTCCTGGATTTCGAGCCGCTCGCGGCGCGGGCGGCGGGCAGCGCGGTGAAGCTTGTCCTGGATCTGGATCCCGCGGTCGACCCCATCCGCATCGATCCGGCGCAGTTCGAGGCGGCGGTGCTGAACCTCATCGTGAACGCCCGGGACGCGATGGATGGACGCGCAGGCGAAATCTCGATCAAGGTGAAGAGCCGCAACATCCGCCTCGGGACGGCTGCCGTGAGAGACAAGGGCGTGCCACCCGGCGAGTACGTGATGGTCTCCGTCCAGGACACCGGGAGCGGCATTCCGCCCGACGCGCTTGCCCGGGTATTCGAGCCCTTCTTCACGACGAAGGAGGTCGGCAAAGGGACGGGACTCGGGCTCAGCCAGGTTTACGGGTTTACGCGCAGCGCGAAGGGCTTCGTGAACATCCACTCGAAGCCGGAATCCGGCACGCGGGTCGAGCTGTATTTCCCGCGATCCACTGATCCAGCGACCGAGGACAGCGGGGTAGCCGCCGGCAGAATGCTTCCGCTCCGGCGCGCGAGCGACGGCGAGACGGTTCTGCTGGTTGAGGATGACGAGCAGGTGCTCGAGATGGCGATCGAGAGCCTCGAGGAACTCCGCTATAGGGTTATCGTCGCCCGGAATGCGGCGGAGGCGATCACGCACCTGAACGGCTTGGAGCGGATCGACATCCTGTTTTCGGACGTCATCATGCCGGGCGGCATGAACGGATCCCAGCTTGCGGACGAGGCGCGGCGGATCCGGCCGGGGCTGAAAATCTTGCTGACCTCAGGATACGTGGCCGATCTCGACGAAGGCCAGGTCATCGGCCAGGGCGACCTGCCCGTCCTCAACAAGCCTTATCGCCGAGATGAACTCGCGCGCTCGCTCCGGCTCGTTCTCGGCACGACGGGCTGATCGACCACACCGGTTTTGAGGCTGCTACCTCGGCAGCAGGATGGTCTGCCTTCGACGCCCCGGCTGATCACCCGCTTGTTCAGGAGCACGCGGCGGGGGTCACAGTGGTCCTGAATGCGAAGCCGATCTCAGGAAGAGCTCGGTCTCTGCGTCTCTTCCCCCGCGAGGGCTCCACCGGGACCGAACCGCATGCCGGCCCCGGTGATACGAACTCACTTCTTCGCTGCCGCCTTCTTCGCCGGAGCTTTGGCCGCGGGCTTGGCCGGGGTCGTCTTAGCGGAAGCCTTGAGAGCCGGTGCCTTGCTCGCTGACGACTTGGCGGCGGGCTTCGCAGGACTCTTTGACGTTTCCGCCTTCGTGGTGGCTTTGGCCGGCGCCTTTGCCGGAGCTACCTTCTCGACGGCCGCCTTGGCGGTTTTGGCTACCTTGTCCGCGACTGCCTTCACGGCGCTTTTCGTAGTCGCAGCTGTGGTCTTGCTAGCGGATTTGGCCATGTAGTTCCTTGCCTCTTCGAGCACACGCAGTGAAAGCGTGCAGCCCGAACGATGCTCGCGTACATCTTAAGGGTCTACTGAATTTGAGAGATGCTCGGCGCCGAATCTGAAGCAAGGGCCAAAGAAGATTCCTTTTTGACCTACGATGTGCCGGATGGGTCCAACGAAGCGCTCAAGAAGGCCCCTCGAGCGCGCCTCGTCCTAGGCTGCGCGTCGGTCGCCGGCCCAAGCGGCGCGAGTTTACCCGCACTCGGAGAATTAGCGGCACCAAACACGGTCCCGGCATGCCCCTTGTTCTCAGACCAGTGCTCGGGAGGCGAGATGGGCACCCAGGGCCAGCATGCCGGCAAAGAAGCAGCGGCGAAAGACGGGCTCACTCACGAACGGGCGGAGCCGCTGGCCGAGCACCATGCCAACGAGCGCTGCCGCGAGCGCCACGACTGAGACGCCGCCCAAGTCGACGTCAATGGCAACATCCTGCACAAGCACCGCCGCCAGGGCCAACGTGGACACCGTGAAGAACAGCCCAAGCGCCTGAACCAGGTCGTCCTTCGAAAGCCCGAGCGCCTGAAGGTAGGGCACGCCCGGGAGCACGAAGACGCCGGTTGTCGCCGTGAGAGCGCCGCTCGCGACACCGACGAATGGGGAAAGGAGGCCCTCGCTCTTGGCCGGGACCGAGAACCGCACGTTTGCAAGGCCGAGGGCCGCATAAAGCATCAGCGCAATCCCAAGCGCGACGATCGCCCGCCCGGCTCCAGGAGGCCCGAACAGCCCGGCCGCGGCCCAGGTCCCGACCGCTATCCCGGCCATCATCAGCCACAGCCGCTGCGTGAGCGGGCGAAGACGAGGTCCTGCCGCAAGCTGCCAGATATTGGTCACGAGCGACGGTACGATCAGGAGCGCCGCCGCCTGTGCCGGAGCCATCACGAGACTCAGCACCCCGATCGCAACCGTCGGGAGCCCGAGCCCGATCACGCCCTTCACAAGCCCGGCGAGGAGAAACGCCAGGACAATCAGGATCAGAGCGGACGGAGATTGGAGCACGGTTCTAGATCAGCTCGGCATGATGGGTGCTGCTTGGCATGTCCCTCCGCCGGAGGCGACATCGACGAACGCGTGCTGCACTCCATCTTAGTGGCAGGGCGGGATCCCAGACCCAAGCCGCTGCGCCTGCTGACTGCGCGCCCGCTCCGGGCAGGCGCTCGTTCGTTGCGGCGCTCAGCGAATACTGCAGGTGCCGACCAGCATGCGCCCGGACAGCCGCGTGCCGCTCTTCGTCGTGCTCTGGGTCGCCAGAAGCTGTCCGGTCTCGGGATAGATCGTGTGCGTCCAGACGGCGCCGGGCAATGAACTCACGATCGTGTAGAAGCCGCCGCGGTGCGAACTGACTACGCCCTCCTGCTTGTGGGCCTTTCCATCGGACGCATGGGAGGCCGGAAGGGTCAGCGTCGCCTTCCGGGTGGTCGTGTCCCAGCTATAGGCCCAGGAAGCGCCCTTGATGGCGTCCTCGCTGAAGGCCGGCTCTCCGCCGGGATCGTCGACCCGCATGCCCGAGAGGTCCGAGCAGATTGCCGACCATTGCCGGGCGCTGGCCGGGGCCGCGACTGCCAGCGCGAGGAGCGCCGTCGTGAGCCTCGCCAGAAACCGTCGCGCCCGCCACGTGTCGATCATCATCGCCTGGTCCATCCGCCTCTCGCGCTCGGAGCGCCCCCGCGACAGCGTGGCCGGGCCACGCTCACCTTTGTCCGCGGCACGCTCAGCCCGACGTAGCGCCTCGCGGTAACAGAAACGTCAGCAGCCCAAAAGCCGGGAGCCAGGCGCAGAAGTGGAACACCTCGATGATGCCGACCCGGTCGGCGATCATGCCGAGCGCCGCTGCCGCGACCCCGCCCAGGCCGAAAGCGAGCCCATAGAACAGGCCGCCGACGAGGCCGACGCGATGCGGGACGAGATCGATCGCGTAGATCAGGATGGCCGAGAAGGCGCTCGCCATGATGAGGCTGATGAGGATGCTGAGCGCGCCCGTCCAGAACAGGTTCGCGTGAGGCAGCGCGAGCGCGAACGGCAAGGCGCCGATGATCGACAGCCAGATCACCCGATGGCGGCCGATCCTGTCTCCGACCACGCCGCCGACGATGACCCCGATCGCCCCCACGAACAGGTAGGCGAAAAGCATCAGCTGGGAGGCCTGGATCGAGATCTGGAACCGCTCGATCAGGTAGAAAGTGTAATACGAGGTGAAGCCGGCCGTGTAGGCGTTCTTCGAGAACAACAATAGGACGAGGATCGTCATGGCTAGGCCGATCTGGGCCTTGGACAGCCTGCCTCCGACCTGCTCGGTCCGGTGTGCGGTCGCGGCGGCGTGCTCCCGCCGGGAAGCCGCGTAGCGTCTCGCGGTCCAGAACATCAACACCATGGCCAGGAGCGCGACGCCGGAGAACAAGGCGAGGCTCGCCTGCCCGCGAGGAACCACGATCGCGGCGGCAAGTAGCGGGCCCAGCGCATAGCCTGCATGCCCGCCCACCTGAAAGACACCCTGCGCGAGCCCCTGGCGCCCGGCCGCGGCATGCCTGGCCATTCGGGTCGCCTCGGGATGGAATACCGCAGAGCCGAGCCCGACGAGCGCCGCGGCGACCAGGACCATCTCATAGCTGACCGCGAAGGCTAGCCCGATCAGGCCGAGCAGGGTCGACCCCATTCCGGCCACCATCGCGTATGGCCAGGGGCGTCGGTCGGTGACGTAACCGAGCAGCGGCTGGAGCAGCGAGGAGGTCACCTGGAAGGCGAGCGTGATCAGGCCGATACGCGCGAAGTCCAGGCCGTAGACGTCCTTGATCAACGGATAGATCGCCGGGATCATCGATTGCAGGACGTCGTTTAGGAAATGCGCCACGCTCAACGCGGCGAGCACCGGCATGAGGGGCCTGGGCGAAGACAAAGCGACGGAAGCCATGCCGTGCGGCTTGGGCCAGGGAAGCCTGCGGGTCAACGCGGGATCTCTTCGGGGCCCTCGAGGGTGCACAAGGGCTCCGGGCCGCGCTCCCTCGCTGGTGCGCCCGCCCACCCAATCTCTGGAATTCAGCCTGTCGGCTGCTCCGGTCTCGAGCGGCCACGGCGGAACGCAGAAGCGTGGGCCCGGTTAGGCCAGGATCGCAACTGGGCGCGTGGCAGTGGTGCGGCAGCAAGACCACCGCGCGGAACGCGCGTTAGATGCCCTGAGCTTCTTCGTCTCCGACGCTCGGTACGGGCTCGGCGCCTACCTGGGCGTCTATCTCATGACGGAGCACAACTGGGACGCTGCGAGCATCGGGAGTGCGCTCTCGATTGGCGCTCTGGCCGGGTTGGTCTCCCAAGGACCTTTGGGCGCTTTGGTCGATGCCGTGCGGAGCAAGCGCGCTCTGCTCGGAGGCGCCGTGGTCGTCGTGACGGCAGCCTGTTTGGTCATTCCGCTCGCGCCTCAGTTCTGGACCGTCGCCATCGCGGGTCTCGTGGGGGCCTTGGCCATCGTGACGATCGGGCCGACCCTCGCCGCCATCTCACTCGGGGTTGTAGGGCCTGCGCGCTTCGCCCGCCGGGCTGGCCGAAACGAGGCGCTGTTCCACCTCGGCGATGGTTCGCTGAGCCTGGTCGTCCTGCTTATCGCACCTGTTCTCGGCACCTCGGTGCTGTTCTGGACGATGGGCTTTACGGCAGCCGCCAGCCTCGCGGCCGCCAGAGCGCTTCCCGCACGCTGTATCGATCACGACGTCGCCCGCGGCTTGCTGCCCGGGGCGTCTGCGCGCAAGGCGAGTCCGTCCGCTTGGGCTGTCTTGCTGCGCTCACGGCCCTTGTTGATCTTCGCAGTCTGCGGAGCCCTGTTCCACCTCGCAAATGCGTCCATGCTCGGGCTGGTCTCCCAGAAACTCGCACTCCAGAACGTCGGCCAGGGCATCGCCCTAACGGCGGCCTCCGCAATCGCGGCGCAGTCGGTGATGGTGCCCGTCGCTGCACTGGCGGCGGCTCGGGCCGACGCTTGGGGTCGGAAGCCGCTCCTCCTCGTCGCTTTTGCAGCGCTGGCGCTGCGGGGCACATTGTACACGGTGTCCGACAACACGGCCTGGCTGATCGCCGTGCAGCTGCTTGATGGCGTCGGGGCGGGGCTCATCGGTGCGCTCTTTCCGGTCGTGATTGCCGACCTGACGCGGGGCGCTGGCCATTTCGCGGCCACTCAGGGCGCGGTGGGGACCATCCACGGATTCGGCGGTGTTATCAGTATGGCGCTAGGCGGCTATCTGGTTGTCTGGTCCGGGTACGGCACGGCTTTCCTGACCCTCGCCGCCGTGGCGGCTTTTGGCGCATTGCTGGTCTGGCTGGCGATGCCTGAAACGCGCGACGCGACGAGGGTCGACGCCGTACCTCCCCGATGAGCTTGAAGCTGATCGATCAGGCTTGGACAGTCGGACAAGCGTTGAGTGTGCAGCTTTGATGCTCAGAATCTGCAGTTCACGCTGCCTCCCGCGTCCACGGGATTCGCTCGTCTGACCCGGCGCTCGGCATTGTCCCACAAGAGCGTTGGCAAGAACGCGGTCAATGTGCATCGTGCGGATCGAGCAAGCGGAAGCGCCGCTACTGCGCGACGGGAAACAGGATGAAGCTCGCAACAATCTCTGTGCGTGGGCGCGTGCAGTGCGCCGTGGTGGAAGGGGACCAACTCGGGCTTCTCGACGAAACGGACATGACCGCGCTCGTTCGGCGTCAGTCCGAAGGGAGCGGCGCGATGGGGGCGATCGGCGAGCGCATTCCGCTTAGCGGCGCCAAACTCCTCGCCCCGTTCCCCCGGCCAGCCCGCAACGTCTTTTGTGTCGGTAAGAACTACCACGAGCATGCGCGCGAGTTCGCCACGAGCGGCTTCGATGCGAGCGCGAAGGAAATCGTGCCGGAGGCACCTGTCATTTTCACGAAGCCGCCGTCGGCCGTGATCGGCCCGGGTGAGCCGATCCCGTCCTACCTCGATCCCACCAATTCGACCGACTATGAGGGCGAGCTGACGGTCGTCATCGGCCGGGGCGGCCGGGGTATCACGAGGGCCGACGCGTACGACCACGTATTCGGGTACACCATCATCAACGACGTGACCGCGCGCACGCTGCAGCACAAGCACCGTCAGTGGGTCATCGGGAAGGGGATTGATGGCTTCTGCCCGATGGGGCCGGTGATCGTCACGGCCGACGAGGTGCCAGATCCTGGCGTCATGCGGCTCCGGACCTTTGTCAACGGCGAGAAGCGCCAGGACGCATCCGTTTCGGATTTGATCTTCGATATCCCGACACTCATCGCAACCTTGTCGGCCGGGATCACGCTCGAGCCCGGAGACCTGATCGCGACCGGAACGCCTGTCGGCGTCGGACTTGGATTCACACCCCCACGGTTTCTCCAGCCCGGCGACGTCGTGCGGATCGAAGTGGATGAGATCGGATCCCTCGAAAACCCGGTCGGGTAGCGGAGATTCGTATGCGGCGGCGCGAGGTCATCACCGGGTTAGCTACGACTTTCCTTGCCACATCAGCGCGTTCAGTGCGGGCCCAGACGGATACCTGGCCTTCTCGTACCATCACGATGGTGGTGCCGTTCCCGCCTGGCGGACAAGGCGACCTGGCGGCGCGACCGGTCGCGATCGCCTTGGAGCGGATTCTCGGCCGATCCGTGATCGTCGAGAACCGGGGCGGCGCCGGCGGCGCGCTTGGAAACGCCGCGGTCGCCCGGGCCGAGCCGGATGGCTACACCCTTCTCATGACACTATCGAGCCTCGCTGTGCTGCCCGAGGCCGATCGGCTCTTCGGACGCCGTCCCGCTTATGAGGTCGACCAGCTTCAGCCCATAGGGCGAGTTTTAGCGGATCCGACGCTGCTGGCCGTCCCGGCGGCCGCGCCCTGGAAGACCCTGACGGATTTCATCGCGGACGCGAAAGCCCGTCCCCAGAGCATACCCTACGGCTCGTCAGGCCCGTATGGTACTCTTCACATCGCGATGGAGATGTTTGCCAAAGCTGCCAACATCAATCTCGTCCATGTGCCTTACCGCGGGGCGGGTCCCGCCCTGAATGGCCTGCTGGGTGGGCAGATCCAGGCGCTGGCTTCGGCTCCCGGTGTTTTGAAGCCACATGTGGAATCCGGCGCCATACGGGTGCTGGCGAACTGGGGCAACACCCGCATCGGCTCATTTTCCGGTGTTCCGACCTTCAAGGAGCTCGGCTTCCCCGACATCGAGTTCTACATCTGGGCGGGCCTTTTCGCGCCGCGGGGCGTTCCGGACGCGGTCCGCGCCCGCCTCGAAAGCGCGCTGGAACAGGCGATGCGGGATCCCGATGTGGTGCGCACCTTCGAGACTGCCGGAAGCCCTCCTGCCTATCAGGCGCGTGCCGAGTTCGCCCGGTTCGTAGAGCAGGACAGCGCGCGGCTGATCGCGGCAACTCAGAAGATCGGGAAGGTCGAATAGGGTCGGTCCGCCGAGGCGATCAGCCACGAATGCATCTTTTGAGCCGTGCGTTCGTCAGCCCTGCTGTCCGGTCTCTTTCGGCTGAAGCCCCGCCAGAAGGGACCGCAGACTACCCGGCCCGGGTTGTCAGGATCGTTGTGCCATTCGGTGCGGGCGAGCCGGCCGAGATCTACGCCCCCGGGTCAGCGAGAACAAGGCATTGCACGGTTGCCACAAGCGGACCTCCGTCGCCCTACGCGGGCCCGCAGCTCTGCCCTTCGCCCGTGCGCATTTAAGAGATTTTGCCGAGTGCGAAGCTTTTTTGTCCTAGCTGCGTCCGCTTCCGCGGCTGGGCGAAAGCTGCCGGTCCGCTTTGGAGCGAGCGGAGCGGAGAAGCTGACGTGTCCGGCAGCCTAGCCGGGCGTCAGCCCTCCCACCTCACGAAGGGCCCATGATCCGGGTCCTTCGCATCAGGACAAGGTCTCGGGCCCAGCCTGGCGAGCGAGGCGGCCCCACCTTCCTGCCGAACGGCCCGCTACTGCGTGCAGGTCGTCACTTTCTTCATGGCCGTGTCGGCCTCGTCGCGCGTCTTGTAGACGGTCCCGTCTCCGCCGATGACGGTCGTCGTCGTCCCGGCCGGACGCGTGGTGGTGACGGTGCAGCGCTTCGTCGCCGAATCCTGCACCACGTAGAAGCCGCCGTCGGACGTCGTCGTGGTGGTCGTGGTGCTCGTTTGGGCCAAGGCGGCTCCCGCGCTCAGCAGGATCGCGGCGGTGGCGAGGATTGGTGCTTTCATCAGTTCTCTCCTTTGAGGTTGTGGTTGGCTAGAGGACGTAAACAATGCGACGCGTGGACGGCTCGACGATGATGATCTGGTCCCGGATCTTCACGACCTTGTAGCTCCGCCAGGCAGGCACGATCCGGATGATTTCGGTCGGCACGTCGACGAAGGTGACCTCGGCCGGAAGAACCGTCCCGACCGAAACCGAACTGACATTGACGCTAACCGAGGGGACGTTCGCCGAGCGGAACGACTGCGTGATCTCCGTGCGCTGCTGCGAGGAGATATTCACGGACGCGCTGCCGCCCGACCCTTGGCCGGAGCCCGACCCTTGGCTGGATCCTTGTCGGGTGTCTGCGGCGCTGCCATCCGAGCGCGACGTTCCACCTTGCGTTCCGCCCTGCTGGGCCGAGCCCGAGCCGGACTGGCCCGCACCCGAACCCGTGCTCGGCTGAGCGGCGCTTCCCGCTGGCGGACTGCCGGTTTGTGCGCGCGTGCCGGATCCACCCGAACCCGTTCCGGGCGATGACTGCGTCGGGGCGGAGCTTGCGCCGGGCGCGGAGCCCGATCCGGCAGCACCCCCAGCCGAGCCGGCTCCGGCACCGCCCATAGAACCTGACCCGGCACCGCCGGCCGAGCCGGACCCGCTGCCGCCGCCCGAAGTCTGAGCGATTGCTGCGGCAAGTCCCAGAACCAGCCCGGCCGCCGCGGCAGAGCTTAACAACACCTTGCGCATACAAACCTCCCCATTGTTCGTGAGAGAGGACAGGCCCTCACACGACGTTGAACCGCAGAAGGCGTCGGTGTACTAGGCATGAGTACCAATAGCCCCGACATCGCCAATGTATTCAACGGCGATGATCAATGTCTCTTGGGGCGGTGAGTTCCGGCGTTTTAGTAGTTACTATACTCCGCCCGGGTTCTTGCGGACGTTCGCTGGTCGTTCACCTTGCCTCATTCAGGTAGGCGAGGGCGGCTGCGCGCGTACGAGCTGAACCAGAGAGGTCGCTGTTGATGGGCCCGCGATCCCCGCCGCTACCTGATCTTAGCAGATCACGGCAGCGTCGAGCGGATCTCAGTCGATGACGACCCTCTCACGCGTGCTGGCCGCCCGAAGCTGGGTACCCTCCCCACCGTCCCACCGAGTGCGTTCAGCTTGGAACGCGAACCTGGGCGCATCGTTGAGGCCCCATTGGCCGAAGCGGACAGGTGGAGGGGCGTTTTCGTTTGAGCGGGCGCCGACGTTGCGGGTTTGGCTTCACGCTCCGTACTTCCACGCCTTCAGAGAGAGCCTGAGCACCATCATCGACATGGCAGAATCCAAGCAGGCCGAAGCCTTAGCTGACACCAGTCGTCGACTGAACGCCGTTCTGGATAACGCGACTGTCGCGATTTTCCTGATGGATGATCGGCAGCACTGCGCGTACATGAACGCGGCCGCGGAGCGCCTAACCGGCTACACCTTTGCGGAGACGCAAGGCCGCCCCCTTCACGACGTCATCCACCACACTCGGCCGGACGGCAGCCATTTCCCGCTGCACGAGTGCGCCATTGATCGCGCCTTCCCGGAGAACGCCCACACGCGAGGCGAGGAAGTGTTTGTTCATAAGGATGGGCACTTCTACCCAGTCGCGTTCAACGCCAGTCCGGTCCGCGATGAGGCATCCCGCACCATCGGGACCGTCATCGAGGTCCGCGATATCTCGGCCGAGAAGGCGCAAGAAGTCGCCCTACGCGAGAGCACGCAGAGGCTTGCCGATGAACGTCACGCCCTGGAGGTTCTGAACCGAACCGGAACCCGCATCGCAGCTGAGCTGGAGTTGGACAGTCTTGTCCAGGCGGTCGTCGATGCCGGGGTCGAGCTAACCGGAGCGCAGTTTGGCGCGTTCTTCTACAACGTTCTAGACGGCGCCGGGGGCAAGTATATGTTGTTCGCACTCTCGGGTGCGGAGCGCAGCGCGTTTGAAAAGTTCGGCATGCCGCGGGCTACCGCTGTGTTCGCGCCGACTTTCCTCGGAGAGGGTGTGATCCGCTCCGCGGATATCCTGGCAGATCAGCGTTACGGACGTAACACCCCGCATTCCGGTATGCCCAGCGGGCACTTACCCGTTCGAAGTTACCTGGCCGTCCCCGTGACGTCCCGCTCGGGCGAGGTGATCGGCGGATTGTTCTTTGGCCATCCAGAGACGGACGTGTTCAGCGAGCGCTCGGAGCGCTTGATGAGCGGTCTAGCTGCTCAAGCCGCAATCGGAATCGATAATGCCCGCCTGTTCCAAGCGGCGCAGCGAGCCAGGGACGATCTTGAACGTCGGGTTGAGGAGCGCACCCGGGAGCTCGAGCAGGCTCACGAGGCGTTGCGGCAGAGCCAGAAGATGGAAGCGGTAGGGCAGCTTACCGGAGGCATCGCTCACGATTTCAACAACATGCTCGCAGTAGTCATTGGATCGCTCGATCTGCTCGAACGCAGGATCGGCCCCGGAGACGCGCGTGCGCGCCGGTATGTGCATGCCGCGGCTGAAGGTGCTCGCCGGGCCGCCAATCTAACCCAGCGCCTACTCGCCTTCTCCCGCCAGCAGCCGCTCCGGCCAGAGCCGCTGGAGCCGAACAAGCTTGTCGCGGGCATGTCCGATCTCCTCAGACATTCTCTGGGCAGTGATGTGAGACTTGAAACTGTTCTCGCGGGCGGTCTGTGGCGCACGCACGCCGATCCGAACCAGCTTGAGAACGTCATCCTTAACCTCGCGGTGAACGCGCGTGACGCGATGCCCGACGGCGGACGGCTCACTGTCGAGACGCAGAACGCGCATCTAGACGAGCGCTATTCTGCTGCCCACCCTGGCGTGCTTCCGGGGCAGTACGTCTTGATCGCAGTAACGGACACCGGCGCAGGTATGCCGCCGGATGTTGTGGCGAGAGCCTTCGACCCCTTCTTCACGACCAAGGAAGTGGGAAAGGGTACCGGACTCGGGCTCTCGATGGTGTACGGCTTCGTCAAGCAGTCCGGCGGACACGTGAAGATCTATTCCGAAGTCGGACACGGCACGACGGTGAAGGTTTACCTGCCGCGCCACTCCGGGGTGGAGGCAGGGATCAGCGACGGGCTTAATGAGGATGACGTCCCGCTCGGAGAGGAGCGGGAGGTGGTCCTTGTAGTTGAGGATGAGCCAGCAGTCCGGCAGTTCAGTGTCGATGCACTGTCAGAACTCGGCTATCGCGTGCTCGAAGCAGATGGTGCTGCATCCGCCTTGCGCATCCTCGAAGTCCATCCCGAGATCGGGCTGCTCTTTACAGATGTCGTCATGCCGGATGTAAATGGCCGTAGGCTCGCCGAGGAGGCCCGACTGCGTCGGCCCGATCTCAAAGTCCTGTTCACGACGGGCTACACGCGCAACGCCATTGTGCATAACGGAGTGCTGGACGCCGGCGTTCAGTTGATAGGAAAGCCGTATTCCGTCGAGCAGCTTGCCGCGAAGGTTCGCGAGGTGCTGGACAGTTAAGGTTAGGTTCGCCCCCTGCTATAATGGCTAAATCTGGCGCGACGCCGAGAGCCAGGCGGATGGCAACCGGCGCGCTGAGCCGCCATGACGGTCGCGAGAACCTCACATGGCCGTGGCGGCCATTCACGCGCTTGAGATGTGACGGGGGCGCGGGCGACCTCTCTTCGCGGAAATCTCCCGCGGCCCTGCCGTCGTTTTGTCCGTCAGACCGCTCCGGTCTGAGCCAAGGATCGCCCGTTGAGGATCAAGCATATTCCATAGGGTGTAAAGACCGAGCGGATGCCAGGAGCGGAACGCCAAGTACGCGCCGGCGTTTCGCGAGTTCGTCGACGTGGCAGTGCCTGTCTTGCCGGGCACGAGCCGTTGTCTCAGCTGGGGCGGGAGATGGGCCAGTTTGAACCGAGAGGCTGAAAGTTGGTCATGTACGGCGTCCATCAATTCGACTGCGGCAGGCCTTGTCCGGAGTCGAGCACACGGCTTCCGCTCTGGCCGCCTCACGCCGAGCAGATGATCACGTCGTCTAGATCGTCCAGGTCGGTGCTGAGTGTAGCGCCGCGCACCTCCGGGCGTGGGCCCAACTGGCGCTCTTGATCAGGCGTGCGATCGTCGTCTTCGGCTTGGCGCTCGCCGGGGCTGGCGCCGGAATCGCCGGCTGGGTGCTGTCCGCCCCGAAGCCGGCCTTCTCGGCCGCGGACGAGAGCCGGTTGTCCGGCGGCGATCCGCAGAAGGGCAAGCTCGTCTTCGATGCCGGGCAATGCGCATCCTGCCATTCCTCGCCCGGCCAGCCGGACCGCCTCCGCCTCGGCGGCGGCATGGCGCTCGCAACTCCGGTCGGCACGCTGCGGCCGCCCAACATCTCGCCCCATCCCACGGACGGCATTGGCGGCTGGAGCTCGGTCGAGGTCGCCAATGCCGTGATGAGCGGCGTTTCGCCGTCCGGCCAGCATTACTACCCGGCCTTGCCGTATACGAATTACGCGCGGATGGAGGTCGCCGACATGCGCGACCTTGTCGCCTATCTCCGGGCCCTGCCTCCTGTCGAGGGCCGGCCGTCCCCGCACGACCTGCCGTTTCTCTTCACGATCCGGCGCGGGGTCGGGCTCTGGAAGGCCGTGTTCTTCGACCCTTCGCCGCTGCCGGCCGAACCATCGCGCGGGGAGGAGTGGCAGCGGGGGCGCTATCTCGTCGAGGCGCTTGGGCATTGCGCGGAGTGCCATTCACCCCGCAACCTGGCCTATGCCGTGAAGTCGGACGAGCGTTTCGCAGGCGGGCTCAATCCGGAGCAGGCCGGCAGCGCCCCGAACATCACCCCGGATCGAATCGGATCCTGGTCGAAGGCCGACATCGCGGAGGTCCTGACAAGCGGCCGCACGCCCGACCTGCGCTATGTCGGGGCGACCATGGCGGATGTGGTGACGAACATCGCCCAGCTCCCGGCAAGCGACCGGGCCGCGATGGCGGCCTACATCAAATCGCTCCCCGCCATCCCGACCCCGGAGGAGGCGAGGCACCATCGTTTTCCGCAGGTCAGCGAACGGCGCTGACCTATCGCGTGTAGAGGAACGCTGCGACGTCGCGGGCTTCCCCCTCGCTGATCCCGGTCACGGGCATGGCGGACCGGGGCGATATGGATTGAGGGGCGACGATCCAGCGGATCAGCGTGTCGGCGTCGTGGCGGGCGACGCCGCCCACATAGACCCGGGCTCGCATGCCGCCGAGCGGGCCTGCCACTTTTCCATCGGCTCCGGGCGCGCCCGGGATCGTGTGGCAGCCGCCGCAGCCATATTTCGTGATGAGCGCGGGGGCGCGGCTCGGGTCGCCGCGGGTCAGCGCCTTGGCGACGGCCGCCGCCTGTGCTTGGCTCTGCCAGCTGCGCCAGCCCACGGCGGCGAGCGCGATGACGGCGGAGGCCAGCAGCAATGCGGCCGTTAGCCCGTACGGGAAGGCGCTCGGGGAGCGTGTCGTATCGCTCGGCGCCGTACCGCCAGGCGCCGGCCAAAACCTGCGGGCGAGGCGAGCCGCCAGGAGGGCACCGGCGAGCGCCGCGAGGCGCAGCCTAAGCGTAGGCATGACGCTCGGCCCGGGCCTGCCCGGACTTCTGGATCCAGAGACCCATGAAGGCGATCGCCGCGCCGGCATAGATCGTGCCGGCCGGGACCCACATGACGAGCCCGGCGAGCTGCTGGTCCTCGAGCGGTGTCAGCCCGCAGATCGCCGCCCCCGCGGTCTGCCCGGCATAGACAACGCGCGGCGCGAGCGCGATCAGCGCGCCCAGGATGCCGGTGTGGATCATGGTCACGAACAGGTGCCAGCACGCCGCCCCATGATGGCTGCGGCGGACGAGCGCCCACCAGAACAGGAGCGCGGTGGCGAGGAAGCTCGCATGCTGCAGCCGGTGCAGCGTGATGTCGACGACCGTCGCGTCGAACAGGCTCGGGATGTGCCAGATCCAGATCGCCAGGCCGTGCAGGATCGTCGCCACGGCTGGGCGGCTGACGGCGCTCCACGCCCGTCTGACGGCCGTCGTCCGGCCGAGGCGCCCGACGCCGCGCCGGACCTGCCAGGGCAGGGCCCACAGAAAGGCCCCGAGAGGGCGCGACAGCGCGAGAAGCGGCGCGGCCACCGCCATGACGATCTCGTGCTCGATCATATGGGCGGTGAAGAGCCGCTCGCCGAGCCAGTGCAGCGGCGAGGTGAGCGCGGCCGCAAGCGCCAGGAAGCCGGCCGAATAGGCGAGCACCTGCCAGGGCCGGATGCCGCGGCCCGTGCCGGCGCGCGACCAGAGGACGGTTGTGCCGACGAGATACAGCGTGCCGGACAGAAGCAGCGGCACGACCACGAACGGGTCGAAGTTCCAGCCGGGCGGGGCATCCGGCGCACCGCCGTGAGCCATTGCAGCGGTGGGCGCGCTGATGGCCGCGACGAGAGCGAGACCCGCCAGTCGGCGCGGCCTCACCTCTCGCAGCCCGTGAGGAGGAGGCCAGACAAGGCCTGGAGCAGGAGCGAATAGGCGAAGATGCCTCCGGCGAGACAGCCGAGAATGGCCGCGAAGCGCCGTGTCGCCGGATAGGCGCTTTCGCCCCAGACATCCGGCTCCGGGCCCGTGCTGCGCCAGGAGAGGTAGACGGCGCCTATCGTGAGCACGGTGGCCACGAGGGGCGCGACGGCGCTCGTATGCAGTCCCGAGCGGCAATCGACATAGGGGAGGATCTGCGACAACTGCATGTTCACCCCCCAGACGAATGGAGCAACGACCAGCCCCGCGCAGGGCAGGATGTTGGCTGCGAGCGAACAGGAGGCAGGTCTCACAGCCATGAGGGGCCGTACAGGCAGGCGTAGATCGGCAGCCATGTGAGAACGACGAAGTTCCAGTACATGACGTTGTCCTGAACGTCCCCGAACCGGCGTGGGTTCGGAGCATGCCGGGTGAACATCATCGCGGTGAGCACGAGCGTGTCGGCGACATCCGTGATGAGGTGGGTCGTGTGCAGGGCTAGCAGCACCCAGATCACGGAGCCGTAGGCGTTGCTGTCCCAGGAGATGTTTAGCGCGGCGAATTCGAAGCCGCGCACGACCAGCGGGGCGATGCCGAGGACGGACATCACGACCAGCCCGATCCGGACCTTGCGCAAATCCTCCCGCTCCGCCCAGCGGCCGACGAGGTAGTTCGGCACCAGGCTCACGAGGAGCAGCAGCGTGACGCCGATGCCAGGTCCGACATCCGGCGGCGGCGCGCCGAAGGGCCAGCTCGGCGCGAGCGATCGCAGATACAGGTAGACGGCGATGAGGAGCGCGAAGCCGGAGCCTTCGAGCAGCATGAAGACCAGCGTTCCCCACCAGGTGGGGCTCGCGCTTCCCTTGCCATGCAGCGGCAGGCTGGAGAGATCGGCGACGACCCGTTCTGTCACGCCTCGTCCTCCGGCGTGCCCTTCGGCCAGAACCAGCCGATCAGCGTGATCGCGACCGGGATCGAGCCCCACACGACCGCCCAGGGTGTGAAGATCGATCCGATCAGCATGGCGCTCGTCGAAAGGGCCGCCCAGAACGGCCAGATCGAGTCCTGAGGCGATGAATCCCGCGCCTCGGGCACGGCGTCCGCGACCGACGTGATGACGAGCTCGCGCCGGTCGACCCGCAGCCCGGTGGCCACGGGCAGAGCCTCGCGCTCCTCCCAGAGTGGGCTCGGGCCGGTGACGACGGGAATGCGGGCGAAGTTGTAGGCCGGCGGCGGCGAGGTCGTCGCCCATTCGAGGCTTGGCGCGCCCCATGGGTTGTTGCCGGCTGGGACGCCGTGCCGCGCGCTCCGGACGGCGTCGATGAAGAACAGGAGGAAGCCGAGCGCGAGGATCACCGAGCTCAGGCTCACGAACAGGTTCAGGCCGCTCCAGGGCACGTCCGTCTGATAGGTGTAGATCCGGCGCGGCATCCCCTGCAGGCCGAGGATGTGCATGGGGAAGAAGGCGAGATTGAACCCGACGAAGATGAGCCCGAACACCCACCGCCCGAGCCGCTCGCTCATCATCCGGCCGACCATTTTCGGGTACCAATAGTAGATCGCCGCGAGGAGCGGGAACACGGCCCCGCCGACCAGGACGTAGTGAAAGTGGGCGACCACGAAGTACGTGTCGTGCACCTGCGTGTCGAAGGGCACCGAGGCCACCATCACGCCCGTCATCCCGCCCAGGATGAAGGTGAAGAAGAAGGCCAAAATGAAGAGGAACGGCGTGCGGAAGACCGGGCGGCCGCTCCAAATCGTGGCGATCCAGCAGAAGATCTGAAGACCGGCCGGCACCGCGATCGCCATCGATGAGGCGGTGAAGAAGCTCTCGCCGAGCCGCGGCAGGCCCGTCGTGAACATGTGATGCACCCACAGCCCGAAGGACAGGATGCCGATCGTCACCATCGACAGGACCAGCCCCAGATAGCCGAAGACAGGGCGGCGCACGAAGGCCGGCAGCATGGAGGAGACCATGCCCGTGGCCGGCAGGAAGATGATGTAGACCTCGGGGTGGCCGAAGAACCAGAACAGGTGCTGCCACAGGAGCACGTCCCCGCCCTCGGCGGGATTGAAGAAGTGGGTCCCGACGAGCCGGTCGAGGATCAGCGAGGTCGAGGCCACCATGATGGCCGGCATCGCGAGCATCACGAGGAAGGACGTGACCAGCATGGCCCAGACGAAGAGCGGCATGCGGTCGAGCGTCATCCCGGGCGCGCGCTGCTTGAACACGGTCACGACGATCTCGACCGCGACCGCGAGCGCCGCAATCTCCGTGAACGTAATCATCTGCGCCCAGATGTCGGCGCGCTTGCCCGGCGAATATTGCGGGCCGGAGAGCGGCACGTACCCGAACCAGCCAACGTCAGGCCCCATGTCGAGCGCGAACGAGACCCAGAGCAGGATCCCGCCGAAGAGGTAGATCCAGTACGAGAACGCGTTCAGGCGCGGGAAGGCGATGTTGCGGGTGCCGACCATCAGGGGCACCAGGTAGACGGCCATCGCCTCCATGACGGGCACGGCGAACAGGAACATCATGTTCGCGCCGTGCATCGTGAAGACCTGGTTGTAGAGGTCGGGTCCCATCACCCGCCCTTCCGGGCGGGCGAGCTGCCATCGCATCAGCATGGCGAGGACGCCGCCGAGCAGCAGGAACACGAACGCCGTCACGATGTAGCGGCGGCCGATGATCTTGTGGTCCACCGTGGCGAGCGCACCCCAGAAGCCGGGCCTGCTCCGCCATGTCACGGCAAGGCGCGCATCGAGCGCCTCGCGGGCGAGATCGGTGTCCAGAGGCGGGGACGCGCCGCTCATTTCAGGCTGGCCATGTAGGCGGAGACCGCGCGAAGCTCGTCCGCGGAGAGCGGCACCATCGGCATCTTGCTCCCGGGCTTGATCGTCTGCGGGTCGGCGATCCAGGCGGCCAGCGCGCCGCGGGTGGTCGGGAGCGTGCCGGCCGCGATCGTCTGTCGGCTCGCGACATGGGTCAGGTCCGGGCCGACCGTGCCGCTCGCCTGCGTGCCGCGGATCGCGTGGCAGGCCGCGCAGGCCTTGCTCGTCGCGACCTCACGGCCGGCGGCCTCCTCCTCCGTGCTCGGCGAAGCGGCGTCCCGGAGCTGCGCGTCCATCCAGCGCTCGAACTCGTCCGGCGGCAGCGCCACGACGACCATCGCCATGCGGGCATGCTGCATGCCGCAGAACTCGGCGCATTGCGCGCGGTAGGAGCCGGGCCGGTCGGCCGTGAAGGTCAGGATGTTCTCGCGCCCGGGGATCAGGTCCTGCTTGCCGGCAAGGCTCGGCACCCAGAACGAGTGGATGACGTCGCCCGAGCTCAGCTCCAGCCGCACCGGGCGCCCCACGGGCACGCGGATCTCGTTCGCCGAGGTCAGGAAGCGGTCGGGGGAGCCGGCCGTGTAGGTCACCTCCCACCACCATTGGTAGCCGCGCAGACGCACGACCAGCGGTTCGCCCTTGCCCTCGCTGAGCGAGCGCGTCGCCAGGAAGCTCAGCGTGGTCAGGACCGTGATGATGACGACCGTTGCCGCGAGGGCGCCGAGCACCACCCGCGAGGTCCGGCGCTCTTCGCCGGGCTCCGCCGGGGCCGGCGACTCGGTCGGGTCTGTCGCGACGCTCCGCCGCCGCCACAGCGCGACGCCCAGCGTGATCATGACGAGGAGCCAGACCGCGCCGCAGATCGCCGTGAAAAACCAGATCAGCCAGGCCAGCGACGCGGCGTTCGGCCCCTGCGGGTCGAGTGCCGATTGCGGCCCGGCGCAGCCCGACACGAGGAGCGGGAGCACGCATGCAGCCAGGAAGGTCGGGGCCCGCCTCATCGACTCGGCGGCGTCCCGAGGTCCGCGGCGGCGGGCGACCGGCTTTCACCCGGGCGGGATTGCATCTCGTCGTTCCGGCTCGGCGCTCCGGTCGCGGCCGCCGCGACGCCGATGGACCGCACATACCCGACAAGCTGCCACATCTGCTCGGTCGTGAGCTTGTCCCGAAACGAGGGCATCCCGTTCGGGCGGCCGTCCCGCAGCGACACGAAGACCGATACGGGATCCGCTCCGTACCGCCACCAGCCATCCATCAAGGCCGGGCCGGACGCGCCGCCGCCATCGGCATGGCAGCCCTTGCAGTTGAACCAGCTATAGAGCCGCTTGCCCTCGCCGAGGCTGTAGGCGTTCGTCTCGTACGGCTCGCCCAGCGCCGGAACCACGTCCGGCGGCGCCCCCCCGATGCCATTCGCCATCGGGGCGACCTGATCCAGCGCAGCGAGAATCGGCGGGTCGAGCCTGACCTCGCGCTCCTCGCGCTGGCATCCGGAGCCGAACATGAGGACGGCCAGGATCGCGACGCTCGGTGCTCTCATGGAAGCGCGAAGAGGTAGACCGTGCCGCTCGCATCCTCTGCCGGAGGTAGGCCGCGCAAGAGGTTGCCTAAGCCACGACCCGCCGTCGCGTCCCGCACGTCGATCTCCAGCCCGGCACTTGGCCCGACCGCGCCGCCCCGCCCTGCCACAACCGCCACGTAATCGACCCCATCCGGTCCTCGGACCAGCGCCGGAGCACTGACGATCCCTGAGGAGAGCTTGTGCTGCCATAGGGGAGCGCCGTCCCGGGCGTCGACCGCCTTCAGGTACCCGTCCAGCGTTCCGTACAGAACCGACCCTCCGGGAAGCGACAGCGGCCCTCCGACCAGGGGCCACGGTTCCGAAACCGTCCAGGCAGGCTTGGCCTGGTCGACCTGCCAGGCGACGAGCGCGCCTAGGCTGGCCTGCGGCGAGCCCTTCACCCGGATGTTTGCCCCGAGATAGGGCGTGCCCGCCACGTAGCTCGCCGGCCGGATCTCCATGTCCATGCAGAGCCGCGCGGCGGAGATGAAGAGACGCCCCGTTTCGGCGGAAAGAGCTGCGCCCTCCGGGCTCGTCGCGCCTGTCCAGGACGGGCAGACGTCGCGGCTCATCGATCCGAGCCGCGTGCTCTTCTCGTCGTTGGCGAGGGGCGTTCCCGTCGCGAGGTCGATTCCACGGGTCGCGTTCACGGGCACGAAGGCCTCGGCCGACAGGACTTCGCCGGATACGCGGTCGAGCACGTACACATATCCGTTCAGCCCGGCATGGATGAGGAGCTTGCGGTCCCGGCCCCTCCAGGGGCGATCCGCCAGGAAGAGCGGCCCGGTCCCGCCGAAACCGTGCAGATCGTGCGGGGCCAGGCCGTAGAACCAGCGTGCTTCGCCCGTTCCGGCATCGCGTGCGAACAGGCCGGAGGTCCACTTGTTGTCGCCGGGCCGCTGGTCGGGGTTCAGCGGCGCGGGCCGGTCGGTTCCGTGGAAGACGAGACCGAGATCGGGATCGTGCAGGATGGGACCCGAGACGCTGCCGCCGCCCCGCTCCCAGCCCCGCGGCGGCCAGGTCCGGACGCCTCCCTCGCTCCGACCTTTCGGTCCGTAGAATGGGGCGAACGCCGCCCCGATCCCGACATCCTCGTCCGGCCCCGTGCTGTAGCGGGTCCAAAGCGTCCGCCCGGTCTCCCGGTCTAGTGCCTTGAGCCAGCCCCGCGCGCCGAAATCGTCGCCCGCGTTGCCGACCAGGACCTTGTCCGCGGCAAGAACGGGGGAGGAGGCCAGCGTCTCGCCGTTAGCCCTCTCGGCAGTTCTGACCGACCAGACCTGACGCCCGGTGTCGGCCTCGAGCGCGATCGTGCGGCCATCGACCGTGTTCAGGTAGACCCGATCGCCCGCGATTGCCGGGGCCGGGATGCCGAGTCCGCAGCACGCCGCCCCCTCGGCCATGCGGTCGGTCTCAGGCTGGAAGCGCCAGTCGGGCTGCCACCCCGTCGCGCCCGGCTTGAAGGCGAGGAGCTTGTGCGGAAAGGGCGTGAGGACGAGCAGCCGATCCCCGGCGAGTTTGGGCGAGGCAAGGTGGGCGTCCGGGCTGCCTGTCTTGAAGGTTGCAACAAGCCGCAAGCCACGGGCCGGCTCGGGGCCGACGCGCGTCGGCTCGAGCACCGCCTGCGCAAAGGCCGCACCCCATGCACCGAGGCAGCATAGGAGAGCGGCACAGGAAGCCAAGCCGGTCCTCGTCACGTCGCCTCCGCCTGTTTTGCTGCCGGTTGTGCCCGACTCGTGTACCGTCCGAAGGTTCCACGAGGAACGATGCACCCGTTTCGCGCTTGTCCTCGAGCCGTCCGTCCGTAGCGCGTGCCTGCCTATGTCTTGCCGTGCTGGACGCAAGCGATGCGAGCCCCGGCGGCGGGCCAATGCCGGAGATGCCCGTGGCGAGCGACGAGAACACGGTTCATTACGATGGGCCGGCGGGCGGCTGGGGCTCCGTGCGCGGCATCGCGGAAATCTTCGGGAAGGAATGGGCGACGCCGCTCGCGACCGAGACCCTGTACCGGCAGAACAAGCCCGGCGGGTTCATGTGCGTCTCGTGCTCCTGGGCCAAGCCGGCGAACTACCATCCCTTCGAGTTCTGCGAGAACGGCGCGAAGGCGACGCTCTGGGACCTGACGTCCCAACGCTGCACGCCCGACTTCTTCGCGATGCACACCCTGACCGAGCTACGCGAGTGGAAGGATTTCGACCTCGAGCAGCAGGGCCGGCTGACGCACCCGATGCGCTACGACCCGGCAAGCGACAAGTACGTCCCGTGCGCCTGGGAGGAAGCCTTCCGGGAGATCGGGTCGGAGCTGAAACAGCTCGATCCGAAATCGGTGGTCTTCTACTCGTCGGGCCGGGCGAGCCTCGAAACGTCGTATCTCTACGGCCTCTTCGCCCGGCTCTACGGCCACAACAACCTGCCCGATTCCTCCAACATGTGCCACGAGACGACCTCGGTGGCGCTGAAGAAGGTGATCGGCGCGAGCGTCGGCACGGTCGTCTTCGACGATCTCGGGAATTGCGACGCCATGTTCTTCTTCGGCCAGAATACCGGGTCGAACTCGCCGAGGTTCCTCCACCCGCTGCAGGAGGCGGCCAAGCGCGGGGTGGAGATCATCACCTTCAACCCGGTGCGCGAGCGCGGGCTCGAATATTTCCGCAACCCGCAGAGCCCGGTCGAGATGCTGACCGGCAAGGAGACCCGGATCTCGACACAGTATCATCAGGTCCGGCCCGGCGGCGACATTGCTGTCCTCATGGGCATCTGCAAGCACGTCTTCGCGGCGGACGACGCCGCGCAGAGGGAAGGCAAGCGGGTCCTCGACGTCGATTTCATCGAGCAGCACACGAGCGGGCTGGCCGAGTTCGAGGCGAAGGTGCGGGCGACCTCCTGGGAGGAGATCGAGCGCGAATCCGGCCTCAGCCGGGCCGCCATCGAGGGCGCGGCCCAGGTCTATGTCGAGGCCGACCGCGTGATCGGCATCTACGGAATGGGCCTGACCCAGCACACGCACGGCTTCGAGAACGTCGCCATGATGGTGAACCTTCTTCTGCTGAAGGGGAACATCGGCCGCGACGGGACCGGTGTGTCGCCCGTCCGGGGCCATTCCAACGTGCAGGGCCAGCGCACCGTCGGCATCTCGGAGAAGCCCGAGCTGGTGCCGCTCGACAAGCTCGCCGAGCAATTCGGGTTCGAGCCGCCGCGCGACGAGGGCATGACCACCGTCGCGACCTGCGAGGGCGTCCTGTCAGGGAAGGTCAGAGGCTTCATCGGGCTCGGCGGGAACTTCATCCGCGCCATCCCCGAACGCGACAAGATGGAGAAGCCCTGGACCGATCTGCGGCTCACCGTCCAGGTCGCGACCAAGCTCAACCGCAGCCATCTCGTGAACGGCGACATCGCCTACCTGCTGCCCTGCCTGAGCCGGACGGAGGAGGACATCCAGGCAAGCGGCCCGCAGGCGGTCAGCATGGAGGACACCTTCAGCTGCATTCACGGCTCGCAGGCCCGGCGCAAACCGGCGAGCGAGCACCTGAAATCCGAACCCGCGATCGTGGCCGGCCTCGCCAAGGCGACGCTTCCCCCGAATCCGAAGGTGAAATGGGACGAGTGGGTCGGGAACTACGCCCTGATCCGCGACGAGATCGCGGAGACCTATCCGGAGGAGTTCCACGGCTTCAACGACCGCCTGTTCACGCCGGGCGGCTTCTACAAGGGCAACTCGGCCCGCGAGCGGATCTGGAAGACCGAGACCAAAAAGGCGACCTTCACCACGCCGGAGGTCATGTCGGGCGCCGGATTCCCGGACGCGCCCGGCCGCTACCGCCTCATCACACTGCGGTCGAACGACCAGTTCAACACGACCATCTACGGCTACTCGGACCGCATGCGCGGCATCGAGGGCACGCGCGACGTACTCCTCATCAACCCGAATGAGATGAAACGGGCCGGCCTGCAGGAGGGCCAGGTCGTGTCGCTGGTCAGCGATGCCGGCGACGGCGTGCACCGCGAGGTCTGCGGCCTGAAGGTCGTGCCCTTCTCGCTGCCGGCTGGGTGCATCGGAGCGTATTATCCGGAGATGAACCCGCTCGTGCCGGTCTGGCACCACGACCAGCAGTCGAAGACGCCGGCCGCGAAGTCCGTCCCGGTGCGGATCAAGGCCACGGACGAGACTGGAGAGATCGCGGAGCAGCGCGAGCCGACCGGGCACACGACGAGCCCTGTCTGAGGTGGTCAGGTACGCGGCGGCTACCAGAAAGCGGTCCTAAGGCCAGCAGAACACGATTCCGCGCCGCTGATACGGCTAGGTCGTGAGCGGGACCCCAAGTCTCCGCTTCCCCAGGAGCTTCCCTGTCAGCCGTCGGCGAAGCGAAGCGGCTGCTAAGTCATTGACTTGAATGGCGCGCCAATGAGGACGAAACTGCGAACACGTATGTTCTCGAGATAAGGCTCTAGTCGGTCGCTCGTGCGCCAGATCGGCGAGCGTCCGCTCCCGGACAAGCAGCTGACGTCGGCTCTTGGCGCGGCAGAGACCTAATCTGCAACCTTCGGGACCTCCGTAAGCGCGCAGCGAAACTCCGCGACGCTGCTCGATCCTTCTCTTCAGGTAAAGAATCGCTCTGTGCTAGGCCAGGGGAACAGGCACGCGGGACGCGGTAGTTGGAGCTGAGAGAACTCGAAGCGTTCTTTTGGGTGGCGACACTGCGCAGCTTTTCGCGCGCAGCCGACCGCCTCCGTACCTCGCAACCGACCATTTCCGCTCGCGTGGCGTCGCTCGAGGCGCACCTTGCTGTGAAGCTTTTAGAACGCGGCGGTCGGAGGGTCCGCCTTACCCCGCTCGGTACCGAGATGCTGGGTTACGCCGAGCGCATGCTCGGGCTCCGGTCGCAAGCCGAGGATGCGGTTAGCGGGGCAGCCGGGCTGCGCGGCCATGTTCGGCTCGGGACGGCAGAGACCATCGTTCATACTTGGCTGCCGCAATTCATAAGGGAGCTCGAGACGCGGCACCCGCGACTTAGCGTCGAGCTGACGGTGGATACGACCCCAAACCTGCGCGAGGAGCTCGTGCGCGGCGAGCTCGACCTCGCGATCCTGCTCGGCCCGATCTCTGAGCCGACCGTGCACAGCCGGCCAATTTCGACCTACCCGCTGTCCCTTGTTGCAGCGCCTTCGCTCGGGCTGGCCAGCCGAGAGCTCACCCTGGCTGACCTCGCAGCATATCCGTTCATCACCTATTCGCACCGGACGCGGCCGACGATCGCGCTCCGTGAGTTGTTCCGCAACTCGGGCCTGCCGCAGCCCAGGCTGATCGCCTCGGCCTCCCTTGCGGCCAACATACGGCTCGCCGTCGACGGCGTCGGCCCTGCGACGTTGCCGGAGATACTGGTCGGTCGCGAGATCGCGGACGGTCGCCTCCATTCGTTGACGGTTGATTTCGCGCTGGAGCCGCTTCGCTTCACCGTCACCTATCCGCGCGCGCCAAGCGATCCACTGATCGCGGCGGCTGCCGAACTGGCTCGCGAGGTTGCGGCGAAGCATCAGAAATCCTGATTGGCGGGCTGCGGTTTGGGCCTATTGATCGTCGCACAAGCCTTGCCGCTAATTGCTGCGACGAGGACGGGATAATGGACGCCGACGCCAGTTTCGCGCTGACCAGAAGCCGCGATACGCCCGCAACGGTGCGCCAGGCCGCCCGGGACGGGCGTCTCTGCGGCCAGACCTCCGGGCTCGCCCGCGGATTCGTCCAGGCGAACCTCGCCATCCTGCCGGGCGATCTCGCGGCCGACTTCCTCCGCTTCTGCCAGCGCAACCCGAAGCCCTGCCCGCTGGTCGGCATGTCGGAGCCGGGAAATCCCATGCTTCCGGAGCTCGGGGCCGATCTCGACATCCGCACTGACGTGCCGCGCTATCGCGTCTGGCGCGACGGCGAACTCGCGGGCGAGGTCCATGACATCCGGGACCTCTGGCGCGACGACCTCACGGCCTTTCTCATCGGATGCTCCTTCTCCTTCGAGGAGGCGTTGCTCGCGGACGATGTCCCCGTCCGTCACATCGCAGACGGCCGCAACGTCCCGATGTACCGGACGAACATTCCGACCAAGCCGGCCGGGCCCTTTCATGGTCCGATGGTCGTCTCCATGCGGCCGCTCAAGGCGGCGGACGCGATCCGGGCGATCCAGATCACGTCGCGCCTGCCGGCCGTGCACGGAGCGCCCGTCCATCTCGGCGACCCGGCGCTGATCGGGATCGGGGACCTGGCCCGCCCCGATTACGGCGACACGGTGCGTGTCGAAGCAGACGAGCTGCCGGTGTTCTGGGCCTGCGGGGTCACCCCGCAATCCGTTGTCGCGGCGGCGAAGCCGCCTTTCGCGATCACGCACGCGCCGGGTTGCATGCTGGTCACTGACCTGAAGAACAACCGACTTTCAATCCTCTAGCCGTCGACGCAAGCACCCGAAGGAGTCCCCCGAGATGAAGCGAGCAGTATCGATCCTGGCGACGGGCTTCGCCGCCGCCCTCCTGAGCGGCGGCATCGCGGCCGCGCAGGATCTTCCCAAGACCAGCCTCAAGGTCGTGGGCGCCTGGGGGAACCTGTCCCAGTACAAGAACTTCGAGCAGCCCTTCTGGTCCAAGGAGATCACGGCGAAGTCGAACGGCGCCATCACGGCGGAGATCACGCCCTTCAACGAGATGGGCCTGAAGGGAGCCGAGATCTTCCGCCTGATGCGGCTCGGCGTCATCGATTTCGGCTCGACGGTGCTCGGCTATGTCGCCGGCGACGATGCCCGCAACGAGGCGGTCGACCTTGCCGGGCTCTCGCCCGACATCGAGACGGCCCGGAAGGTCTCGGACGTCTACAAGCCTGTCTACGATAAGTTCTACCGCGAGAAGTTCGGCATCAAGGTTCTGGGCATCTGGCCGTATCCGGCGCAGGTCCTTTACTGCAACGGTGAGATCAAGAGCCTCGCGGACATCAAGGGCAAGAAGGTCAGGACCGGCAATCGCACGCTTGCCGAGTTCGTCGAGGCGCTCGGCGGGACGGGCGTGACGCTCGCCTTCAACGAGGTGGTGCCGGCGCTGCAGAACAAGGTCGTCGACTGCGCGATCACGGGCACGCTGTCCGGCAACTCGGCCAAGTGGACGGAGGTCTCCACTCACATTCACGCTCTGCCGGTCGGCTGGAGCCATGTGATGTTCGCCGCGAGCGCGAAGCGCTGGGACAGCCTCGACCCGAAGGTGCGCGACCTCCTCCAGAAGGAGATCGCCGGTCTCGAGGACCGGGTCTGGAAGGCCACGGCCGAGGAAACCCAGCAGGGCTTCGACTGCAACACCGGCAAGGACAGCTGCACCATGGGCACGAAGGCGAAGATGACGCTCGTTCCCGTCAGCGACGCCGACAAGACGCTGCTGACCAAGGTCCTGAGCGAGACGGTGGTGCCGAAATGGGCGGCCCGCTGCCCCGGCGATTGCGTTCGGGCCTGGAACGACAGCGTCGGCAAGACCGTGAACATCCAGGCTAAGGCGAACTGAGCCGCAACCTCCCGGCCGGCCCATCTGGGCCGGCCGGCTTCGCCTGAAAGGCCGTTTCGTGACCCGTTTTCTTCATCACTGGATCGGCCTAGCCGACCGGATCGCGACCTGGGCCGTGCGCATCGCGGGCGCCATGATGCTCGCGGCCGCCCTTCTCGTGTCCTTTGACGTGCTCGTGCGCAAGTTCGCCTCAGTGACGATCGGCGGCGCGGACGAGCTCTCCGGCTACGCCTTCGCGGTGGGAACGAGCTGGGCGCTCGCCTTCACGCTGCTCCGGCGCGCGAATGTCCGGGTCGATGCGCTCTATGCCCGCCTGCCCGAGCGGGTCGCGGCTTGCCTGGACCTCCTGTCGCTCCTGTCGCTCCTCGTCTTCGTCGGCTATCTCACCTGGCGCGCGAGCTTGGTTCTACAGGACTCGCTCCTCTTCTCCGCCCGCGCGACGACCCCGCTCGCGACCCCGCTCTGGATCCCGCAATCCCTCTGGCTCGCCGGGTTCGGGCTGTTCCTGTTCACGATCGTTCCCCTCATCGTGGTCGTGGCGATCGCGCTTGTCCGGGGCGACCGAATGACGGTGCGCCGGCTTGCAGGCGCCAGAACGCTGGAGGAGGAGGCCGCCGAGGAGAAGAGCCACACGGCCGGCATGCAGCCGGTCGGCCTGCAGCCGCTCGGCGGGGAGCGCTGACAGATGCTCGGCACCACCCTTCTCCTCCTCATCGCGCTGCTCGCGCTCTCCATTCCGGTCGCCGCCTCGCTTGGCGTCCTCGGGCTCATCCTCGACCGGCTTTACTCGACGATGCCGCTCAGCCTCGCCATGGGCGAGGTCGCTTGGTCCGCGGGGCGGGACTTCCTGCTGGTCTCCATCCCGATGTTCATCCTGCTCGGCGAGATCCTGCTCCGCTCCGGGGTCGCCGAGCGCATGTACGCGGCGCTCTCGAAATGGCTCTCCTGGCTTCCGGGCGGGCTGATGCATTCAAATATCGGTGCCTGCGCGGTGTTCGCCGCGACCTCGGGTTCGTCGGTCGCCACTGCCGCGACGGTCGGCACGGTCGCGCTGCCCCTCGTGCGGACCCACGGCTACAACGAGCGGCTGTTTCTCGGCACCCTCGCGGCCGGCGGCACACTCGGGATCCTGATCCCGCCCTCGATCAACATGATCATCTACGCGGTGCTGACGGACACCTCGATCCCGAAGCTCTATCTCGCCGGGATCATCCCCGGGCTTGGGCTCGCCGGGCTGTTCATGCTCATCGTGGCAATTGCCTGCACGATCCGTCCCGAATGGGGCGGCAAGCGGGTCCGAGGGAGCTGGGGCGAGCGCCTTGGGAGCCTGCCGCATCTCGTGCCCCCGCTCCTGATCTTCCTGGTGGTGGTGGGCTCGATCTATGCGGGCTTGGCGACGCCGACGGAGGCCGCCTCGCTTGGTGTCGTGGCGGCGCTCGGGCTCGCCGCCTTCTATCGCCGGCTCAGCATCCCGATGCTGCTGGAGGTGTTCGAGAACACGATGCGCACCACAGCGATGATCATGCTCATCATCGTGGCCGCGTACTTCCTCAACTTCATCATCACGGGAATCGGCCTCACGGGCCTCATCACCGGGGCGGTGGCGTCGCTCGGCCTATCGAAGTACGCGATGCTCATCGCGATGGTCGTGTTCTACCTCGTGCTCGGCTGCTTCATGGAGACCCTCTCCATGATGATCACGACGATCCCGATCATCGTTCCCGTGATGGTGGGCCTCGGTTTCGACCCGATCTGGCTCGGCATCGTGATCGTGATCCTGATCGAGGCGGCGCTCATCACCCCGCCCGTCGGGCTCAACCTCTATGTCGTCCAGTCGCTCCGCTCCGGCGGCAGCCTGAACGACGTCATCGCCGGGTCGCTGCCCTTCGTGCTCGCCATGATCGTCCTGATCGGCCTTCTCACGCTTCTTCCCGATTTGGCGCTCTGGCTGCCATCCAGTTTCCGAGGCTGAGCCATGCTTTCATTCCAACGCATCACGAAGACCGGCGCAGACCGGATCGGCTTCGAGCCGACAGCGCTCATCGTGGCCGGCTGGGCCGGTCGGGACGAGGCAGCCATTCACCATCACATCGAGGAGCTTGCCACGATCGGCGTGCCGCGTCCGTCCTCCGTCCCGGTCTATTACCGAGGGTCAGCCTCCACGCTGGTGCAGGGCGAGAGGCTGGAGGTACTTGGGCCGGATACGTCCGGCGAGGTCGAGCCGGTGGTCGTGTCGCTCGCGGACGGCCTCTGGGTCGGGCTCGGCTCCGACCACACAGACCGCAAGGCCGAGACAATGGGGATCGCGCTCTCGAAGCAGCTCTGTGGCAAGCCGCTGGGCCAGACCCTCTGGCCGTTCGGCGAGGTCGAGGAGCATTGGGACGCGCTGCAGCTGCGCGCCTATGCGACGATCGAGGGCGAGCGCGTGCTCTACCAGGACGGAACGCTCGCGGCCCTCCGCACGCCGTCCGACCTGATCGCGCGGCTCCCTGGTGGGGCGCTCGCCGCCGGGACCGTCATGTTCGGCGGCACCCTCGGGGCGATCGGCGGGATCCGCCCGGCCACGCGTTTCGAGATGGAGCTGGAGGATCCGGTGCTTGGCCGGACGATGCGGCACGGCTACGACATCGACGTTCTGCCCGTGGTGTCCTGACCCATGACGAAATCCAGCCGGGATCGGTTGGAGGCGGCGCTTGCCCGAGCGGGCGAGCGCGAGCATGTCTTCGAGAGGTTTGATCCCTCGCATGAACGCCTGGGAGCTCGAGGCTTGGCCGGAGACGGTCCGGCATAGCCTCATCGAGGCCGACGCGAAAACGGGCGTGTCCGGCTACGAGGCAGCCGAACGCCTCATGCGCCGGCAGCGCATCTTCGGCCACTTCCAGGAGGCAGCCCGCCTCCGCCTCGCGGAAGCCTTCACCGATTTCGACGTCGAGGACCTGCCCCGCTCGCGCCATCAGCCCGATCCCGGGCCCAGCGACCCGCTCGCCAACGTGCTGGAGAAATCCACCGGCACGTTCTCGACGGCGGACCTCCTGCTCGACTCCATGACCTATGTTGGGCTCGCCGGCCGGGATAACCTCACGATCAACCTCAATCACCTTGTCACAAGACTGCAGACGGACGGCCACCGCACGGTCACCGAAGTCGTCGCGCAGGACCTTATCGGCAGTTAGGAGCGCCGCTTCCGGGCCAAGCGCGCCGTCGTCCTCGCGGCCGGTTCGCTGGAGAGCCCCCGGATCGTCCAGCGCAGCGGTCTCGCGGATCCGACGAATAAGGTTGGCCGGGGCCTGACCGATCACCCGGCCTATTTCTCGCGGGAGTATCCACTCCCGCCCGACGGAGATTTCGGCGGCCTTCAGGATCACGCGAAGCTCTTTCTGCGTCCCAGGGAGCCAGGAACTCGTCCCTTCAACGTCGAGGTCCTGATTAATCCCAAGTACTGGGAGGTGCGTCACCCGGACGACGACCTGCGCAAACAACAGCTGAGTACCAGCGCGACGTCGGGCGCCCGCTGTCAGTTCGTGTTCGCGAGCCCGCTCGACGACGACAATTATATCAGCGACCGCGGACTCGGCCAAAAGGCGGAGGTGCGAGTCCGGCCGAATGGTGTGGGCGAGGCGCACCGAGAGACCGTTCGGGAACTGCGCAATCGGTTCATGGGCTTCCTCGGCGCAACCGGCCTCGATCCGAACGAAGGCATGCATTACGGCAATGAGGGCACCGTCCATCACGCCGGCGGGACACTAAGGATGAGCGATGACCAGTCAGGCGTCGTGAATGACGGCCTGCGATTTGAAGCCTACGATAATCTCTACGCCTGCGACGTCTCGGTCTTTCCGGCCATTCCCGCGGCGAACCCCGCGTTGACGCTGGTTGCTCTGGCCCAGCGCTTGGCGCGAGCCCTGACCTGAGCCACCCTCCCTGGAGCCGACTGCCCGCGATACCGAATGGGAACGGACTGGCTTCACCAGCGAGGCGCGGATGACCAGTGTCCGCTTTGGGAAGCGCCGTTGCGGTTCGGCGTGACTGAGGGGACGCGGATCAGAAGGTCTGCTTCCGGGCAGCGGGCCAACTTCCGCTTCTGGCGCGAAATCGATGTGATCCGCCCCACTCGCGGCCGATGCCCGACTGCCGCCGTAAACCTTTCAAGCATCCCTTACGATGCTGGCCACGACATCCGTGAACGCGCGAATGAGCCGACTGGTGCGGCGCTCTCGAAGAACGACAAGCTGTGCCACCGTGACGATCTCCGCGTCAGCGATTCTGATAGCGTGAAGAGCAGGGTCGGGCACGAACTCTGCTTCGGACACATAGCCGATACCCAAGCCGCGGATCACCGCTTCTCGGATAGCCTCGCGGCTGCCGATCTCAATCGAGTTGTCGACACTGACGTTTTGCTCGCGCAAGGCAGCCTCGAGGGCCCGACGCGTCGTCGAGCCCATTTCACGAGCAATCACCCTCTCACCCTCCAACTCGCGGAGCGAGATTTCGGGCTTGGCGGCGAAGTGGTGGCTGCCGTTGGTGAAAACGAGCACTGGGTGGCGGCTATACGGGATTGTAAAAAGGCGGTCGTCAGGGTCGATATGGGCGAGGACCGCCACCTCCGTCTCGTAGTTCAGTAGCGCCTGTTGAACGTCCAAAGAGTTGCCGATCGACACGCTGATCCGGATACCAGGATAACGCGCGCCGAATGCAGCCAACATCTCGGTTACGTGATAGGGCCCGACCGCGCCCACCCTGAGGTGCCCCGTCCGCAGACCCTTCGAGCTGTTCAGGAACTCGCGTGCTTCCTGCTCCTCCGCGAAAAGCCTCGTTGTTATCGCAAACAGATCGCGACCCGCCGTCGTGAGCTCGCTGCGGCGGTTGCGGCGGTGAAACAGCTCGACATCGAATTCGCGTTCGAGCGCCGCGATCTGCATTGTCAAGGTCGGTTGGCTAACACTCAGCCGTTCGGCCGCAGCCACGAAGCCTCCGGCGCTCGCGACGGCGTGGAATGACCTGAGCTGAGTAGAGCGCATAGCTTTTCTCGATCTATCGTCGCCGAGAAATCGATTTGTGTCGAGTGCGACGAGCGAAGAAGCTGATCGCAAGAAGTTCGCTCAGCGGACCCCTAGGGAGAGAAACTATGTGGACCTACGCGAATCCTGTTCGTGTGGAGTTCGGAGCGGGGGCGATCGACAAGGTCGCCGGCCAGATCAGCGGCCGACCCTGGGCGCTCGTCACCTACGATCTCCCGGCTTTCCGCCAGGCCACCGATCGTATCGCGGCGACAGCCGGCGCCCCCGTAGTCACCGTCGACAACATCGTTACGAACCCCGACGTGAAGGATCTACGGGCCTCTTGCGAGCGCTACGGCGCGCCAGGGACGCGGCCCACCGTCATCGTCGCCCTCGGCGGCGGCTCGATTATCGACGCAGCCAAGGTGCTGGCCGCCGGCGGCAGCGACTTCGACCGCGTATTGGGCCACCTTACGAGCAAGTCGAAACTCGATCCCGCAACCTTCACGCCCATCATCGCCGTGCCGTCCACCGCCGGGACGGGCAGTGAGGTGACGCACTGGGCGACGGTGTGGGATTCGGGTTCAGGCCTGAAACACTCGCTGTCGGATCCTGGATTGTACCCGGAGGCCGCCATTGTCGATCCGGAGTTGACGATCGGAGCGCCGCGCGGGCTGACGCTCGCGACCGGGCTCGACGCCCTCTCACACGCGCTGGAGAGCATCTGGAACAGGAGTGCCAATCCGGTCTCGGCGAACTTCGCGGTTGAGGCCGCGCGCGAGATCATGGATGTGCTCCCGCAACTCCTCGACGACCTCGGGAACTTGCAGCTCAGGGCGAGGCAATCACGTGCCGCCCTGATGGCCGGGCTGGCCTTTTCTAATACAAAGACCGCCCTTGCCCACAACATCTCCTACGATATCACGCTGAAGCAGGGCACGATCCACGGCATCGCGTGCTCCTTCTCGCTGCCGGCGGTCATGCGATGGTCGATCGGCGCCGACCCGGCCTGCGACGCCAACCTCGCGCGAATCTTCGGGCCCGACCTTCACACGGGCGTCACACGGCTCCGTTCTTTCCTGGAAGGGCTCGGCGTCTCGACTGACCCTGCCGCGTACGGGGTCGATCGGCGGGGCTGGAGGAGCCTCGTCGAGAAAGCCTCAAATGGGGAGCGCGGCCGCAACTTCATCGGCCGGCACGACCTCGCCGCCTGACGGCACAGCAAAGCAGAACGACAAGTCGCCAACCCGGAGGAGACATCGATGATTACGAACCGCCGTACTTTCCTGGCCGCAGCGGGCTCGGCCTTCACGCTGCCGGCTATTGTCACAAGCGCTGCAGCGCAGATGCCATCCGTCGTCAGAATCGGCCTGATCCCGTCGGAGGACTCGCGCGCCATGTTGGCGTCGAGCGAGGAACTCCTGAGAGCCGTCGAAAAGAACCTCGGCATCAAGGTGCAAGGTTTCGTCGCGTCCGACTACAACGGCGTGATTGAAGCCATGCGGTCCGGCCACGTCGAAGTGGCGTATCTCGGGCCCTTCTCCTACGTGCTTGGCGCTACAATCGCGCCAATTGAAGCGTTCTGCACGGCCGAGACGGCCAAATCCAGCAAGACTTCATACAGGAGCCAGATCATCGCGCTCAAATCGAGCGGCTTATCGAAGCTCGAAGATCTCAAAGGCAAGACCTTTGCCTTCGTCGACCCGTCGTCGACGTCGGGGCACCTCTTCCCCAAGGCCGGACTCATCAGGGCTGGCTTCGACCCGGACAAGTTCTTCGGGCGCACGCTCTTCACAGGCTCGCATGATGCCAACGCGTTGGCAGTCGCCAACAAGCGTGTGGACGCCGCCACCATCGCTGACCGTATCCTTGACGCGGCCGTCGCTAAGAACCTCGTTAAGCGGGAGGATCTGCAGGTGGTGTGGGAATCAGACCCGATACCCGAGTCCCCGACCGTGTGGCGCAAGAACTTGTCGCCCGAGCTGAAGGCCAAGATTAAGACGGCCTTCCTCAACGTCCGGGACATCACCTGGGCTGATCAGGGCAAGCTAAACCGCTTCGTAGAAACCGACGACAAGGCGTACGACATCATTCGCGAGACCGCGAAGGTGCTCAATCTCGACCTCAGCAAGATGAAATAATCATCGCTGTATCGGGTTCTGGGGAGGACCTCATGATCAAAGTCGAGAACCTAGCCAAGTCCTACGGAGATAGGCAGATCCTCAAAGGGATCGATATGCAGGTCAACCCTGGCGAGTTCCTCGTCGTGCTCGGGCCGAGCGGCGCCGGAAAGTCGACCCTGCTGCGCTGCATGAACGGGCTGGTCACCGCCGACTCCGGCCGGATCATGATCGATGGGCACGTAATCGACGCCAAGCGCAGGCAGCCGGGCGAGCGATCGCGCGAGATTGCGATGATTTTCCAACATCATAACCTGGTGAAACGGTTGTCGGTGCTGAAGAACGTCTTGGTCGGCCGCATGGCCGGCTACTCCTCGCTCCTCTCCCTTCTCCAGCTTTTCCGCCGTGAGGATGTCGAGATCGCAATGGAGTGCCTACGCAAGGTCGAGCTCGACACAAAAGCCCAGATGCGCGCGGACCGGCTGTCCGGCGGCGAGCAGCAGCGCGTCGGCATCGCTCGCGCTTTGGCCCAGAGGCCGGCTGCCATGCTCGCCGACGAGCCGGTCGCGAGCCTTGACCCCAAGACATCTCGCATCGTGCTCGGCTTCCTCAAGCAGATCTGCAAGGAGACGGGTATCGCGGTGATCTGCAACCTGCACCAGATCGACTATGCGATCGAGTTTGGCGAACGCATCGTCGGCCTGTCCGGCGGGCACGTAATCTTCGACGACGTGCCTGAGAACCTGACCGTCGACATCGTGCACAAGATCTATCCGGGCCTCGACGATCCCGGCATGGCCCGCATCCTGCGCTTCGAGCGGGAGCGCAAGGCCATTCCGCCCGCGGTCGCGCATGCCCGCGCCTTGTCGGCTTGAGAGGAGAAATGGCCATGAACGCCTCCCGTCTTCAGCTCGTTGCGAACCCACCCGCAGGCCGATTTGGCTGGTGGGGAACGGTCGGCAGCGCAGCCCTTGTCGCCGGAATCTTGTTCATCAGCGCACAGGGCGCGCAGATCAACCTCGAGAACCTCGTTAAGGGCGTCCCCTACATGTGGGAGTTCCTCGTCCGCATGATGCCGCCCAACTTCGGCTTCCTGGACAAGCTCTGGAGACCCGCGCTGGAAAGCCTCTTCGTCGCGATCTGGGGCACAATTCTCGGTGTGTTTATCGCTTTGCCGTTCTGCTTCTTCGCAGCCCGAAACCTCGCCCCGAACACCTTCATGTTCCACGCGATGCGGCAGGTACTGAACGCGCTACGCGGCATCAACGAGATCATCTTGGCGCTGATCTTCGTAGCGGCGATCGGTCTCGGACCATTCGCGGGCGTGCTCGCTCTCGCCGTTCATGGCGCCGGCATGCTCGGCAAATTCTTCGCGGAAGCGATCGAGGACATCGACGAGGGTCCGATCGAGGCCTTCCGGTCAGCCGGTGTCGGCCGCTTCAAGACCATTGTATTCGGCATCCTGCCCCAGGTCCTGCCGGCTTGGCTCGGCACCATCTTCTACCGGCTCGAGACCAACGTCCGGCAGGCGACGGTGCTCGGCATGGTGGGTGCCGGTGGCATCGGCTTCGAGCTCGTCTCTTCGATGAAGCTCTTCCAGTACCAGGACACGGCCATGTGCATCCTGGTGATTCTGGCCATGGTGCTCCTTGCCGATCTCTTTTCCTCCCGTGTCCGAGCGATGATCCGCTGAGCCGCCACGAGCTGAGGCGCGCCCGCGCGGGCCTCAAGCTCGACATCGACATGCAACTCGGCGTCGCGCCGCGTGGTCCAGATCGGTGACGCCGACCTGCCGCCCTCCACGTGCGCCCGCCCCGGAAGGAATAACGCTATGAACATGCACGCCCGGATCGGCTCCGATGTCCTCGCTAACGAGCGCTCCTACAAGCGACCCTCCCAGCCCACCGTTGTGATCTGCATCGACGGTTCGGAGCCGGGCTACATTGAGCGGGCGGTTGAGAGGGGGCTCTGCCCCAATCTCGACCGGATCATGCGGACGGGCGCGAGTACGACCGCGCTCTCCGTCATCCCGTCCTTCACCAACCCGAACAACCTCTCGATCATCACAGGTCGCCCACCCGCCTGGCACGGCATCGCGGGCAACTTCTTCTATGACCGCGACGCGAAGGAGGAAGTGATGATGAACGATGCGCGCTTCCTGCGCGCGCCGACGATCCTGGCCGAGTTCCAGAAGGCCGGCCTCAAAGTCGCGATGGTGACGGCCAAGGACAAGCTGCGCACCCTCCTCGGCAAAGGTCTCAACTTCGCGAGCGGAACTGCCATCGCTTTCTCGTCCGAAAAGGCCGACAAGGCCAGCCTCGCCGAAAACGGCATCGAGGACGTTTTAGGCTTCGTCGGCAAGCCTCTGCCGGAGGTTTATTCGGGAGACCTGTCCGAGTTCGTCTTCGCGGCGGGCGTCAAGCTGCTTACAACCTTTCGGCCCGACGTGATGTATCTCTCGACCACTGATTACATCCAGCACAAGGCGGCGCCGGGCTCGGAGATCGCCAACGGGTTCTATGCCATGTTCGATCGCTACGTTGGCGAGCTGGATGGGCTCGGCTGCACGCTCGTGATGACGGCTGATCACGGCATGAACGACAAGCATCTGCCGGACGGCAGCCCGGACGTGATCTACCTGCAGGAGACCCTCGACGAGCGTTTCGAGCCGGGTACGACCCGGGTGATTTTGCCCATCACTGACCCCTACGTCGCGCACCACGGTGCCCTCGGCTCGTTCGCGACCGTCTACGTTAACGCTAACAAAGCGGCGGCCGTGATCCAGCTTCTACAAGCGGTGCCCGGCATCGAGGTCGCGATCTCGGCCGCCGAGGCCTGCGAGCGCTTCGAGTTGCCAGCCGACCGGATCGGCGACGTCGTGGTGCTCTCGTCGCGGCACAAGGTGCTGGGCACGACCGCAGCCCGGCACGACCTGTCGGGCCTCGACGAGCCGCTGCGCTCGCATGGCGGCCTGACCGAGCAGGTAGTGCCGATGATCGCCAACCGGCCCATCACGCTGCCGCCGGGTCGCAGCTTGCGAAACTTCGACGTCTTCGAAGTGGCTCTCAACCTAGTGAATTGAGGCGACCGCCATGACCGCTCACGTCAAACCCCCGGTCCGCCGCGAGGCTATGCGCATCTCCGGGCGCCGCGTGGAGACAGACGACCTGGTCGAGGTACTGAACCCATATGACGGTTCTATTGTCGGCACTGTGCCTGCGGCAAGACCCGAGCACGTGCGACAGGCTTTTGCGGCCGCACGCGCGTTCACGCCGCAGCTCTCGCGATACGAGCGGCAGCAAATCCTGCAACGCACGGCCGAGACGCTGCGCGACCGCAGGGAGGAGTTCGCTCGCCTAATCACAGCCGAGTCGGGCCTGTGCTGGAAGGACTCGCTGTACGAGGCCTCCCGCGCGTACGACGTCTGGTCCTTCGCCGCGCAGCTCACGATCAAGGACGACGGCGAGATCTATTCTTGCGACATCTCGCCGAACGGCAAGATGCGCAAGATCTATACGACGCGGTTGCCGCTGCTCGGCGTCATCTCCGCAATCACGCCTTTCAACCATCCACTAAACATGGTGAGCCACAAGCTGGCGCCCGCGATCGCTACGAACAACCGCGTGGTGCTGAAACCGACGGAGCTGACGCCACTCACGGCGCTCGCGCTTGCCGACGTTCTCTACGAGTGCGGTCTGCCGCCCGAGATGCTGCACGTGGTGACCGGGAATCCGTCCACGATGGGCGACAGCATGATCACCGATCCGGATGCGGACCTCGTCACGTTCACGGGCTCCGTGCGGGTCGGCAAACACATCGCGAACACGGCTGGCTACAAGCGCATTGTGCTCGAGCTGGGCGGAAATGATCCGCTGATCGTTATGGAGGACGCGGACCTGGACAAGGCGGCCGAGCTCGCCGTCCAGGGCGCAACCAAGAACTCCGGCCAGCGCTGCACCGCCATCAAACGCATTCTCGTGGTCGAGAGCGTGGCCGACGAGTTCTCGAAGCTTGTGCTCGCCAAAGCGAAGAAGTTGAAATGTGGGGACCCAATGGACCCGTCGACTGACGTGGGCACAGTCATCAACGAGCGCTCGGCGGCGCTGTTCGAGGCGCGCGTGAAGGGCGCCACCGCGGCCGGAGCCGAACTCCTACACGGTCCCGCCCGCAATGGGGCGCTCTTCCCCCCGACGGTAATGGACAAGGTGCCTTCCGGTTGCGAACTCGTCCACGAGGAAACGTTCGGGCCCGTCGTTCCAATCATCCGCTGCCCGGACGACATTGGCGAGGTCATCCGTATCTCGAATTCGACGTCGTACGGATTGTCTTCAGGAGTCTGCACCAACCGTCTCGACTACGTGCAGCGGTTCGTGGCCGAGCTGGAGGTCGGGACAATTAACGTCTGGGAGGTCCCGGGGTACCGGATCGAGATGTCGCCTTTTGGAGGGATCAAGGATTCTGGACTCGGCTACAAGGAAGGCGTGGTCGAGGCAATGAAGAGCTTCACAAACGTTCGCACCTACTCGCTACCCTGGGCGGCCTGAAGCGCCTTCGAGTCAGCAATCAATCTGGAGCTTCTTCTGCGCCGGCGCAGCTAGCACGAGGCGCCGCAGTATCGTCTTCGTTCAGCGTCCGGGGCCCGGTTCCGAGCGAACACGTGATGTCGGCTCCATGCGCGTTGCGGAACGTCCGGTTTTGGGCAGCGAGCCAAGTTCCGTTCATGGCGCATCCTTACGTTTGGACGTCTCCTCGTCCAGCTGCCTCGATCCGGGCGATGTCGATCTTGCGCATAGTCATCATCGCTTCGAATGCTCGCTTCGCAGCAGCCCGGTCAGGATTGCTGTTGGCGCGCAGCAGCGCACGTGGCGTGATCTGCCACGAGAAGCCCCAGCCGTCCTTGCACCAGCCGCAAGCGCTCTCCTGCCCGCCATTGTTGATGATGGCGTTCCAGTAACGATCCGTCTCCTCCTGATCGTCGGTCAGGACCATGAAGCTGATCGCCTCGTTCGCCTTGAAGTTGGGTCCGCCGTTCAGGCCGATGAACGCGCGGCCGAGCACGGTGAATTCGACGGTCAGTTCGGCTCCTTCCGGGCCGCCCGGGAAGTCTGATGGGGCCTGCATAGGCGCGCCGACAGAACTGTTGGGAAAGGTCGCGGCATAAAACTCCGCAGCCTTGCGGGCCTGTCCGCGATCGAACCACAAGCAGGTCGTAAGCTTATCGGTAGCCACGAGATGTCTCCCCGTCTAAGCGCACCAGATTAGCCCGCTAAGCTGTCGCCATCTCTGCCCGTCTTTCCGGGAATGGCCGAAACGACAGCAGGATCAGCATGGCCGCTAATCCCATCCCCCATGAGACGACATACAGGAACGCGTAGCTTTCGAACCGGTCGTAGATCATGCCGCCGAGCAGCGGACCCGTGGACATGCCAAGGCTCCCGGCCATCGCCGTCCCGCCCATGATTGTTCCCATCATCTTCAGCGGAAAGTTCTCGCGGATGATGACGGCATAAAGGGGCATCGTTCCGGCATAGAGAAAGCCCACCACCACCGCGACGGCGTAGAACCCGCCGAGTTGACTGACAGAGGCGTAGCCGAGGACGCCGAAAGCCTGGGCGAGCAAACCGAGAACGAGCACGCGCTTGGCTCCGAAGCGATCACCTGAGAGGCCGAAGCCGATACGGCCGAACATGCCGGCCAACCCCTCGACACTGTAGATCGACACGGCAGCAACCATCGGGATACCGCAGGTCACCGCATAGCTGACCGTGTGGAAGATCGGGCCGGAGTGTGTTGCGCAACAGAAGAAGTTCGCCAGGAGGAGCGTTGCGAATTGTGGCGACCGCACCGCCTGCGCAACCGTCATTGCTAGGGGTGGCGCATCGCCAGCCATATCGGAACGATCGCGCTCCGGCGCCGGCGGGCGGCGAACGAGCAGCGCCGCAGGAATCATGAGCGCCGCCGCGATGCCGGCTATGATGCCCATCGCCGAACGCCAATCGTGGGCCGTCACCAGCCACGCCGCCAGGGGCGCCATCGTTAGCGGCGCCATCCCCATCCCGGCCGAGACGAGCGAGACAGCAAGCCCGCGCTGCGTGTCGAACCAGCCCGTCACACAGGCCATCATCGGAACGAAGATGGCTGCCGTTGCCGCCCCAAGCAGCACGCCGAAGAGAAGCTGGAATACGATGAGCGACCCTGCCCGGCTGGCGAGCCACAAGCTCAAGGCAATAACGACCGAGCCGGCGAGTACGACCGGACGCGGACCGAACCGATCGGACAGGCCGCCCCATGCCATGCTGGCGAGCGCCATGGCGAGGAAGCCGAATGTCATCGCAGTCGAGATGCCGGTGACGGACCATCCGGTCTCCTCCGACATCGGCCTGAGAAAGACCGGCAGCGAGAACATCGCTCCGACCGCGACACAGCCCAGGAGGCCGCCTGCCGCTACGATCACCCAGCGATAGGAAGAAGCCATGCTCAAGCGCCCCGAGTCCTGCTCACGGAAGGATCGCGTCGATGTTCTCCGGAACTCAGCTCTGTGGGCTCCCTTGGCCTGCTGATGGGATCGTGTTGATCATCCAGGGGACGCCGAACCTGTCCACCAGCGAGCCGAAGCCGGGCGACCAGAACGTCTCCGAGAATGGCATGACTGCCTTCCCGCCCTCAGCCAGCTGCTCGAACCAGCGCTGAGCCTGCGACTTGTCCGTGGTGTGCAGGGTGACGTCGAACCCGTTCTTCGGCTTGTCGACATTCGGTGCCCAGCCGACGTCCATGTCGGCGCCCATCAAGGCCTGATCGCCAACCTCGAGCCAGCAATGCATAAGCCAGCTTGTGTACTTCTCGTCCGTGATGGGCATGTCCGGGGGCGCGTCGGCGTACGACATGGCCGCCGTGATCTTCCCACCCAACACCTTGGCGTAGAACTCGAACGCCTCGCGACATTGGCCCCTGAAGCTCAAGCTGGTCACGATCTTCATGCTGTTTCTTCTCCAGAACCCTTGTCCCGGCAGGGGGCGGGGCGTCGGTGAGGCACCGCCACGCGCACCGGCCGCTTCGGCAACCAGAATAGGTTGAAGTCAACTCAAAACGAGCTTAGATGTCAACTCCGCAGATGCATCCCCCCGTCGATCCTCCCTTCGAGACCACGCTGCTGGTGCGTGACAGCTGCCTGTGCCTGCATGCCCAGAGGGCGGCTCGCGCCCTCGCACGTCGATTTGATCTCGCCCTCAAGCCCACTGGGCTCACCAGCGGCCAGTTCTCACTTTTGATGTCACTCAATCGGCCTCAACCACCGAAGCTCGGAAGCGTGGCGGCCCTTCTGGCGATGGACAGGACGACGGTGACAGCCAATCTGAAGCCGCTGGAGCGACGCAGCCTCGTCGGTATAGAGGCCGACCCAAGTGACCGGCGCGCGCGTCTTCTGCGACTGTTGCCGGCCGGACGCGCGGTGCTTGTCGATGCGGTGCCGATTTGGTGCGGGGTGCATGGCGAGATCGAGCGAGCCCTCCCGGATGCGGATCAACTCCGATCGGGGTTGGCCGTTCTGTCCAGGTAGAGCCACTTCGCTCCAGCCCCCAGTCTTCCCCCGCTTTCTAGCGGCCTTGCACGGGCGAGGTGCTTGTTTCCCGCTTGCGGAATGTCCGCTCTCAGGCGCTGACCCAAGTTCCGCTTCTGGCGCACAATGGTCCGAACGAAGCCTAATCGTTCAGGTGTGTTGGAGTATGACGTCCAGGAAGGCCTCGCCGTAGGCTGAGAGTTTGCGGTCGCCAACACCCTGGACGCCGCGCATCTCGTCGAGCGTTGTCGGGCGCTGCTCCGCCATTTCGATGAGCGTCCGGTCGGGGAAGATGATGTAGGCGGCGACGCCCTCGTCCCGCGCGATGGTAAGCCGGAGAGCCCGCAGTTCCTCGAACAGGGCAGTCGTCTCCTGGTCGAGGCCTTCGTAACGGGCGACGCGCGTCTGGCGCCGGTCGCGTCGCTCCGCTTTCGGCTGCGCAGGCGGCGGCCGCAGCGCAATGCGCTCGCGCCCGAACAGGATGGCCTCGCCTTTCTCGGTGAGGCAGAAGCCGCCATGCTCCTCGCTCGCCTCGGCCAGCGCTCCGGCCGCATAGAGCTGCCTGATCATCGTGCTCCAGGTGCGCTTGTCGCGATCACGTCCTACGCCGAAAGTCTTGATCCTGTCGTGGCGGTGCCGCTTCACAGCTTCCGTTGCCTCCCCGGAGAGCACGGAGATGAGATGCCCTGTGCCGAAGCGCTGGCCGGTGCGAGCGACGGCCGATAGCACCTTCTGCGCCGCCTCCGTCGCGTCGACAGCCTCGATCCTGCCGGCGCAGAGATCGCAGCGCCCGCACGACCCAGATTCCTCGCCGAAATAGGCGAGCAGCGATTGCCGCCGGCAGAGGGCCACCTCGCATAGATCGGTCATCGCGCCGAGCCGACGATGCTCGATGCGGCGGCGCTCCTCACTGATCTCCTTCTCGTCGATCTGGCGCCGGCGCAGCATCATGTCGTCGATGCCGTACAGGGTCAGCGTCTCGGCCGGCAGCCCGTCGCGCCCGGCCCGGCCAATCTCCTGATAGTAGCTCTCGATCCCGCCCGGCATATCTGCGTGGATGACGAAGCGGACATCGGGCTTGTTGATGCCCATGCCGAAGGCGACCGTCGCCACCATGACGATCCCATCCTCCTGGAGGAACCGGTCCTGGTGGCGGCTGCGCTGCGCGGAATCCATGCCGGCGTGGTAGGCGAGCGCCTGATGCCCGCGCTCGGCTAGTGCCGCCGCGAGGCGTTCCGTCGAGTTGCGGGAGGCCGCGTAGATCACGCCGCTAGCCCCGTGATGACGTCTGAGGAAGCTCTCGATCTGGTCGCGCGGTCGGTCCTTCGGCTCGAAGCGCAGTTCGATATTCGGCCGGTCGAAGCTGTGCACGACCATAAGTGGCGGAGTGGGAAAGAGCTGGGCCGCGATGTCGGCCCGCGTGGTCCTGTCTGCCGTCGCCGTAAAAGCGATCACCTGGACGTCGCCCAGCGTTTCGCGGATCCGCGCGAGCTGGCGGTATTCCGGCCGAAAATCGTGCCCCCATTGCGAGACGCAATGCGCCTCGTCGATGGCGAGGCGCCGGATGCCGGCATTGCGCAGCCGCGAGACGAGCGAGCCGGCAGCCAGCCGCTCCGGCGAGACGAAGAGGAGGTTGAGCTTGCCGGCATCGAGCCGGGCGAGCGTATCGAGCCGGCTCTCGTCGTTCTCGGCCGAGTTCAGGCTCGCGGCCGCAACGCCAAGCGCCTTCATCTGCCGCACCTGGTCGCGCATGAGGGCGATCAGCGGCGAGACGACAACGGTGAGACTGCCATCAATCAAGGCCGGCAACTGGTAGCACATTGACTTGCCGCTGCCGGTCGGCATCACGGCGAAGACGTCCTCACCGGCGACGATTGCAGAGACAATCTCGCGCTGGCCCCTTCGGAAATCGTCGAACCCAAAAACCTGCTTGAGAACGGCCTGAGCTCGATCCGGCACAGTCATGGCCCCGCGTGCCACGGCCGGTACAGCGCGATGCGCTTCCCAGTGAGCGCCCCCAGGTTCATCAAGAAGGCGGCTACGGAACCGGCTTGGATGGGTCAATGCACCTCGGCGGCCCATCCATCGCCCTCTAACAGCAATATTGCCGCGGGCCGACGCTGTCGGCGCGCCAGCGCTCCCCAACATGCGAACGAACCTGAGACTTGCTCGAAGGCTCGTGGCCTACGGTCCCCGGGGTTGGGAGGCACAGCGGATGCCTGCTTTTCGGCGGCAGCCCCACTTCCGCTTATGGCGCAAACTGCCCGGCGCTCGCCCAAGCCGAAATCCGAGCGCTCACTTCAGGGATTCGGTCCGACTTGGGTTGGGGAAGCGGACAAGCAACATTGGCCCCTGCCTGCTTCTAACCAGAACAAAGCTCGCCTGAGGCTTGGCTACGGCTCATACCGCTGTCGCCGCATCTTCTCGCCGATAAGGCAGTCCGCCCGCTCCCGTTGCTGAGCTAACTGCACCAGCGGCGAAAGTGCAGGCGCGGCAGCAATCTCCCGCACAAGCTTGGTTCTCACCGCTTGAGCGAAAGCTTGGGCTTCGCGAACAGGCACAATGAACGCGCCGGGTCCCCCGATCACGCAATCCTGGTAGTACTGATCAAGGTTCTCGATATCACCGAAGCCGGTCGGCCGCTTCACCATGAATGGCAGACCGTTGATGGTAATGCCTTGAGCGACGGCCTCATCCCGAGCAGACGTGACAACGCGTCCTGTGTTGTTTGGCCCGTCGCCCGAGATGTCGATCACGCGTCTCAGTGGATCGAGGCCGCTCTCCGCGTGCAGCTTCAGCCCGAATTCGATCGCGCCTGAGATCGAGGTTGAGAAGATGCGCCCGATTGGTGCCTGTGCGAGGCGGTGCGCGAATCCCGTCGCGCTCTGCGGCCCATCAACGAGCGTCCACGGCACCACCACGGTCTGCTGGGTCGGGCCGGACCACTCCATGTAGACCACTCCGACGCGACCAACGGTTCCTCTTTGAATAGCATCGTGGATGACTGGCGACCGGAATGCCTCAACGAAGCCATCTCGCTGAAGGCGCTGCTCGTCATCGTCCATTGAGCGAGAAACATCGACCGCCAGCACGAGCGCTACGTCGACCTCAGTCTCTGCCCAGCCGGTCGTGACGCATGCAAGCAATCCGCTCAGAGCGCCGCAGATGGCGACCAGCCGGCTAAGCGCCTTCCTCATCGAGCTTACCCCTCCTGGATCGCGGGATCGCAGGACGTAGTGAGCACGCTGGGACGTGTTCCGTCTATCGAACTCAGGCGCACCCTTGTCAGCTACGCAGCAGCCCTATCCACTATCTCGCCATCGCGAAGCGGCCGTACGCCGAACCGCTCGCGAACGTCCGTTCCTGGGCTGCGAAGCGATGTCTGGTAGTGGCGCGACCATGAAGTAACCGGGAAACTGAGCGCCGGTCCGAATGGTTGCGAGGCGAACATACAAGGCTTGACCAAGGGACGCTCGTGAGCCGTCATCCACTTGAGTTCAGGGGGAGCAAGCCTTGTCTGAGGTTCACGAGGGTAGGTGCCTTTGTGGCTCGATCCGCTACCAGGTGAGCGGCCAGCCGCGCCGGACAGTCGTCTGCCACTGCACGTTCTGCCAGCGATCCACCGGGTCAGCCTTTCTGACCGAAGCCGCCTTCCTGAAGGAGCAGGTCGACATCGAAGGTGGGCCGATCGCGACGTACGACCATATCTCCGACGAGACAGGACGCCGCCTGACCCTCCAGTTTTGCCCCAAGTGCGGGACCAAGATCGGAATGGAGTTAGAGTGGTTCCCCGAGATCCAGATGATCTTCGTCGGAACGCTCGACAACCCCCACTGGCTCAAGATGGAACGGCACATCTTTGCTCGGTCGGCCGTGCGCTGGATGCAGTACCCGCCCGACGCGGAGGTCTTCCAGATACACTACGCGTATTAGGCGGCTCCGAGCGCGGACCGGTGGCCCTGGCCCCAGCTACGAGATGCAACGGGTAGAACCGGCTTCCACACTCGGGTCCGCTTCCGGGCAAGCACCTGATGTCAGCTCCTGGCGCGAGCCGGAACAAGATCTCTGACCCGGCACCAATTGGTTCGTTCCAAATTGGGTTCAGCCGAATACGCCGACGATAAAGGGTACCAGGCTCATGGTGAGCCATACGCTCCCGGAGATCGCGACGGCCGCAATCGCTGCCGTCGCAGCTAGCCCAGGCGCTATGGCGTGCCGCTTGGGCCGCGCCTGTGCGTGGGCCGTTCCCGGCCGCAGTACGGCTCGTGTCCGCCGGACAAGCTGAACGTTGTCGTTTGCGGCTTCCGGAACGCTCCTCCCGGCATAGAAGCGGACCGTGTAATCGGCTGTCCTTGGGTCGCCTCTCACGAAGCACATGGTGCCTCCCCGCGCCATTCGGCGTCTGAGTCGGCACCGTCTCAAGCTAGGGTGGCGAAGCGAAGGCAGTCCGTTGATGACTTCTTATTCTGCCCCGCTAGGCTCCCCCAAGGGCGCAGGCTCTCAGCCTGCATACCGGCGCAGGATAGTCCACGAGACATATCCGCATTGCGGGATGCGTTACCGCGGGAACTCCGGGCCTCGGCATCTAGGTCGATCCTCGAGCGATTTGCGTCCGACCTTCGCCCCTAATTCCATGCTGGATCCGAGATGGCTGTCGGCGGAACGGTGGGTTCTCCCTTCCACCCTGTAAGCGCGGAGTGCGGCTGAGATCTGACGTCCAGGTTCGGAGCAGCGATCCCAACACTCTCAATGGCTGGAGTGGCCGCGAAGCCAAAGGTCCGCTTCCGGCCAGCGGGCCTACTTCCGCTTCTGGCGGGTATAGAACTTCGACCGGGATATCGGCGTCTCGAGAGACCATCCGAGCCCCCGTAGCTTTAACCCCCTGAGGAGCCAAATTTGCCGGAGCGATACATCAATCCCGCAGCCGAAGAGCAGCGGGTCCTTAGACAGGCCACTAAGGCTAAAGAGCTCATTCTGAATGTCCTCGGAGACGCCACTCTGGGGATCTATCTTTACGGTTCCTGCGTCAGCGGGGGCCTACGACCGCACAGCGATCTCGACCTCCTTGTCATCTGCGAGCGCTCCCTGAGTTGCGCCGAGAGGCTGGACGTCCTTCGAGGGCTTCTACCGCTCTCTGCCGGCTCGGGAGCTCAGGGTTGCGACCGCCGCCCACTCGAGCTTTCCGTTCTCGCCCGGTCCTCCCTGGTTCCTTGGCGCTATCCGCCACAGATCGAGCTGCAGTTCGGCGAATGGATGCGGACTGAGCTGATCCGCGGTCACGTGCCCAAATGGCCGCACGAGGACCCCGACGTCACCATCTTGGTCGCAAGCGCTTTCAGCGCCTCAATAGCACTGCTGGGGCCTTCGATCTCCGCCATCCTCAACCCAGTACCAAGGGAAGACCTTCAGCGCGCCCTAGCCGCCACCGTCCCGATCCTCATGCCCGGTATCGAGGAGGGGGACGATCGCCGGAACGGACTGCTTACGCTCGCACGGATCTGGATGACGCTAACGACCGGCGAGATCCGGCCCAAGGATGAGGCCGCGGAATGGGCTCTGGCCCAACTGCCGGAAGAACTCCGCGGCGTCCTTAAGCACGCTCGATCAGCATACCTCGGCGAGACGCCCGAGGATTGGGACGGTCTCGAATGCCAGATCCGCCCTTATGTGGACTACGTCTCGGAGAGGATCGAAGGGCTTCCGGGCTGAAGACAATCGCGTCTGCGAGTCTCCGCCCTTAGGCGCAGACCCAAGTGCTATTCCACGTGCAGACCGGATGAGTGCGCAAGGGTCCGCAGATCCTGACAAAGCAGTTCGGGCTGCGGTGCAGCGAGGGCGCTTCGTCACGCGAACCGGTGCATGAGAACCGCCCGGCCCCACCTCGTGTCCAGCGGCCCGGCGGCCATCACAAAGCCGGCCCGCACGAAGGCCTTCCGGGCACGCTCGTTGCGGGATGAGGGTCGATACCGACCCGCCGGGGCACCGTGATCAAAGAGGTTTTCGACGAGCCAAGCTCCGTCGCGAACGTCCGTTTACGGGCAGGCACCTCATGTCCGGTCCTGGCGCATCTACGACGCCGCGCGTGCCCAACGTGAGGTCATTCCTGAGTGCGCCGGTTCAACTGACTACCCCTTCAGCGACCTCCTCAGTCAGCACTAGGGCGGTGTAGCGCGCGTGCCCGTTACCATCGACCTCGTCCCGAACGGTGATCGTGATCTTTGCACTTGGGTGGCGCTCCATCTCGCGTCGGACTGCCCACTCGCGCACCGTGGCCTTCTCGGCGTCGGTCAGCTTGCGAGCCCCTGATTGAGAGACGTCCGGCTTAGCGGCTAGCAGCTCTCGGAGTGACGGGCGCGGCTTGGCGGGATGCATCACGGAGAGATCCGACCCCGTTCACGCGCACGTTGCAGGGCGACCTCTCCGGCCTTTGTCGCCTCGCGCTTGGTGGCGAAGCTTTCCGGCGACGGTCGCTGGCCATCAGCTCCCTTTAGCCGCCACCGGTACCTGCGCAGACCAACCTCGTCGTCCACGTGAACTTCGACATCGAAACTGAAAGGACCTGACACGTGCTTCTCCTCGCAGAGGCACTTATACACGTGGGCTAGCGGGTCGGCGTGCCTGAATCGTCGCTGCCGCTGAATGCTCACGAAGGTTCGACGCGCCTGGACGGTGCCTCTTGCCTGAGGCGCCGCTCCTGACCCATCAACCCATGCTCGCGTTGTATCCTCGGGTGTCGACGGATCGTCCGCAACCACTCTCGATTGAGCGTTCAATCAGCCCAATGAACTTGCTTTCGACCCTCATTGGGATCGCCGCGCTCATAGCGGCGCTTATTGGCCTTATCCCGCTGCTTGGATGGCTGAACTGGTTCGTGATCCCGGTCGTTGCTGTAGGGCTGATCTTGGGCCTGCTGTCCAACAAGACCAGTGGGCGGAACATCAACCTCGTCGTACTCGCAGTCGCCGCGTTCCGCCTCTCCATGGGCGGGGGCCTCTTCTAGAACAAAGCCGTTCCGGGCTGCCCCCGTTCCGGAAGCTTCTCTGGCTTCCGGCACGCAGCCCAGAACCGATTAGTGAAGAAAACGGTAGGGTATATGCAATGCGCGGAGGATCAGAGCACTAACAGGAATTCCCAGCCAACCGAAGAACATGGACATGATAATGGTCCACCCGAACTGCTCGTCTGCCGAAACACCATGTCCCCCGAGCAGCACAAACAGACACAAGAACCACATCAAAAACGCGCACCCAACCTGCGCCCAGGTTGCTCTAACAACAAATTTGGCGATGAGCGCAGGCCCCAAAAACATCAACGTCACGAAAAACAAAACTTCTGGCCCTGGCAGCCATCTCATGATCGTTTCCATTGTCAGCAGATGCTCAATGAGAAGATGTCAGCCGCTGCTTAAGATTGAATTTCGCGAGCGAACACTCGGCCACCGACGTCGCACACGGCAGATTTCACGACGGCAGGAACGCCATGGGCGTTTAAAGGCTAGAGTTATTATGTCTGCGACGGGTCGGAAGCGAGCGTAAGCCGAACCCGATCGCGAAAGTCCGCTCCTGGGCAGTGACCGAATGTCCGCAGTTGGCGTATTCCGTTGAAAAACCCGGAGGGTTCCGAAACCGTCGACGAAGTCGGCCGGGAAAATAGGAGGACCTCCTCTTTCTGCCTCCCGGGGAGCACTCGTGAGAGAAGCACGTTCTCCCTGGGATGGGTGATTTGCTGCTCACCACGGCCGCGACCGGCTCCGATCCGACTTTTTCAACGGAATAGGCGCAAACCGGTCATTGGCTCTAGGCCAACGTCGGGTCTGAATGAGCCAGGAGCAGACGTCAGCTGCCTGCCCCAAACCGGGCCTCAAGGTACGAATCCAGTGCCATCTGCCAGAAGTCAGCCTCAAGCCGCGACGCTTTCCCAAACAGCGCCGCCAGTTCAGTGAAGCGCTGTTCAGTCATGGATCTCGCGGCAAGGTGATCGAGATGGAGGCGAGCCGATGCCGCAACGAGGGCGTAGGGCTCTCCTGAATACTCCATGATCCACTCGCGATATGGATGCTCCGAAAGTGTCGCGGTCTCCTGTGAAGCTATCCGGGTCGCAATCTCTGAATACCCGATGACGCACGGGGCGAGTGCAACATGGAGATCGAGCAGATCGCCCGAAGCACCACAATCCAGGACAAACCGCGTGTAGGCGATGGTTGCGGCATGCTCAGGCGCGGCCTCCAAATCGGCCACGGAGAGCCCCCAGCGTCCGCTGAGCCGAACATGGAGATCCATCTCCACGTCGAGGATCGCGGAAAGCCCCGCTTGTGCAGTTCGCATATCCGCCAGGGTGCGACCCTTGTAGACGGCGAGCGCATAGGCGCGAGCGAACTGGATCAGAAATAGGTAATCCTGGACCAGGTAGGCGCGGAACGCCGCTTCGGGCAACTTTCGGGTTTGCAGCTGCCGCACGAATTCGTGCTCGACATACTCAGCCCACTCGGAAGCAGCGGCGGCTCTCAGGCGAGAGAACACGTCCATCAGTCAGCGTCCTTCAGATCCGAGCCGCAGCATTCCTAAGACGCGTAGGCCCCCGCGGGCCGAGATTGCAATCTTTTCTGCCGCAGCGGCTTGCTCATCCGAAACCGAGCCGGCCGGAGTGACGGACACAGCTGTCGTGCATGGTCAATTTCGAGGGCTTTCTCCTTTCAGAGTGTCCGGATTTCCGGCCTTCAAGCGAGTCCATTGGGCGGTGGGGCGTCCATCGGTGCACATACCTTCTGGAGCTTGCGGCCAGCCGGAAGGTGAGTCCTCCCAGGACTGCTGTCGCCCGTATACGGTTAAGTCGAGAAGCCGATAGTTATTGTCCATGGCCTCGACCCCACGGCGCGTGGTCCAGTAGGTCTCATAAACATCTGATCCCTGTCGCAGGTAGCAGATGAGGTACATCATTCCCTTTGGACGTCCAGCCAAAAGGGTGTCGAGCGATGCCTCCGGTAGGGAGTACCACGGTATCTCCCAGCCCATGAAGTGGCGGTACCGCGCGGACTCTCCATAGGGTCCCTGGCAGAACGTTGCGTAGCTAACATCCTTGGCGTGAAGAGTAGTCAGTTCCCGAACTTGCGCGGTGAAGAATGTGCATCCTTCGCATTGCGCCGATGCCGGACGACCTGCGCACCACATGAAATAGTAGGCAATGAGCAGCCGGCGGCTCTCGAACGCGTCCAGCAGCGTTACCGCGCCGCCTTCACCCACAAGCGGCGTAGTTCCATCGACCTTCACCATCGGGAGCCGTCGGCGGGCCGCGGCGATTGCGTCCCCTTCTCGGGTATGC